>Ga0031656_10000374_pt1 | contig 14945 bp, 10 predicted proteins | sample FrelakmetDIP11DI_FD_55080 | JGI IMG/M metagenome (GOLD analysis project Ga0031656, IMG submission 55080) | Freshwater lake sediment microbial communities from the University of Notre Dame, USA, for methane emissions studies - DIP11 DI | ecosystem: Environmental > Aquatic > Freshwater > Lake >... | reverse complement strand
GGGCCGCACCGTCTGAAACTGCGGCGTCGTCGCTCCCCGCCCCCTGAATACACGCCGTCAGCGCGCCAAGCCTGCCAGATTGAGGCGGGCTGCGGTCGTGCTAGGCTGCGCTCCTGTGCAGCCTGGGGGGGGGTAGACGCATGGAAAACACTGCTGCCAAAGCCGCGCGCTCACGCTGGATCGCNGAACGCAGGTTTTTCACGGGCATGGCGATCGCAATGCTGCTTGTCGCCTACGTCGGTTTTGCGCGGTCCTTTTTTCTGCGGCCATTGTTTCCGGAGTGGCCGTCTCCGTCCGAACCGATCTTCTACGTGCACGGTGCGTTTTTCTCGGCGTGGTGCGTGCTGCTTGTGATTCAGGCGATGCTGGTCGGCGTCGGCCGCACGGACGTGCATCGCAAGGTCGGCATCCTCGGCGTGATCATCGCGCTGGGCATGGTGATCCTCGGGGTCGCTGGTGCCCTGATCGCCGCCAACCGACCGATTGGCTTCCACCGCGTGCCCATCCCACCGCTGCAGTTCCTGATCGTGCCGCTGTTCGACATGGCGTTCTTCAGCGCTTTCGTCGGTTTGGGCGTCGCCAACCGCACCAATCCGCAGAGTCACAAGCGCTTGATGGTGCTCGCGACGGTCACGCTGCTCGCCGCTGCATTCGCGCGCTGGCCGTACGTGTGGAAGCTCGGCAACCCGTTTGTGTACTTCGGCCTGGCGTATCTCTTCATCGTCGCGCTCGCGCTCTGGGATTTCCGCACGCGCGGCAACTTGCACCCGGTGACCCGCTGGGGCGGACTTGCGCTGATCGTGTCGCTGCCAGCTCGACTCGCGCTTTCGGGCACCGCCGCGTGGCTTGCATTCGCCACCTGGCTGACGGGACTCGCGCGCTGAAAAGGCGCGTCGACGCTGGCAGGTGCAGGGGAGGTCGCCCCGCCGCGCTGGTGGACTGAACCCGCAAGATGTGACTTGGTGGTAACAGCGCGGCGGAGCTAACGCGCAGAGTGAAACCCACGCGCGCGCCCGCATTCTGCGGGCTGCAGCGTCGCGAGTCCAGTGTTGCGTCCGATTTGAATGCGAACGCGAGTCAGGCGAACACGAGTTTTTCGATGTGTGCAGCCGCACTCGCCGCGAGCGAGCGCAGGTCGTAACCGCCTTCGAGTGTCGAAACGATGCGTCCCTGTGCATGTCGATCGGCGATGCCACAGGCAACTTCCGTCACCCAAGCGTAGTCGGCCGTCGTGAATCGCAGGTGCGACATGTCGTCGGCGCCGTGGGCATCGAAGCCCGCCGAAATCAGCAGCAACTGCGGCGCAAACGTCTCGAGGGCGGGCAGCCACTGTTGCTGTACGGCTGCGCGGAACGCATCGCTGCCGCTGCCCGGAGGCAATGGACAGTTGATGATGTGTCCAGGCAGCGTGGATGGATTCATGTCCGGCCACAGCGGGTACTGGTACGACGAGCACAGCAGGACCCGTGCGTCGTCCTTGAAGATGTCTTCGGTGCCGTTGCCCAGGTGCACGTCGAAATCGAGGATCGCCACGCGCTCGAGGCCGTGGTGGTCGAGCGCGTGGCGCGCCGCGACCGCGACATTATTGAAGAAGCAGAAGCCCATCGCCGTCGCCCGGGTGGCATGGTGGCCGGGTGGCCGGACGTTGCAGAAGGCGCGTGCTGCCGCGCCCGTCAGCACCAGGTCCGTGGCCAGCACGTTGGCGCCGGCGGCGCGCAGCGCGGCCTCGAACGTCTCCGGGCACATCCAGGTGTCGGGATCGATGTGCGCGAGGCCTTCGGCGGGAGACCGGCTGGAGAGGTCCTGGACGTAGGCGAGCGGATGCACGCGGATCAGCTGCTCGACGCTGGCGCGCGGCGCCTCGCGATGCAGCAGCACGTCGTACAGGCCGCGCGCGTGAAGTTCATCCTCGATCGCGTTGAGTCGCGCCGGCTGCTCCGGATGGTGGTCACCCATGCGGTGCAGGTGACAATGGGCATGAGTCACGAAGGCGACTGCCATGGGCGGCTCCGGTTGCGGTGACCCGCAATGATCCAGCAAACGCTGGAGGCTAGCATTTGCGAGTTCTGCTTACCTCCAAGAGTACACTTGAGCCATGACCGCGAAACGCATCGAGGCCGTGCTGCGCCCGGCGTCCGTCGCCGTGGTCGGCGCCAGCGCCACGCCCGGTTCGATCGGCGACGTCCTGTGCCGGAACCTGCGCGAAGGTGGCTTTCGTGGCCCCGTGTTTTACGTCAACCCGCGGCACGCGTCCATCGGCGATTCGCCGTCCTATCCTGACGTGCGCTCACTGCCGCAGGCGGTGGATGTCGCGATTATCGCCACCCCTCCGTCTACCCTGCCCACCGTGCTCGAGCACTGCGGCGAGCGCGGCGTGCGCGGTGCCATCATCGTGTCGGCAGGCTTTCGCGAAGGTGGCGAGGCGGGCGCGGCCTGCGANAGCTCGATGCTGCAGGTCGCGCGCCGGTACGGCCTGCGCCTGCTCGGACCGAACAGCTTCGGCGTGATCCGGACCGACAACGGATTCAACGCCTCCTGTGGCGCGGCGCTTCCCAAGCCAGGCCGCCTCGCGCTCGTGTCGCAGTCGAGCGCGCTGTGCGCGGCAACGCTCGACTGGGCTCGCTCCCGGCACGTCGGCTTTTCGACGGTGATCTCCACCGGCGTCGGCGATGACATTGGCTTTGGCGACGTGCTCGATTTCCTCGCGCGCGATGCGGCGACCGATGGAATCATGCTGTACCTGGAAGGCGTCGGCGACGCGCGCCGCTTCATGAGTGCGTTGCGGGCGGCCGCGCGCGTGAAGCCCGTCGTCGTCATGAAAGCGGGGCGTTCGCTCGAAGGGCGTGGCAGCCTCGCCTTCCACACGGGCTCGCTGGTGGGTGGCGACGATGTCTTCGACGCGGCGATGCGTCGCGCCGGCGTGCTGCGCATCCGCGATTTCAGCCAGCTGTTCAGTGCGGCAAGTACCCTCGGTGCCGGCGTGAGGATGCGCGGCCGCAGGTTGGGCATCGTGACGAATGCGGGCGGCCCAGGGCAGCTCGCGGCAGATCGAGCCGTTGATCGGGGGCTGCCATTGGCCCGGCTGGACGCGGCAACGCTCGCGCAACTGCATGCGCTGCTTCCGCCCAGTACTGCGGATGGCAATCCCGTCTACGTGCGCGGCGACGCGTCCGCGCAGGTCTACGCGCAGGCGGTGCAGACCTGCCTGCGGGACGGCGAGGTCGATGCACTGCTCGCAATCCTGACGCCATTCGCGCTCACCAACGCGGACCAGTTCGCAACCGAACTGATCGCAGTGGCCACGGCCCAGCGCAAGCCGGTCTTCACGTGCTGGATGGGAGGCGAGGCGGTGACGGCGGCACGCCAACGCTTCGCTGAGAATCGGGTTCCGGCCTTCCCGACCCCCGAAGCTGCGGTCGACGCCATTGCCGCGCTCGCACTGTTCACCGCCAACCAGGAGCAGTTGTTGCAGGTCCCCGCGCCGCTCGGGCCGGCCTCGACACCCGACCGCGCCACGGCGCAACGCTTGCTCGACGCGGCGCGCGCGGCGGGTAACGAGTGGCTCAACCCGGCCGATTCGAAGGAACTGCTGGCAGCGTTCGGCATTCCGATCGTCCGCAGTCGTCCGGCGTACTCGGCCGCCGAGGCGGTGCAGGTGGCCGAGGCGATCGGCTTCCCAGTGGCGATGAAAATTCTGTCGCCCGACATCGCGCACAAGACCGACGTCGGTGGCGTGCGGCTCGGCCGCACCGACGCCCGCAGCGTGCGCGACGGCTACGAAAACATGCTGCGCGACGTCGCCATCGCCCGGCCGGACGCGAGACTTGAAGGCGTGCTGATCGAGCCGATGTACGTCGAGCGGCACGGGCGCGAGCTCATGATCGGCGCAGTGCGCGATCCGGTGTTTGGTCCGGCGATCAGCTTCGGGCTCGGCGGCACGATGGTCGAGGTGATCCGCGATCGCGCGGTGGCACTGCCGCCGCTCAATCCGTACCTGGCACGGGACCTGATCCGCCGCACTCGTGCAAGCCTGGCCTTGCAACCGTTGCGTGGCGCGCCGGCCGCAGCACAGGAAGCCATCGAGGACATGCTGCTGCGCGTGTCCGAGATCGTGTGCGAATTGCCCGACGTCGGCGCGATCGACATCAACCCGGTGATCGTGACTGCCAGGGGTGCCGTTGCCGTGGATGCACGCATCGGCGTGATGCCGGTGCCCCAACCCCAGATGCTCTATCGCCACATGGCGATCCACCCCTATCCGAGCGCGCTGGAGTTTCCACTCGAATTGCCGGACGGCCAGCAGGCAACGATCCGTGCGATCCGGCCCGAGGACGCCGAGCTCGAGCGGGACTTCGTCCATCGGCTTTCTGAACAATCGCGGTTCCTGCGTTTCATGTTCGGCCTGCAGGACCTCTCGCCGGCAATGCTGGCCAGGTTCACGCAGATTGATTACGACCGCGAGTTGGCCCTGATCGTGGTCTTGCGCCTGCCGGACGGCGCCGAACAGCAGATCGGCGTGGCCCGGTACATCACGCTGCCGGACGAAGAGACATGCGAGTTCGCGATCGTCGTGAGTGACGAGTGGCAAGGCAAGGGCGTGGCCCGGCGCCTGTTCCAGTGCCTGATCGACATCGCGCGCGACCGGCAAATCAAGGTGATGACCGGGATCACGCTGCGTGAGAACACCCGCATGATCGACCTCTCGCGTTCGCTCGGTTTTGCGACGCGCTCCGACACCGACGAGCCCGAACTCGTGCGGATGACACTGGCGCTCTAGCGGCGGCTCCGCAGTGCGATGCGGACCTGGTCGCGCAGCCAGCGGTTGGCCGCATCCCGTTCCGCATTCGCCGGCCAGTACATGTAGGTTTCGAGGTTGATGCCATCGAGCGGCAATCCCACGACCTGGTTCGTGTCGCGTTCGAGGACGTGACGCGCATACGTTTCCGGCAACGTCGCGACCAGGTCGGTGCTGGCGGCGGCACGACACGCGGCTGCGTGACTCTGGCAGCGCAACCGGATGCGCCGCGTCCTGCCGAGCGACTGCAGGGCAACGTCCTCCAGCGAGGGACCGCGCCGACGCGATGACACCTGCACGTGGTCGAGTTCGAGGTACGCCTCCAGGTTCCAGCCGCTGCGCTTCATGCGTCGCAGCCGCGGATGGTCCTTGCGCGCGATCACGACCAGGCGATCGGTAAGCACGCGTTCGTGCGGCACGCGATCCGCAACCGGCAGCAGCACGTCGAGTGCGACGTCGAACTCGCCGGCGGCCAGGTCCGTTTCGAGACGAGGGCGGTCGTGCCTCGCGGACGCGAGGCTGAGACGTGGTCCCGCCGCGCAGACGGCCTGGCTCAGTTCGGGCAGCACGCTGGGCTCCAGCGCTTCGCGCAGGCCGATCCTGAAATGCCGCTCGGCTGACGAGGGTTCGAACCCCGCCGCCTGCTCGAACGTGCGCTCCATCGCGCCCAGCGCTGCCCGTACTGGACCCGCAATCGAGCGTGCCAGCGGCGTCGGGACGATACCGCGTCCTTGTCGCTCGAAGAGCGGCTCGCCGAACACGTCCCGCAGGCGGGCCAGTGCGTGGCTGACGGCCGGCTGCGACAGGTTCAGCTGGCGGCATGCAGCCGTGATGCTGCCTGCGGTGAAAACCGCGTCGAACACCACGAGCAGGTTCAGGTCGATCCGCGATAGATGCATAGTGTGAATGAGTATTCATGAAAACATTGCACAAGGGAAATGTCACAGCGGGCCTACACTGGTCGCCGGACCCACCCCGGAGCAGCCCTCATGGATTTCGAATACAGCCCCCGCACGCGCGAACTGATGCGCCGCGTCGACGACTTCATGCAGGCGCACGTCTTCCCCGCCGAGGCCGAATACGAGGAATTCGTGCAGGACCCGGCGCACCGCTGGATCGTCCCGCCCATGGTCGAAGGTCTCAAGGCCAGGGCGCGCGACGCTGGACTCTGGAACCTGTTCCTGCCGCACGAGTACGAGCCCTGGAGCCCGGGCCTGACCAATCTCGAGTACGCACCGCTCGCGGAACTCATGGGGCGCGTGGACTGGGCCTCGACGGTCTTCAATTGCAACGCCCCGGACACCGGCAACATGGAAGTCCTGGCGCGCTACGGCAACGCGGACCAGCAGGCGCAGTGGCTCACCCCATTGCTGGAGGGACGCATCCGCTCGGCCTTCCTGATGACCGAACCGGCGGTGGCTTCGTCCGATGCGACCAACATCGAATGCTCGATCGTCCGCGACGGTAATGACTACGTCGTCAACGGTCGCAAATGGTGGTCGAGCAACATCTATCATCCCGAGTGCGAAATCCTGATCGTGATGGGCAAGACACGCTTCGATGGCCCGAAGCACTCGCAGCAGTCCATGATCCTGCTGCCGATGCGTGCCCCGGGTGTGCGCCTCGTCCGTCCGCTGAAGGTGTTCGGCGAAGTGCACTCGCCGAGCGGGCACGGTGAGGTCGTGCTCGAGGGCGTNCGCGTGCCGGCTTCGAACCTGCTGGTGGGCGAAGGCCGTGGCTTCGAGATCGCGCAGGGCCGGCTCGGCCCCGGCCGCGTGCATCACTGCATGCGGCTGATCGGTGCGGCGCAGCGGGCGCTCGAGCTGATGTGCCGGCGCGCGGACTCCCGCGTGGCGTTCGGCCGCAAGCTGAGCGAACAGGGCAGCGTACGTGAAGCGATTGCTCGTTCACGTTGCGACATCGAGCAGGCCCGCCTGCTGACGCTGGCCGCGGCGGACAAGATGGACCGTGAGGGCAACCGCGGCGCGGCGGACCTCATCTCGATGATCAAAATCGTCGCGCCACGCATGTGCCAGGAGGTCTGCGACCGCGCGATGCAGGCGCACGGCGCCATGGGTCTGTGCCAGGACACCCCGATTCCAGCGGCGTTCGGCTATGGCCGTTACGTGCGGCTCGCCGACGGCCCCGACGAGGTGCACATGTCCCAGCTGGCCAAGTGGACGATCGCCAGGGCGCTCAAGGGCAGCATCTCAGGCTGAGGCCGGCTGGCGGAAAAGCGGCATAATGCGGCGTTTCGCAGCGCCGCCGTGGGTGGCGCACGACCGCACGGGTTCCAGCATGTCACCTACCGGCCGCCACGACGCTCACGTCCACGTTTTCGACACCAGCAATCCTGTCGCCGAGCGCCGCACGCGCCAGGTGATGTGGCTCACGCTCGCGATGATGGTCATCGAGATCGCCGCCGGCACGGTGCTCGGTTCGATGGCGTTGCTGGCCGATGGCTGGCACATGAGTTCGCACGCCCTCGCGCTCGGTGTCTCGGCGGGCGCGTATTACCTGGCACGACGCCATGCGCACGACCCGCGCTTTGCGTTCGGCACCTGGAAGATCGAGGTGCTTGGCGGCTACACCAGCGCCGTGTTCCTGGTCGGCGTGGCCGCGTACATGGGGATCGAGTCGGTGTCGCGCCTATTCAACCCGGCGCCGATCCGTTTCGACGAGGCCATACCGGTCGCCATCCTCGGTCTCGCGGTCAACGTGCTGTCGGCCTGGCTGCTGTCGACCGGGCACGATTCCGGTCATCCGCATCACGGGCACGATCATCATGGGCACGATCACGGCAACGATGGTCATGCGCACCATCACGACCTGAACCTGCGCTCAGCGTATCTCCACGTCGTGGCGGATGCCGCAACGTCCGTGCTCGCGATCGTCGCGCTTGCAGGCGGCAAGTATTTCGGCGCGACGTGGCTCGATCCGGTGATGGGGATCGTCGGCACCGTGCTGGTTGGGCGCTGGGCGGTCGGACTGCTGCGCGACACGGGGCGCGTGTTGCTCGATGCTGAAATGGACTCGCCGGTCGTGCAGGAGGTGCGCGAGGTCATCGCCGATCTTCCCGGCACACCGCAACTGCGTGATCTGCACGTGTGGCGGGTGGGGCGGGGAAAATACGCCTGCATCGTCCACCTGGCGGGCGCGCAGGAGATGCTCGCCACCGAAGTGCGCGCAGCACTCGCAGTGCATGAGGAACTCGTGCACGTCACGGTCGAGTTCGAGCGCTGACGCCGGCCTCGACCCAGTGGTCGACGCGGGCCTCGAGCAAGTCGAGCGGCATCGGCCCGGCACCCAGGACCAGGTCGTGGAAGTCGCGCAGGTTGAATTTCGGGCCGAGCTTCGCCGCCGCCCGCTGTCGCAGTTCAATCAGCTTGAGTTCGCCGATCTTGTACGCGAGCGCCTGGCCGGGCCACGCGATGTAGCGATCGACTTCGAACTCGATTTCCGCCGGGGCGAGCGCGCTGTTTTCCTGCAGGCAGGCCATCGCCCGCTCGCGCGACCAGCCCATCACGTGCATGCCCGTGTCGATCACCAGCCGGCACGCCCGCCAGATCTCGAGCGAGAGCCGGCCGAACTGTTCGTGGGGATCGCGATACATTCCCAGCTCTTCGCCCAGGTACTCCGAATACAGTCCCCAGCCTTCGACGTAGGCCGTCACGTCGTCGGCGCGCCGGAACTCCGGCAGGTCCGTCAGTTCCTGGCTCAGTGAAATCTGGTGGTGGTGACCCGGCACCCCTTCGTGCAGCACCCAGGCCGCGATGCCAAAAGTCGGCATCTTCTCCGCCATCCACGGCTTGTAGACCACCATGCCCGCGACCCCCTGCTCGGGTGAGCCGGGCAGGTAACCGTTGGCGCTGCTCTCGAGCCCGGCCGGCATCGGCAGCACGCCATACGTCAGGCGCGGCAGCTTGCCGAAGTACTTCGGCATGGCGAAATCCGCCCGCTTCGCGACCTCGCTGGCTTTCTCGCCGTACTCGGCAGCGCCGACATAGAACCGGGAATCCTTGCGCACGCTGGCGAGGAACTCCTGGAACGTGCCCTTGAAACCCGTCTCGGCAATGGCCTGGTCCATGCGTGCCCGGATGCGCTTCACTTCGCTTTCACCAAGCGCATGAATCGCGGCCGGCGTCATCGTCGTCGAAGTGTGTCGACGCGCGAGGTACGCGTAGTACTCCATACCGTGCGGCACGCTGCCGATGCCGATCTCCGGTCGCGCGGCCAGCAGATAGTCGTGCTCCAGGAACTGCAGCAGAGATTGCTGGGCGGGCCGTACCTTTTCGTGCAGCACGCTGCGGGCGCGTGCCTCGAGCACGGCACGTCGGTCGGCCGGAAACGACTGCGGCACGTTGCGGAACGGGGCGAGCAGCGGCGTCTTGTCGTCCGTCTGGGCGAGCTGGCCGCGTACGTCGGCGATGGCGCGCTCGACCGTGCGTGGCGGTTGCGTCATGCCCGTGTGGATGCCGCGACGCATGTTGCCGATCTCGCGTGCGTAGTACGCGGGCAGTGCCTCGAGCCGTGCGATCCACGCGTCCGCCGCCGCTTCGTCGTCGAGCGGCGTGTTGAGCGCGGCGTAGTCCGCCGTCGTGTAAAAGCCATCGCCGCTGATGAAGGGCATGCGCTCTTCATCAAAGGCGAAACCAGCGAGCGCGAGGCCGACGCGGTCGACGAGCAGTTCACGGTTGAGTTCGTCCTCGCCGGCGAGGCCGGCGGCGGGAACGGCCTGCAGCCGATGCTGGAAGTCCCGGTAGGCCGCCTTGCGCGCAGCCATGGCCGGCGGCGAATTGTCCGGCCAGATGCGTGCTGCCGCCTTGTCCCCACGCTGGGCGGCACGAATGGGATCCTGTGCGCGGTTGAATGCGTCGAAGTCCTTGACGATCGCAGCGATGCTGTCGGCGCCGGCCGCGGGATTGGCCGCGTGGACAGGCTGGAAAGTCACGAGTAACCCCGCAATGGCAGCGAACAGGATCTTGTGCATGGGTCCTCCGGGGACCGGTGAGCGTCAGCCCGCCGCCGCAGTGCGCGGCGTGGCGATGGTTTCGTCGTCGTCAGTGTCGTCGCCGAGGAAGCCGCCGCTCTGGTGTGCCCACAGGCGCGCGTAAAGCCCGCCGTGGTCGAGCAGGGCGCGGTGATCGCCTTCCTCGACGATGTGGCCCCTGTCCATGACGATGAGTCGGTCCATCGCCGCGATCGTGGAGAGCCGGTGGGCAATGGCCACGACGGTCTTGCCTTCCATCAGCCGGTAGAGGCTCTGCTGGATCGCGTTCTCGACTTCGCTGTCGAGCGCGCTGGTCGCCTCGTCGAGCAGCAGGATCGGCGCGTCCTTCAGCATCACGCGCGCGATCGCGATGCGCTGCCGCTGGCCACCGCTCAGTTTCACACCGCGCTCGCCCACGTGCGCGTCGTAACCGCGCCGACCCCTGACGTCCGACAGGCCCTCGATGAACTCGTGCGCCTCGGCGCGCTGCGCGGCCGCGATCATCGTGTCGTCGCCGGCAGCGGGCCGGCCGTAGACGATATTGTCCCGCACCGAACGGTGCAGCAGCGACGTGTCCTGGGTGACCATCCCGATCTGAGCGCGCAGGCTGTCCTGGGTCACGTGAGAAATGTTCTGCCCGTCGATCAGGATCGCGCCCTGCTCGACGTCGTAGAAGCGCAGCAGCAGGTTGACGATGGTGCTCTTGCCGGCGCCGGACCGCCCGACCAGGCCGATCTTCTCGCCCGGCCGGATGTGCAGGCACAGGTCGTCCACGACGGCGCGCTTGCCGCCGTAGGCAAACGTGACGTGCTCGAAGCGGATCTCGCCGCGCGTGACGCGCAGTGGCCTGGCATCCGGCGCATCGACCACGGTGTGCGCGCGAGACAAGGTGCGCATGCCGTCCTCGACCGTGCCGACGTGTTCGAACAGCGAGGCGACTTCCCACATGATCCAGTGCGCGATGCCGTTCAGGCGCAGCGCCATCGCGCTCGCAGCAGCGACCGCACCCACGCCCACCTGGCCCTGCATCCACAGCCACAGCGCCACGCCGGCGGTGGCAGCGATCAGCACCATGCTGAGCGCGTGGTTGGTGATTTCGAACCCGCTGATCAGCCGGCCTTGCGCATAAGCCGTCTTCATGAATTCCTGCATCGACGCGCGCGCAAAGCCGGCCTCGCGGCTGGCATGCGAGAACAGCTTCACCGTCGCGATGTTGGTGTACGCGTCGGTCACCCGCCCGGTCATCAGTGAGCGTGCGTCGGCCTGGGTCGCGGCGATTTTCCCCAGGCGCGGCACGAAGTAGACGAGGGCCAGGGAGTAGAGAGTGAGCCAGCCGAGGAACGGCGCCAGCAGCCGCAGGTCGAACGACCCGACGATCGCCAGCATGGTCACGAAGTAGATGACGATGAACGCCAGGATGTCCGTCGCGGTCAGCCAGGCATCGCGCACCGCGAGTGCCGTCTGCATCACCTTGGTCGCGACGCGGCCGGCGAACTCGTCCTGGTAGAAGCTCATGCTCTGCCCGAGCATCAGCCGGTGGAAGTTCCAGCGCAGCCGCATCGGGAAATTCGCGAACAGCACCTGGTACTTGAGCAGGGCGAACAGCCCGACCACCAGCGGGCTGACGGCCAGCACCGTGATCAGCCACAGGAAGTTCTGGCGTTCCGTGGCCCAGAGCTGGGCGGGCTCCACTCGTGCGAGCAAGTCGACGAGCTTGCCGAGCATCGCAAACAGCAGGGCCTCGAACGCACCGATCACGGCGGTGCAGAGCGTCATGACCAGGATGTACGGCCGCAGTCCCGCAGTGGATTGCCACAAAAAGGCGAAGAACGCGCGCGGCGGGGTGGCCGGCGGTGCGTCGGGGTAGGTTTCGACCAGGCGTTCGAAGCGGCGGAACACGGCGGGACTCCTCGGCCGCGCAAAATACCATGGTCATTGCGGCCGCGCGGTCTTGCTAGACTGACCGCCGGAGAAAAAGTCCGCAGAAAGCCGTGGTTTGAGCCGAATGAACGCGAATTCCCTGCGAGCGATCCTGCTGGTCAAGAATGTCGAAGAGCAGGACCCGGACGGCTCGATCCTGCCGCTGGCCGAGCGCGAGGCCGCGACTCGCGACGCATTGCGCCTGCACCCAAAGGGCAACAATGACCCCGAGGCGAACGCCTGGCGCGTGCTGGCGACGCGAGCTGACTCGCTGCGGGCCCGGCTGGCGGAGCGTCACCCCGTCGTCACGCGCACAGTCGACCTCGAATCGCAGATCGCGGGCGTGGGCGGCTTCGTGCTGCTCACCGCGTTCGCCCTCGGTCTCGCGCTGTCGCTCTTGGACAGCCGCGTGCGCATTGAAATCCTGGCGTTCCCGTTGCTCGGCCTGGTCCTGTGGAACCTGGTGGTCTACGCGGTGCTGGCCCTTTCGTCACTGCGCCGTCGACGCACTCCGTCCGGCACGGCCGGGTCGCCGCTGCCGGGCTGGTCACTGTGGCCCGCCCGCTGGACGTGGCAGCGCGCGGCGAAGCTGATCAAGCAGTCGTCGTTCTATCACCGCCCGCTCTCGGCGGCACTGCGCCGGTTCTCCGAGGAATGGTGGCCACTCGCCCAGCCGCTGCTGGTGTGGCAGGGCAAGCGACTGTTTCACTTCGGCTCTGCAGCCATCGCGTTCGGGCTGATCTGCGGCTTCTATCTGCGGGGCATTGGACTCGAGTACCGCGCCGGTTGGGAGAGCACGTTCCTCGGGCCGTCACAGGTTCGTTCGTTGCTCGGGCTGGTCTATGGGCCGGGTTCGGTACTCACCGGCATCGGACTGCCCGCCGATGACGCGGCCGTGGCGGCCTTGCACTGGCGTGACGGGCAGGGCGGCGGGGCCGCGGCCCCTTGGATCCACCTGATGGCAGCGACGGCCGTGCTGTACGTGGTGGTGCCCCGGCTGTTGCTGGCGTTCCTGGCGACACTGCGCCTGGCGCGCGCCAGTGATGAGCTGATGCCACCGGAATCCCTGCTGGCGTATGCGCGTCGTACGCTGGGCGGCAGCGCTGCCGCGCTGCCGGCGCAGACGGCGCGACTCACGTGCTTTGCCTACCAGCCGGGCGCCCCTTCGGAACGAGGCGTCCAGTGCGTGCTGCGAGCCGCGTTCGGACCGGACACGCGTATCGAATTCGCCCCTGCGATCGCCTACGGCGACGAAGAGTCATTCACGGCGCAGGCCAAGGACCCTGCGCGGGACGTCGAGGTCCTGCTATTCAGCCTCGCGGCTACCCCCGAAGTCGAGAACCACGGCGCAATCCTGCAACAGGCGCGCGACCAGTGGTCGCGTTCCAAGGCCGGGTCGCGCTTGCTCGTCATGATCGACGAAACGCCGTACCTGGCCCGCCTCGGAGGCGATGCGTCGCTCGCGGCCCGTATCGAGGAACGCCGTTCGGCGTGGCGCGACTTCGTGCGCACGCACGGGTTCGAGGCGTGCACGCTGGACCTCGGTTCGATCCCGGCCGGGGGTGAGGTGCCGCAGGCGATCAGCGATCAAGTGCATCGCAGCTGCCGGAGCGCGCTCGCTTGAGCGATCCCGCGACGACCATCAGTCTCGCATTGCTGTCGCACACGAACGCCGGCAAGACGACGCTGGCGCGCACGCTGTTGCGGCGCGACATCGGCGCCGTCATGGATCGCGCGCACGTCACCGAAATCGCCGAGTCACACGTGTTGATGCAAAGCCCGGCGGGCGACGAACTCGTGCTCTGGGACACGCCGGGGTTCGGCGACAGCGTGCGCCTGCAACGCCGGCTGTCCGCTTGCGGCCAGCCGGTTGGCTGGTTCCTGTCGCAGGTGTGGGACCGCTTCGCGGACCGCGCGTTCTGGTGCAGCCAGCAGGCGATGCGTGCGGCGCGCGAGTCCGCCGACGTGGTGTTGTACGTCGTCAATGCGACCGAAGAACCGGCAGCCGCTGGCTACGTCGAGCCGGAACTGCAGATCCTCGATTGGCTCGGCAAGCCGGGACTCGTGCTGTTGAACCAGGTCGGCACGCGCGTCGACGCGGCGCACGAACGGAAGCTGACCGACGAATGGAGCGCGCTGCTGCGCGGGCACCATGCAACGGGAATGCGTCGCGTGTTGACCTTCGACGCCTTTGCGCGCTGCTGGCTGCAGGAACACGCGTTGCTCGATGCCATCGCGGGTTGCCTGGACGAACGGCGACGCCCTGCGTTCGAGCGGATTGCCGCGGCGTGGCGCGAGCGCGACCTCGACGTGCTCCGGCGCAGCGCCGCCGTCATCGCCCGGCAACTGGCCGGACTCGGTTGCGACACCGTGCAACTGGCGGACGCAACGCTCGCGGACAAGGTGAGTCGTGCGCTGCAGGGTGGATCGGCCGCTGCACTCGGCACCGAGGAAGTGCGTGCTCGCCAGGCCATGCTCGAACGGCTCGACGAGTCCGTGCGTGCATGCACGGCTGAACTCGTGGCGCTGCACGGCTTGGCCGGCACGGCCAGCGAGGACATCCTGCGGCAGGTCACCACTGGATTCGAAACCCAGCGCGCCCCGGACGCTGACAAGGCGAGCTTGTGGGGCGGCCTGGTTACGGGCGCGCTTGGCGGTCTGGCGGCGGACGTTGCTGCGGGCGGGCTGACGTTCGGAGCGGGTGCGATTCTCGGTGGCATCGCCGGCGCGTTCGGCGCGCGCAAGCTCACGCAACGTTATAACGAGGAACGCGGCCTCGCCGGTGGCACCGTGCGCTGGTCGGACGAATTTCTGGAAGCACGACTCGGTGCAGCGCTCATTCGCTACCTGGCGGTCGCGCATTTCGGTCGTGGTCGCGGCGACTTTACCGCGAGTGATCCGGCACCGCGCTGGCACGGAGTCGTTACCGCCGTGCTGGCACAGCACGCCGCGGAGCGAGTGGGCGTGTGGGCAGACATGCGGACCGGAGTTGCCACGAGTGCGCGCCTCGATGCGATCGTGCTCAGCCTGATCGCCGCTGTCCTGGCGCAGCTGTATCCGGAGCCCGCCGCCTTTTTTCGCGACCAGTTACTGTCGACGGAGCAGGGCAAGTCAATCGTGGCTTGAGCGGCAGTGCTCGGCGATCATCACGGCGATGCCGGCCATGAGCGCCGGCGGGAAGTCGTGACCCATCCCGGGAATGATCTTGAGTCGCGCACCGTGAATGTTCGCGGCCGTGTC
>Ga0031656_10000372_pt1 | contig 14982 bp, 12 predicted proteins | sample FrelakmetDIP11DI_FD_55080 | JGI IMG/M metagenome (GOLD analysis project Ga0031656, IMG submission 55080) | Freshwater lake sediment microbial communities from the University of Notre Dame, USA, for methane emissions studies - DIP11 DI | ecosystem: Environmental > Aquatic > Freshwater > Lake >... | reverse complement strand
GAACAACTGCGCCGCTACGCGGTCGCCCGATCGCTGTTCCGCCCGACGACTCTCGGCCGGGCCATCGACAAGCTCGGTTTCGTGCAGGCCGATCCGATTCGCGCGCCGGCACGTGCCCAGGACCTCATGTTGCGTCACCGGGTCACCGGCTACCGTGCCGGCGATCTCGAGCGGCGGTATCCGCGGTTGACGCTGGAGGAGGATTTCTTCTTCAACTACGGGATTCTGCCGCGCGCACACAGTGAACTGATGCATCCGCGAACGGCGCGGCGGGCGTGGACGGCTGGGCGGCGCCGGGACGCCGATGCCGTGCTCGAGTTCATCAGGGACCGCGGTGCCGTGCACCCACGCGAGGTCGACGCCCGCTTCGCGCACGGCAAGGCGGCCAACTGGTTCGGTGGATCATCGAACGCGAGCACGCAACTGCTCGATGAAATGCACTACCGCGGGCTGCTGCGGGTGGTGCGACGCGACGGCGGGACCCGCGTGTACGCCGTGCGGGAGAGCACGGGTGCATCGCCGGCGGACGATGCAGACATCGACGCGAGGATGGACGCGCTGGTCGACATCCTCGTGAACCAGTATGCGCCCTTGCTCGCGAGCGGCTTGAGCCACCTGCTGAGTCTGCTCTGTCGCGGGGTGCCGCAATGGCACGAGCGACGCGCGGCGACGCTTGCGCGCGCGAAACGCCGGCTCGCTCACGCTCGTGCGGATTCAGAGGATTGGTACTGGCCCGCTACCGAGAATGCAGCCTCGCGCCGCTGGTGTCCCGATGAGGCGGTGCGGCTGCTCACGCCGTTCGATCCGATCGTGCATGACCGCCGCCGATTCGAGGTCTTCTGGGGATGGTCGTACCGGTTCGAGGCCTATACGCCGGCGCCGAAGAGGAAGCTCGGTTACTACGCGCTGCCCTTGCTGTGGCGCGACGAGGTCGTCGGCTGGGGAAACCTGTCGGTCGAGGACCGTGCGCTCAAGAGTTCGTTCGGCTACAGCGGGGGGATCGAACCGCGCGACTCCGCGTTTCGCGAGGGCCTGCTGGCCGAGCTCGAGCGCATGCGCGTCTTTCTGGGGCTGGAGGGCTGACGCGCCGGCTCATCGACGAAACACCGCGACGGAGCGCTGCGTTACTGCGCGGGCATCGTCGTCGGCTGCGGCGCCTGGGTCGCCGCGTCGTCCACCCAGCCGCCACCGAGTGCCCGGTACAGGTCCACGTGGGCGAGCAGGCGCTCGCGCTCGCCCTGGCTGTAGAGCAGCTCGGCATTGAAGAGCGAGGTCTCCGCATCGAGCACTTCGAGGTAGCTCGAGTAGCCGCCCTCGAAACGCTTGCGCGAGAGCCGGGCGTAGTCGCGCAGGGCCTCGATCTGCCGTCGCTGGGCCTCGCTGCGTTCGGTGGTCTTCTGCGTCGCGATCAGCGCGTCGTCCACGTCGGCGAACGCGCGCTGCACCGTGCGCTCGTAGTTCGCGAGCAGCTGTGCATGGCGCGCCTCGGCCTGCTCGTTGACGCCCGCGATCGAGCCACCCTGGAAGATCGGGCCGGTCACCTGGCCGGAGTAGTTCCAGGTGTCCGAGCCGCTCGCGAAGAGATCGTCGAGGTCGAGGCTCGCGACTCCGAGCAGGCCCGTGAGCGAGATGGTCGGGAAATACAGGGCGCGGGCCGCGCTGATCCGCGCGTTGGCCGCCACGAGCAGCTCCTCGGCGGCGACGACGTCCGGACGCTGCGCAAGGATCGCGGAGGGCAGGCCTGCCGGGATCAGCGGAACGCCGAGTTCCGTCAGCTGTCGGTCGCGTTCGATCGGGCCGGGGTTGCGGCCGAGCAGCAGCGACAGCGCGTTCTCCTGCCTCGCGATCTGCTGCTGCAGGGCGGGGACGGCGGCGGCCGCGACCTCGAACTGNTAGCGGGCCTGTGAGAGCTCGACCTTCGAGATCACGCCGCCCCGGTAGCGCTTCTCGAATACCGCGAGTGCCTCCCTGCGGCTCTCTAGCGTGCGCTCGGCCGTCGCGAGCTGGTCGTCGAGCGCCAGAAGCGTCACGTAGCCGGAGATCACCGCGCCTACGACCGACAGCACCGCGGCGCGACGGTCCGCCTCCGAGGCACGCCAGTCGGCGTCGGCCGCCGACGTGAGGTTGCGCACGCGGCCCCAGACGTCCAGCTCCCAGCCCACGGTCAGGCCTGCGCTGCTGAAGTTGTAGGCGTCGTCGCTGCCCGGCGCGACCGTGAGCGAGGACGGCTGCTCGCGGCCGGTGGCCGCCGCGTAGCCCACCGCCGGGAACAGCGGTGCGCGCGTCGTCACTCTGGCGCCGTGGAACTCGTCGACGCGCGCGGCGGCGATGCGCAGGTCCTCGTTGTTCGCGAGCGCCTCGGAGACCAGTGCGTCGACCATCGGGTCGCCGAAGCCGGTCCACCAGCGTGCGTCGTCCGCGCTCGCGGCGCCGGCGATCGAGAAGCGGTACTGCGCCGGCACGTCGAGGTCGGGTCGCTGGTACGGCTCGCCGAGACAGGCCGTGAGTGCACCGGCGGCGACGATGGGCAGCAGGCGGCGCACGCTCAATGGCCTCGACCTTCGCCCGCGGGCACCGCCGCCGCTGCGCGATCCTGGGCCTCCTCAGGCTGCGGCGGCGTCGCCTTCACAGGGAAGAACCGCTCGCTGAGCTGGCTGATCAGCACGTAGAACAGTGGCACGAAGAACAGCGCGAGGGTGGTCGCTCCCACCATGCCGCCGATCACGCCGGTGCCGATCGAGTGGCGCGAGGCGGAGCCCGCGCCCGAGGCGATCGCGAGCGGGATCGCGCCGGCGGTGAAGGCGAGCGAGGTCATCACGATCGGGCGCAGGCGCATTTTCGCCCCCTGCACCGCGGACTCGACGATCGAGAGGCCCTTCTGGCGCTCGAGCACCGCGAACTCGACGATCAGGATGGCGTTCTTCGCGGCGAGCCCGATCAGCGTCACCAGGCCGATCTGGAAGTAGACATCGTTCTCCATGCCGCGCAGCCACACGGCGAGCAGGGCGCCCAGCACGCCGAACGGGACGGCGGTGATGACGCTGCCGGGCAGGGACCACGACTCGTACTGCGCCGCGAGGATCAGGAACACCATGATGAGACCGAACACGAATACCAGGGCCGAGGCGCCTCCGGACTTCTTCTCCTCGTAGGCCTGCCCCGACCACGCCATCCCGTAGCCTTCGGGCAGGTTGCGCGCGATCGCTTCCATCGCTGCGATCGCCTGCCCCGAGCTGTAGCCGGCTGCGGGCCCGCCGTTGATCTTGGCGGCGGGGAAGCCGTTGAAGCGCGGAATCAGGTCCGGGCCCGTGGTGAAGCGGGCCGAGGTCACGGCGTCGAGCGGCACCATCTCCCCGGATCGGCCACGCACGTAGATGCTGCGCAGGTCCTCCGGGCTGTTGCGGAACTCAGGCTCCGCCTGCAGCACCACCTGCCAGACGCGGCCGTACCGGTTGTACTGGCTCACGTACAGGGAGCCAAACAGCGACTGGAGCGCGCCGTACACGTCGGCGATCGGCGCACCGATGGTCTCGGCCTTCTCGCGGTCGACCTTGACGCTCAACTGGCGCGAGGCCGGGTTAAACGTGGAGTTCACGCCGGCCAGCGTCGGGTCCTGCCGGGCGCCGGCCAGCATCTGCTGTACCGCCTGCGCGAGCCGCTGCGGCTCGCCCCCGGTGAGGTCCTGGATCCACAGCTCGAAGCCGCCCTGCATGCCGAGGCCGGGNATNGGCGGCGGGTTGACCGGGATGACGATCGCATCCTCGATGCCGGCCAGCTTCGGCCGCACGCTCTCGATCACGGCGTCGAGCGACAGGGACGCGTCCTCGCGCTCCGCAAAGTCCTTGAGGCTCACGAACACCGTGGCCGAGTTCGTCTTGTACTGCCCGTCGAGGATGCTGTAGCCGGTGAGCACCGAGGCGAACTGCGTCGCCGGGTGCTCGAGCAGGATCTCGCCGATGCGCCGTCCGACGGCGTCCGAACGGTCGAGGCTCGCGGAGTCCGGCAGCATTGCCGCCACCAGCAGGAAGCCCTGGTCCTCGGGCGGCACGAAGCTGCCCGGCACGGTACGGAACAGGCCGACGATCGCCACGATCATCGCGGCGAACACCGCGAGCGCCAGTGCCGCGCGCTTGAGCACCCAGCGCACGCCGTTCGAGTACCGCTCCGTCAGCCAGTCGAACCATTCGTTGAACTTCTGCAGGATGCGCGGCGGATGGCCGTGCGAGCCGCCGAGCAGCAGCGCGGCGAGCGCGGGCGTGAGCGTGAGCGCTACGAAGCCCGAGAGGATCACCGAGATCACGACCGTGATGGCGAACTGCTTGTACAGCACGCCGGTCGTGCCGCCGAGAAATGCCGTCGGCACGAACACGGCGGCCAGCACCAGCACGATCGCCACCACCGGCCCGGACACCTCCTGCATGGCCGCGAATGAGGCGTCGCGGGCCGACAGGCCCCGGGTCTTCATGTTGGCCTCGACGGCCTCGATCACCACGATGGCATCGTCCACCACGATGCCGATCGCGAGCACCATTCCAAACAACGTCAGCAGGTTGACCGAGAAGCCGAGCAGGGCCATGCCGACGAAGGTGCCCACGATCGAGACCACGACCGCAATGGTGGGGATGAGCGTCGCGCGCAGGTTCTGCAGGAACAGGTAGACGACCAGCACCACGAGCACCACCGCCTCGAGCAGTGTGTGCACCACTTCCTCGATGGAGGCCGTGACGAACTTGGTGGAGTCGAGCGAGACCTCGTAGGCAATGCCTTCGGGGAAGCTCTGCTTGAGGTTTTCGAGGGTGTCGCGCACGCCCTGCGCCACCTGGAGGGCGTTCGAGCCCGGCTGCTGGTAGACGGCGATGAACACCGCGGGCTTGCCGTTGAGGCTCGGCCGCATCATGTAGTTCTGCAGGCCTTCCTCGGCGCGGCCGACGTCGCCGAGGCGTACGATCGCAGCGCCTTGCGGGTCCGTGCGAAGGATGATCTGCTCGAACTGCGCGGGCTCGTTGAATCGTCCTTCGGTGACCACCGGAACCGTGATCTCGACCGGCTTCGAGGTGGGAGACTGGCCGATCGCGCCGGCGCTGAACTGCTGGTTCTGCCTCGCAATGGCCTGCTGGATGTCGGTGGGTGTGATGCTGCGCGAGGCCATGCGGTCCGGCCGCAGCCAGATGCGCATGGCGTTGTCCGAGGCGCCGAACAGCGAGGCCTGGTTCGCGCCCGGCACGCGCTTCACGGCGTCGAGCACGTAGAGGTTCGCGTAGTTCGCCACGTAGTCGACGCCGTAGCGGCCGTCGGGCGCGTAGATGGCGAGCAGCATCATGATGCTCGAGGATCGCTTCTCTACCCGCACGCCCGTCTTCTGCACCACGTCGGGGAGTTGCGGCAGCGCGATGTTGACGCGGTTCTGCACCTGCACCTGCGCGGTGTCGGGATCGGTGCCGATCTCGAAGTACACCGTGAGCGACATCTGCCCGGTGGAGGAGCTGGTCGACTGCATGTAGAGCATGTTGTCGACGCCGTTCACCTGCGTCTCGATCGGAGCCGCGAGCGCCTGCGCGACGGTCTGCGCATCGGCGCCCGGGAAGCTCGCCGACACGCTGACGGTGGGTGGCGCGATCGGCGGGTACTGCTCGATGGGCAGGCCCACGAGCGCGGCGAGGCCGGCGAGCGTGACGACGATCGAGAGGACGCTCGCGAAGATCGGGCGGCGGATGCAGAAATCTGAAATCACGGGCGCGCGCGCTCAGTTCGCGGCCGGGCCTGCGGCGCCGGCGGGGGCAGGCAGCTGGCCCGGCTCCACCGGCCTGACCGGTACGCCCGGCGCGAGCTTCAGGCCGCCGTCCACGACCACGCGGTCGCCCGCCTGCAGGCCCTCGGCGATCAGCCACTGGTCGTCGTTGAGCGGGCCCACCGTGACCGGCCGGAACTGTGCCTTCGACTCGTCGTCCACGACCCAGACGAAATTGCCCTGTGGGCCCTGCATCACCGCCCGCTGCGGCAGCTGGATGGCGTTCGCCCAGGAGGCCCCGGTGAGTCGAACGCGCACGAACTGGCCGGGCCGCAGCGTGCCGTCCTTGTTCGGCAGTTCCGCGCGCACGAGGAACGTGCCCGTCTCCTTGCTGAAGGAGGCGTCGCCGAAAGTGACCTCGCCCGGCGCAGGCACGACGGTGCCGTCGGCGAGCACGACCTTGACCGCGTACTTGCGCTCGGGCGGTGGCTTCAGCCTGCCCTCCGTGACGAGCCGCGTGTAGCGCAGTTGTTCGTTCTCGGAAATGCTGAAGTTGACCCGCATCGGGTCGAGTGCCGCCACGTAGGTGAGCAGGCTGTCCGCGCCGGGCGCGATGAAGCTGCCGGGCTGCCGTCGCGCGAAGCTGGTAACGCCCGTGACGGGCGAGCGGATCGTCGTGTAGCCCAGGTTGATCTCTGCCTGCTGCACCCGCGAGCGTGCGCCTTCGACCGCGGCCACGGCGGCATCACGCGATCCCTGCGCATCGTCGAGGTCCTTCTGGCTCAGCGCGTCCTCGGCCGCGAGCGGTCCGACGCGCTTCAGGTTGGCCTCCGCGGTGCTGAGCCGCGCCTGCTGCGCCTGCAGTTCGGCACGCGCGGCCGCCAGGGACGCCTCGAAGGGCTTGCGGTCCATCTGGAACAGCACGTCGCCTTTCTTGACGAGTGCACCCTCGCGATAGGCGATCGTCTCGAGGAAGCCCTCGACGCGGGCGCGGATCTCGACTTCCTGGGAACTCTCGGTCTCGCCGACGAATTCCGCGACGTTCGGCACATCGCTTGCCTCGACGGTGATCACCACCGCGGGCACCGCCTGCGGCGTGGCGGCCGGCGCCGGCTGGTCGCGGCCGCAGCCCGCGAGCGCGAGGAGGCCGAGTCCGATGGAGAGCTGGCGGACGATTCGTTGCTTGCTTGAGACCACGTGGGCGACCTGCGGATGCCGGCTGACGACGGCTGGGCGCGCGAAGTATAAGGGCCGGCCGTCGTCCTCAGCGCGGGCGGCGGAGCCGTCCCGTCAGCCGGAACAGCGTCTCGAGTGCCTCGCGCGGGCTCAGGCCGTCCGGGTCGAGCGAGCCGAGCTCGGCGAGCACCTCGGCGCCGAGCGGGTCGGCGGGCGGCGCGAGCTCGAGCTGCTGCTGCGGCGTCGCCGGCCGCGCGGCGTGGTCGCGACGCTCGAGTTCGGCGAGGTAGCGTCGCGCGTCCTGGATGACCGTTTTGGGCACGCCGGCGAGGCGCGCGACCTGCAGTCCGTAGCTCTGGTTCGCCGGGCCTTCCCTCACCGCGTGCAGGAACACCAGCGTGTCGCCGTGCTCGGTGGCGTCGAGATGNACGTTGGCGCAGGCGGNCAGTTCGTCCGCNAGCGNGGTGAGCTCGAAGTAGTGCGTGGCGAACAGCGTGAAGGCGCCCACCTCGCGGCCGATGTGGCGCGCGCACGCCCAGGCGAGCGACAGCCCGTCGTAGGTGCTGGTGCCGCGGCCGATCTCGTCCATCAGCACCAGGCTGTCGCGCGTGGCGTTGTTCAGGATGTTCGCGGCCTCGGTCATCTCGACCATGAAGGTCGAGCGGCCGCCGGCAAGGTCATCGGCCGCGCCGATGCGCGTGAAGATGCGGTCCACCGGCCCGATCTGCGCGGAGTCCGCCGGCACGTAGCTGCCGAGACCCGCGAGCAGCACGATCAGCGCCGCCTGGCGCATGTAGGTGGACTTGCCGCCCATGTTCGGGCCCGTGACGATCAGAATTCGCCGTCCGTCGTGCAGCGACAGGTCGTTCGGTACGAACGGACCATCGAGTGACTGCTCGACCACGGGATGGCGGCCACCGCGGATTTCGATGCGAGAGTCATCGATCAGCATGGGCCGCGCGAGCTTGAGCGCCGCGGCACGCTCGGCCAGGTTCGACAGCACGTCGAGCACGGCGACGGCTGAGGCCGTGGCCTGCAGCGTCGGCAGCGATTCGGTCAGGCGGTCGAGCAGTTCCTCGTAGAGCTGGCGCTCACGCGCGAGGGCGCGGTCGCGAGCCCCGAGCACCCTGTCCTCGAAGCTTTTCAATTCGGCGGTAACGTAACGCTCGGCGTTCTTCACCGTCTGGCGGCGTACCCAGTCGGCAGGCACGCGGTCGGCCTGCGCGCGACTTACCTCGATGTAGTACCCCTGAACGCGGTTGTAGCCGAAGCGCAGGTTGGCGAAGCCGGTGCGTTCGCGCTCACGCGCCTCGAGCTCGACGAGTGCCTCGTCGCTGTGCTCGCTGATGCGACGCAGCTCGTCGAGCTCGGCATCATGGCCCGGTGCGATCACGCCGCCCTCGCGCAGCAGCGCGGGAGGCGTCGGAACCAGTGCGGCGGTGAGCAGAGCGTGGACAGGCGGGTGGGTGCCCGCCTCGCGAACGAGTTCCTCTATCAGCGGCGCATCGACGCCGTGGAGCAGCAACTGCAGTTCGGGCAGCTCGCCCAGCGCGTCGCGCAGTCCCGCGAGGTCGCGCGGCCGGGCCGAGCGCAACGCGACCCGCGCGAGGATGCGCTCAACGTCGCCCACGCGGCGCAGCAGCGTGTGCACGGGGACATGCAGCCCGGTGTCGAGCAGGGCCTCGATGGCCTGCAGCCGGTGCTCGCGTGGCGCACGTGGCCGCAGCGGTCGCTGGATCCAGCGGCGCAGCTCGCGACCGCCCATCGCCGTCGCCGTGCGGTCCATCACGCCGACCAGCGTGCTGTCGGCGCGGCCGGAGAGGCTGGTGTCGAGCTCGAGATTGCGACGCGTCGCGGCGTCGACCTGCAGCGCCTCGTCGCGCTCCTCGCAGCGGATGCCGCGCAGGTGGGGCAGGGCGGACTTCTGCGTCTCTCGTACGTAGTTCAGTAACGAGCCCGCCGCGCCGACGGCCAGCGGCTTGCCGGCCAGGCCGAAGCCGGCGAGGTCGCGCGTGCCGAACTGCCCGCAGAGCTGGCGCTCGGCGCTGCCGGCCTCGAAGTGCCAGGGTGGGCGTTGCCGCAGGGCGCCGGCCGCGGCGCCGCGGGCCACTGCCGTCGAATCCTCGGCGATCAGCAGCTCCGCGGGACGCAGCCGCTCGAGCTCCGCGGCCAACGCCTCCGGGCCGGTCGCCTCGAGTGCGTGGAATCGACCGCTCGCGAGCTCGAGCCAGGCAAGACCGAAGCGCTCGCCGGCGGTCGCGAGCGAGGCGAGCAGCGTGTCGCGGCGCGCCTCGAGCAGCGCTTCGTCGGTGACAGTGCCGGGCGTCACGACCCGCACCACCTGGCGCTCGACCGGCCCCTTGGCCTTGGCGGGATCGCCGATCTGCTCGCAGATCGCTACCGACTCACCCTTGCGTACCGCGCGGGCGAGGTAGGTGTCCACCGTCTGCACCGGCACGCCCGCCATCGGGATCGGCTCGCCGCCCGACTGCCCGCGCGAGGTCAGGGTGATCTCGAGCAGGCGCGCGGCCCGGCGCGCGTCCTCGAAGAACAGCTCGTAGAAGTCCCCCATGCGGTAGAACAACAGCGCATCGGGGTGCTGTGCCTTGATGCGCAGGTATTGCTGCATGACGGGCGTGTGGCCCGCGAAGTCCTGGGTCGTCATGACGTTGGCCATCGTACGCGAGCGCCGACTCTCGAACGAAAGACGCCAGCCCCCGCGAGGGGGCTGGCGTCAGTTCAACCAGCGGCCTGTGCCGTTTACCGTCTGGTCTGCATCGCGGGCGCAGTGTATCGCAGCGCGCCCACTGCGCCGGCACCCTTACTTCAGCGTGTTCGGCGTCTTCGTCACGATCGGGAACGATGCCGCCGCGGCCAGGTCGAGCAGCGACGTGATCTTGTTCTCGACCTGCACGAACTGGAACACCTTCGTGGAGGGCAGCTTCCTGTCGAGCTTGCCGGCGTACTTCTCGAGCAACGCCAGACGGTCGTGTCGGAGCTTGAAAGCCTCCTTCATGATGGCCTTGGACTCTTCGTCCGTCATGCCGCCGTAGTCCGCCACGAACAGACGATTGCCGAGGTTGGTGGCGCTCGTCATGAGCTTGGCCTGCTCGGCCTGGTACTCGGTGAAGATTGGATCGAACACGGCAAGCTGCTCCGGCTTGAGGGCCAGCGTGTCCAGCACGACCTGGCGTCTGTCGGCCTGGACCGCATTGATGAGTTCCTGCGTCCTGGCGAGCTCTGCGTCGCCGATCGCATCCGCGAAAGTTGCCGGGGTGGAGCTGAGGGCGACGACGCCGGCGAGGGCAATGAGGGCTTTCTTCATTTTGATTTCCTTGGTGAGTAATTGAGTGATGAGTGAGTGATTGAGTTATGAGTGAGTCAGGGGAGGCTTGGACAAATCGACAATGCACGCGAACAGAGCAGTTTACCTCTTCTCGGGCAACGCCACCGGCGCCGACTGGCCGGCGACGAACGGGTACTTGGAAAAGATGTACTCGACGGCCCGGTTAATCGCTGCTTCGCGGTTCTGCATCGCCTCCTTGGTCACGACGCCTTCGACGCCACCCTGGAAGATGACCTGCCGCTTTTCGCGGTCCACCACGTCCATCACCAGGGTGCCGACGTTGTAGCGTCGCGTCGTCACTTGCGTGCCGCCCCAGCCGCCGTACGGCGCGCCGTACCAGCCGCCATAGCCCCAGCCAGGGCCGTAGTACGGGGCGGGAGTGGAGTCGACGTCGACCTTCTCCTCGAGCTTGCCCTTGAAGTTGACGACGAGGTCGGGATTGTCGGATCGGGTGTAGCCGCGTGCCTCCATCTGCCGCGACGCCGCGGCCTGCAGCATCTGCGTCGCCAGCGACTTGACGTCGGAGCCGGCGGTGCCGCTCTCGGCGACGAAGCCGTAGGTGCGGTACTTGCCGAAGTCCGCAGCCTTGTCGTAGTCGGCGCGTATGTCAGGTCCGCTGGCGCAGCCGAAGAGCATGATCGCCGCCAGTCCGGCCGCGGCCAGCCTGCCTTGGGTGTTCAGCATGAGGGCGGACTCTGAATCAGGTGAGTGGAACAAGGCGGGCTGCCTCGAAATCGAGCAGCGCGTTCAGCTTGTTCTCGACCTGCACCCAGCGAAGCACCTTGGTCGTGGGCAGTACCTTGTCGAACTTGCCGGCGTACTCCCTGACGAGCGCGTTACGGTCGTCCCGACCTTGAAGAAGTCCTTCATGATGGACTTGGCCGCATCGTCGGTCATGCTGCCGTAGCTGTTCGCGAACTTGGTGATCACGTCCGAACTGCGCTGCATGATGCCCTTCATTTCGACCTGGTACTGGTCGTAGATGGGGCCGAACTTCTTGAGCTCGGCGTCGCTGAGGTTCATGGCCTGCAACACCACCGCGCGCTTGTCCGTCTGGATCTGGCTGATGAGCAGTTCGGTCTGGTCGCGGGTATTCTGCGCAGCGGCGCCGTCGAAGGCGCCGAGCGCGGCTACGGCGACGAGAGCAATCAGGGCCTTATTCATGGTGATTTCCTGTGGGCGGGGCTGGCGACTCAACGGGCAAGCGGGAGCAGCCCGTACACGTTGCGCTGGTTGATGAGATCGATGCGCGTCTCGAGCTGCGCGTAGCGCAGGGCCTTCTTCGGCGGCAGCACCTTCTCGATCTTCTTCGTGTAGGTCTGCTTGAGCGCGGCGCGCGCCTCCTCGATCGCCATCTTCTCCTTGAGGATCGCGGCTGCGTCGGCTTCGCTGAGCGTGTCGTACTTCTCCGCGAAGTTGTCGATGTTGGCGAGGAAGCGGTCCTGGAGGGGCTTCACCTTCGCCTCGTACTCGTCGTAGATCGGCCAGAACTTCGCGCTCTCCGCGTCGGTCATCCCGAGGTTGGCCGCATACACCGCCTTCTTGTCGGTATTGATCTGCTTCAGCAGGATCTGCTCATCGGCAGCAAGTCCCGCGTCCTGTGCCAGCGAGAGCGTGGGCAACGCGGTTACGGCGAGGGCGAGCACGAGCGGGGCAAGTCTCATGTGAATGACCTTCGGCAGAAATTGATGGTGGTTGGACTGGTGCTATCCGGCAACCCGGTGCCGCCGGAGGATCGCTAGAATCCCGCCGTGGACACGCAGCCGGTGCCGGAAACGGCGTGCATCATAGCGGAATTGGCCGAGCGCCTGCTCGCCGGGGGGCGTCGCCTCGTGACGGCGGAATCCTGCACGGGCGGCTGGATTGCGAAGGCCTGCACCGATCTCCCGGGCAGTTCGCGCTGGTTCCTGGGCGGCGCCGTGACATATTCGGACGACCTCAAGGTGACGCTGCTCGGCGTGCGGCGTGAAACTCTCGTTGCGAATGGGGCGGTCAGCGAGGCCGTGGTGCGGGAAATGGCAAAGGGTGCGCTGGAGCGCCTGGGCGGCGAGGAGGCCGTCGCTGTGACCGGCGTCGCCGGACCGGACGGCGGCACCCCGGGGAAGCCCGTTGGCATGGTGTGGTTCGGCTGGGCACGGCGCGGCGTCGAAGGCATCGTGATTCGTACCGCGGTGGAACGCTTTCCCGGCGATCGCGAGGCCGTGCGGTGCGCGGCGGTTCGTCGCGCGCTCGCCGGACTGGTGGGAACCTGAACACCGACCGCTTCCATCGCCTGTTCTTCGCGCTGTGGCCCGACGACGATTTTCGCGCCACGCTGGCCCCGCAACTCGCAGTGCTGCGGCCCGACGGTGCCGGTCGCGCGCAGTCGCCCGCGCAGTGGCACGTGACACTCGAATTCCTGGGCTCGGTGTCGTCCTCGCGCATGGCGGCGGCGGTCGAAGCGGCGGCCGCGGTGAGAACGGGCTCGTTCGAGGTCGTGTTCGACACGGTCGAGCATTGGCGGCGACCGGAGGTGCTGTGCCTCGTCGCGCGTGAGGTGCCGGAGCCGCTCGCTGCACTGGTGGCGCAGCTGCGTGCGGGGCTCGCTGCCCGCGGCTTCGAGCCCGAACGCCGCGCATTCCGCGCGCATCTCACGCTGGCGCGCAAGGTCGCGACGGCGGTCGCGGTCCCGTCGTTCGAACCGATCCGCTGGCCCGCGCGCGATTTCGCGCTGGTCGAGTCCGTGACGGACCGAGCCGGGTCGCGCTACCTGCCGCTCGAGCGATGGCCTCTTGCCGACTGATCGCTCCTGGAGAAATCGCTGATTTCCCTCAAATTTTCGGCCGGCAGCGGCGGAGTCGCTATGGAATAATGCGCCCCTTTCCGGATTCCACTCACCTCCCAACGAGCCCGGCGGGCTCACGAGGCAACGCCATGGAAGATAACCGCAAGAAGGCGCTGGTCGCTGCCCTGAGCCAGATCGAGAAGCAGTTCGGCAAGGGTCGGTGATGCGCCTCGGGGATGCCGGCGCCACCTACGATGTGGAAACGGTCCCTACCGGCTCGCTCGGTCTCGACATCGCGCTCGGTGTCGGCGGCCTGCCAAAGGGTCGCGTCGTCGAGATCTACGGTCCGGAGTCTTCCGGCAAGACCACGCTGGCACTCACCGCCGTCGCCGAGGTGCAGCGCCGGGGCGGCACTGCGGCGTTCGTCGACGCCGAGCACGCGCTCGACCCGGCGTATGCCGAGAAGCTCGGTGTCAACGTGAACGAGCTGCTCGTTTCGCAGCCAGACACGGGGGAGCAAGCGCTCGAGATCACCGACATGCTGGTGCGATCCGGTGCGGTGGACATCGTGGTGATCGACTCCGTCGCCGCGCTCACGCCCAAGGCCGAGATCGAAGGCGAGATGGGCGAGATGCAGATGGGGCTGCAGGCGCGGCTCATGTCGCAGGCGCTCAGGAAACTCACCGGCAACATCAAGCGCTCGAACACCATCGTCGTATTCATCAACCAGATCCGCATGAAGATCGGCGTGATGTTCGGCAACCCGGAGACCACGACCGGCGGCAACGCGCTGAAGTTCTATGCCTCGGTGCGGCTCGACATCCGCCGCATCGGTGCCATCAAGGTGGGAGACGAGGTCGTGGGCAACCAGACCCGCGTCAAGGTCGTGAAGAACAAGGTCGCGCCGCCGTTCCGCGAGGCCGAGTTCGAGATCATGTACGGCACGGGCATCTCGCGCGAGGGCGAGATCATCGAGCTTGGCGTACTGCACAATCTCGTCGAGAAATCGGGTTCCTGGTACAGCTACAAGGGCGAGCGCATCGGCCAGGGCAAGGACAACGTCCGCAACTACCTGCAGCAGCACCCCGAGACTGCGCGCGAGATCGAGGACGCGCTGCGCGCCAAGCTTCTCGCGCCGCGCAAGGGCGAGGCGGCGAAGGGTGAGGCGGCCGAGGAAGCCTGAGTCCAACGCGGCCGAGGCAGACGAGCGCACGGTCCGCACCGCCGCGCTCGCGCTCCTCGCCGGCCGGGATTTCGGCCGCGCCGAACTCGTGCGTCGCCTCGAGCGACGCGGCTACCCGCCTGATGCCATCTTGGCGGCGGTCGAGGGGCTGGTCGCCGAACGGCTGCTGAGCGAGTCGCGATTCGTGGAGCAGTTCATCCGCGCGCACGCGGGCCGCGGCCAGGGGCCCGCCCGCATACGCGCCGAGCTGCGCGAGCGGGGCGTGCCGGCCGAGGAAATCGACACCGGCCTCGAATCCTCGACCGAGGACTGGGCGGCGCTGGCGCGCGAAACGCGCCGCCGCCGATTCGGGGTGTCGCCGCCGGGCGACTTCCGCGAGCGTGCAAGACAGTCGCGCTTCCTCCAATATCGCGGCTTTTCCGCAGAGCATATCCGGGCCGCTCTCGGCCCGGGCGACGACATCGAACCATGAGCACGCTACCGCCGCCTTCAAAGCAGATGAGCAGCGCGGAACTCCGCGCCGCGTTCCTCGAATTCTTCCGCGAACGCGGCCATTCGGTGGTGCCGTCGAGCTCGCTCGTGCCGGGCGACGACCCGACGCTGCTGTTCACGAACGCCGGCATGGTCCAGTTCAAGGACGTGTTCCTGGGCAAGGAACAACGCCCTTACTCTCGAGCCGCGAGCTCGCAGCGCTGCGTGCGCGCCGGCGGCAAGCACAACGATCTCGAGAACGTCGGCTACACCGCGCGCCACCACACGTTCTTCGAGATGCTCGGCAACTTCAG
>Ga0031656_10000370_pt1 | contig 14996 bp, 12 predicted proteins | sample FrelakmetDIP11DI_FD_55080 | JGI IMG/M metagenome (GOLD analysis project Ga0031656, IMG submission 55080) | Freshwater lake sediment microbial communities from the University of Notre Dame, USA, for methane emissions studies - DIP11 DI | ecosystem: Environmental > Aquatic > Freshwater > Lake >... | reverse complement strand
AGTCCAGCACGCTGCCGAGGCCCTCGTGCAGGTACGGCACGTGGTAGCCGCCGTCGAGGTAGTTGTCGACGAACACCTTCCAGTTGCAGTCGAACACGTAGTGCTTGCGATCGAACCAGTGCAGCCCGGAGAGTCCAAGCCCGCGCACCTGCGCCACGACCTCGGGACCCAGGAACTCCTCGAGCGTGGGACCTTTGTTCGCGAGTCGCACGAAAACCCAGTTTTCCCACACCGCCGTCGCTACCGGCACGAGACTGTTGTCCGCCGGGTTGAAGTTGCGCACGCCTTCGAACGCAGGAGCCGCCTTGAGCGCGCCCTCGAGCGTGTAGGTCCAGCCGTGATACGGGCACCGCAGGCGCTTCGTGCAGCCCGAAGGTTCGGTCACGACCGCCGCAGCGTGATGGCGGCAGACATTGAAGAAGCCGCGCAGCACCCGGTCGTCGCCGCGCACCACGACGAGCGGCTCGCCGGCGAGCTCGAAGCTGACGAACTCGCCGGGCTCGCGCACCTGGTCGAGCCGGCAGGCGTACTGCCAGGTACCGGCGAACGCCGTTTGCTGCTCGAGGTCGAGGATGCGCGGGTCGAAGTACCAGGCGGACGGAATGGTGCACGCTTCCTCGAGCGGCAGCTCCGGTCGGTAACGGTCGATCTGGTCGAGGAGGAAATTCTTGTTCATGCCGGGCGCCCTTCTGTGTGCCTCAAGCGTCGCGTCGCGGCGTCCACGCAATATGCCGCAACCAGGCCACCTGCCACAACGCAAGCGGGCCGGGCCGTTCGCACGACCCGGTCCCCGAATCGCGCGGTCAGAACCCCTGGGTGAACCTCACGCCGAAGGTGCGCGGTTGGTTGGGATAGTAGTAGGGGTTGATGCCGCAGGTGAAATAGGCACACGGGACGCTGGTGCTGGTCCGGGCCAGCTCATCGAACGCGTTGCTGAGGAAGAACTCCAGCGACCACTCGTTCCGTTGCAGGCCGAACATCAGATCGACGATCGTGTAGGCGTCCTGCTTGCCCGTGTAGGAGCGGTCCGACCGCGTGAGGTCCGAATAGCTGTCGCCCGTATAGACGATGGCCGCCTGCGCGTGCGCGTCGAAGTCGCCAAGTGGAAACAGGTAGCGCCCTGTCGCGTTGCCCTTGAACTCCGGCGTGACCGGCAGGCGGTCCCCCTTGAATGCCGCGGGCGGATCGGCCGGGTCCTCGTAGTAGTCCTCGGTCAGCGCGGCGTCGAGCCACGTGAAGCCGCCCGTGATGGTCAGCGAGTCTGTTGCCGCCCAGCCGAGGTCGGCCTCGATGCCGTCGATCTCGGCGGCGCCGACGTTGCGGATAACGGTCAGGCCCACGCCGCCCGGCGGCAGGTAACCGTACTGGACGTCGTCCCATTCCTCGTGGAACACGGCGCCGTTGAATCGCACCCGGCCGTCGGCCCATGTCGTCTTCCAGCCGAGCTCGTAGTTCTTCAGATAGTCCGCTTCGTAGGGCGAGCCATCGTTGCGGTTCACGCCGCCGGGGCGGAAGCCTTCTGAGTAGGTCGCATAGACCAGCTTCGCATCGTCGAAACGATAGGTGAGGTTGAATTTCGGCACGGTGCCCGAGTCGTCGACCTTCGCGTCGAGGTTGGTGCAGGGCGAGCCGTTGTACTGGGCGTCGGAAAAGCACAGCGCCGTGCCATAGGCGTCGTAGTAGTTCTCGTTGAAGCCGAAGAAGCCGCGCAGCGAATTATCGTACTCGTAGTAGCGCATGCCCGCCGTGCCGGTCAGCCGCTCGGTGAAATCGAACGAGAGCTCGCCGAAGATGGCCTGTGATTCGTCATTGCGGAGCTGGTTGGTCAGCCAGATCGTGTCCTCCCAGAGCGGCACCGAGATGTCCGTGGCGAGGTCGTCGATCTGGTAGCGCTGGAAGATCTCGTGCTCAAAGTCCTGCCAGAACAACCCGGCCACCACGCGGAAGCGACTGTCCGCTGGCGACGCGATGCGGATCTCGTGGCTCTGCATCGTATAGCCGTCCGTGCCGTGGATGAACTGCGAGGGATTGATCAGGTCTCCGTCGTCGTTGACNAACTGGGCGCCCCACTCAAAGCAACCGTCCGGATTCTCGGCGCAGTATTCCGTGTAGTAGGTGTCGTAGAAGAACGAGTAGTCGGAGTAGTCATTGTCGACGACGACGTCGCGCGTCAGGTAGGACCCCGCATACACGAGATCGAAGTTGCCGATCTTGCCCTCGACCGTCAGGGCCGCCTGGACGAAATCGTCCTCGCTGAAGGTCGGGTAATAGGTGTGCAGTTTCAGATCGCCGACGGCCGGGTCGTAGCCGAAGCTGCCGTTTGCGTCCTGGCTTTGCGCCACCACGCTGGGCGTAATGCTCCACGTGTCGTTCAGGTCGACCCGCAGGGCCGCCCGGGCACCGTAGGTGTCGACGTCGTTGTAGTCGTCCTTGGCCCGCTCCGGGCTGCGTTCGCACCCCTCAGGAGTCTGGGACGCGTTCGACATGCAGATCCCGGAAGTCGGGAACGTGCGCGTGCCTGCGACGTTGTCGATGTAGCCGGCGTCGTGCCGTGCCCAGCCGACGAGGCGCACCGCGGCCGCGGACGACACCGGGATGTTGACGAATCCCTCGAAGAGATAGCCGGGGTCGCCATCCTGGACGTAGTTGCCCTCGACGCCATAGCTGGCCTCGAAGCCGTCCGGGTCGGGCTGGTTGGTGATGATGCGGATCGTGCCGGCCTGCGAACTCGCGCCGAACAAGGTCCCTTGCGGCCCCGCGAGCGCCTCGATGCGTGCCACGTCGTAAACGTGAATGTCGAGCGCGCCCTGGATCGTCGTGATCGGCTGCTCGTCGAGGTAGATGCCGACGCTGGGCGACGGACCGGAGTGGTTGTTGTTCTCGCCGCTGGCGACGCCGCGGAAATACGGAAGGCTGAAGCCCGGTCCGGCGCTGGTGAAGGCGATGCTCGGCAGGAATTTCACGTAGTCCGTGAATTCGTTGACTCTTAGCTCGGTGAGTCGCTCCTCGCCGAGCGCCTGGATGCTGATCGGGACCGACTGCAGGTTCTCCGTGCGCTTCTGGGCAGTGACGACGATTTCCTCGAGGCCGACTGACTCCGCTTGCTGCGCGAGTGCGGCAGGGGTGCCCGCGAGCAGCATCGGCGCCAGCGGTACGCCGACTGCGAGCGCCATCGGGTGTCTGCCAGTGACCTTCTGCCGTCCGGTGGCGAGACGTTGCATCTTCCTGCGTCGGCTTCGTGTCATTGCTGCAATCTCCCCATTTTGTGTTTGACGGCATTCTGGTCGCGGTGCGGACGGAATTCAAACGGGAGGCGGCTCCGGATAGCAGTCGAGAACCGGTCCAAGTGCCGTCACCAACGGGCCCAGCCATCGCTCGTAGTTGCGCCACTGCTCGACCGAATCCCGGAAGATCGGCTGCCGCACCTGCTCGGAACTCGCTGTCCGCACGGCGCGATCGTTCTCGTAGAACCGCAGGCAGGACTCCTCGAACGGCAGTCCGCAGTAATCGAGCAGCCGCCGGACCTCGGTCTCGGTGTCGTCGACCATGCGTTCGTAGATGACCCGGTGGATGCGTCCCGGCATCACGGCGTCGAAATGGGCCATCAGCGTCACGTAGTCGCGGTAGTACCGCCCGAGGTCCACGAGGCTGTAGGAGAAATGCTGCCCGCGCGCGAAATGCTGCTTGAAGCTGGAGAAACAGCAGCTCAGCGGATGACGTCGTGCATCGATGATCTTCGCGTTGGGAAGGATCAGCGTGATCAGGCCGACGTACGCCCAGTTGTTCGGCATCTTGTCGATGAACAAGGGCGCGTTCGACTTGCGCTGGATCCGCGTCTGCGCGAGGTAGCGCTCACCGAGGGCGCGCAACTCGTCCCTACCGAGCCGCGCGACGACCTCCGGATACCGCGACGACTCGTCGCGCTCGCGCGGCTTCGTCAGGCTCTGCACGATGGCGGCGATGTCCGGCAGCTCCATCGTGCCTTCAACGAGCGAATGACTGGAGAGGATCTGCTCGACCAGTGTGGAGCCCGCCCTCGGCAGTCCCACGACGAAGATCGGGTCGCCATCGGCCGCCCCGGCACCGGCGCGTTCGGCAATGAACTCCGCCGAGAAGACCTCGATCGAGCTGCGCACGCTCGCGGACGTCCGGTCCGCGTCGTAGCGGATCGTGGCGAGCCGCAGCCGATTGGCTTCGGCGTAGTGCTCGAAGGAGCGCGCGAAATCCCGGGCGTCCTCGAATGCCTTGCCGAGCGCGAAATGGAAATGGTAGCGGTCCTCCGCAGGCAGATCGGTCCTCGCAAGCTGCCCGATCATCGCCTCGACGTCTGTGGCCGCGAAGCGGAAGGTCTTCAGGTTCGCGAGGCTCCAGTAGGCCTCGCCGAGTTGCGGCGCGAGCTCGATGGTTCTGCGATAGGCGTCGACGCATTCGGCCTGCCGCCCGGCGGTCTTGAGCGAGTGCCCGTAGCTCATCCAGACCTTCGCCTGCTTGGGATACTCGGCGAGCACCTCGGCATAGATCGACAGCGACTGCTGGTACTCGCCGATCCGGTTCAGTGCGGCCGCCTTGAGATTCCGGGCGCCGGGATTGCGTGGCTCAGCGGCCAGCAGGTGGTCGATCTCCGTGAGCGCCTCGATCGTCCGGTTCTGCCGGTGAAGGATCAGCGCACGGTTCTGCCGCGCAGCGGAGAAGCCCGGCGCAAGCTCGAGGCAGCGCGTGAGCAGCGCCTCGGCGTCGGCGAGCCGTCCCAGCCTGGCAGCGACCTCGGCCAGCATGCGGATCGCTGCCACGTCGGTCGGGTGCTGGCGCAGATGCTGCTTGAGCAGCTGCTCGGCCTCTGGAATACGGTTGTCGCACAGCGCGGCGGCGGGTGCCAGCAGGCGCGGGTCGCGCGTCGAGACCTTGATGTGGTTGGCGTATGCGGCGTCGGCGCCCTCCCGGTCGCCCATCGCGGTCAGGTGATCGCCGAGCAGGCGCCACGCATCGCCGATGTCCGGCTTCAGGCGGACGGCGTGCCGCAACGACTGGACCGCTTCGTCGCCACGCCGCAGCAGCCCAAGAGTCACGCCCAGTTCGTAGTGCGCGGGCGCCCAGCCTGGCTGGGCGCGGGCNAGGGCTTGCAGGATCTCGAGTGCTGCACCCGAGTCACCCAGCCTGCGTCTTGCGATGCCGAGGAACAGCGTCGCGAGCGGATGATCGGGCACGGCCAGGAGGATCTCGCGCGCCTGCTCCTCGGCCAGCGCAGGCTCGGACTCGAGCAGCCTGCCCGCGTGGCCCAGCGCGACCTCGATCGTGCCGACAGGTTCATGGGCGCCGCTCATCAATGGATTCCGCCTTTACAGGGCTGGGGTCGAATGAAAGACTCGGGTCCGATCGTTGTCAATTGCACGAAAACGCCATGCACTCAACAGGGCGCAAGTGGGCTTCCTCGCTGGCCGCAACGTGCGTGAGATGGTCGGGCCGCATCGGCGCACTGCAACCCGGTCGCCATGGTGGCGTCGCCGCGCCCTGCGACCCGCTCGCGGACGTGGCCTGCCTCGGGCAGGTAGCCACCGCGATCAAGGGCGGACTCACGTTCAACTGGCCGGAAGCGGATTGCTGACTTGGACCTCGAGCGCGTCATCTGCCCGCTGCACGAGCTCGACGACCCCGGTGCGCGCGGATTCACGATGGGTGAGGGCGACTGGCCGCTGCGTGGTTTCGTCGTTCGCCGTGGCGCGATCGTGCGGGCCTACGTGAATCACTGCCCGCACGCGGGTTTCCCGCTCAACTGGCAGCCGGACCAGTTCCTGGCCCCGCACGCGCCGCTGATCCTGTGCGTGATGCACGGCGCGCTGTTCGACATCGAGGACGGCAAGTGTGTTTCCGGGCCCTGCGAGGGCGCCGCGCTCCACTCGCTGCCGGTATCCGTGAAAGACGGCTGCGTGCTGCTGGCCGACGGCGTTCCGCTCGAGGAGCCGCCGGGCCTGGGAGGCTGAATCAGAAGCGTTCCGCGTCGTCCTGCTGATCGGACANTTCCATCTCCGAGTAGCCGCCAGCCTCGCCGCGGTCCACGAACTGCAGCGGGTCTCTCCACTGCGCGTTGCCAGTGGGCTCGGCCTCGTACTCGTTCTCGGTGTCCTCCGGTTCGACGTCTACCGAACCGGTCCAGTCTTCGGGCGGTTCCGTGGATTCGATGACCTCCTCGAGCCAGTCATCGAGTTCGAGTTCTTCGATCGTACCGTCGAAGTACTGGATCTCGATGGTGCGGTCATCCGCGTCTATGGCGACCACCTCGAACGAGTCGCCACCGGCTCGCCGGTACCACTGACCGATCACGGGTGCGGGGTTCGCCATTTCTGCATCCTCTGGAAGCGCTCGCCAACGACCTGCCTGTGTTCCGGTTCTACTTGTATGCCTGCGCGACCGCGAGTTCAAGTAGCGGAATGCCCGAACTCGAAATGTTGGACGATCTGGCCAGATTCTCCGTCGTCAACGCAGCTTGCGCTGCAAGGACAGGTCCCACGTGCCGTGCCCGAGCCGCTGGCCACGACGCTCGAAGCGCGTGACCGGTCGGCTGTCCGGCCGCGATACGAAATCGCGGGACGCTGACTCGTTCTCAAGCAAGGGACATGCGGTTGCGACCTCGAGCATCTGGGCAGCGTAATGCTCCCAGTCGGTGGCCATGCGCAGCACGCCACCGACGCGCAGGCGACTCGCGACGAGTGACATGAATGCAGGCTGCACGATGCGGCGCTTGTGATGCCGCTTCTTGGGCCAGGGGTCGGGGAAGTACAGCAGCACCTCGTCGAGCGAGGCCTCTGCGATGCAGTCGCGCAGTACCTCGACCGCGTCGCGGCAGATCACGCGCAGGTTGCCGAGGCCGAGCTCGTGCGCACGCAGCATCAGGTGGCCGACGCCGGGGCGATGCACCTCGATGCCGAGGTAGTCGCGATCCGGATGCGCGGCCGCCAGGGCGACCAGNGTCTCGCCGTTCCCGCAGCCGATCTCGATCGTCCGGGCTGTGACACGACCGAACACCTGCGCGAGATCGAGCAGCGTCCCGCCCGTTTCGAGACCGTAGCGGGGCCACAGCTCTGTCCAGGCGCGCTCCTGGGCGGCGGTCATCCGTCCCGCACGCACCACGAAGCTGCGTACCGCACGCCGCGGCCGGGGCTCGGTCGCGGTGTCGTGAAGCGTATCGGCGTGGTCTGGCATCGTGATCTCTCAACGGCTAGAGTCGCGCCAGGGGAACTGACTCCGAGCCATGATACGGCGCGCCGCCGCGCCGGGGAGAGACCGATGGCCAACTCAAGCGGAATCCTGTCGAATTTTCGAGCCGACGCCCAGGCGCTCTGCAAGCGCACGTGGTGGGTGTTCCTGATCGGCGGGCTCGCGTCGGTCGCCTTCGGGGTGCTTGCGTTCGCGCGACCGGGCGTCGCGCTGTTCGTGCTGGCCACGTTCTTCGCGGCGTACCTGCTGGTCGACGGCATCTCGAACGTCATCGGCTCTTTGAGGCACCGCGAGAAGGACGGCTGGTGGATCATGCTGCTGATGGGCATCCTTGGAGTGCTGGTCGGAGGCTTCGCACTGCTCAACCCGCCGATCAGCATGATGGCTTTCGTCTACCTGGTCGCCTTCGAGGCGATCCTGCTCGGCGTGTTCCTCCTGATGCTTGGCTACAAGGTGCGCCAGGCCACGACGCGCGAGTGGATCCTCTACGTCGCTGGCGCGCTGTCGATCCTGTTCGGCATCGTCGTGGTCATGAACCCTGCCGTCGGCAGCATCTCGATCGTGTACACGATCGCGGTCTGGGCGGTGATCATCGGTGTGCTCAAGGTGATCTTCGCTTTCAAGGTGAAGAACATGCCGGAGCGCATCGAGAGCAAGCTCGCCGGGCTTCGCTGATAGTCATCGGCGGCCGGCCGCCGACGTGCGCCGGCCGATGCCGTCAGGCGCCGGGCTGCAGCGTCACGGGGATTTCGTTCGTGCGACTGTCGCGCAGCACCTGCAGTTGCACGGTGTCGCCTACGGCGTGGTCGTCGAGGCGACCGAGCAGCTCGGCGACGCTCGAGACGGGGCGTCCATCCACGCCCGTGATCACGTCGCCGGCGACGAACTCGCCCTGGCTGCCGATGCGGGCGGCCTGCAGGCCGGCACGCTCGGCTGAAGAGTCGGGTGCCACCTGCAGCACGAACACCCCCGACGTCTGCGTCATCGCGACGAGCCGGCGGTTGATGCGCTCGTCGATCACGATGCCGAGCGCCGGACGGATGTAGCGACCGTCGCGGATCAGCTGGGGCACGACGCGATTCACGGTGTCCACCGGCACCGCGAAACCGATGCCGGCCGAGGCGCCCGAAGGGCTGAAGATCGCGGTCGTGATGCCGACCAGCCGGCCCGCCGAGTCGAGCAGCGGCCCGCCGGAATTGCCCGGGTTGATCGCGGCGTCGGTCTGGATGAGATGCTCGATCGTGGACCCGGCGTCGTTCTCGAGCGACCGATCGAGCGCCGAGACTATTCCGGTCGTGAGCGTCCAGTCGAGGCCGAACGGGTTGCCGATCGCGAACACTTTCTGCCCGACCCGCAGGTCTGCGCTCGTGCCGACCGGCACCGGCGGAGGACGCTCGTTGAGGCCGACGCCGATCCTGAGAACTGCGATGTCGTGGGCCGGGCTCGCGCCCACCAGACTCGCCTGGTAGTCACGGCCGTCGGCGAGCCGCACTGTCGCCCCGCTCGCGCCTTCGATGACGTGGAAGTTGGTGATCACGTGGCCGGCGGCGTCCCAGATGAAGCCGCTGCCCGTGCCGCGCTGCACCGAGAACACGTCGCGCGTCCAGATGTCCCGCACCTGCTCGCGCGTCGAGATGAACACCACCGAGGCGCGCGATCGCTCGAACAGCTCGATGGTGGCCTGCTCGTCACCGGCGAGGTCGCCGCGGGCGAGCACTGCGCGCGGCGTGGTCTCGCGGCCGTCGAGGCCGAGCCGGCCTGCGAGCCCCGGGAACGTGCGCCATGCCGCCACCGCGAGGAACACGACGACGCCGAGCAGTACCAGCCGCAGGACGAAGCGGGTGTCCAAGTGGCGAGCCTCAGGGCGCGGCGATCAGCCAGCCCTCGAGCCGCGCACGGTACTCGGCGGGCAATGCGGCGGGGCCATGGGCCTCGGCGTAGACGAGCACTGCCTCCGACACGCTCACGCAGGCGCCGTCCTGGAACATCGCCATGCCGTAGCGGAACGACGAGCGACCGATGCGCAGCACGCCGATGCCGATCTCCAGCGAGCCGGGGTAGGTCGCTTCCCGGAGGTAGTCGATGGACTGGTGCGCGATCAGGATACGATCGCCCTCGGGCGTGGCGACCCTCCGGCCGCCCATCACCATCATGGTCGTCGAGACGCGCGCCTCCTCGTAGTACTGCGCGATAGCGACGTTGTTGATGTGCCACAGCGGGTCAACGTCGGCGTAACGCGCGAGGATGCGGACCTTCAGCGGATAGCGCTCGGGATCGAGTCGGAACGGTTCGAGCTTCACGGCGGGGTCTGCGAGTGGAGGAATGCCCTCGCAATGATACGTTGGACACGTTTCGCGGGTGTCCGGCGTCGCGGAACAGCGGCCGGCAGAGATTTCGTGCATAATGCGCCGCAGTTTGCCGCCGCGCAGTCCGGTCTGCGCCTTGAGGTTCTTCGGCGACGCCATCCCAAGGCGTCCCTCGCGGCCCCTCCTGCAGACTGATCGTCGTCTGCATCTCGCGTCTTCGATCCCTACACGAAAGCTCACGCTTCGGCCGGTCCGTGCTCGCGCGCGGGAAGCTCGATGGTTCACATGGAAATTTCATTCGATCGACTTGGCCTTTCGGCCGAACTGCTGCGTGCCGTCCGGGAACTGGGCTACCAGACCCCCACGCCCATCCAGCTGAGCGCCATTCCCTCTGTATTCGGCGGGCGCGACCTGCTGGCCGCTGCCCAGACCGGCACCGGCAAGACCGCAGCCTTCGCGCTGCCCCTGCTGCAGCGGCTCTCCGAGGAGCAACCCGTGCCGCGCGGCCCGCGGGGTCCGCGGGTGCTGGTACTCGTGCCAACGCGCGAGCTCGCCGCTCAGGTCGGCCAGTCCTTCGAGGACTTCGGTCGCCACCTGCGCCAGCGGACGATACTGATTTTCGGGGGGGTCAGCCCGCGCCCGCAGATCGATGCGCTGCGCCAGGGCGTCGACATCGTCGTNGCGACACCCGGCCGACTGCTCGACCACATCAACGAGCGCGTCGTGGATCTCTCGCAGGTCTGCCACCTCGTGCTGGACGAGGCGGACCGCATGCTCGACATGGGCTTCATCCGCGACATCCGTCGCGTGCTCGCGGCGCTGCCGAAGCAGCGGCAGAACCTGCTGTTCTCGGCGACGTTCTCGGATGAGATCCGGGCGCTCGCCAGTGGCCTGCTGCACGATCCGCTGACTGTCGAGGTGGCGGCACGCAACGCGCCCGCCGAGCTCGTCGAGCACCGTGTGCACATGGTGGAGCAGGGCGACAAGCGCGCCGTGCTGAGCCATCTCCTGCGCGAAGGCGCCACGCCGCAGACACTNGTCTTCACCCGTACCAAGCACGGTGCGAACCGGCTCGCCGAGCAGCTCGAGAAGGACGGCATCCAGTGCGCGGCGATCCACGGCAACAAGTCGCAGAACGCGCGCACCAAGGCGCTCGCGGACTTCAAGGACTACCGGGTGCAGGTGCTGGTGGCCACGGACATCGCCGCACGCGGGCTCGACATCAGCGAGCTCCCGCAGGTCGTGAACTACGAGCTGCCGCACGTTCCCGAGGACTACGTGCACCGCATCGGACGGACCGGTCGTGCCGGCTGCGCGGGCCAGGCGTTGTCGCTGGTGTCGAGCGACGAGCGCGATCGACTGAAGGCGATCGAGCGCGTACTCGGTCGCAGCATCAAGGTGCTGCCGCTCGATCGCTCGGGCATTCAAATGCCGGCGCCGACCGAGCGCACGCATCGTGCGACGTCGCACGCGCAGGTTCCGCGCGGCGTGCGGCCGCAGTCGCAGCCGCACAGCGAGCGGCACGGACACGGGCGCCGCAACGGGCGCCGCGATGGGCGCAGCAACGGGCACAGCGACGGGCGCAGCGGCGGGCGCTGAGCCGCCGCATCGGGTCGCGGTCCATCCGGGCTCCCAGCCCCGGGGTCGTCGAAGTACCCGTCGAAGTACCGGCTGCAGGCTGCGAGCGCGCCGGTAGGCTCACGCAGTGTCACGAGCCGATCGGTCACGACCACTCGCAGCGCCGTGACACGCACGATCTGGGTTGGCGCCCGCGAAGGGCTCTTCGCGCTGGGCAGCGGCACGATGACCGGTACGACCACGCCTCATGGCAAGATGTGCGCGATCGTCCGCTTCGGAGCGGTCCGCGAAATCTCGGGATCTACGGAACCACGCCATGGCGCGCATCGCGGTCGGTGGCTTCCAGCACGAAACGAACACTTTTTCCCCGATCCCGGCGTCGTTCGCGGATTTCGAGGCGCCGGATGCCTGGCCCGGGCTGACACGAGGTCAGGTGATGCTGGAGGCGGTGGCCGGCATCAACCTGCCGGCCGCCGGCTTCGTGGGCGAGGCGCGTTCGCTGCATCATGATCTGGTGCCCCTGACCTGGTGCTCCGCACAACCCTCCGGCAAGGTCACTCGGGATGCCTACGAGCGCGTCTCGGCGCTGCTGCTCGAGGACCTGCCGGCACATGGCGCAATCGACGCCGTCTACCTGGACCTGCACGGGGCGATGGTGGCGGAGCACCTCGACGACGCCGACGGCGAGATGCTGCGACGCGTGAGGCATGCTGTCGGTCCGGACGTGCCGATCGTCGCGAGTCTCGATTTCCACGCCAACATCTCGCAGCAGATGGCGCAGATGGCAACCGCGCTGGTGTCTTACCGCACCTACCCGCACGTGGACATGGCGGACTGCGGGGCGCGCGCCGCACGCGTGCTGCACGACCTTCTGCGCGGGACCCGCGCCGTGAGCTGTCTCGAGCAGGTGGAGTTCCTGATCCCGCTCACCTCGCAGTCGACGCTGACGGAACCGCTGAAGTCGCTGATGGCGGAAGCGGAGGCGGCCGAGCGTGCGCCGGTCCTTTCCATGTGCCTGGCGCCGGGATTCCCGGCGGCCGACGTGGTGGATTGCGGTCCCTCGGTGTACGCCTGCGGCACGGATGCGGCCGTGGTCGTGAACTCGTTGCGGCATCTCGCCGCCGAGCTTCGCCGGCGCGAAGGAGAGTTCGCACTCGAGCTCTTCACCGTCGGGCAGGCCATTGCCAGGCTCGCGCAGGAATCCGCGCCATGCGGCCACCCGGTGATCCTGGCGGACACGCAGGACAACCCGGGAGCGGGCGGCAACGCGGATACGACCAGCCTGATAAAGGCCCTGCTCGCGAGCGGCACCGAGCGCGTGCTCGCCGGCGTGATCTGCGATCCGGAGGCTGCGGCCCGCGCTCGCGCGGCGGGAGAGGGGGCGATGGTCGAGCTGCGCCTCGGGGCGCGGACCGGTACCGCGGGAGAGACGCCACTGGCGGCCCGCTTCAAGGTGCGCGCGCTCGGCGACGGCCGATTTACGGGCACGGGGCCTTTCTATCGCGGCGGCCGATTCGAGCTCGGGCCCATGGCACTGCTCGAGGTCGGCGGGGTGCACATCGCCGTCGCGAGTCGCAAGCAGCAGGCCGCCGACCAGGCCATGTTCCGCCACCTGCGCGCCGAACCGGCGGACTATGCGGTCCTTGCGCTCAAGAGCTCGGTGCACTTCCGGGCTGACTTCGGGCCGATCGCGAGCGCCATCTTCGTCGTCGAGGCGCCCGGCCCGAACATCGCCGACCCGGCGAAGCTTTCCTTCAGGAAACTGCGACCTGGCATGAGAACGAGTCCGCGGCGGAACTGACCGAAGTACACTGCGCGAGCCCGCCGCCCACGATCACCCGGGAGATTCTCATGCGCAGAATTCTGGTCGCAATCGACGGTTCGGACACGGCCCTGCGGGCGCTCGACTTCGCGGCACGGCAGGCGGGTTATGCGCCGACCGCCGAACTGCACGTGCTTACGATTCAGCCGGCGACCGCGGCCAGCACCGCGTGGGAGATCTACGTGAGCGCGGAGCGCCTGCAGCAGATTGCCGCCGAGCGGTCCNAGGCGATCCTCGAGGCGGCCGCCGAGCGGCTCAAGGGCGCCAGCTTCGGTATCAAGCTGGAGCAAATCGCCGGCGAGCCTGCCGAGACCATTGTCCGCCGGGCCGAGGAACTCGGCTGCGAGTCGATCATCATGGGGACGCACGGCCTCGGCAAGTTCGGCGTCCTGATCATGGGATCCGTGGCGCAGCGGGTCATGCACCAGGCCTCCCTGCCGGTGACCCTCGTGAAGTAACGCTCGGGGATTACTTCACGTACACCTGGTTCGGCAGCCAGAGCGCGATTTCGGGGAAGACGATCACGAGCACGAGCCCCACGAGCATGATCAGCACGAACGGGACGATCGACTTGTAGATGTCGATCAGCGTGACTTCCTTCGGCGCCATCGCCCGCATCAGGAACAGGTTGTACCCGAACGGCGGCGTGATGTAGGCGATCTGGCAGGTGATCGTGTAGAGGATGCCGTACCAGATCGGATTGAACCCAAGGGAGATGATCAACGGCACGTAGAGCGGCGCCACGATGATCAGCATCGCGGTGTCGTCGAGGAAGGTGCCCATCAGGAGGTAGGTGAGCTGCATCAGCACCAGCACCTGCCAGGGCTCGAGGCCCCATTTCTCCAGGAACAGGATCTCGATCGCCTTCACCGCCCCGAGGCCGTCGAACACCGCGCCGAAGGCGAGCGCCGCCAGGATGATCCACATGAACATGGCGCTGACGGCCAGGCTCTTCCGGAGCGTGTCCTCCATCACCGTGCGTGTGATGCGGCCCTTGAACGCGGCGACCAGCGTGGCCGCCAGCGCGCCAACGGCGGACGACTCCACCATGCTGGTGACGCCCATCATGAACAGGCCGGTCATCGAGAAGATGATCAGGAGCGGCAGGATNCCGGCCCTGAGCAGGCGTATCTTCTCGCCCCAGGTGATCTGCTGCCGCTCCTCGAGCGGCAGCGGCGGACCCAGATGCGGCTGCAGGTGGCAGCGGATGACGATGTAGAGGATGAACANNGCGGCCAGCAGCAGTCCCGGGCCGACGCCCGCGAGCCAGAGCTGGCCCACCGGCTGGCGCGCGATCATGCCGTAGAGCACGAGCACGACACTCGGCGGGATCATGATGCCGAGTGTGCTGCCGGCCTGGATGACGCCGGTCACCATGATCTTGTCGTAGCCGCGCTTCAGCAGTTCCGGCATGGCGATGGTGGCCCCGATNGCCATGCCCGCCACGCTCAGGCCGTTCATCGCCGAGATCGCCACCATGAGCAGGATGGTGCCAACCGCCAGTCCGCCGCGCATCGGCCCGGTCCAGACNTGGAACATGCGGTAAAGGTCGCTTGCGATGCCCGACTCCGACAGCATGTAGCCCATGAAGACGAACATGGGCAGGGTCAGCATCGGGTACCAGTTGAGCAGCGTGATGGTCGAGGCGAACGGCATCTCGGCGGCGCCCTCGCCCCACAGCGCGAGTGCGAACACCGCGGCCACGAACCCGATGGCGCCGAACACCCGCTGCCCGGTGAGCAGCAGGAGCATGAAGGTCGAGAACATCAGGACGGCGATCGTCTCGTAGCTCACGCGATCTCCCTCCCGGTGACCTTCGCAAGATCCCTGAAGAAAATCGCGATCGCCTGCAGCAGCATGAGCGCNATGCCCACCGTCATGATGATCTTGATCGGCGCCATCGGCGGCCCCCACGCCGAGTAGTTCGTCTGGTTGTACTTGAGGGAGTAGGCGCTGCTCGAGAATCCGCCATACACCATCATCACGAGGTAGAAGACCAGGAAGAAAGCCGTGATCGAGTCCATGAACGCCCGGGTTCTCGGTCGCCAGCGCTCGTACAGCACGTCCATCCGGACATG
>Ga0031656_10000369_pt1 | contig 15008 bp, 11 predicted proteins | sample FrelakmetDIP11DI_FD_55080 | JGI IMG/M metagenome (GOLD analysis project Ga0031656, IMG submission 55080) | Freshwater lake sediment microbial communities from the University of Notre Dame, USA, for methane emissions studies - DIP11 DI | ecosystem: Environmental > Aquatic > Freshwater > Lake >... | reverse complement strand
GTTTTTCTTTCGGACGACGGATGTGACGGGGTCGGTGAATCTGGACGAGGGTGTGGAGATGGTGATTCCCGGGGACAACACGAACCTGGAAGTGGAGCTGCACACGCCGATCGCGATGGAGCGGGGATTGAGGTTCGCGATTCGGGAGGGCGGCCGCACCGTCGGCGCCGGCTCGGTCACCGAGATCATCGAATAAGCATCGAAGGACGATCCTGGTGAGGGCCGGTGGCCACCAGGACTTCGAGGACGGGATTCGCGTAGGCCAGTAGCTCAATTGGTAGAGTCCCGGTCTCCAAAACCGGTGGTTGGGGGTTCGAGTCCCTCCTGGCCTGCCAGCATCCTTCGGCGAGGAGTCGTGCGCATGCAGTGGTGGAAGCGTCTCAAGGCCTTCCTGTCCGAGGTCGTGGTCGAAACCAAGAAGGTGACGTGGCCGACCAAGCAGGAGGTCATCAACACCACGACGGTGGTGGTGATCGCGTCGTTCATCTTCGGCATCTACCTCTACCTGTGCGACCTCGTGTTCGTGTTTCTGACGCAGAAGATTTTCCGCATCTTCGGGGTCTTTTCGTGACGGGAGCGCCGGTCATGGCGAAGCAGTGGTACATCATCCACACCTACTCGGGCTTTGAAGACCGGGTGAAGAAGACCCTCGAGCAGCGCGTCGAGGCGCTCGGCATGACCGATTTCTTCGGCGAGATCCAGGTGCCGACCGAGACCGTCGTGGAGATCAAGAATGGGAAGAAGCGCGAGGTCCGGCGCAAGTTCTTCCCGGGCTACGTGCTGGTGGAAATGGAGATGACCGACGACGCGTGGCACCTGGTGCGCAACACGCCGAAGGTCACCGGGTTTGTCGGGGCCGGCAAGAAGCCCACCCCCCTGACCGAAGACGAAGTGAATCAGATCCTCCACCAGTCGGTGGCGACTCAAGAGAAGCCGCGGCCGAAGGAGATGTTCGAGAAGGGCGAGCGGATCCGGATCACCGACGGGCCGTTTGCTTCCTTCAACGGCGTGATCGAGGACGTCAACCTCGATCGGTCGACGGTCAAGGTGCTGGTGACCATCTTCGGGCGGGACACGCCGGTGGAGATGGAGTTCCGCCAAGTGCAAAAGCTGTCGTGAGGGTACGAGCATGGCGAAGAAAGTAGTCGGGCAAATCAAGCTTCAGCTGCCGGGAGGCCAGGCGACGCCGGCGCCTCCGGTGGGCCCTGCCCTGGGTCAGCACGGTCTGAACATCATGGACTTCTGCAAGGCGTTCAACGCCAGGACGCAGGGTCAACAGGGCATCATCATCCCCACCATCATCACGGTGTACGCCGACCGGACGTACAGCTTCATCACCAAGACCCCGCCGGCCTCCTTCCTGCTGCGCAAGGCGGCCGGGCTGGAGAAGGGCTCGGGCGAGCCCAACCGGGTCAAGGTGGCGACGCTCACCATGAGCCAGGTGGAGGAGATCGCAAGAACCAAGATGCCTGATCTCAACACCGAGTCCTTCGAGGCGGCGGTCCAGATCATCCTGGGCACGGCGCGCTCGATGGGCGTCGAGATCAGTGACTGAGGAGGAGGCCGATGGCACGCCAAGGCAAGAAGTATCGTGATGCCGTGGCCAGGGTTGAGCGCCGGCCGTACCCGGTCGACGAGGCCGTCAAGATCGTGCGCGAGGCGGCGTTCGCCCGCTTCGACGAGACCGTCGAGGTCGCGATGCGGCTCGGGGTCAACCCGAAGCACGCCGACCAGATGGTGCGCGGCACCGTCGTGCTGCCCCACGGCACGGGCAAGAAGAGCACGGTGCTCGCGGTCTGCGAGGGCGCGGACCAGAAGGCCGCCGAAGAGGCCGGCGCCGACTTCGTGATGACCGGCGACGAGGCGGTGGCCAAGATCCAGGGCGGCTGGCTCGAGGTCGACGCCATCGTGGCGACCCCGGACATGATGCGCGGCCTCTCCAAGGTTGGCCGCGTGCTCGGTCCCCGGGGGCTGATGCCCAACCCCAAGTCGGGCACCGTCACCAAGGACATCGCCGCAGCCATCCACGACATCAAGGCTGGCCGGGTCGAGTTCCGGGTCGACAAGACGGCGATCATCCACGCCCCGGTCGGCAAGGTCTCGTTCTCCGCCGACAAGCTGCTTGAGAACACCCGCAGCCTCGTCGATGCCGTTCAAAAGGCGAAGCCGGCAGCGGCCAAGGGGCGCTACGTGCAGACCGTCTACCTGTGCTCCACGATGGGTCCCGGCGTTCAGGTCGACCTCGTGAGCCTGGACGTGAAGTAGGGGGCGACATGCTGACGAAAGACCAGAAACAGCAGCAGTCACAGGACCTTCGGGCGGCGCTCGACGGGGTGAGCACGGTCTTTCTCCTGGAGAACGCCGGGCTCAAGGTCCCCGAGGTGACCGAGCTGCGGTCACAGGTCCGCAGGACCAACGCGACCTACAAGGTGGTCAAGAACTCGGTGGTCAGGCTCGCCGTGGAGGGCACCCAGATGGAGGGCCTTGCGCCCTTCCTGGTCGGGCCGAAGGCGCTCGCCTACACCGCCGGCGATAGCATCGCGCTCGCGAAGGTGCTGCGCGACTTCGCCAAGACCCACCCCGCCATCACCTTTCAGCAGGCCTACCTCGACGGGCAGCTCATCGGGGCGGAGGAGGCGAGGAAGATCGCCGACCTGCCGTCCAAGGAAGAGCTGCTGACCAAGCTCGTGTTTCTGCTGCAGTCACCGATCCGGCGACTGGTGGTGGCGTTGAACAGCCCGGCCCAGAAACTCGCCTCTGTCCTCGGGCAGGTGGCGGGCGCGATGGAAACCAAAGAGTCCTAAGGGAGGATTGCGAATCATGGCTCAGATCGAAAAGCTGATGGACGAGATCAAGGGCATGACCGTGCTGGAGCTCAACCAGCTGGTCAAGGCTCTCGAGGACGAGTTCGGGGTCTCTGCCGCTGCCGCCGCGGTCCCGGTGATGGTCGCGGGCGCCGCGGCCGGTGCCGCCGCCGGTGAGCAGGCGGAGGAGAAGACCGAGTTCGACGTCATCCTGAACTCCGTGGGCGACAAGAAGATCAACGTGATCAAGGTCGTCCGCGAGGTGACCTCCCTCGGTCTCAAGGAGGCGAAGGAGCTCGTCGAGGCGGCTCCCACCAAGGTCAAGGAGGGTGTCAGCAAGGACGAGGCCGAGAGCGTCAAGGCGAAGTTCGAGGAAGCCGGCGCTCAAGTGGAGATCAAGTAACGATCGACCGCCCTCTGGCTTCCGGCTGCGCGGGGCCGAACACTGACGGCGCGGGGAGCGTCTGCCTCCCCGTGTCTCTATTGGTCAGGAGGGACCGGAGATGACGACGACCCCCCACGGACGGATGGACTTTGCGAAGAATCCGTCCAGCATCCAGCTGCCGAACCTGATCCAGGTTCAGCGGGCCTCTTACGTGGAGTTCCTCCAGATGGACCTGCTGCCCGAGGAGCGCACCTCCGGTGGGCTGCAGGCGGTGCTGACCACGATCTTCCCGTTCACCGATTTCCGCGACACCTGCGAGCTGCAGTTCGTGCGCTACGAGATCGGCAACTGGAGCTGTCGCTGCGGCCGGATCAAGGGGCTGCACCACCTGCGGCTGACCTGCGAGCACTGCGGGGTGCTGTTCAAGGCCGGCGAGGCGCACGAGGACCAGGTGGTCTGCCCGAGCTGCGGCAAGGCCAACCGCAACCTGATCGAGAGCTGCGGGGTCTGCGGCACGTCGGTCGGCCTGCGGTTGCCGTTCAGCGACGACGAATGCCGGGGCAAGGGCATGTCGTACGCGGTGCCGGTCCGGCTGACCTTTCGGCTGGTCACGTTTGACATCGGCGAGGACGGGGCGCGGCAGGTGCGCGACGTCAAGGAGGAGGAGCTCTACTTCGGCGAGCTGCCGCTGATGACCGACACCGGCACCTTCATCATCAACGGCACCGAGCGCGTCATCGTCTCCCAGCTGCACCGGTCGCCCGGCGTCTTCTTCACGCTCGAGGGCCCCAACCACTACCTGGCGAAGGTCGTGCCCTACCGCGGCTCGTGGATCGAGTTCGAGTACGACAACAAGCAGGTGCTGTGGGTGCGGATCGACCGCAAGCGGCGCCTTCCGGGGACCGTCTTCCTGCGCGCGCTGAGCCCGGAGCTCGAGTCGAACGCGCAGATCCTGCGCGCCTTCTACAATGTGTTCGACGTCCGGCTGGCGGCCGGCAAGACGACCGCCACCCTGCTCCTCGACGCGCGGATCCTCGACATCGAGGCCGAGCGCCAGCGGGCGCAGCGGTTCCGAAAGGCGGCGACGCCGCCGGTTTTCGCCGGTCTTTCGCTGGACAACTCGCTGTCCAAGCGCCTGCAGAAGACGACCCCCGACAAGCCGACCCGGGTCGGTGTCAACCGGTCGGACCTGATCGGCGCCATCGTCGTCGACGACCTGGTCAACGCCGAGACCGGCGAGGTCGTCGCGCCGGCCAACACCCGGCTCACCGACGAGGTCCTGGAAATGGCCGAGGAGGCCGGCATCGAGCTCTTGAGCCTGGCCTTCCCCGACTGGGACCCGATCGGCGAGATCCTCCACCAGACGCTCGAGAAGGACTCGAGCGGGACCCAGATGGACGCCCGCATGGAGATCTACCGGCGCCAGCGGCCGGGCGACCCGCCGACCGAGGAGTCGGCGACCACTCTTTTCAATGGCCTGTTTTTCGACGACCGCAAGTACGACCTCTCCCAGGTCGGCCGTTTCAAGTTCAACGCCAAGCTCGGGCTCAAGAAGCCCCTCAACCGTCGGATCCTCGACGTCGACGACTTCCTGCACCTGGCGAAGTACCTGCTCCGGCTGCACCGCGACCTGGGGCGGGTCGACGACATCGACTCGCTCGCCAACCGGCGGGTCCGCACTGTCGGCGAGCTGATGGAGAACCAGTTCCGGATCGGGCTGGTCCGGATGGAGCGGGCGATCAAGGAGAAGATGTCGATCCACCCGGACATCGACTCGGCGATGCCCCGCGATCTCGTCAACTCGAAGCCGGTGATGGCGGCGGTGGACGAGTTCTTCGGATCGTCGCAGCTGTCGCAGTTCATGGACCAGACCAACCCGCTCTCCGAGGTGACGCACAAGCGGCGGCTGTCCGCGCTCGGCCCGGGTGGCCTGTCCCGGGAGCGGGCCGGCTTCGAGGTCCGCGACGTGCACTCGACGCACTACGGCCGGATCTGCCCGATCGAGACCCCCGAGGGCCCGAACATCGGCCTGATCTCGTCGCTGTCCTGCTTCGCCCGCCTCAACCCGATGGGCTACATCGAGTCGCCGTACAAGAAGGTCGAGGGGGCCAAGGTCCTCGACCACGTCAAGATCACCCAGGTCGGCGACAGCGGCTTCGAGCTCGGCCAGGTGGTGCTGCTCGAGGAGTTCAAGCAGGTCAACCGCCGCCTCAAGAAAGCCGGCAAGGTCGGGGCCTGGGGTGAGCCGCACGCCTTCTACCTGGCGGCGTGGGAGGAGGAGAACCTCAACATCGCCCAGGCCAACGCCCGGGTCGACGCCGACGGCAACCTGATCGACGACAAGGTCATCGCGCGCTCGGGCGGCGAGTTCCTGGTGATCGACCGCGACCAGGTCGACTTCATCGACGTGTCGCCCCGCCAGGTGGTGTCGGTGGCGGCGTCCCTGATCCCGTTCCTCGAGCACGACGACGCCAACCGCGCGCTGATGGGCTCCAACATGCAGCGCCAGGCGGTGCCGCTGGTGCAGCCGGAGGCGCCGATCGTCGGCACCGGCATGGAGGCGGTGGTGGCGCAGGACTCCGGGGCGGTGGTGGTGTGCCGCCGAACCGGGGTCGTCGACAAGGTCGACAGCCAGCGCATCATCGTCCGCGTCGAGGGCGAGGGCGAAGGCGAGTTCGGGGCCGACATCTACCAGCTGACCAAGTTCCGCCGCTCGAACCAGAACACCTCGATCAACCAGAAGCCCCTGGTCAGCGAGGGGCAGGCCGTCGAGAAGGGGCAGGTCCTCGCCGACGGGCCCAACACCGATCGGGGCGAGCTGGCGCTCGGCCACAACGTGCTCGTCGCCTTCATGCCCTGGCGCGGCTACAACTTCGAGGACGCCATCGTGGTGTCGGAGAAGCTGGTCAAGGAGGATCGCTACACCTCGATCCACATCGAGGAGTACGAGACCTCGGCCCGGGACACCAAGCTCGGCCCGGAGGAGATCACCCGCGACATCCCGAACGTGTCCGAGTCGGCGCTCGCCCTGCTCGACGATGCGGGCATCATCCACATCGGCGCGCAGGTTCGCCAGGGCGCGATCCTGGTCGGCAAGGTCACGCCCAAGGGCGAGACCCAGCTGACCCCCGAGGAGAAGCTGCTGCGGGCGATCTTCGGTGAGAAGGCGGGGGACGTGCGCGACGCCTCGCTGCGCTGCCCGCCCGGCATCGAGGGGGTGGTGGTCGGGGTCCAGATCTTCGCCCGCAAGGGCGTCGAGAAGGACTCGCGGCAGCTCGCCATCGAGGCCGGTGAGATCGCGCGGCTGCGCAAGAACTCTGAGGACGAGCGGCGGATCATCCTCGAGGTGCGCGAGTCCAAGATCCAGCAGCTGCTCGACGGCGTGAAGGTGACCGACGACCTCACGGTCGGGCGCAGCGAGGTGCTGGCCAAGAAGGGCCAGAAGCTGACCGCCGAGGCGCTGCGGCGGCTTCCGAAGTCGAGGCTGATGGACCTGCCGATCCGCGACAGCCGGCTGCTCGAGAAGGTGCGGCTGATCATCCGCCAGGCCGACTCGCAGATCGAGGTGCTCGAGCAGCTCAACCAGGAGCGGATCGAGCTCCTGCGCCAGGGCGACGAGCTGCCGCCGGGCGTCATCAAGCAGGTGAAGGTGTTCATCGCCATGAAGCGCAAGCTCCAGGTCGGTGACAAGATGGCCGGACGGCACGGCAACAAGGGCGTGATCTCGCAGACCCTGGCCGAGCAGGAGCTGCCCTTCCTGCCGGACGGGACCCCGGTGGAGATCATTCTCAATCCACTCGGCGTCCCGTCGCGNATGAACGTCGGCCAGATCCTGGAGACCCACCTCGGCTGGGCCGGCCGCGAGCTCGGCCTGCGGTTCGCGACGCCGGTCTTCGAGGGGGCCAACGAAGGTGAGATCCGCGAGATGCTGAACAAGGCCGGTCTGCCCGAGGACGGCAAGACCCTGCTCTTTGACGGCGTCACCGGCGAGGCCTTCGAGCAGCGGGTGACCGCCGGCTACATCTACATGCTGAAGCTCAGTCACCTGGTCGACGACAAGATCCACGCGCGATCGATCGGGCCCTACTCCCTGATCACCCAGCAGCCGCTCGGCGGCAAGGCGCAGTTCGGCGGCCAGCGGCTGGGCGAGATGGAGGTGTGGGCGCTCGAGGCCTTCGGCGCCGCCCACACCCTGCAGGAGCTGCTCACCGTCAAGTCCGATGACGTGGAAGGCCGCGCCAAGGTCTACGAGGCGATCGTCAAGGGCCAGGTTCCCGAGGAGCCCGGCCTGCCCGAGTCGTTCAACGTGCTGGTGCGGGAGCTGCAGGCGCTGGCGCTCGACGTCGAGCTGCTGCAGCAGGAAGACGAGTAGGGGGTGGCGATCATGGAGCGTTCAGCCCTGAGCGAGGTCCGCAGCTTCTTCGAGAAGCCGAAGCCACTCAACGACTTCAACGCCATCCGTCTGGGTCTGGCCAGTCCGGAGAAGATCCGTTCCTGGTCGCACGGCGAGGTCACCAAACCGGAAACCATCAACTACCGCACCTTCAAGCCGGAGCGGGACGGCCTGTTCTGCGCCAAGATCTTCGGCCCGGTCACCGACTGGGAGTGCCTGTGCGGCAAGTACAAGCGGATGAAGTACCGCGGCGTCGTCTGCGACAAGTGCGGCGTCGAGGTCACCAAGTCCAAGGTCCGGCGTGAGCGGATGGGCCACATCGAGCTCGCCGCCCCGGTGTCCCACGTCTGGTTCTTCAAGGGGCTGCCCTCCCGGATCGGCCTGCTGCTCGACATGACGATGCGCGAGCTCGAGCGGGTGCTCTACTTCGAGGCCTACGTGGTCGTCGACCCCGGCGACACCGCGATCGAGGAGAAGCAGGTTCTCTCCGAGGAGGAGTTCCGCGAGGCGCGCGAGGAGTTCGGCGACGCGTTCGTGGCGATGATGGGCGCGGAGGCGATCCGCGATCTCCTCGAGCGGCTCGACCTCGATGAGATGGCGGCCGAGCTGCGCATGATCATGCGCACGGAGACCTCGATCATGCGCCGCCAGAAGGCGGCCAAGCGCCTCAAGCTGGTCGAGTCCCTGCGGCGCTCGGGGAACCGACCCGAGTGGATGATCCTCCAGGTGATCCCGGTGCTGCCGCCCGAGCTGCGGCCGCTGGTGCCGCTCGACGGTGGCCGCTTCGCGACCTCGGATCTCAACGACCTCTACCGCCGCGTCATCAACCGCAACAACCGACTGAAGAAGCTGCTCGACCTGCGCGCCCCCGAGGTCATCGTGCGCAACGAGAAGCGGATGCTGCAGGAGGCGGTGGACGCGCTGTTTGACAACGGCCGCCGCGGCCGGGTCATCAAGGGGTCCAACAACCGGCCGCTCAAGTCGCTGTCCGACAACCTCAAGGGCAAGCAGGGCCGGTTCCGCCAGAACCTGCTCGGCAAGCGCGTCGACTACTCCGGCCGGTCGGTGATCGTGGTCGGGCCCGAGCTCCAGCTGAACCAGTGCGGCCTGCCCAAGAAGATGGCGCTCGAGCTGTTCAAGCCGTTCGTCTACCAGGAGCTGGAGCGGCGCCAGCTCGCCAACACGATCAAGATGGCCAAGGAGCTGGTCGACCAGCAGACGCCCGAGGTCTGGGACTCGCTCGAGAAGGTGATCGGCGAGCACCCGGTGCTGCTGAACCGCGCCCCGACCCTGCACCGCCTCGGCATCCAGGCCTTCGAGCCGGTGCTGGTGGAGGGCAAGGCGATCAAGATCCACCCCCTGGTCTGCGCCGCCTACAACGCCGACTTCGACGGCGACCAAATGGCGGTCCACGTGCCGCTGTCCCCCAAGGCGCAGCTCGAGGCGCGGATCCTGATGATGTCCTCCCGCAACATCCTGTCGCCGGCGTCCGGGCGGCCGCTCGCGGTGCCGTCACAGGACATGGTGATCGGGGTCTACTATCTGACCACCGAGAACTTCATGGCGAAGGGCGCGGGCAAGGTCTTCTCGAGCCCCGAGGAGGTCTTTCTCGCCTACCACGCCGGCGTCGTCACGACCCAGGCGCCGATCCAGCTCCGCTTCTCCGGCAAGCTGATCGACCTCGTCGCGCAGGGCGGCTCCCAGGACCTGCTCTACGCCGACATGATCGAGGTCGAGAACATGCTGCTCGAGACCACGGTCGGCCGGGTGCTGTTCAACATGGAGCTGCCCAAGGAGATGCCGTTCATCAACGGCCAGCTCAAGAAGAAGGGCCTCCAGAACCTGGTCGCCTTCGCCTTCATGAACCTCGGGCACGAGCCGACCATCGCCCTGCTCGACAACCTCAAGCAGATCGGCTTCGAGTTCGCCACCAAGTCGGGCCTGTCGCTGGCCGCCGGCGACATGGTGATCCCCGACGCCAAGAAGCGGCACCTCGACGACGCCTACCGCGAGGTCGACGAGGTCGAGCGGCAGCGGGCGGCGGGTCTCATCACCGCCGGCGAGCGGCACAACAAGATCATCGACATCTGGCACCGGGTCACCGAGGACGTGGCCAAGGCGATGTTCCTCCAGATGTCGGCGCTCGACCCCGACACCGGCGCGTTCAACCCGATCTTCATGATGGCCGACTCGGGAGCGCGCGGCTCTCGCGAGCAGGTCCGCCAGCTCGCCGGGATGCGCGGCCTGATGGCCAAGCCGTCGGGCGAGATCATGGAGACGCCGATCACCGCCAACTTCCGCGAGGGGCTGTCGGTGCTGCAGTACTTCATCTCGACCCACGGCGCGCGCAAGGGTCTCGCCGACACCGCGCTCAAGACCGCCGACTCCGGCTACCTCACGCGGCGGCTGGTCGACGTCGCTCAGGACGTGATCGTGGTCGAGCACGACTGCGGGTCCGACAACGGCATCGACGTCACGGCCATCTCCGAGGGCGGGGAGATCCTCGAGCAGCTCCGCGACCGGGTGGTCGGCCGGGCGGTGGCCGAGGACGTCTACGACCCGATCGAGGGCACGCTGATCTGCCCGATGAACACCGAGGTCACCGAGGCTCTCGCCAACCAGATCCAGGAGGCCGGCATCGAGCGGGTCCGCATCCGGTCGGTGCTGACCTGCGAGACCGACCGCGGCGTCTGCCAGCTCTGCTACGGCCGCATGCTGGCCAGCGGACGGATGGTCGAGATCGGCGAGGCGGTCGGCATCATCGCGGCCCAGTCGATCGGCGAGCCGGGCACCCAGCTCACGATGCGGACCTTCCACTACGGCGGCACCGCGACCCGCGGCGGCGAGGCGTCACGGCACGTGGCGAACCACGCCGGCCGGGTCCGCTACCTCAACGTCGCGACCGTCATCAACAAGGACCGGCAGCGGGTGGCCATCTCGCGGACCGGCAAGCTGGTGATCCTCGACGAGCGGCAGCGCGAAAAGGAGCGCTACTCGGTCGCCTACGGGTCGCACCTGCTGGTCGAGGATGGTCAGGAGGTCGAGCCGGGCGCCGTGCTGGTCGAGTGGGACCCCTTCACCTCGTCGATCCTGACCGCGATCACCGGCAAGGTGAAGTTCCACGACCTGGTCGAGGGCGAGAACGTCCGCGAGGAGATCGACAAGCTCACCGGGCACGCCCACAAGATCGTCATCGAGCCGCTCGGCTCGGGCAAGCGGATCCCGACCATCGAGGTCGTCGGGCGCAAGAACGAGGAGCGCCGCTACCAGCTCCCGATCGGGGCCCACCTCGCGGTCAAGGAGAACGAGAAGCTGGCGGCCGGCGACGTGCTCGCCAAGATCCCGCGCGAGATGTCGAAGACCAAGGACATCACGGGCGGCCTGCCGCGCGTGGTCGAGCTGTTCGAGGCGCGCAAGCCGAAGGACCCGGCGGTGGTCTCCGAGATCGACGGCACGGTCGAGATCACCGAGCCGGTGCGCGGCCAGCGCCGGATCGTCCTCAAGGGCGAGGGCGGCGAGCACCGCGAGTACTCGATCCCGCGCTACGCGCACGTGTCGGTGCAGGAGCGCGAGTTCATCCAGGCCGGCGACGCGCTCACCGAAGGCGCCGTCAACCCGCACGACATCCTGTCGATCCTCGGCGAGCAGGAGATGCAGCGCTACCTGGTGGACAAGATCCAGGAGGTCTACCGCTCCCAGGGCGTGACGATCAACGACAAGCACATCGAGGTGATGGTTCGCCAGATGATGCGCTTTGTGAAGGTGGTCGACCCCGGCGACACCGACTTCCTGCTCGAGCAGCAGGTCCCGCGCTACCTGTTCCGGCGGGAGAACGAGCGGGTGACCGGGGCCGGCGGCGACCCGGCGACCGCCAAGTCGCTGCTGCTCGGCATCACCAAGGCGTCGCTGGCGACCGAGTCCTTCGTCTCGGCCGCCTCCTTCCAGGAGACGACCCGGGTCCTGACCGAGGCGGCGGTGTCCGGAAAGGTGGACAACCTCCACGGCCTCAAGGAGAACGTCATCGTCGGCCGGCTGATCCCGGCGGGCACCGGCGCGCCGCGCTACCGGCGGACCGTGATCGAGCCGGTGCCGCAGGACGAGATGGCGCCCAAGGAGGAGGCCGACGCCCTCTACCTGGAGATGACCGAGGCCGCGGCGGCCCTGCTCGAGGCGCACGGCGAGCGACCGCTGCACGACAGTTGACAGAACACCCGATTGAGGGTATCCTTCCGCGGCTCTGGCGTCCCCAGGGCCGCGATTCATCTGATCGGCAGGCAAGTGTAATGTCTGCTTGATGTTGAGTAACCGAAGCAGGGAGCGGATATGCCAACCATCTCGCAGCTGGTCCGTGAGGGCCGCAGGACGGCGGTGGAGAAGACCAAGAGCCCCGCCCTCCACGCGTGCCCGCAGCGGCGCGGCGTGTGCACGCGGGTGTTCACGACCACCCCGAAAAAGCCGAACTCGGCGCTCCGCAAGGTGGCGCGCGTCCGGCTGACCAACGGCATCGAGGTGACGGCGTACATCCCCGGCGAGGGTCACAACCTGCAGGAGCACTCGCAGGTGATGATCCGCGGCGGCCGCGTGAAGGACCTCCCTGGCGTCCGCTACCACATCATTCGCGGGACCATGGACTGTCAGGGCGTCGACGGACGCCGGCAGCAGCGCTCCAAGTACGGAGCCAAGCGACCGAAGGCCTGAGGGAGGGAGCGATGCCGCGCCGCGGAATCGTCGACAAACGTGAGCTCCTGCCGGACCCGGTCTACAACTCCCGGCTGGTCACCAAGTTCATCAACAACGTGACCCGCCAGGGCAAGAAGACGACCGCCGAGCGGATCTTTTACGGCGCCCTGCGCCTGATCGGGGAGCGGTCCGGCGACGACCCGCTCAAGGTCTTCAAGCGGGCGATGGAGAACACCGCGCCCCAGGTCGAGGTCAAGTCGCGCCGGGTGGGCGGTTCGACCTATCAGGTGCCGGTCGAGGTGAGCGCCGACCGCCAGCAGTCGCTGGCCATCCGCTGGCTGATCACGTTCGCGGCGGGGCGCCACGAGAAGACGATGATGGAGAAGCTCGCCGGCGAGTTTCTGGATGCCGCCAACAACCGCGGCGGCGCGATCAAGAAGCGCGAGGACACGCATCGCATGGCGGACGCGAACAAGGCGTTCGCACACTACAGGTGGTGAAACTGGACTCTGGTAGTTAGACCGGTCAGGAGCTCTTTGACAACATGTCGCGATCTATCCCCCTCGATCACGTCCGGAATATCGGCATCATGGCGCACATCGATGCCGGTAAGACGACGACTACCGAGCGGGTGCTCTACTACACCGGCATCAACTACAAGCTGGGCGAGGTGCACGACGGCACCGCCACCATGGACTGGATGCCCCAGGAGCAGGAACGCGGCATCACCATCACCTCCGCCGCCACCACCTGCTTCTGGCGGGACCACCGCATCAACATCATTGACACCCCTGGACACGTCGACTTCACCGCTGAGGTCGAGCGCAGCCTGCGTGTGCTCGACGGCGCGGTGGCGGTGTTCTGCGCGGTCGGCGGCGTCGAGCCGCAGTCCGAGACCGTGTGGCGGCAGGCCGACCGTTACCGGGTGCCGCGAGTCGCCTTCGTCAACAAGATGGACCGCATCGGCGCCCGTTTCGCCGGCGTGGTCGACCAGATCCGCACCCGGCTCAAGGCCAACCCGGTCCCGGTCCAGGTGCCGCTCGGCCGCGAGGAGTCGTTCGTGGGCGTCATCGACCTGGTGCGCCTGCGCTCCTACCGCTACCTCGACGAGAGCCTCGGCGCCGAGTACCGGGAGGAGTCGGTGCCCGAGGAGTACCGGGCCGAGGTCGAGGAGCACCGCGAGCGGCTCCTCGAGGCGGTGGCCGAGACCTCGGACGAGCTGCTCAACGAGTACCTCAGCGGCGGCAGCCTGAGCGAGGAGCAGATCCTGCACGGGCTGCGGCTGGGCACGATCAGCGGCGCCCTGGTGCCGGTGCTGTGCGGCGCGGCCTTCAAGAACAAGGGCGTGCAGCCGCTGCTCGACGCGGTGGTCGACTTCCTTCCCTCGCCCCTCGAAGTGCCTCCGATCGAGGGCTATATGCCATCGAGCAGCGAGCTCGATGTCCGCCACGCGGCCGACGACGAGCCGCTGGCCGCGCTGGTCTTCAAGATCATGAACGACCCGTTCGTCGGCCAGCTGTCCTTCGTCCGCATCTACTCGGGACGCATGGGAACCGGCTCGACGGTGGTCAACGCCGCGACCGGCAAGTCGGAGCGGATCGGCCGCCTGCTCAAGATGCACGCCAACAAGCGTGAGGAGATCTCCGAGGTCTTCGCCGGCGACATCTGCGCCGTGGTCGGCCTGCGCAACGCCGCGACCGGCGACACCATCTGCGACCCGGCGCACCCGATCGTGCTCGAGGCCATGCAGTTCCCCGAGCCGGTGATCTCGGTGGCGATCGAGCCACGGACCCAGGCCGACCAGGACAAGCTCGGGACGGCGCTCGGCAAGCTCACCCGCGAGGACCCGACGTTCCGGGTGACGACCGACCAGGAGACGGGGCAGACCCTGATCTCGGGGATGGGCGAGCTCCACCTCGAGATCATCGTCGACCGCCTGCTGCGCGAGTACAACATCCGCGCCAACGTCGGCCGCCCCCAGGTCGCCTACCGCGAGACCGTCACCGAGGAAGCCGAGGGCGAGGGCACGTACATCCGGCAGACCGGCGGCCACGGGCAGTACGGCCACGCCAAGATCCGGATCGCGCCGCTGACCGACGGCACCGACTTCGAGTTCAACAACGAGATCGTCCAGGGGGCGATCCCGAAGGAGTTCATCCGCCCGGTTGAGATCGGCGTCCGCGAGGCGATGGAGCGCGGGGTGCTCGCTGGCTATCCGATGCTGGGCGTCGCGGTCACGCTCCACGGCGGCTCGTTCCACGAGGTCGACTCCTCCGAGATCGCATTCAAGGTGGCCGGCTCGATGGCGTTCCAGGACGCCGCGGCGCACGCCCGTCCGGCGCTGCTCGAGCCGATCATGGAGGTCGAGGCGGTGACGCCCGAGGAGTACATGGGCGACGTCATCGGCGACCTCAACCGCCGCCGCGGCCGGATCATCGGCATGGAGCCGCGGGCGGGATTTCAGGTGGTCACCGTCCATGTGCCGCTGTCGGAGATGTTCGGGTATGCGACCGACCTGCGGTCGGCGTCCCAGGGCCGCGCCACCTACACCATGCAGTTCGACCACTACGACGAGGTGCCCCAGCAGCACGCGGACGCGATCATCGCCCGCGTCCGGGGCTTAACGGCGTAAACGGGAGGCTCGAATGGCCAAGCAGAAGTTTCAGCGAACGAAGCCGCACGTGAACATTGGGACGATTGGTCACGTGGATCACGGCAAGACGACGCTGACGGCGGCGATCACGAA
>Ga0031656_10000368_pt1 | contig 15008 bp, 12 predicted proteins | sample FrelakmetDIP11DI_FD_55080 | JGI IMG/M metagenome (GOLD analysis project Ga0031656, IMG submission 55080) | Freshwater lake sediment microbial communities from the University of Notre Dame, USA, for methane emissions studies - DIP11 DI | ecosystem: Environmental > Aquatic > Freshwater > Lake >... | reverse complement strand
TGAGATGAAAATGCTTGAACACAGATTCGTATTGGCCGCGGCGGTCTCGCTGCTGGTCGCCGCGTGCGGCGGCGGCGGCGGAGGCGGCGGCGGAGGCGGAGACTCCTCCGGCACGGCGCCGCCGCCGGTGGCGCCACCCGCGAGCGGCTCGCAGACAACCGTGTTCGTGACGGGCGCGATCAGCGGCTTTGGAAGCGTGATCGTGAACGGCGTGAGATACGACACGACGAATACGGAGGTGCTCATCGACGACCGGCAGGGCACGGCCGATGAGCTGCGGGTGGGTCACGTGATCCGGCTCGAGGCGCGTGTCGACGACCGCGGGAACCGTAGCGCGGTCCGCATCGAAGAGCAGCACCTGCTGCGCGGCACGGTGCAGTCGGTCGACGCGGCCTCCGGCACGGTGACGGTAGCCGGCCAGCTGGTGCGCGTGGACGACGACACGTCGTTCGACGACCGCATCACCGGCGGAACGCTGGCCGGCGTCACCGTCGGCGAGCGCATCGAAGTGCACGGTTTCTCGGGTTCGGACGGTCGCGCACGCGCGACGCGCATCGAGCGACCGGAAGCCGCCGAGCTGGAAATCGAGGTCACCGGCACGGTGGCCGGCCTGGACACCGCCGCGCGCCGCTTCAGCGTGGGCAGCCTCGTCGTCGACTACTCCTCGGCGGTGCTCGAGGACTTCGGATCCGCGGGCCTGCGCGCCGGTGACCTGGTCGAGGTGAAGGGACGCGAGCTGCTCGCCGACGGCGCGTTACGCGCGACGCGGGTGCAGAAGGAGGACGGCGCCGCGGGCGGCGCGGCGGGCGCCGAAGCCGAAGTCGAGGGACTCGTCACGAACTTCGTGTCGGCCAGCGATTTCAGTGTCGCCGGCCAGCGCGTCACGACGACCGCGAGCACCGTCTACGTGAACGGCACGGCCGCGGACCTCACGCTCGACCGCAAGGTCGAAGTGGAGGGGCGCCTCGACTCGAGCGGACTGCTGGTCGCGGCCAAGGTCGTCTTCAAGCGCTCCTCGTCCGTCGCACTCGCCGCGCCAGTCGAGTCCGTCGACGTGGCGGCAGGCACGATTCGCGCACTCGGAATCACGATTGCGGTGGATGCCTCGACGCGTCGTGAGGACAAGGAAGGCGACGACCACTTCTTTGCGCTGGACGACCTGCGCGTCGGCGACTGGATCGAGGTGCGCGGCTATCCGGATCCGTCCGCGGGCAATCGCGTCATAGCGACTCGTCTCGAGCGCGACGAGGCAGAGGACGAGGTCGAGCTGCGAGGGCTGGCCCAGGATCTGCAGGCTCCGCGCTTCAGCATCCTGGGCGTGGCCATCGAGACGACCACGGCCACCGAGTTCGAGGATGAGGAAACCAGAATCGACGCCGCGACTTTCTTCGCACGGGCCGCGGGCCAGACGGTCGAGGTGGATGGAAGCTGGAACGGCACCACGCTGNTCGCCGACGAGGCCGAGATCGAGCGCCANGACGGCATGGTGTCGCCACCGGTGACTCCTCCACCTCCGGTGACTCCGCCGCCGGTCACGCCTCCGCCGCCAGTGACTCCGCCACCTCCGGTGACTCCGCCGCCTCCGGCGATCGACGGCGCCGCCTTGTACGCCTCGAACTGTGCCGGCTGCCACGGTGCGATCACGGCGATACGCAGCATGCCGGCGTCGAACCGCAACGCCGCCGACTTCCGGCGCGCGATCAACGCGAACCGCGGTGGCATGGGATTCCTGTCCACGCTGACTGACGCGCAACTGCAGGCCATTGCGACGGCCATCGCCGCTGCGAACCCATAGGACTCCACGAACCCCGGACCCCTCGGTCCGTTTCGGGCGGGCGGCGCAGGCCTCCCGCCCTTTCTTTTTTCATCGCGGACTGCGCCGAAGCGCGAGGTCGCGAGAGGGGAGCTGGCCGAGCGGATTGACGGACGCGCCGGATACGTGCCGTCCCACGAGATGCTTCGACACGCGAAAGAAGATCGGGATCACCGGGACATCCTCGAGCAGCTGAGTCTCGGCGGCGGAGAGCAGGCGCATGCGCTCCGTCACCTCGGTGACCGAACGCGACCGCGAGAGCAACGAGTCGTAGCGCTCGCTGTGATAGCCGAGGGTGTTCTGCGGATTCGCGGACTCGAACACGTCGGCGAATGCCTCCGGGTCGACGAAGTCGGCCGACCACCCCAGCCGCAGCAGGTCGCATTCTCCGGGTGCGCGGCGCATGTCGAGGTAAACACCCCACTCGANCTCGACGATGGCCGTCTGTACGCCGAGCGCACTGCGCCACAGGTCGGCGAGGGCAACCGCCGTGCGGCGGTGGTTCGTGCTGGCATCGGTGCAGAGTGTGATCGAGTCGGGCGCGGCGCCCCGGGATCGGGCCGATGACCAGAGCTCACGCGCGGCGGTCGCTGCCTGCGCGTATGGCAGCGACTGCCACCCGAATCGCGCGGGCACGTAGCCGGGCATGCCGTCGGGTATCCATCCATACGCCGGCCGTTCGCCCGCGCCCGTCACCTGTCGCGTGATGCGCTCGCGGTCGACGGCCATGGCCAGCGCGNTCCTCGCATCGCGGTCGCTCAGTCGCAGCATGTTGACTGCATACGCGTACACGCCGAGGTAGGGTGTGATCCGAAGCTCTGCCGGCAGCTCGTCGCGCAGGGCCGCGACATGGGTGTTCGGAACCTCGCTGGTGATGTCGAGNTCGCCCGTGCGGTAGAGCTTCAGCTCGGTGTCGNGGCTCTGGACCGTAAGGTAGGTGACGCCCTCGAGCGCGACATGATCCGCGTCCCAGTAGTGGGGATTGCGCTCCAGCACGAGCCGCTCGCCGACGTCGCGATCGACGAGGCGGAATGGCCCGCTGCCCGGCGCACGCGCGGGGTCCGTTGGTGCACGCCTCGGAGAGGCCGCGGGCAGCGCAAGCAGGGCGGGCAGTTGCGGCACTGGACGCGCCAGCACCACTTTGATNTGGCGCTCGTCGAGCACCTCGATGCTGCTCACTGCACCGTAGAGTGCGGCGTAAGGTGCCGTCGTACCCGGAGCGATGAGTGCGCGCAGTGCCGTCGCGAAGTGCTCTGCGTGCAGCGGCTGACCATCCGACCAGCGCAGGCCCGCGCGCAGCTGGAACACATAGTCACGGCCATCGACCGAGCGCAGCCAGGATTCCGCGGCGCCCGGACGCGCCGATCCGTCGGGACCGGTCCGAGTGAGACCCTCGTGCAGCTCGGTGGCAATCGCCAGCGCGGCATTGTCCTCCGCAAGCTGCGGATCGAGCGTGTCCGGCTCGGCACCGAGCCCGCGGCGCAGGAACACCGGTACTGGCTGCAGGCCCGCCGACGTCGGCACCTCACGATCGCTGCATGCGCTGGTGAGGACGAGGCAGGCCAGAGCTGCGAGCCGGCGTCGATGGGTCATGTGCAGATTCATCTCTGTCATTGGGATCTGCCGCGAGTCGGGTCGTGTCACGCGATCCTGGCGCTCAGGGCGGCGGTTGCGAGAGGTCTTCCTCGACGAAGCGCAGCACCGCCTCGAGCAGGGCGTCGCGCGGAAAAGCGTTGCGATTCACGAACGTTGCAGCGATCACCGGGTGCGAACTGTCGATGGGCAGCACGACTGCCCAGTGGTCGGCGTTCACGAACGCGAGCAGCGTACTGCCGGGGATGATCTGGTCGCGATAGATCACCTGGCCGTCGTTGCGTGGATCCACCTCGCTGATCTTGTCGTAGGAAGGCCAGAGGACCCACGAGATGTTGTCGCGCTCGGGCAGCGTGACCACCGAGTAGTAGCGCAGGCCCCGTGGCAGGGGGTGCTCGGCGAGCCAGTTGCGGCGCACGTCGGTACGCAGGCTGGCCACAGCCTCGTCGTCGCCCTTGTCGCAGTCCGCGCCTGGCAGCCGACTGAACATGTCGGCCTGGAACTCGCTGGCGTGGTCGGCGGTCGGTGAACCGCCGACCGCCCCTGCGACGCTCACGACGGCGGCGATGCGATCGTGGATCTCCGGGAATCCAGCGACCGCCTCCAGGATGTCGGGCGCGCCCTTTGAGTAACCCAGCAGAACGAGGCGCGGCGGGCCTTCCTCTGGCGGCATGGCCGTGATCGCGTCACGGATCTGGCGTGCGTTGTGTGTCGAGCCCGACAGTGCATCCACCTCTATCGTCCGCAGGTCGTAGCCTAGCGCCCGCAGGTGGTCGCGGGTGCTCTCGGGCGGTGCGAGCCAGTCGGCGATGCAGCCGTAACCGATGCCTCCGACGAGGCCGATGACCAGGCGCAGCTGCGAATATCCGAGATCCACCGGCCGGCCGTCGCCGCGGGGCGTCCCGACGACCTGGCTGAGGGCTTCGCTGCAGGGACGGTAGTCCGGTAGTGATTCGCCGCGACGATCGAGTACGGTGCAGTAGATCTCGCCGAAGCGGCCACGCGCGTCCGTCACATCGCCGGGGATGTCGATGGCAAGATCCGCAGGCGGCTGGGTGACGCAGCCGACCAGCAGCAGGGCCGCTGCGAGGCCTGCGCAGCGCAGCGGTCCGGTGACGGCGGGCCTCAGGATGCCCGTCGGCACAGTAGCCCACCGCTGTCGCGCACTACGCCTTCCCCTCGCAGGCATCCGCGCATCGAACCGGGATCGGTCCGAGTCAGTCCTTCTTCGTGAAGCGGTCTTTCCCGCCGACCCGTGCGTGTGCAGACCCACTGCCGACGTTGTGGATATCCTTGTCGGCGAACGCGATCCTGGCATTGTCGTGCCCGAACTCGATCTGCGACCTCACGGCCTGCTGGCAAAGGCTGGTGTCATGGCTACCAGGTGTCTGCGCGCTCGCGGCGGCGCCGATGGCGAAAGCGGCGAGCCCGACGCTGATCGTCAGGAACGTGTTTTTCACGAGCATTCCTCCTGAGAAGAGCTGGTCATTGCCCGGCAGAGTCGCGATGGTAAGTGCCGCGTTATGGTAACTTGTCGCATGCTCTCGCATCGACGTGCCGATAATAGGGGCCAACGTCGACGGCGCGCCCGACGCCAGTCCAGCGTATTACACTCGTATCGGGGAGCAAGTCAGGGAGTGATGATGTCCCGCAGTGAAGCCAAGAAAGTTGTCCCGGTCGTCGAAGCGGCCACAGATCGACCAGCTTCGATCCCGGTGAAGCTTGTGCCGACCAAGCTCGGAGGCTGGGACCCGTTCGATGTCTGGCGCGAGCGCATCCAGCGCCCTCGAGAGCTATTGGACAAGACGGGCCGTCCGCAGCCCGGGGGACGGCGTCAGAAGTCGTGATTCAGGATCTCGGTCGCCCGGCGGCATAGCTCGCGACCGTAGTCCGTCCAGGTACCCTCGCCCCAGTAGCGATAGCAGCTGGTCTGCGATGCGAGCAGGTGCAACAGCGCGTTGCGCCGGCCACGCTCGCTGGTCGCCNGTCCGCGTGCGCTCACCTTCTCGTGGAACAGCGCGCTCGCGGCTTCCATCGGCCCCAGCACGTTCCCGTAGCCGCGTACCCAGGTCCGATCGCCGGTCCAGCTGCCGCCTTCCATGTGGAAGCGGGCATCCTCGCGCCGCAANTCATCGATGACCGATACGAGCCGGTCGGGACCGTCGCCCGGCTGCATTCGCGACCAGATGCGGCCCTGGAACAGCGGCTGGATCACCGGCAGGTCGGCTTCGCGCNCTCCGCTCGCGAACAGATGCTCGAGATACTCGGTGCCATTGAGCAGCGGCACATCGCTGTTGGAAGCCGCGCGGACAACTTCGAAGTACTTGGACGGGAACTCGTTCATCATCACGCCGCCGTTCTCGCCGTCGGCGATCTGCGTGACCAGCGGCGGTACGTCGCGGCCCGCGAGCGTGGTCCGACCCAGCCCGCGCGCCTCGTACCATGGCTGCATCTGCGCGACGAGCTTCGAATCGGAGCCCTGCGTCTTCACGAGCGCGACGATGCTCGCCACGTNACCCGTGGCGCTGTGGCAGACGAGACGGTGCGGCAGGTGCGGACGGCTCGGTGCTGATTGCGTGCCGGGTTCCTCGACCGTGTGTTCCTGCACCAGCACCCAGCGGTAGCCGCAGTCCACCAGCGTCCGCACGAACTCGTAAGCCACCTCCGGGTGGTTCGGCAGCGCCATCTCCGAAGGCGAGAAGCCGCGCACGCGGCCGAGTGCCTCGAGCCCGAANATCGAGGCGAAATGGTGCTGCCACGCGCGCACGTGCAGGCGGAAGTCCTGCGCGGGCGTGGATGGCGCAACNGCGTGTCCCCATGGCGCGCCCAGCCACTCGACGCAGCGACGGTAGGCGGGGTCGCTGGTGATGCGTCGAAGCGACTCGATCACCTCGTCGGCGCCCATGACGCGCAGTCCATGCAGCAGCGTGCCGGAGTACTCGAGCATCACGCGCGGCTCGAGTCCCTCNGCGATGAGCTGCGGCACGAACTCGCCCATCCGGGCGTAGCAGCGGCGGAACACCGGCGCGTTGTGATTGTCGCCGACGCCCGGGTGCTCGGCCATGAACTGCAGGTTCCCGATCAGCGCCGCGCTGCGGAGATCCTCGCCGCCTGCGGGTACGAGCGGCTGGTGCATGTGCAGCGCGATCGCACAGGCACTGCGGATACGGTCGAAGGGGGCGCGGCTCTCGGAGAGGAATACCGGACGTTCGCGAGTCTCGGCAATCACCCGCTCGATCAGCGGTTCCGCTCCGCACAGGTTTGGCAGTCCGTCGACGTACTCCGGCAGAGCTTCCACTGTCTCGCTACTTGTGGCGGATGTACTGGTAGATGTCGAGGTAATGACGGCCGGGCTGGTTCCAGGAATAGTCGCAGGCCATGCCCTGNAGCACCAGTTGCCGGAACAGTCCGGGCTCGTCGCGCCAGAGGCCGAAGGCGCGATCGAGTGCCGAGTCGATTCCGGCGGCATCCGGGTGCTCGAACACGAAGCCGTTGCGCTCAGGGCGCGGCCGCTCGGAGTGGTCCCAGTCGAACACGCTGTCGATGAGGCCGCCCACCGCCCGTACCACGGGCACCGTGCCGTAGCGAAGCGCGATCATCTGCGACAGCCCGCAGGGCTCGTACAGGCTCGGCATCACGAGCAGGTGCGCACCCGCGTATATCAGGTGCGCAAGCTCCTCGTCGTAACCGATCTCGAGATGACAGTCGGGGTTGTCGTTGAGGTGGTGCTTGAGCGCCCAGAAGTCTTCATTGATGCCGTGCTCGGCGCCCGAACCCAGCAGCACGAACTGAGCGCCGTTGCCGAGCGCGTGGGCGATGGAGTGCTTCACGAGGGGCAGGCCCTTCTGCGCGTCGAGCCGGCCGACGTATGCGACCAGCGGCCGGTTGCCGGGGCGAAGCATCATGCGTGCGCGCAGGGCGTCGGTGTTGTCGGCCTTGTGTTGCAGCGAACTGGCCGAGTACTGCCGGGCAATGTGCGGATCGGTCTCCGGATTCCACATCTCGTAGTCGAGCCCGTTCAGGATGCCTCCGAACTTGAGCTGGTGCCGGTGCAGCACCGGCCCGAGCCCGCAGCCGAGATCGGTGTGGCGGACTTCCCATGCGTGATGGGGCGACACCGTGGTGACGAAGTTCGAATAGACGATCGCGCCGCGCGTCAGGTTGATGGAGTGCCGATCGTGCTCCTCGCCCAGACGGTCCGGAGCGCCGACATGCACGGGATCGAGTCCTGCCGCCTGCAGCAGGTGCCACCCGGCTACCCCCTGGTGGCGGAAGTTGTGGATGGTGTGGCAGGTACGCTGATTGCCGAGTCCGGCGGCGGCGAACATCTCGTAGAGGAGCACCGGCACGAGCCCTACCTGCCAGTCGTGCGTGTGAATCACGTCGGGGCGCTTGCCCGACTTGAGCAGGAACTCGAGCGCCGCCCGGCTGAAGAACGCGAAGCGCTCCGCGTCGTCGGGGAAACCGTAGTACGCGCCGCGGCTGAAGTATGCGCGCGAGTGGCGCGGCTCGATGAAGAAGCACTTGCGGCCGTGGACGAAGCCGAACCACACGACGCACTCGATCGCGCCGCCATCCCACGGCACCCAGAGCGAGTGGTCCACGACCTGCAGCGCCCAGACCTGGTCTTCGCGCATGCAGTCGTACTTCGGCAGCACGATCTCGACCGCGTTGCCACGGATTTCCAGCTCGCGGCTCAAGCCGTAGACCACGTCACCCAGCCCGCCTACCTTGGCGACTGGCGCGCATTCTGGCGCGATCATCACGATGTACATGAGGAGCGAGGTCCTTCGGGGCCGGCCAGGGAAGGCATGCGCACGCTAGCAGAGGCCAGGGACCTGCCGCATCGGGACTTGGTGCGCAATGGAAAACGACGTCCACGGTTCACGCCGTGGGCGCCGTCTGTGCGTCCGGGCCCCGGGCGCGGTCGCGCCCGGACCCCGCAGTGCAGCTCAGCTTCAGGGGTGGGCGATGCTGACCTCCACGCGGCGCGCCTCCTCAAGCGAGCCGGAGCCGGTAGTCTCGATCGGCTTGCGCATGTCGATCCGCGCCTGCTCGATCCCCTGCGCCATCAGGTAGTCGCGCACCGCGGCCGCCCGGTTCTTGGCGAGCTCGATGTTGTGCTCTCGGGCGCCTGTCGGATCGTGGTATCCGGAAATGGCGGACGTCGCGGACGGGTTGGCCTTCGCGTACTCCACGATGGGCGCGAGCGTCCCCGCCGCATCAGCCGGCAGGTCGAACTTGTCCAGCTCGAAGTACAGGTTCGCCGCCGGGACCGGCGCGACCGGTGCCGCTGAACCCGGAGCCGGGCCGCAGTCCGTGCGGCGCACCACCACGCGGCGATTGAGGGCCCGACCCTCAGCAGTCGCGTTGTCGGCGATCGGATTGGCCTCCCCGTAGCCAACGGCGGTCATCCGTCCCGGTGCCACGCCCTTGGAGAGCAGGTAGTCGAGCGCGGACTGGGCACGGGCCTGCGACAACTTGAGGTTGTAGTCGTCGTCCCCCGTGCTGTCGGCATATCCGCCGATCTCGCCGCCGACGAACCTGAGCTCGTTGAGACGTGCCGCGAGCCTGTCGAGCGCGACGATGTCCTCGGGTGTCAGCTTGTCGGAGTCGAGTTCGTACTGCAGCTGGACCGTGACGTCGCAGGAGCAGCCGTGCTCGCCAACACGGTCCCCCCGGGGGGTGTCTGGACACAGGTCGACATCGTCCTTGACGCCGTCGCCGTCCGAATCGGCCGGGGCTGGTGGTACCGCGGCAGGCTCCGCGGCCGGAGCAACCGGCGCCACCGCGGCCGGCGCCGCGACTCCGCAGCAGGAGCCCGTCGCGACCGCGTGTCCCGGGCCGCGGCCGGCCAGCCACAGGAGCAGCAACAGCAGCGCGAGCACGATCGCGAACAGCAGGTGCCACCGGTTCCACGCCGCGTGTTGCGCGGGCGTTCGTCCGTTGATGAGTGTCGTCATGGCGAGCACCGCTCAGACGCGACGGACGCCGGCGTCGAGCTCATCCTGCAGGCGGCGCAGGTCGGCCCAGCGATTCGCCGCGGCGAGCGCAGCCTGCTCCGCCCAGGTCTCGGGATTGGCGACCTGGAAGCGCGAGCCACCCTTGTTGAGGATTGCCTGGATCGACGGGCGAGCCATGGCCGCGAGTGCGGCGAAGCTCTTGACGCCGTTGTTGCGCAACAGGTTCGCAATCGCGGGGCCGATTCCCTCGATGACTTCGAGGTTGTCCACGCCACTCACCACGAAGCCTGCGGCGCGCGCGGCCGCGTAGTCGATGCCGTCGGTCGCGCGAGGAGCCGGGGCAGCCACGGGTGCCGGCACGGCGCGTGCGACCTCGGTGGGGCCCTTGCCGATCAGCTTGCCGAGCAGCCAGCTCGCGAGCCAGCCGAGCAGCGCGCCGAACAGAAACCACCAGATGCAACAACCTAGTCCGGACATCGTTCATTCCTCTGTTTGGATTGGAAAGCCCTGGGTGCAGGATGGTAGCAGCCCCGCCCCGTACGAATCGATCCTGCGGGCGGTGTCGCCGGGGCCTGGCGATGGATATCGCGTCGCAGGGAAAGCTGGTGCAAAGTGCGTCGACTTTCGCACCGGCGCCCTGGATCGACTGGACCAGTTGCGTGTCACGAGTTCGCCCCGGTTGGTCGATGCACTGGTGGGCGCGCGCCTCTCGGGATTGCACGGTGATCGGGACGTCAAACGACTGAAGGTGACGCGATGAACGTATTGATCCGCGCGCTGCAGGCAGTAGTGACGGCCGCCGTGCTGCAGGGCGCATCGACGACCGCCGCCGAGTCGCCACCATTGAGCGCGGCCGACTCCGATCCCGTGAGGCTCGGCTGGATGGTCGGCTCACCGCCGCCGCCGGAGAAGCTCATACGTTTCGCGGACGGCAGCCACCTGCGTTTCCCGCAGACGCGCTGGTCGTTCGCGCACATCCGCCACTTCGTGCCGACGAGCGGCGTGTGGCGTGGCGACGGCCCGGTATCCGTGCTGCCGCGCGCAGAGCGCAGCGACATCGGTGCCGTCACCTTCACGCCCATCGGGCGCAGCGACAAGATGACCTGGGCGCAGTCGCTCGAGGCCAATTACACCGACGCGATCGTCGTGCTGCACAAGGGGCGCATCGTCTACGAGCGTTACTTTGGCGTGACGGGGCCGCACTCGAATCACATCGCGATGTCCGTGACGAAGTCGTTCGTCGGCACGTTGGGCGCGATGCTCGTGGCGGAGGGCAGCCTCGACGAGCGCGCTCCCGTCACGAAGTACATCCCCGAGCTCGCGGGTACGGCCTACGGCGATGCGACCGTGCGCGAGGTGATGGACATGACCATCGGGGTGAAGTACTCGGAGAACTACGCCGACCCGAAGGCCGAGATCTGGAGCCATTCGCGCGCCGGCGGAATTCTCCCGCGCCCGCCGGGCTACGACGGGCCCACGAGTTTCTACGCTTTCCTCGAGACGCTGCAGAAGGAAGGCGAGCACGGCCAGGCATTCGCCTACAAGACGGTGAACACGGACGTGCTCGGCTGGCTGATCCGCCGCGTCACGGGGAAGACGCTTGGCCAGTTGATGTCGGAGCGCTTCTGGCAGCCGCTCGGCGTCGAGCGCGACGCCTATTTCATCGTGGACTCGGAGGGCACGGAATTCGCCGGCGGTGGCTTCAGTCCCACGCTGCGAGACATGGCCCGCTTCGGCGAGATGATGCGCCTCGAGGGCCGCTTCAACGGTCGGCAGGTCGTGCCGAAAGCGGTGGTGGACGACATCCGCCGCGGCGCGGACAAAGCGGAGTTCGCCAAGGCCGGCTACACGCTGCTGCAGGGCTGGAGCTACCGCAACATGTGGTGGGTCACCCACAACGAACATGGCGCGTACTCGGCACGCGGCATCCACGGCCAGGTGATCTACATCGATCCGAAGGCCGAGATGGTGATTGCCCGTTTCGCCTCGCACCCGCTGGCGGCGAACGCCAACCTCGACCCGACCTCGCTGCCGGCCTACCACGCGCTGGCGCAGCATCTGTTGCGCTGAGGCGCACGGCGCTGCGTCGATCGACGCAGCGGCGCCCCGCCGTCGCCGGGCGAGCCGGGACCCCGCGCTTCAGGTCATGAGCTCGATCAGTCGCGGTCCTTTCGTCTTCATGGCCGACTCGTACTGCGAGGCGAATTCCTCGCTGGTGGTCGCGCGGCTCGCCTCGACGCCGAGACCCTCGGCGATCTTCACCCAGTTCATCTCGGGGTTGTGCAGGTCGAGCATCGAGAGCGCCTTCGGTCCCGCGCCGATCGCACCGACGCGCGCAAGCTCCACGTTCAGGATCGCGTAGGAGCGGTTGGCATAGACGACCACCGTGACGTCGAGCTTCTCGCGCGCCATGGTCCACAGCGCCTGCATGGTGTAGGCCGCACCGCCGTCGCCATGCGGGCAGATCACCTTGCGGTCGGGTGCGGCAATCGCGGCGCCCACGGCCATCGGCATGCCGTCGCCGATCGAGCCGCCCGTCAAGGCGAGGTGCGTGTTGGGCCGCGCCCGCGGCAGGGCGGCCAGCAGCGGCAGGCTCGAGGTGGCGGCTTCCTCGGCGAAGATTACGTTTTCCGGGGTCAGCGCGGCGATCACCTGCGCCGCGGTGATCATGTTGAGCGCTCCCTTGGGCAACGACGGCAGCGCGAGCGGCTGACGCGCCGTCGCCTGTGGCGGCGCGCCGAGCGCGTCGGCGAGCGCGGCGAGTGCGCCCGCGCCGTCCTCGTGCGGCAGCGCGAGATAGCTGAAGCGGCAGCCCTCCGGCGCGCACCAGCTCGGTTTGCCGGGGTAGGCGAAGAACGACACCGGCGGCTTGGCGCCCACCAGCACGATCTGCTCGATGCCCTGAAGGAACGCGACGATCTGCTCGGCGAAGTAGGGGATGCGCTCCACGGCCACGCGGCCCGCTCCCTGCTCGAGGTGGGGCGCGAAGGTGTCGCACAGCAGGCGCGCGCCGCTCTTAGCCTGCACGCGCCCGGCGGCCTCGAGGCCTGCGCCCCGCAGCGCGGCGCCGCGCAGCAGGATGGCAGTCTTCTTGCCGTTGCCGAGCAGCTTCGCCACATCGTCCACGGCCTGCGGGCTCACGGTCGCAGCCCCTGCGTCGGGCAGCTTCTGCACCGGCCGCTCGGCTTCGTTCCAGGCCGTGTCGGCCGGCAGGATCAGCGTCGCCACGCCGCCCGGCGCGGCGCAGGCGGCCTGCACGGCGCGCGCCGCGTCGCCGGCGACGGTCTGGGCGCTCTTCGACTCGTGCACCCACGAGGACACGGGGCGCGCGAAGCCCACTATGTCTGAGGTGAGCAGCGCGTCGTACTGCAGATGGTAGGTGGCGTGGTCGCCCACGACATTGACGATCGGCGTGCTGGCGCGGCGCGCGTTGTGCAGGTTCGCGAGGCCGTTGGCGAGACCGGGACCGAGGTGCAGCAGCGTGGCCGCGGGCGTGCCGGCAATNCGGCCGTAGCCGTCAGCGGCGCCGGTCGCCACGCCCTCGAACAGGCACAGCACCGCGCGCATCCCGGGCGCCGAGTCGAGCGCCGCCACGAAGTGCATCTCGGAGGTGCCGGGGTTCGAGAAGCAGACCCGGACGCCGCAATTGACCAGCGTCTGGACGAGTGACTGTGCGCCGTTCATGGGTCGAGGTCCCCGTCGATGTTGTGGTGGAGTCAGCCTAGCATGGAGCGCGCACGACCTCCGGCGGGCGGCCGGATGCTACTCCTTCTCGACCCGGAGCCTGACGGCTTTCACGGTCGAGGAAACCAGCACCAGCGCGAAGACCGGCTCGGTCAGGTCCTTCTTGACCAGCACGTCCTCGCCGTCGTCCATCTCGATGTCGTAGCGGCTGGTGTCGAGCTGCTTCTCGAAGGTGTTCTTGATGTTGCGCGCGACGCGATCCTCGCTCTCGCCGTCGTCTACCACGACCTTCACCTCCTGCGTCGTGCCGCCCTTCGGCGTCACCTGGAAGATGATCTCCCCGTCGGAGTTGGCGCCCTCGCTGACCTCGATGCGCCACTTGTTGGAGAAGCTGAGATCCGCTGCGCTCGTGGCGGGCCGCGCCGCGGCCTCCTGCGGGGTCGGCGGCGTCGTGCCGCAACCGGAGAGCAGGGAGGCCAGCAGAATGGAATTCGGGGCCAGCCATCGGAACTTCAGCATCGCGGTGTCCTCGTCGGTGCCGGGGATCGGCCGGCTGAGTCTAGGGCTTGCCCGCACGGCGGTGAAGCGGCCTGCGTGGCCTGCCGCCGCGGGCCGGTCGGCCCGCGGCGAAGTTCGCCGCGAGCTGCGTCTCCTCCGCCGAGGCCGCGCGCTCGGCCTCGATCACGAACTCACGCAGGCGCTCCGCCGCCTGCGTCGGAGGCCGGCCCTTCAGGCTCACGATGCCGTATTGCAGGCGGAGCCAGGGCTCCGTGCCGAGCAGCACCAATTGCCCTGACTCGAGCTCGGTGCGCACGCACGACAGGATGGACGCGGACAGCACATTGGAGATCGCCAGGATGCGCTTCACCGGAGCGAGGCCAATGCATTGGATCGCCGGGAACGGCCGCGGGTCTGCGCCACGGCGGACCGCAGTCCGCTGGGCCGTCAGCATCGGCTCGAGCAGGCGCGGCGGGATGCGGCTGGGCGCAGCGAAGGGCCANGCGAGCGCTTCGGTCGCCGCGACGCTGCCACGAGCTGCGAGCGGGTGCTCCGCGCGCGCGACGAAGTGAACGGCGTGCGGCGAGGGCAGGGGCACGACCTCGAGGTCGGGATCCTGCGTCAGCGTGCTGGTCTCGGCGACGAAGAAGTCGAGCTCCCGGCTGCGCAGCTGCCGGAGCAGGTCGTCCCAGTCCCGCACATGCAGNTGGACCGCGACGGGCGGGTACTTCTCCACGAAACTCGCGATGGCAGGGCCCAGGAACGACTCGGCGGGGAAGGGTCCGCTGCCGACGACGACGCGCCCGGCACGCAGGGCGCCGTGCGTCATGGCCTCGCGGTCGAACTCGTCCGCCAGGCGCAGCAGGTCGCGGGCGCGCTCNATATAGAGGCGGCCGATGTCGGTGGGCACGACACCGCCGGCACCTCGCTGGAACAGCTCCCCCCGGAAGTGCCGCTCGACGTTCTGGATGCTGCGCGACAGCGCCGGCTGGCTGATGTGCAGGGCCGCCGCGGCGCGCACGAAGCTGCCATGTTCGGCGAGCGCGACGACCTGGCGCAGCTGCTGCAGCTCGAGGGGCATGCGCAAATGTTATACAGTCGATCCGAAACATGCATTGGACACATTCACGCCCGGCCGGCACATTTCGCCGGGCTGGTGCGTCGGCCTTTCGGGGCTGCCGCCACGGCTCAAGACCGGTCGTCCTTGACTCGATTCTCTTTGGGGGTGCCATGAAATCCGGATTCGTCCGTCGGCTGGGCGTCGTGCTGATCGCGGCCGTCGCGTTGCCTTTGGGAGTCGTGCAGGCCCAGACCCGCAAGCCCAATGTCCTCGTCATCTGGGGCGACGACATCGGCGGCTTCAACATCAGCGCGTACAACCGCGGCATGATGGGCTACAAGACGCCCAACATCGACAGCATCGCCGCCGAGGGCGCGATGTTCACCGACTGGTACGG
>Ga0031656_10000367_pt1 | contig 15009 bp, 10 predicted proteins | sample FrelakmetDIP11DI_FD_55080 | JGI IMG/M metagenome (GOLD analysis project Ga0031656, IMG submission 55080) | Freshwater lake sediment microbial communities from the University of Notre Dame, USA, for methane emissions studies - DIP11 DI | ecosystem: Environmental > Aquatic > Freshwater > Lake >... | reverse complement strand
CTCGCCCTCGCCTTCTATGCCAACCCCTTCAAGACTATCACCCTCATCGGCATCACGGGAACCAACGGCAAGACCACGACGACCTATCTTTTGGAATCCATGATCAAGGCTTCAGGCGGAAAACCCGGGGTGCTCGGCACCGTGAATTACCGTTACTCGGAGAAACAGGTCCCAGCCCCGGTGACCACACCAGAATCCCTTGACCTGATCCGGTTCAGCCGGGAGATGGTTGACGACGGCGCCACGCACATCGTCATGGAGGTCTCTTCCCATGCCCTTGACCAGGGAAGAACCCAGGACTGCCCGTTCAACGTGGCTGTGTTTACCAATCTCTCGAGGGATCACCTCGATTATCACAAAACCATGGACGAGTATTTTGCAGCCAAGAGCCGCCTTTTCAAAGAACTCCGGGCCGGCAAATCAGAAAGGCATCCGAGCGCGGTCATTAACCTCGATGATCCCAGGGGCAAGGATCTCGTGGCCATGACGCAAGCGGCGGTCTTCACCTACGGGCTTGGAAAAGAATGTCAGGTGAGCGCCGATGCCATTCAAATGGACAGCAACGGACTGAAGTTCCGTCTCAGAACTCCTGCAGGAGAAGGAGTGGTGCGATCGCCCCTGATCGGCGATTTCAATGTTCACAACATCCTGGCCGCAGCCGGTGCCGGCATCGCCACGAACCTTCCCTTTGAAGCCGTGGTTCAGGGCATTGAGGCGTTGAAGTCTGTGCCGGGCAGACTGGAACGGGTAGTGAACAGAAAAGGGCTGACCCTGGTGGTGGATTATTCCCATACGCCAGACGCCCTGCTCAAGGCCATGACATCCCTGAAACCCTATGTGCAAGACCGGCTGATCACGGTGTTTGGGTGCGGAGGGGATCGGGACCGGGGCAAGCGATACGACATGGGCCGCCTTGCCGGTGAGCACAGTGATGTGGCTTTCATCACTTCGGACAACCCTCGAAGCGAGGACCCTCTTTCCATTGTGAAGGAGATCGAAAAGGGCATGCTCGATTCGGGCCTCCAGAAAGGAGGGGGGAATACCCATCCGGGAAAAGGATATTTTCTGGAAGTGGATCGCAGGCAGGCGATTCGAAAAGCCGTCGCCATGGCCGAGGAGCGCGACGTGGTGCTCATTGCGGGCAAGGGCCACGAGGACTATCAGGTCATCGGTTCTGAAAGGAGACCTTTCAGTGATCAGGAGGAAGCCGCTCGGGCTGCTTCGGAGGGCGTGTGAATGGCAGTGAACTGGGCTCACATGACCGCCGGGGACATCCTCTCCCCCATGCAGGGAGAACTGCTCAGGGGGTCCAGGGACCGATCTTTTTCCGGGCTCAGCACGGATTCTCGAACCGTTGGAGAGGGCCAGCTCTTTTGGGCTCTCAAAGGGGAAAACTTCGACGGCCACGCCTTCGTGAAGGATGCGATTCAGAGAGGAGCAGCCGGTGCCGTTGTGGATAAAGACCGATATCCGGATCTGCCCGGGAACACCGGGGCGACCATCCTTGGCGTGCCGGACACCCTAAAGGCCCTTGGCGATCTGGCGGGGTGGTGGAGACACCGGTTCAAAGCCCGTGTGACAGCGATTACCGGAAGCGCCGGAAAGACAACGACCAAGGAGATGACTTCCGCCATTCTTTTTCTTGAGGGGTTCACCTTGAAAAACGAAGGGAACTTAAACAACCTGATCGGACTGCCCCTCAGCCTGTTCCTGCTGGACGAGAGCCATCGCTACGCAGTTCTTGAAATGGGGATGAATCGACCGGGTGAAATCGGCCGGCTCACAGAGATTACGGACCCGGACGTCGGGCTCATCACCAATGTGGGACGAGCCCATCTCGAGGGCGTGGGGAGTATCGAGGGAGTGGCGAGGGCCAAGGTCGAACTCCTGGAGAAGATGTCTCCTCGTGCTCTGGCCATTCTGAACGGCGATGACCGGATCTTGATGCAGGCGGCAGCGGCCTTCCGCAAGAAGCCCGTCACCTTTGGTCAGGGTCTGCAGAATCCGGTGCGGGCTCAAAAAATCCGTAATCTGGGCCGGGAGGGATTCTCCTTTGACATCCACTGGGAGGGGAAGTCCTTTTCTGTGAGACTGAGAGTGCCGGGGTTTCAGAATGTATACAATGCGCTCGCTGCAGCTGCGATCGCCCTATCCATGAACCTTTCCACAGACCGGATTCAAGAAGGCCTGAGTGGATTTGAAGGAATCAAAGGTCGTTTCAAGGTTGCGCCTCTTCCGGACGGAAGCATCCTTATCGATGACACTTACAACTCGAACCCTTCTTCTCTCCGGGCAGCCCTTGAATCCCTCAGAGCGCTTGCGCCGCAGGGCAGAAAGGTCATCGTGGGGCTCGGGGAAATGCTCGAACTGGGAGACGAGACCGTGCCGGGGCATGTGGAAGCAGGGGAAATGGTTGCACAGGCTGGAGCGGATTGGTTCGTGGCCCTGGGCGACCATGCGCCTGAGATGATTCGGGGAGCACTCCACAAAGGTTATCCGCTGGAAAGAGCGATTCACGTCAAGGATCATCAGGAGATGGGGGCGAAGATCTTAGAAGTGATGAAACCGGGGGACCTGGTCTTGCTGAAGGCCTCCCGCAGGACAGGGCTTGACCGGGTGGCCGACAGGCTCAAGGAGAATGCGTGAAGAGCGGGAAGAACCTGAAAGAGGATGATAATCCATGCTCTATAAACTGATCTACTTCTTCCACACCGAGATTTCGTCGCTGAACGTTTTTCGATACATCACGTTCAGGACGATCCTGGCGACTCTTTTTGCGCTCGTCATCCTCTTTATTTCAGCCGATTGGGTCATCCGTAAACTCAGAGAGATGCAAGTGGGCCAGCATATCCGGGAGGACGGGCCGGCAAACCACAAGGGCAAAGCAGGCACTCCGACCATGGGAGGTTGCCTCCTTCTTCCTGTGGTCATCGTGACCACCCTTCTCTGGGGGGACCTCGACAACCTCTATGTGTGGCTGGTGCTCTTTGTTCTCTGCTGCTTTGGGGCCATAGGATTTGTGGACGATTACTTGAAAAAGGTTCGCAAAAGCAGCAAGGGCCTGAGCGGGAGGGCGAAGTTTACCCTGCAGGTTCTTGCAGCCTTTGTGGTGGCGCTGAGTCTTTACCTGTCCCCGGGCTTTGACAGCCGCCTCAATCTCCCTTTTTTGAAAAATGTCACCCCGGACCTCGGGATCGTCTATATCCCGCTGGCGATCTTCATCATTGTCGGTTCATCCAATGCGGTGAATCTCACGGACGGGCTTGATGGACTTGCCATAGGGCCCATTATCATTGCCTTTTCAAGCTACCTGATCTTTGCCTACCTGGCAGGGCACGTGAGGATTGCCAACTACCTCGGGATTCCCTATGTCGCCGGAATAGGAGAACTTTCTGTGCTCTGCGGAGCGGTCGTGGGCGCCGGACTCGGTTTTCTCTGGTACAACGCGCATCCTGCGGATCTCTTCATGGGCGATGTGGGGTCCCTGCCGCTCGGGGCGGTGCTGGGAACCGTGGCGGTCATGACCAAACAGGAAATCGTGCTCATCCTGGTGGGAGGTATTTTTGTTGTGGAAACCCTCTCGGTCATCTTTCAGGTGGCCTATTTCAAGATGACCGGAGGCCGGAGGATTTTTCGAATGGCCCCTCTGCACCACCATTTTGAACTCAAGGGGTGGCCGGAAGCTAAAGTAACGGTCCGTTTCTGGATCATCGCGATCGTGCTGGCGCTCTTGTCCATAAGCACGCTGAAGTTGAGGTAGAAGGGCTGGAGTACTGGAGTGATGGAGTACTGCGGGAAAGAAAAAAGGCAGCAGTCGAGAAATGGAGTGATGGGTCTAATGATTTTTCATTACTCCAATACTCCATTACTCCAGTACTCCAATGCGCTAGTGGCTGTTGATCGAAAGGAATTTTGTGCACACCCATGCTTTTGACCAAGAAAAAGTTTCTTGTGGTCGGTCTTGGTAAATCAGGCCTTTCGGTCGTCCGGTATCTTGTGCGCGCAGGGGCCCTGGTCACGGTCAGTGACATGAAGAAGGAGACGGATCTGGAGCCGGGCATGGTTCAGGAGATGCGGAACCTGGGGGTGACGCTGGAAACAGGCGGGCACACGATAGACACCTTTATCCGNGCCGAGCGGATCGTTGTGAGCCCCGGAGTTCCTCTAAATCTCGCACCTCTGGCGGCTGCAAAGGAAAAAGGAATTCCCGTGACAGGAGAAATGGATTTGGCGGTACAGATCATTCACACACCGATTGTGGCGGTCACCGGAACAAACGGCAAGTCCACGGTCACGGCCTTTCTTGGATCCTTGCTGCAGAATGCGGGACACAAGGTGTTCGTAGGAGGGAACCTCGGCACGCCGCTCATCGATTATGTTGCCGGCCGTTCAAAGGCGGATGTTGCCGTGGTGGAAGTGAGCAGTTTTCAGCTGGACACGATGGAGGGCTTTAGTCCCCTTGTCGCGGTCTTGCTTAATATTTCTCCGGATCATCTCGACCGGTATCCGAATTACGAGGCTTACATTCAATCCAAGCTGAAGATTTTCAAGCATCAAGTTTCCGGGGATTTCGCGATCCTGAATGACGACGATGAGATTCTGTCNTCCTTTGCGCCCCAAAGGGACGTTTCCGTTCTGCGGTACGGTATGAAGAAGAAAGATCACCGCTTGGCTTTTGTGGAAGGAAAGGGAATCAGGGCCGGCTTAGCGGGCAAGGAAAGCCACACCTTTGATCTTCAGAAATGCACTCTTCCTGGAAAGCACAATGTGGAGAACATGATGGCCGGGGCTCTGGCCGGCCTGGCTCTGAACGTGGAACCCCCGGTGATTCAGCGCACCATGGATCACTTTCAGGGGCTTCCCCATCGCCTGGAATTTTCGGGCCGCATCAGGGAAGTGGACTTCTATGATGACTCCAAGGCAACCAACGTGGATGCAGCCATTCGATCCGTTGCCAGTTTTGATCGGCCCATCCTCCTGATCGCCGGGGGTCGTCACAAAGGGGGCGACTATGCGCCTCTGGTGAGAGTGGCCAAGGGAAGGGTGAAAAAAGCGTTTCTCATGGGAGAATCGAAGCCGCTCATGGCAGAAGCCTTTGAAGGCCGGATCCCCTTTGCCACGGTGGGCGACATGCAAGACGCTGTGACCAAGGCCTTTTCCGTGGCAAAGCCTCACGATGTGGTTCTTCTGGCCCCGGCCTGTTCCAGCTTTGACCTGTTCACGGACTACGCACACAGAGGCAGAGCGTTTAAAGAAGCGGTCGAAGGTCTGCGGCATGGATGAGACGAAGAAGAAATATCTTGAGTATGACTACCTGCTGCTGGTCCCGACCCTGCTTCTTCTCGGATTGGGGCTTGTGGCCATTTACAGCGCCAGTTCCTTTCTTGCCGAGCACAGGATGGGGGACAGTTACTATTTTCTCAAGAGACAGGGCATGTTCTGCCTTGTGGGTGTTTGTTTCATGATCTTCACAAAAAACATCCCGAGCACGGTCTATCCGCGTTTGGTCTATCCCCTCCTCGGCATCAGCCTGTTCCTTTTGATGCTCCTCCTGGTGCCGGGAGTGGGGGCCAAGGTCGGTGGCGCCTCGCGCTGGTTCCGCGTTGCCGGTTTCTCCTTCCAGCCTTCGGAACTTGCCAAACTGGCGCTCGCTTTCTATGTGGCTTACTCCATTGCCAAGAAAGGCCCGGCCATGAGTTCCTTTTCGAACGGGCTGGTGCCTCATCTGGTCGTTGCAGGGGCCTTCATGGGGCTCATTCTGCTCCAGCCTGACCTGGGAACGACCATCATCATTGGATGCTGGCTTGTGATTCTCCTCTTTGTGGGAGGAGTCAACGTGCTGCACCTCGTCGGTCTCATGTTGCTGTCTTTACCGGCGGTCTTGTGGTTGGTTCACAANGCGGATTATCGGCTCAAAAGGTGGTGGGCNTTCTTGAACCCGTGGGATGACCCGCAGGGCCTTGGGTTCCAGATCATTCACTCTTTTCTGGCCATCGGCTCAGGCGGGGTCCTGGGAGTGGGCCTTGGAAACAGCAAGCAGAAGCTTTTCTATCTTCCCGAACCCCACACGGATTTCATCCTCTCCATCGTGGCGGAAGAACTGGGTCTCATCGGTATTGCGGTGATTGTGATCCTCTTCGGCCTTTTGGTGATGCGCGGAATCCAGGTGGCCCTCCATGCCCCGGATCTTTACAGCAGCTATCTCGCGCTTGGAATCACCTCGTTTCTGGGTCTTCAGGTGATGATCAATATGGGTGTGGTCATGGGTCTGCTGCCGACCAAGGGTTTGACGCTCCCCTTCATCAGTTATGGAGGATCCTCCCTGGTGGTCAGTCTTGTGAGCGTCGGCATTCTTCTGAACATCTCTTCAAGGAGATAGAGACTCTGGAGGACGAGGCGAAAAAGGAGATTCGGGTTCTGGTGGCAGGAGGAGGCACAGGGGGCCATCTCTTTCCAGGGGTGGCAGTGGCCAAGGAGATATCCAGACGGTTCAAAAGGGCGGAGGTTCTTTTTGTGACGGGCAAACGCAGGATGGAATCCGAGGTATTGAGAAAGGCAGGGTTTCGTCAGACCTCCATCGCCGTTGAAGGGATGAAAGGGAGAGGCCTGCTCAAGGGGGCTTTGGTCGCTTTCAAACTCCCCTGGAGTCTTGTGGAGTCCCTGTGGATCATCCGAGGGTTTTCACCGCACCTTGTGTTGGGCGTGGGAGGTTACTCGGCCGGTCCGGTGTGCCTTGCCGCCAGGGTGATGGGCGTTCCCTCGGCCATCCATGAGCAGAACTCCTTTCCAGGGGTCACGAACCGACTGCTCTGCCGCGTGGTGAACCGGGTCTTCATTTCATTTGAAGAAAGCCGCAACCACTTTTGCGGCGGTTCGATTTATCTCACAGGGAATCCCATCCGTGCGGAATTTGTCACGCAGGAGACGCTTCCCGGCCGCAACGGCAGGTCCTTCACCGTGGCGGTGGTGGGAGGGAGTCAGGGGGCCCGGTCGATTAATGAAGCCTTCGTGGAGGCCCTGACGATACTGAACAAAAGGAACAAGCCATGCCGGGTCATCCATCAAACAGGAGAACTCGGTTATCAAGAAATAACCGCCCTTTACAAGGAAAAGGGTCTTGAGGGAGAGGTGACTCCTTTCATTCATGACATGGCCGGAGCTTANAGAGAGGCGGACCTGGTGGTGAGCAGGGCAGGAGCAGGAGCTGTTTTCGAGATGGCCGCCATGGGGAAACCCTCCCTGCTGATTCCCTATCCTTTTGCGGCGAACAGACATCAGGAGACCAATGCGCAGGTTCTTGTGGAGGCAGGAGCAGCGGAGATGATCTTGCAGGNAAACCTGACCGGAGAAGTTCTGGCCGATCGGATCATGAAATACATGGAGAACAGGGGTGCTCTTGAAAGAATGGGGCAGGCGGCAAAGCGTGTTTCAAAACCCGATGCGGCGCAGAGNATTGCCGATCTGCTGCTGGAACTCGTTCCATCATGAAGATTTTTGGAAAAACAAAACACATTCATTTTGTGGGCATCGGCGGCATAGGGATGAGCGGGATTGCGGAACTCCTTCTCAACCTCGGGTATGAGGTGAGCGGTTCCGACCTCAAGGCGTCGCCGGTCACCGCCCGCCTGGCCGGACTGGGCGGGAAAATCTTCCCAGGCCACAAGAGGGAGAACATCGAAGGGGCGGACGTGGTGGTCTACTCCTCGGCGGTGGCCAAGGATAACCCGGAGGTCTTGGAGGCCAAGGAAAAATACATTCCCGTGATCCCGAGAGCGGAGATGCTCGCTGAGCTTATGCGCCTGAAATACGGCATATCGGTTGCCGGCGCCCACGGGAAAACGACGACGACCTCGATGATCGCCTCGATTTTGACCTGCGGAAACCTGGATCCGACCGTGGTCATCGGCGGCAGGCTCGACATCTGGGGAGGTTCTAACGCAAAGCTCGGCCAGGGAGACATCCTGGTCGCAGAGTCCGACGAGAGTGATGGGTCTTTCATGATTCTTTCTCCCACCATCGCTGTGGTCACCAATATCGATTACGAGCATCTGGACCACTATGGAAACATTGAGGCGATTCGAAAAGCCTTTGTGGAATTCATCAACAAAATCCCCTTTTACGGGCAAGCGGTGCTCTGTCTCGACAATGAAGAAATCCAGGGGGTCATTCCCCTTCTCAAGAAGAGGTACCTTACTTACGGCATGAGTTCCCAGGCGGATTTGAGGGCCNGAGACATGGTGCGGGGCGAAATGGAAACCCGCTTTGAAGTCCTTCATCACAATGCCTCCATCGGGGAGGTGGTGGTGGACAGGCCGGGGAATCACAACGTTCTCAACGCCCTTGCAGCGATAGGGGTGGGTCTCGAACTCGATGTGTCCATGGAGGATATTCGGAAGGGACTGCGCCATCTGGGAGGGCTGGCCCGGCGCTTCCAGATCAAGGGAGACAAAAAGGGAATCCTGGTCCTTGACGACTACGGCCATCATCCCACGGAGATCGCCGCGACACTCCTGACGGCTAAAGAGTGCTGGCCGGACAGAAGGCTCGTGGTGGTGTTTCAGCCCCACCGGTACACGAGAACCCATTTGCTCTATGATCGCTTTATGACGTGCTTCAATCAGGTTGACGTGTTGATCCTGGCGCCCCTCTACGCGGCCGGAGAGAAACCGATTGAAGGGGTGGACGCGCAGAGTCTTCAGCAGGGAATCAAGGACCATGGTCACAGGGATGTNGTTCTCTGCGANGATCACGATGAAATCCTCCGGGTCCTGNTGGAGCGCGTCCAAAGGGGTGATGTGGTGATGACTCTTGGCGCAGGGGACATCTATCACGTGGGAGAACGTTTGCTTGAGAAACTTGCAGGAGCTTGAGCGGCCTTTAGATCGTCACTCCCGCGCAGGCGGGAGTCCAGAAGGAGCTGAAGATACTGGATTCCCGCCTCCGCGGGAATGACAGAAAGGCAGTGAAAACGGTTTTCAGTTTAATGCTTGATAGATCCGAAAGAAGAAACCTAAATTCACAGAGCACATGGATGAGAGACAGAAAAGAGAATTGATCAAGATCCTGGACAAAACCACTCACTTTGATTGCCCCATGGGGCCGTACACCACCTTCCGTGTGGGAGGAAAGGCGGAAGCCCTGTGCGCTGTAAAGGACCTCCTGCAACTGAAAGAGTTGCTTTCCTTTGCAAGGAGAGAAAGCCTCCCTTACCTGGTCGTGGGGAAGGGNAGCAATATCCTGGTGAAAGANGCGGGCCTCAAAGGCATGGCCCTGCTTCTCAAGGGCGCGCTGGAAGGAATTGAAGAAAAAGAGGGCANGATCCACGCNGGAGGAGGTCTGGGTCTCTCAGAGCTTGTGCGTTTTTGCCGCCGGGAGGGGTTGGCNGGCCTCGAATTCCTCGCCGGTATCCCNGGCACCGTGGGCGGGGCCGTGGCCATGAACGCCGGAGCNTGGGGAAAGAGCACNGGCGACGTGGTGTCGAGCATCGAGATCATGAGGGCCGATGGAGAAAGGGTTACCAAGAACCGATCAGAGATCGAGTTCGGCTACAGGAAGGCCGTTCTTCCAAGCGGGTCCGTGGTGGTGGGGGCGCTGTTCAAGGTGACGCAGGATCTTCCGCAGGCCATAGCCGAAAGGGTTCGGGNCTATCTTGAGAGACGGAAAGCCACCCAGCCGCTGGACTATCCGAGCGCCGGCTCCGTTTTCAGGAATCCTCCCCATGACTATGCAGGGAGGCTCCTGGAGATGGCCGGAATGAAAGGAAAGAGAATCGGGGGCGCCATGATCTCCGACCAGCACGCCAATGTGATCATGAATGTGGGAGGCGCCAGAGCGGAGGATATTCTTACCCTCATGGAGATGGCGCGGAAAAAGGTGAGAGAGCAAACAGGCGTCGACCTAGAGCCTGAAATCAAGGTGGTCGGGGACTAGACGGATGGGAAATCGTAACGACTCAGGTAGATAGACTGAAGGTAGATAGATTGAAGGAAAAGGCATGCGCGATCACACAAAGCCAAGATCGTTTGGACACGTTGGCAGGTGAGTGGGTCATGGAAGATCATTATTGCGCTTCAGTCTTCAGCCTAAACACCTGAGCAGTTAGGGGAAATCCATGAAGCGAAAAACCATCCTCAAACAGCAGAACGTGAAGAGAAAGAACGGAGGCCGGTTTTCAGAACTCTGGAGAACGACCCGCTCTGTGGGGTCCTGGGGTTTGAAGATCTCGGCGCTCCTGACGGGCCTGGCGGGCATCAGCCTTCTCTTCGTGACTCTTTACAGTTATCTGCTGACCTCTCCTTATATCCGTCTGGAACAGGTGGAGATCGCGGGTGTGGATGAGGGAATGAAAAAGGAACTCCAAGAGATGTCCGGGTTGAGCTTTGAACTCAGTCTTCTGGCGATCAACGTCGATGACGTTCAGNAAAAACTGGAAAAGCACCCCTGGGTCCGTGCGGTAGAGGTGGAGAANCAGTTTCCTCATGCCCTGCTGATCCGCGTTGAGAAAGAAGAANCCCGGGCGCTCGTGGCNGCGGGAAAGCTCTACTACATGAACCGGTTTGGGAAAATNTTCAAGGAGGTCGGACCGGACGAGGCGCTGGACTTCCCGATTATTACCGGTGTTTCGTCGGACGAGGTGGACAGGGAAAAGCAGGTGGGTTTTTCCCTTCAGCTCCTCCAGATTCTGGAATCCGGGAAGGATCCCTGGTCCTTGAAGAACCTCTCTGAAATCCACGTGAGGAAAGACGGGGACGTGTCTCTCTATTTCTCTTTTCTGCCTGCTGCGGTCAAGCTGAGAATGCAGAACCTGGAATCCAAGATGGAGGAGCTCAAGAAGGTCGTGGAGCATCTGAACAGCACCGGTCGGATCCAAACGGTGAAAGCCATTCACCTGAATTACGGCGAAGGAGCGGTGGTGTCATTCAAGAAAGGGTAGAGTCCTTGTCTGCAATGAGTTCAAAACCTACTCGCAAGTTTTCGGGGCCGGTCCAGGAGGTGTCCTTTCCAGAGCGGCTGTGTTCAGTAGGGAGTAAGCAGTATGAAGTAGACAGCATCTTTTTCTGCTTACTGCCTACTCCCTACTGTCTACTGATTCCGTGCGGGATGCGGGCAAAGCCCAGCGCCAGGCACCAGGGAATGCGGTTTATGAGGTTGGAAAATGGCAGGTGAAATCATCGTAGGTCTCGATATCGGTACCACCAAGGTGTGCGCTGTGGTCGGTGAACTCCGGCAGGACGGTATCGAGATCATCGGCATCGGAAGCCACCCCTCCGAGGGTCTTCGAAAGGGCGTGGTGGTGAATATCGAGAAGACGGTCAACTCCATCAAAGAGGCCATCGAAGAGGCGGAGACCATGGCCGGCTGTGAAATCAGCTCTGTGTACGCGGGAATTGCCGGTGGCCATATCAAAGGATTCAATAGTCACGGGGTGATTGCGCTCAAGGAAAGAGAGGTGACCGCAAAAGACATTGACCGGGTGATCGAAGCGGCAAGCGCGGTGGCCATTCCCATGGACCGCGAGGTCATCCATGTGCTTACCCAGGAATTCATTGTGGATGAACAGGACGGCATCCTGGATCCCTTGGGCATGGCCGGCGTTCGACTGGAAGCAAAGATCCATATCGTCACAGGAGCCGTGACTTCGGCCCAGAACATCATCAAGTGCGCCAACCGGGCAGGCCTGGATGTGTGCGACATTGTGCTCGAATCCCTCGCTTCCAATGAGGCGGTCCTTTCGGATGAGGAGCGCAATCTTGGGGTCGCGCTGGTGGATTTCGGCGGAGGAACAACGGATCTGGCGGTCTTCTCTCGCGGCACGATCAAGCACACCTCGGTGCTGGCTCTGGGAGGCGACAACCTAACCTATGATATTTCCATCGGCCTGAGGACACCCAAGGTGGAGGCGGAAAAGATCAAGATCAAGTATGGCTGCGCTCTGTCCTCAATGATCGGTAAGGATGAAACGATCGAGGTTCCCGGAGTGGGAGGGAGAAAACCAAGAGTATTGTCGAGACAGATTCTCGGCGAGATCCTGGAACCGAGAGTGGAAGAAGTCTTCACCCTTGTCCAGGAAGAGCTGGTTCGAGCCGGATATGACAACATGATCAATTCAGGGGTCGTCATCACAGGCGGGTCGGCGGAGCTGCCCGGGGTCCCGGAGATTGCTGAGCAAATCTTCAACGTCCCGGCTCGCACGGGATATCCCCAGGGAATCAACGGATTGGTGGAGATTGTCAACAAGCCCATGTATGCCACCGCCGTAGGACTGGTGCTTTACGGCGCAAGAAGAGCAAAGGAGGGGAAGAAATTCAGGATAAGAGACAGCAATATTTTTGGACGGGTTATGGAACGAATGAAAAAGTGGTTCAAAGAGGTCGTCTGAAACGCCTAAGGGGGAAAAAAAAGGAGGGACATTCATGAAATTTCAATTTGTAGAAGAAAAAGAAGGTTATGCAGCCAGGATCAAAGTCGTCGGCATTGGAGGGGCTGGCGGCAATGCCATTAACAACATGATTGCCGCCAAGCTGAGGGGAGTTGAATTCTTCACAGCCAACACGGACATCCAATCTCTGGAGCGATCGAGCTGTTCCCACAAGATCCAGCTCGGGGTATCGGTCACCAAGGGCCTGGGGGCCGGGGCTGATCCAGAGACCGGCCGCCTGTCTGCCGAAGAAAATGCGAACGAGATCAAAGAGGCGGTCAAGGGGGCGGACATGGTCTTCATCACCGCAGGAATGGGTGGCGGGACAGGGACCGGAGCCTGCCCTGTGGTGGCCCGGCAGTGCAAGGAGATCGGCGCCCTCACTGTGGCGGTGGTGACCAAGCCCTTCAAGTTTGAAGGAGACAAACGGATGAGGCGTGGTCTGGAGGGGATCGATAAACTCAAGAAGGAAGTGGACACCCTGATCATCATCCCCAATGAGCGGCTCAAGGCCGTGGGAACCAAGAGCAGCACTTTCAGGGAGCTCATTGTCCGCGCGGACGAGGTGCTTCTCAACGCGGTCAAAGGGATTTCCGATCTCATCATGAGCAGCGGCTTCATCAATCTGGATTTTGCGGATGTGAAGAAAGTCATGGAGCAGATGGGGACCGCCATCATGGGAACGGGCAGAGCCAAAGGAGAGAACAGGGCTACGGAAGCGGCCAAGCAGGCGATCAACAGCCCTCTTCTGGAAGACATTTCCGTCCACGGCGCCAGGGGCCTTCTCATGAACATTACCGGGCCGGCGGACATGACCATGGAAGAGATCGACGAGGCGTCTAACTTCATCAAGGGGGAAGTGGANAGCGAGGCGGAAATCTTCTGGGGTGTTGTCTTTGATGATAACATGGGCGACGAGGTNCAGATCACGGTNATCGCCACGGGCATTGACAAGGAGCCGGAGAAGAAGGAAAAGGTCGTCAAGCTCCGCGATGTCACTCCTGACGACGCCAAAGACCCCTGGACGGTGCGGGGATCGAACGGCGAAAATCTGGATGTCCCNACGTTTCAGCGGGTGGCGCCGGGAGGGTCTTCCACAACCCTTCACAGAGAAAAAGAGGAGCCCCAGCCCAAGAGGAGCTTTTTCAAAAAGGGGTTCTTTAAAGAGAATCTCGATTATCCCACCTTTCTGAGAGCAAAGGCGGATTGATCGAAGGTGATGGAGACGTGTCCGACAAGCTTTCCTNCCTTTACCAGGCAAGGCTTGCCCTGGAAAAGGGGNCAGTGCGAAAGGACTGGGGCGGCCGAATCTCGGTAGCTCTCGTTTACCCCAATGCCTACCGCATCGGCATGTCGAACCTTGGATTTCAGGTGGTTTACTCTCTTCTCAATCAAAGAGAGGATGTGGTTGCAGAACGAGTCTTCCTCCCCGAAGGCAAAGAAATGNCCCTCTGGGTTGAAGCGGGAAAGGGACTTCTCTCCATGGAGTCCTTTTCCCCGCTTCGCCGGTTCGACCTGGTTGCCTTCTCTCTTTCCTTTGAAAACGACTATCCCAACATTCTGAAAATACTTTCCCTCGGCAAAATCCCTTATCTCTCGGAAGACCGCGAGGATGTTCACCCTTTTGTCATGGCAGGCGGAATCACGACCTTTCTCAATCCTGAGCCGCTCGCTCCTTTTNTTGACTTTTTTCTTCTGGGGGAAGCAGAGGCAACCCTGGAAGACTTTCTGGTGGCTTTCCGAGAGATCAAGACCCATTCCGTGGTTCGGCAAGAAGCCCTCAGGGTCCTTGCCGGTGCCGTGAAGTCCCTCTACGTTCCCTCTCTTTACCGCATCGACTATCACAAGGACGGGACGATCCAATCCAGAGAACCGCTGGACCCCGCGGTGCCGGAAAAGATCAAAGTTCTCCGGCCGGAGCTTGCTGAGATGCCGGTCAGAACCTCCACCCTGCTCACGCCCGAGTCGGAATTTGCCGACCGCGTGCTCATTGAACTCGGGAGGGGCTGCACCCGGTCCTGCCGGTTCTGCGCTGCCGGTTACGTTTACCGGCCTCCCAGAGTCCATGAGAAGTCATCCCTCGTCGCCAGAGTGACCGAAGTCCTGAAGAAGGATAGGTCTGTCGGCCTCCTGAGTGCATGCGTTTCCGATATCCCCGGCATTGAGGAAATCACGGGTCTCATTCTCAGGGAAGGAGGCCGTTTCTCCGTGTCTTCGCTGAGGGCGGACTCCTTGACGCAAACCCTTGTCGAACACCTGAGAGATGTGGGGCAGAGAACCGTGGCCATCGCTCCGGAAGCAGGGTCCGAGCGGTTGCGAAAGGTTGTCAACAAGCACTTGAGCCGGGANCAGATCCTTGAGGCGGTGCGCNTGATTGGGGCTGCAGGAGACTTCAGCCTGAGGCTCTACTTCCTCATCGGTATTCCAACAGAGACCAGAGAGGATGTGAGCGAGGTGCTGGAAATGGTCAAGGCCATCAAGCACCACCTCGTCAAGGAGGCCACAACGAGGGGCAGGATGAGACAAATTAAGCTGAGCATCAACTGCTTCGTCCCTAAACCCTTCACCCCTTTCCAATGGTTCCCCATGGA
>Ga0031656_10000366_pt1 | contig 15021 bp, 14 predicted proteins | sample FrelakmetDIP11DI_FD_55080 | JGI IMG/M metagenome (GOLD analysis project Ga0031656, IMG submission 55080) | Freshwater lake sediment microbial communities from the University of Notre Dame, USA, for methane emissions studies - DIP11 DI | ecosystem: Environmental > Aquatic > Freshwater > Lake >... | reverse complement strand
CCGATTGTCGCGTTGTGGGGCCTCGCCTCGCCAGCCGCGCAAGGGCTGATGACGCGGCACATCGGACCGACCGAGCAGGGCGAACTGCAGGGTGCCAACGGCAGCGTGCTCGGCATCGCGACGATGATCGGCCCGGGACTGTTCGCGGGCGTGTTCGCGTATTTCATCGGCGAGGGCGCGCGCCTGCATTTCCCGGGCGCGGCCTACCTGCTGGCAGCACTGTTGCTGGCCGCGGGTGCGTTGCTCGCGGCGCGGGTCACGGCGAGGTGAGGCGACCTTGAACTGGACACTGGCATCGATTCCACCCGCGTTGCGTCCAGCGCTCGAGGAGCGCCTGGCGCGCCTGGACGAGCAGGGCGGCCTGGCCGGCGTGCCCCACGAGCCCGGCGCGGCCGACGTGCTGCCGCTCGTCTGGGCCTGCAGCGATTTCGTCGCCGACGCGTGCCTGCGCGATCGCGAGCTGTTGCCTTGGCTGTTCGCCGAGCGACGTTTGAGCGATCCACAGGTGCTCGCCGATTTCGAGCGCGACCTGGAATCCGAGGTCGTGCCCTCCACGACCGATGACGCGGCGTTCATGGACGCGCTGCGCCGGTTCCGGCGGCGTCACCTCGCGCGCATCGCGTGGCGTGACCTGGCCGGTCTCGCGGATGTCGATACCGTGCTGCGCGAGCTCTCGCTGCTCGCCGACGTCTGCATCCGCACCGCCTGCCGCTACGCGGATGCCGCGCTGACCGCCCGCCACGGTGCCCCGCGGGGCAGCGATGGCGCGCCGCTCGAGCTGCTGGTGCTCGCGATGGGCAAGCTCGGCGGCGGCGAGCTCAATTTCTCGTCCGATATCGATCTGGTGTTCCTGTTCCCGGAGCACGGCGAGACGGGCGGTGCGCGGCTGCTCGAGCACGAGGAGTATTTCGCGCGCCTCGGCCGGCGTGTGGCGCAACTGCTCGGGTCCGTCACCGCCGAGGGCTTCGTGTACCGCGTCGACCTGCGGTTGCGGCCGTTCGGCGACTCCGGGCCCGCGATCGTCAGCTTCGACGCCTTCGAGGACTACCTGCAGCAGCACGGCCGCGACTGGGAGCGCTACGCCTACGTCAAGGCCCGCCCGGTGCACGGAGGGAAATCGTTCGACGAGCTGTATCGCAACGTGCTACGACCGTTCGTCTACCGACGCTACCTCGACTTCAGCGTGTTCGAATCGCTGCGCGAGATGAAGGACCTCATCGCGCGCGAGGTCGAGCGCCGCGAGCTGCGCGACAACGTCAAGCTCGGGCCCGGCGGAATCCGCGAGATCGAATTCATCGTGCAGGCGTTCCAGCTGATCCGGGGCGGTGGCAAGCCCGCGCTGCAGACGCGCAGCCTGCTCGAGGCGCTGCCGCTGCTGGCGGGCCAGAAGCTGCTCTCGTCGAATGCGGTCGCCGAGCTCGGCGCGGCCTACCGGTTCCTGCGCCGGGTCGAGAACCGGCTGCAGGAGCGCAACGACGAGCAGACGCACGACCTGCCGCGGGACGAGACCGGGCGCGCGCGCCTCGCGCTCGCGATGGGGGCCGCGGACTGGCCGACGCTGGCGGCGGAGATCGAGCGGCACCGGCGCTGCGTCGGTCGGCATTTCCAGACGCTGATCTTCGCACCGGCGGAGCCCGGCGCGGACGACGGCCTGGGTCGCGCGCTCGAGACCCTGCTCGAGCCGGAGCTCGACGATGCGCGGCGGCTCGAACTGCTGCGCAAGGCACGGATTGGTGCCGCGGACGAAGTGCTCGCACAGTTGAATGTCCTCCGGGAGAGCGCCTATTACCGGCGGCTCGATGAGACCGGGCGGCGGCGCCTGCACACGTTGCTGCCGTCGCTGCTGCAGGCGATCGCGGGCGGCGGCTCCGAGGCACAGGCGCTAGGTCGCGTGCTGCACGTGATCGAACTGATCGGCGGACGCACCGTCTACCTCGCGCTGCTGAACGAAAATGTCGTCGCGCGCCGCCGCCTCGTCGAGTTGTGCGCGCAGTCCCAGTTCCTCACCGACCAGATCGCCGCGTTTCCGCTGCTGCTCGACGAGTTGCTCGACGAGCGCCTGTTCGAGACGACGCCGACGCGCGCCGAGTTCGAGCAGGACCTGCGCGCGCGCATGACGGGTGCCGGCGCCGACGACCCGGAGCGGCAGGTCGACCTGCTGCGCGAGTTCCAGCGCGCTGCCGTGTTCCGGGTCGCGGTCCCGGACCTCACGGGTCGCCTGCCGCTGATGAAGGTGAGCGACCGACTGACCGACATTGCGGAAATGATCGTGGCCGAGGCCCTGTCGCTCTCATGGGATCCGGTCGTTTCGCGCCACGGCGTGCCGCGCTGCGGACCGGATGAATCGCACCTGCGGGACGCCGGGCTGATCGTCGTGGCTTACGGAAAGTTCGGCGGCATCGAACTCGGTTATGGCTCCGACCTCGATCTCGTCTTCCTGCACGATTCGGCGGGCGAGCTGCAGCGCACGACGGGGCCGAGGATCGTCGACAACGGCGTGTTCTTCCTGCGCCTGGTGCAGCGGCTCGTGCACGTGCTCACCGTCCATTCGGCCGCGGGCCGGCTGTACGAGGTGGATACGCGGTTGCGGCCGAGCGGGAAAGGCGGGCTGCTGGTGCAGAACGTCGAGGGTTTCGGCGACTACCAGCGCAACGACGCGTGGACCTGGGAGCACCAGGCATTGCTGCGCGCGCGCGCGGTGGCCGGCGCCCCCGCGCTGCGCGAGCGCTTCGAGGCGCTGCGCCGCGACATCCTGCGCTTTGCCGTGCGCCGCGACACGCTGCGCGAAGACGTCCGCGCGATGCGCGAGCGGATGCGGGCCGAGTTGTCACGGTCCGGCCCGGGCCAGTTCGACCTCAAGCAGGACGCGGGCGGCATCACCGACATCGAGTTCCTCGCGCAGTACTGGACGCTGCTCTGGTCCGAGCGCCATGCGGAGCTCGTCACGTACTCGGACAACATCCGCCAGCTCGAGAGTCTCGCCTCGATCGACCTCGTGTCCCAGCAGACCGTGGACGTGCTGACCGGGGCCTATCGGGCCTACCGGCAGCGCATGCACCACCTGTCACTCGAGGCGGCCGGGACCGTCGTGCCGGACGCGGAGGTTGCCGAAACCCGCGCCGCCGTCAGCGCGATCTGGAACGAGGTGATGGGGAAATAGCCGGCTCTTTTCCCTGATCGCGGAAAAGGGTAGCGTGCCGTACTGCATCGCGAACCGAGGTTTCCATGGCCGAACTGCTCGTGCCCATCTCTCCGGGCGAACTGATCGACAAGATCACGATCCTGGAGATCAAGTCACAGCGCATGACCGACGCGGCCAAGCTGCACAACGTGCGCACCGAGCTGTCGTTGCTGACCGAGACGTGGAAGGCTTCGGCATACTCAGCGACCGACATCAGCGCCGAGTGGGCCGGGTTGCGCGATGTGAACGCGAAACTGTGGGACATCGAGGACGACATTCGCGACAAGGAACGCCGCGGGTCGTTCGACGCGGAGTTCATCGAGCTGGCGCGCGCCGTCTACGTCACCAACGACGAGCGCGCCGCGATCAAGAAGCGCATCAATACGCGCCTCGGGTCGCTGCTGGTCGAAGAGAAAAGCTATGCGGACTACAAGGGGAGGGGATAGGGGATGGGGGATAGGGGATAGTCGGAGGGTGGCAGCTGAGGCTGCCGCGTCGCTTTAGTCGCGGTGCTACCGACCCCTGATGCCGCAACCGATCCACTATCCCCTATCCCCTATCCGCTATCCCCTCTTCAGGACGAACTCCGCGCTGCAGTACGGGCACTTCGCCCAGCCGGTCTTCTCCACGGGCAGGTACACGCGAGGGTGGCTGTTCCACAACTGCATGCCGGGCATGGGGCACGACAGCGGCAGGTCGGCCGGCGTCACCTCGTAGTGATTCTGGGCGTTCGGCTGGATGAGCTTTTCGCTGCGTACTGCCGTCACGGGTGGAAGTCTCGCTGGCCGCGGGGCCCGCATTATCGCCCAGCGCCGGGCCGGGCGTCAGCCGGCGCCTGGACGAGCGCGTCGAGGCGTTCGATGACGGCGTCGACGGTGATCAGGTCCATCACGCCTGGCTCCTCGATCTTCTCGGTCCACGGCAGCTCGGCGGCCGGGCGCCGGCGGTACTGCCGCGCGGCGGCTTCATAGCGGTCCACACACCACTGCCGGCTGTAGTACGGTCCGCTGCGGGCCGGGTTGGTGGCGGCATACAGGCCGATCACAGGCGTGCCGACGGTCGTGGCCATGTGGGCTGGGCCCGAATCGGGCGAGATCAGTGCCTTCGCGCGCTGCAGCGTCGCCAGCAACTCGAGCAAGGTGTCCTTGCCGACGAGGTTCACCAGCGGCTGTTTCGCCAGCGCGGCGATGCGCTCGCCGTATTCCAGCTCGAGGTCGCTGCGTCCGCCACAGAGCAGCACGCGCAGTCCGTGCCGTGTCGACGCGTGATCGGCCACCGCCGCGTAGCGTTCAGGGCGCCAGTTGCGCAGCGCGTGGCTCGAGCAGGGACTGATCACCAGCGTCGGCTGGCCGTCCGGAATCGCGCGTTGCGCGTACTCGAGCGCCGATTCCGGCAACGGAATATCCCAGCGCATCGACCGTTCGCGCAGCCCGAGACGCTCTGCGAAGCCGAACAGGCTGTCGAGCACGTGCTCGCGCCGGCGCGGCGCGATCTTCGCGTTGGTGAACAGCCACTGCAGCTCGCGGGCGCGCGCCCGGTCGAAACCGACCTTGACGTCGGCCGGCACCCGCATGGCTGCGATGCTCGCGCGGAGGGCGAGCTGCATGTGCAGCAGCACGTCGTAGTGGCGGCCCGTCATGTGCCTGCCCAGGTGCGCGTACGCAGCGCGGCCGGCCCTCTTGTCGAACACGACGAACTCGATGCCCGGCAGGTGACCGAGCAGCTTGTGCTCGAGCTTGCCGATGATCCACGTGATCTCCGTGCCGGGCCAGGCGTCCTGCAGCGTGCGCACCACCGGCAGCGCGTGGCACACGTCGCCGAGCGCCGACAGTCGCAATACGCAGACGCGCCGGGGTGGGGTGCTGGAAAAATCGGGTGACATGGGCGGGAGCGGTAGGCAGCGGCAGTCCGATGGTGAACAATCCGTCCGTGCAAGCCCGCCAGGAGCCTCGAGCAGCGTGAGCGCAGGTCCGGAAATCGTCGCCCCGACCGCGCGCGGCGCGATGCTATACGATGCCTCGCGCTGCGACCAGCCGGACGAGCGGATCTTCGCGCTCGGGCACTGGCGTGCCGGCGGCGCGCTGCAGGAGAGCGCCGGCGGCCGCGGCACGGTCGCCTTCATCCACGACGGCGAGCGGCGCTGGGTGCTGCGCCACTTCCGCCGCGGCGGCTTCGTCGCGAGATTGCTGGGCGATCGCTACCTGTGGACCGGCGCGAATCGCACGCGCGCGTTTCGCGAATGGCGGCTGCTGCGTGACCTGCGCGCGGCCGGGTTGCCGGTACCGGCGCCGGTCGCCGCGCGCTACGAACGCGACGGGCTGTTCTATCGCGCCGACCTGGTTACCGCGGAGCTGCCGACGCGCCGCACGCTGGCCCAGGCGCTGTCCGATGGCGCCCTCGACTCGGCGACGTGGCGCGCGGTCGGCGCCTGCATTGGCCGGCTGCACGCCCACGGCGCGTACCACGCCGACCTGAACGCGCACAACCTGCTGCTCGGGGAGGACGGCACGGTGTACGTGCTCGATTTCGATCGCGGCCGCCGCCGATCGCGCGGTGGCTGGGAGCAGGCGGTGCTCGAGAGGTTGCAGCGTTCGCTGTGCAAGGTCACCGCCGGCCTGCCGGCCGGCCGCTTCGACGATGCCGCCTGGCAGGACCTGCTGCGCGGCGTGAAGGATGCCTGATGCGACTGCTCTACGTGCTGCTCACCTACCTGCTCGCGCCGATCGTCATCGCGATGGAGGGCTGGAAGTCGTTTCGGGTTCCGGAGTACCGCGGCCGACTTCGCCAGCGGCTCGGGCTCGTTGAGCCGNAGGCAGAGCCGGGCTCCCTGTGGATCCACGCCGTCTCCGTCGGCGAGGTGCAGGCGGCCGTCGGCCTGATCCAGTCCTTGCAGCGGGAGTTCCCGGAGGTCCCGGTGGTCGTCTCGACCGTCACGCCGACCGGCGCGCAACGGGTCCGCAGTCTCTACGGCGAGTCGGTGCGGCATTGCTACCTGCCTTACGACCTGCCAGGTTCGGTGCGCCGGTTTCTCGACCGGCTGCAGCCGCGGGTGGCGATCATTCTCGAGACGGAGATCTGGCCGACGCTCTACCACGAGCTCGGCCGACGGCGTATCCCGCTCGTCCTCGCGAGCGCGCGGGTCTCGACCCGTTCGGTGGATCGTTATCGACTGATGGCGTCGCTGTTCAAGGAGACGCTTTCGCACGGCATCCTGATCGGCGCGCAGACCGCCGCGGACGCCGAGCGATTCAAGGCCATCGGCGCCTCTGCAGAGCGCGTCCGCGTGACGGGGAACGTCAAGTTCGACCTGGAGATTCCAGCGGCGTCGGTCGCGGCGGGGCGGGAGTTTCGCGACCGTTGCGGCCCAGGGCGGCCGGTCTGGATCGCGGGCAGCACGCACGAAGGCGAGGAGGAGGCCGCGCTGGCCGCGCACGCGCGGGTCCTCGAGCGGCACCCCGGCGCGCTGCTGCTGCTCGTGCCGCGCCATCCGCAACGGTTCGACTCAGTGCGCGTGCTGCTGCGCAAGCGCGGTCACGCGTTCGCGCAGCGAAGCTCAGGAGCGATCCCGGGCCCGGGCCAGCCGGTGTTCCTGGTCGATACCCTCGGCGAGCTGCAGATGTTCTACGCCGCCGCCGACGTCGCGTTCGTCGGCGGCAGCCTGGTGCCGGTGGGTGGGCACAACCTGCTCGAGCCCGCGGTGCTCGGCCTGCCGATGCTGTCCGGGCCTCACACGCACAACGCGCAGGACGTCGCGGAACTGCTGCAGGAATGCGGCGCGCTGCGGATCGTGCGCAGCATGGAAGAGCTGGCGCAGCGCGTCGGCGACTGCTTCGAGGACCCGAACCGGGCGCGTGCGGATGGCGCGCTGGGACAGAAGACGGTCGCGCAGAGCCGGGGCGCGGTAAACCGGCTCGTCGCGATGGTTGCGCCGCTGCTCAGCCCGCCGGCGGCGGCGAGGGTGGCTGGGACGGCGGCAGTGTCGTCGGTGTCGTCAGGAACGCATTGATCGACGCGAGATCCGCGGGCGCGAGCACGCCGGACGCCGACTTCAGCCGCACCAGGTTGATCAGGTAGTCGTAGCGGCTGCGAGCGTAATCGCGCTGCGCCTCGAACAGCCGGCGCCGGGCGTCGAGTACGTCGACGGTCGTGCGCGTGCCGACTTCGAAGCCGGCCTCGGTCGCCTCGAGCGCCGTGAGGTTCGACTTCACGGACTGCCGCAGGGCCGTGACCCGGGCTTTCTCCGCAATCACGCCGAGGTAGGCGTCGCGCGTCTCGCGCTCGGCGCCGCGCATGGCGCCGTCGAGCTTCTCGCGTGCGGCGCGGTGCAGGTAGACCTGCTGGCGCACGCGCGACTGCGTGCCTCCGCCGGCGAAGATCGGGATGTTGACCCGAACGCCGATGACCTCGTCGGTACGGTTCGAATCCGCGATGCCAGCGACCGGCACCGGCGGTGGAATGTTCGGGTCGTCGGAGCGCTGGATCCGGGTGTTGACCTGGTCGGCCTCACGATCGTTCTCGGTGCGCTGCGCGAACAGGTCCAGCGTGGGCATGTGGCCGGACTGCGCGATCTTGACGTCGCTCTTGGCCACCTCGACGCCGAGTCGCCCGGCAATCACGTCCAGGTTCTGCTCGAGCGCCTGGTCCACCCAGACCTGCGGGTCGGCGGGCTGCGGCTGGTCGAGCGGCATGTCCTCGGCGGGCTTGACGAGCGAAGCGTACGTCTCGCCGGTCAACTCGCGCAGCAATTCCTGGCTGCTCGCGAGGGCCCGCTTCGCCGCAATCACGCCCGCCGTCGCGCTGTCATAGGCGGCTCGTGATTCCTGCACGTCGGTGATCGCGATCAGGCCGACCTCGAAGCGCTTCTCGGACTGCTCGAGCTGGCGGCTGAACGCCTGCAGCGTCGCTTCGGCCGCGGCCAGCGTGTCCTCGGCGGCGAGCACGTCGAAGTAGCGCTGCGACGCGCGCACCATCAGGTCCTGTTGCGCGGCGCGATAGTTGGCTTCGGCCAGGGCGACCTCGGAGTCGGCGCGCTTCAGCGTCTGCCACTGGTCCCAGCGGAAGACCGTCTGCGTCAGCTGCGCCGTGTAATCCCAGTACTGGTCGGTATCCGTCTCGTTTCGGTTGCCGACCGACACGACCTCTCCAGTCGTGGTGTTGACCTGAGGGAAATAGGATTCGCTGTCCGATTCGGCCGTGTAGGCCTGGCCGTCGAGCGAGATCTGCGGCAGCAGCAGTGCACGCGCCTGGGGCTTCGCCTCGAGCGCCGCCAGCCGGCGAGCCTCGGCCTCACGAATCAGCGGATCGCTCTTGACCGCGGCCTGGTAGACGTCGAGCAGGTTCTCGGACTGGGCGAGCGGCCCGAAGAGGGCCGCGGCAACGCCGCAGGCGAGCAGGAAGGATCTCTTGCGCATGACTCACCCTATGGCGACGACGTCGCCCCTTAGGTCAACTGGTGTTGTACTAGACTATATCACTCGGCGGGGCACTGCCTAGTCCCCCGATCCGCGTCAGAACACGAACCTTGGCGGTTCCACGGCATGGATCAGTGGCTCGATCACCGTCTCGAACAGCCCTTCCCGCAGCCAGTCATCGGGGCCAGTGCGCGTGACGCGACGGGCCTCCATGACGGGCTGCTCACCGACGACTGCGAAGAACCGGCCACCCTCGGCCAGCATGTGTTCGAAGCGGGGATCGTAGACCGGCAGCGCGCCCGTCAGCGCGATGACGTCGTACAGCGCGGCATCGGCCCGCGTGAATGCATCCGCTGTCTCCACTGCGACGTTCAGCGCGCGCGCGCGGAGCAGGTTGGCTCGTGCCGCATCGGCGAGATCGGCGTAGATCTCGACCGAGTGGACCGACTGGGCGAGCGCTCCGAGGCAGGCCGCGAAGTACCCGCTGCCGGTGCCGATCTCGAGGACTCGATCGCCGGGCTGGATTTCGAGCGCCTGCAGGATCCGGCCCTCGAGCTTGGGCGACAGCATGTGCTGTCCATGCCCGAGTGGCAGGTTCATGTCGGCGAACGCGAGGTCCCGGTAGTGCGGTGGAGCGAACTCTTCGCGCGGAACGCGCTCCATGGCCTGGAGCACCGCGAGGTCGAGCACATCCCACGCGCGGACCTGCTGCTCGATCATCTGGCGGCGAGCGGAATTGACGTCGATCATGGGTTCTCGGGATTCCGGTGCGAAGGTTAAGGACTTCATCATCGAGCGACAAGCGGAGACGGCCCGGTGATTATGGTGAATCTGGAAGGTGACGGCGAGCGGTTCCGTTATGCTGCGACAACGCTTGATTAGAACAACAAATTCAGAGGGGAACGGGCGCCGGCGGGTGCCGAGTGCCCCGGGGACATGGCCAGTCCGGACAATGACATGCTGATCGCCGCCCTGGTTGCCGTCGGATTGCTGGCCGTGTGCCTCGCGGTGCTGCTGGCTCGCCGCACGCGGGAAGTGCGCGGCGTCCGCGAGATCGGCGAACGGTTCGCTGCCGTCGCGCAGACGGGCGACCTCGCGGAACGGCTCGGGCCCCATGCCGCGGAGGGCAGCGCAGGCGAGCTGGCCGAGAGCGCCGACCGCCTGATTGCGCGTCTGCAGCAGGACAAGACGATCCGAGTCGAGCGCGAGGTCGTCTACCGCCGTCTCACCGAAGCGATGCACGAGGCCGTGGCCGTCGAGCGCAATGGCATCCTGATCGCCAACGCCCGGTTCGCCGAACTCTGCGGGGTCGCATCGCCCGTGCAGCTCGTGGGCCGGTCGCTGCCGGAGCTGGTGCATCCCGATTTTTCCGAGCTGTTGGCCGAGCACCTGAGCCGCCACCTGGCCGGGACGCCGGCGCCCGAGCGCCTCGAAGTGGAATTGCATGCGGCGGACGGCCACCCGGTTCGACTCGAGTTCACGTTCTCCAGGATCTCCTACGAGGGTCAACCGGCGCTGCTGGTGTCTGCGGTCGAGATGAGCGCGGCGCGCGATGCGGCGCGCGGCCATGGCGCGGCCTGGGAGGCGCTCGACGCGCTGGGGGAGGGCGTCATCACCACGGACGTTGCAGGCCATATCGTTTACGTCAACAAGGCCGGTGAAACGCTGCTAGGCAAGCCGGCGGCGGACGCGCTGGGCAAGACGCTGCTCGAGGTCATCGACCTGATGGACGAGGGTGAGCGCAAGACCCTGGGCGATCCTGTTCGGCAATGCCTTTCGACCGGCGGCCGGGTGCACCTCGGCCGGCGCGGCATGGTGGTGTCCGGCGACGGCGAGGGCGAGCGATCGATCGAGCTCACGGTCTCGCCGCTGCGCGACGCCTCAGGCGAGCTCTCAGGCACCGTGATCGGCCTGCGCGACGTCAGCGACTTGCGCGGTCTCACGCGCCAGATGACCTACCAGGCGAGCCACGANGCATTGACGGGCCTCGTCAACCGNCGNGANTTCGAGCGGCGCCTGCAGGAGGCGCTCGANTCCGCGCACGATGGCGGTCACCGGCACGTGCTCTGCTACCTCGATCTCGATCGCTTCAAGGCGGTCAACGACGAGTGCGGCCACACCGCGGGCGACAGCATGCTGCGCGAGGTCGCCGCGCTCATCAAAGACGCGGTGCGCGACTCCGACACCGTCGGCCGCATCGGCGGTGACGAATTCGGCATGCTGCTGGCGGGCTGCCCGCTCGAGAAGGCGCGGCAGATCGCCGACGACGTCGTGCGCGCCGTGGCCGACTACCGCTTCGTCTGGAAGGACAAGATCTTCAATATCGGCGTCAGCATCGGGCTGGTCGAGGTCTCGCGCGAAAGCGGCTCGCTCGAAGACCTGATCAGCGCGGCCGATTCCGCCTGCTATGTCGCAAAGCAGCAGGGCGGGCACGTCCACGTCTACTCGGCCCGCGACGAGGCGGCTGCGCGCGGCCGCGGCGAGATCCACTGGCTGCAGCAGTTGCAGTCGGCGCTCAAGGACGGCCGGTTCGAGTTGTATTCGCAGCCGATCGTCGCAGTCGACACGGAGCAGACCGGCGGACCGGGCCTCGAGGTCCTGCTGCGGATGCGCGACGACACCGGCGTCATAGTCGGCCCGGGTGAATTCATGCGGGCGGCGGAACGCTACCGCCTGATGCCGCACGTCGATCGCTGGGTCGTGCAGACCGCACTCGCAGCGCTGGGCCGTGGCGCGGTCAAGGTCGCGCCCGGCCGCAGCCTGTGCATCAACCTGTCCGGCCAGACCCTGGGCGACGCGGCGTTCCTCGAGTTCGTCGTCGACTGCCTCGACCGGACGGGCGTGGCGCCGGAGCGGGTCTGCTTCGAGGTCACCGAGAATTCGGTGATCACCAACATCGAGCACGCGCGCCGCTTCATCGGCGTGCTGCACGGCATGGGTTGCCAGTTCGCGCTCGACGATTTCGGGCGCGGCCTGAGCTCGTTCGCGAACCTGAAGAACCTGTCGCTCGACTACCTCAAGATCGACGGCTACTTCATCCGCAACCTGGCGTCTGACACTGTCAACCAGGCCATGGTCACAGCGATGATCAAGCTCGCACGCTCGCTCAATTTCCGCGTCATCGCCGAACACGTCGAGGACATGGGCGCGCTCGAGTCCGCGCGCCGGATGGGTGTGGACTACGTGCAGGGCTACCAGGTCGGCCGGCCGCAACCGCTGACACTTTCCTAGAAGGTGCCGGTGTTACGGTTGTTCGGTTATCGTCCTAACCGAATAACCGTAACACCGGCACCTTGGTCTTGGTCTTGATCACCGTCGCCAGCCTGCACGTCTATCCGGTCAAGTCCTGTCGCGGCGTCGAACGGACCGAAGCGCGACTCACCGAGGCGGGCCTCGAGCATGACCGCGAGTGGATGATCGTCACGCCGGAGGGGCGTTTCGTCACGCAGCGCGAGCAGCCGCGGTTGGCGCTGATTGCACCCCGCCTCGGTGGGCAGCAACTCCACCTGGCCGCGCCGGGCGCGCCGGGCGTCGCCGTGCCGTTCGATTTCAATGGCGAGCCCGTCCAGGTGACGGTCTGGCGGGACCGCTGCCAGGCGCACGACCAGGGCGACCTTGCGGCGCGCTGGCTCAGTGACTTCGTGGGCCGGCCGGTGCGGCTCGTGCGATTCGACCCGGCCCACCGGCGGTCGAGCGATGCGGCGTGGACTGGCGGAGTCGACGCCGTCAGCCGCTTCTCGGACGGCTTCGCGTTGCTCGCGATCTCGCTCGCATCGCTGGCAGACCTGAACGCGCGGCTGCAGGCTCCGCTGCCAATGAACCGCTTCCGCCCCAACCTGGTGCTCGACGGCCTGCCGCCCTACGGCGAGGACGCGCTGGGCGACCTGACCGTTGGCGATGTCCGGTTGCGTCGAGTCAAGCCTTGCACCCGCTGCAGCATCACGACGACGAACCAGGCGATCGGTGCCGTCGAAGGCGACCAGCCGCTCAGGACGCTGAAGACCTATCGCTGGGACGCGGCNCTGCGCGGGGTAACGTTCGGCCAGAACCTGATCGTCGTCACGGGTGGTGGCGCGCACCTCNGCGCCGGGATGAAACTGCAGGCCGTCGATTCACCAGCAACGGCATGAGCGCCAGCAGCAGCACCGAGGCATAGTAGGCGCTGCCCGAGACGGGATCGCGGGACGCGAAATAGTCCTCGAGCGTCAGTCCACGCAAGCGCAGCACCAGCCCGAACTCCGCTGCGAGCAGCAGCGCAGCGGCGAGCATGCCCATGCCGAGCCTGGGCCATGCTCTCGGCGGCACTGCGAGCCGGTCGGTCAGCCACCGCGCCGCCACGAATATCACAGCGACCATCACTGGCATCTCGAGCAGTTCCGCGGCGCGGACGCCCAGTCGCGGCTCGAGCCACAGGATGCGGATCGGGCCGAGCACGAAGCCAGCGCCGAACGTCAACGCGAAATACAGCAGTCCCGCACCGATGACGCGGGCCATCACGAGGCGAGCGCGGCCCTTGACTCCATCATCAGCTGCGTCTGCGAGACGACGGCGCAGAGCCGCCCATCCTCGCGTCGAATCGTGGTCTGCCAGACCATCGTCGTGCGCCCCTTGTGCAGCGCGACCGACTCGCCCGTGAGCACCGAGCCCGCCGGCGCGCTCGCGAGAAATTTCGTACTCGACTCGATCGTCGTCGTGCGGCTGCCGGGCCCCTGGTTCATGAACGTGCCGACCGCGCCGAGCGTGTCGGCAAAGCCCATCAGCGCGCCGCCGTGCAGGATGCCACCGACCGTGCAGATCTCCGGTCGAATGGGCAGCCGTCCGACGACCCGCTCGGGCCCGACTTCGAGCAGTTCGACGCCGAGCAGCCCAGGGAACTGAGAGGCGATCACCTGCTGGATCGCGGCGGCGCTCATCACGGGCGTCTGGTTCATTGCGAGGTCTCCTCGGCCGGCCACAACTCAGGGGAGCGGTAGGCATAGCGATACGTCGCGACGAAGGCCGGTACCACGAATGGCAGCAGCGCGCCGACGACGATCAGCGCGTNCAGGCCAGCCAGGGCCACGGGAACGATCGTGGCGATCGTCGCGAACAACAGCACCCAGAAGGCGGGCCGCCAGTAATGCCGCGGACCGAGCGGCTTGTGCAGCGCGTAACCCCACGTCGCGACCAGCAGCACGGCCGTCAGTACCCAGTTGGCGAGCGTCCGCGGGTCCAGCCGGCTGCCGTCCGCCAGGCTGCTCACTTCACCGATCACGATGGCGGCGGAGAGCACAGCGGCGTACGCGGTCCAGGCCTTGCGGATCACCAGTGCGCTCCGGTCCGGTCGCTCAGTAGTGCGGCGGGATCTCGACGGCCGTGGCATCGGCGCCGCGGCCGTCGATCTCCTCGATCTGCTGCCGGAGCCTCTGGTTCATCGCGAGCGCGGCGTCGAGCTGCTGCTGCTGGCGATACACGACGTCGCTCAGTTCCTGCAGCGCGCGCTCGAGGTGCGCGAGCTTGATCTCGACGGTCTCGAGGCGGGCTGCGCCGGTCATGANGCCCCGGTGGACCTGTTCCGCGATCTCGAGCGCGCCTTCGTGGCAGAGCCCCTGGGTGCGGGCCTCCACGTAGGCACGGGCGCCCTCTGGATTGAGGCTCGCGGGCGCTTCGTCGATGTCGCTGGCACTGATCACTGTTGCGGCTATTCTAGATCAATGGGGCGCAAAGCACGGTTCGACCGTCGTGACGTGCTCTGGGATGCGTAACCTGGTGACGCCATGATCCTGAATCGCCACCGACTGACGTCGCCCGCGCCCGGTACGGCCCGCGCACTGCACAGCCTGCACTTCGGGACGCCCGGGGCGCGTCCCAAGGCGACGATCCAGGCGTCGCTGCACGCGGATGAAGTGCCCGCCCTGCTCGTGGCCCACCACCTGCGCAGCCGGCTTGCCGAACTGGACGACCGGGGCCTGCTGCGCGGCGAGGTGGTGCTCGTGCCGGCTGCCAATCCGATCGGGCTGTCGCAGCGGCTGCTGCAGGCGCACCACGGCCGCTTCGACCTGGCGAGCGGCGAGAATTTCAATCGCCATTTCGCGGACGTGGTGCCCCGGGTCTGCGAGCTCGTGGCGTCGCAGCTTGGTCGCGACGTCGACGCCAACGTGGCGCTGGTGCGGGCGGCATTGCGCGGTGCCTGCGACGAACTGCCCGTCGAGACGGAGCTGCAGAGCCTGCGGCGCGTGCTGCTCGGCCTGGCGATCGATGCCGACCTCGTGCTGGACCTGCACTGCGACAACGAGGCGGTGCTGCACCTCTACACGGCGACCGAGCTGTGGCCGTCGGTCGAGCCGCTGGCGCGGCTGCTCGGCGCCGAGGTCTCGCTGCTCGCGGACCAGTCGGGCGACGACCCGTTCGACGAAGCCTGCTCGACGATCTGGCCGAGGCTGGCGGCCC
>Ga0031656_10000364_pt1 | contig 15038 bp, 13 predicted proteins | sample FrelakmetDIP11DI_FD_55080 | JGI IMG/M metagenome (GOLD analysis project Ga0031656, IMG submission 55080) | Freshwater lake sediment microbial communities from the University of Notre Dame, USA, for methane emissions studies - DIP11 DI | ecosystem: Environmental > Aquatic > Freshwater > Lake >... | reverse complement strand
CCGACCCCAAGTCCGACGGCCAGCATTTCGGCTCGCGGATGGTCTGGCTGCCGGATAAGAGCCTGCTGATCAGCATCGGTGACGGCGGAAATCCCCCGATCAGCTTCAAAGGGGACTACATCCGCAACCAGGCCCAGAACCCGGGGACCCATTTCGGCAAGGTCCTGCGGCTCAACGACGACGGTACGCCCCACCCAGGCAACCCGTTCGCGGGCCGCACTGGCGCCAGACCCGAGATCTGGAGCATCGGTCATCGCAATATCCAGGGCCTGACCCGCGACCCGGTGAGCGGTCGCATCTGGGCCAATGAGCACGGGGCTCGGGGGGGCGACGAGCTCAACGTCATCGAGGGCGGCAAAAACTACGGTTGGCCGGAGGTGACCTACAGCAACGAGTACTGGGGGCCAAAGGTCTCCGACGAGACCAGCCGCCCGGGCATCGCCGATCCCAAGCTGGTCTGGACGCCCTCCAAGGCCCCGAGCGGGCTGACCTTCTACACCGGCGACGTCTATCCGGGGTGGAAGGGCAACCTGTTCAGCGGTGCGCTCAAGTTCCAGCACATCCGCCGCCTGGTGCTGGACGGCACCCGGGTGGTCGGCGAGGAGAAGTTGACCATCGGCCAGCGGGTGCGCGACGTCCGCCAGGGGCCCGACGGGTACCTGTATGTGCTGACGGACGAGGACGATGGGGCTTTGCTGCGTATCCTCGCCGTGGACGATTGAGGTGGCCCCATTGGTCAGTACGAATCAATTCGCACCTACAGTTGGATCAACGCCGCGCCGCGTGCGCCTGATCCGCCAACCGCGCCTCCAGCGCCTCATAGTCCCCAAGATGCGCCCGCATCAGGCTCTTCCAGAGCTTGCCGTGATTGGGCACCGAGAAGTGCAGCAGCTCGTGGACTATCACGTAGTCCCAGAGCTCGGCATCGAGCCCAAGCAGTTCTCCGCTGAAGTTCAGCCGGCCGCTGGTGGAGCAGGATGCCCACTTCTTGCGCATGGGCCGAACGGTCAGTTGAACGACTTGCACATCCAGCCGCTCCGCCCACTGGTGCACCCGGTCCTTGAATGCCTGCTTTCGTGTCGCATCGGCCATACCGCTAGATCCGCCCCGCCTTGTCCAGCAGCGTGAACAGCTCGTCCACCAGCGCCGCGACGCGGTCCAGGTCCTCGGTCTCGGCGAAGATGGCAAAGGTCACCTTCTTGCGCAGCTCGCGCAGGGCGTTCTCGCTCCGCTTCCAGTTGGGGAATTCCGCAAAAGCCCCGCGGATCTTCCGGCTGACCCCCTCCGCGTTGCCGATCCCGGCATCCAGCAGGGTGCGGTAGACAAAGTAGGTCAGACCATCGAAGGCCTTCTCGGCCTGTTCCTGCTTTCTGCCCTCGTTCGCCTCGACCTCTCGCAACAGGGCCTCCAGTGCCTTCTCCGTGTCGAGCTGGCGGCCCTCGAATGCCTCCTGCACCGCCCGGGCGCGTTCGGCCATGGCGATGAGGTACGGGTCCTCGCTCTCCTCCTCGGCCTTACGCTCGATGCCCTTCACCAGATTGATCACCTTGGTGGCGTCGCCGCCCTGGCTCTGCTTGATGAGCGCNATGGTCTCGGCATTGATCTCAATGAACCCAGCGGCGTGTCGCACCGCGTAGCTGCCGACCTGTTCCTGCACCAGCAGGTTGGTCTTGGACTGGAAATCCCGGTCCACCATCACACGCCTGGCATAGGCCTTTCGGACAACCTGATAGATCGCCGAGAGCGTCGTGTAGGGATCGATAAAGGGCCGCAGAAAGGCATCCGGCGAGATNATCTCGTAAAGCATCTCCAGCTCTTTGAACTCCTTGAAGAACTCCTTTCGCCGCCCCGGGTCGCGAAAGTGCTCGATCAGGGTGTCCACGTCCTTGTCNTCGAAGTTGCGCTCGATCAGGNCGAGGTANTNGGGCGCCCTGGTCTCCATCTTGTTCTGGAACAGCACCTTCAGCAGCTTNAGGTCCTTGACGATGGCGTTGATCTCGTCGCTGTCGAAGGCCAGCGCCCTTTCGAGCTTGTCGAAGATGCCGACGAAATCCAGGACGAAGCCGTGGGGCTTCACCATCNCCTGCGCCTCGTTCTCATAGGGGCGGTTCACCCGGGCGATGGCCTGCAGCAGGGTGTGGTCGCGCATCGGCTTGTCGAGATACATGGCGTAGAGCACCGGCGCATCGAAGCCGGTGAGCAATTTCTCGGTGACGATGAGGATCTTCGGCATCTGGTCGAGCTTGCCAAAGCCCTTGCGGATCTGCCGCTCCCTCTTCGGGTCGAGGTGAAATTCCTTCAACAGCTTGGAGTCGTTGTTGCTGCCGGTGTAGACGACCTCGGAATACTCCGGCGGGAGGAACTGATCGAGGGCGTGCTTGTAGTGGGCGCATGCCTCGCGGTCCACACCGACCAGGAAGGCCTTGTAGCCAAGCGGCTCGACGTTCTGGCGGTAGTGCTCGGCGACGAACTTGGCCACCTGTTGGATGCGCTCCTTGCCCTTGAAGAAGTTCTTCAGGTTCACCGCCCGATCGAGGATCTTGTTCAGCTCCTCGATATCCGCCACGCCCTCGGCCTCGGCCAGCGACAGGAACTCCTTGTCCAGCGTCTCGTGCGGGACCAGCATTTCGTTGGGGGCAAGCTGGTAGTAGAGCGGCAGGGTGGTGCCGTCCTCGATGCTCTCGGCGATGGAATACTTGTGCAGGTAGCCCTGGTCGTCCTCGCAGCCGAAGGTCTTGAAGGTGCCCTTTCCATACACCGTCTTGTCCACGGGCGTGCCGGTAAATCCGATGAAGGTCGCGTTCGGCAGACCGGCCATGAGGAAGTTCCCAAGGTCACCGCCGGTGGTGCGGTGGGCTTCGTCGATGAGGACGTAGATGTTCGAGCGCGTGTTCAGGTTCGCCGGCATGTCGCGGAACTTGTGGATCATCGTCACGATGATGCCCCGGTAGTCGTCACGCAGCAGTTGGTTGAGCCGGGCGATACTACTGGCGTGCTCCAGGTTGCCCAGGCCGAGGGCGGCGAGGTTCTTGAGCATCTGGTCTTCCAGCTCGTTGCGGTCGATCATCAGCAGGACGGTCGGCTTGTCTGCCTCGGGCGCGCGGAAGAGCCGCTCCGCCGCCTTGATCATAGTGAAGGTCTTGCCGCTACCCTGGGTGTGCCAGACGAGGCCGCGGGTGCGCTTGGGATCGAGGGCGCGGCCGACGGTGGCATCCACCGCGCCGGTCTGGTGCTGGCGCAGGATGTATTTGTTCAGCTCCTCGTCCTTCTCGGCAAAGACGATGTAGTCCTTCAGGAATGACAGGATGTTCGGGATGGAACAGAAGGACTTGACCCTAGCTTCGAGTCTACCGGGAGAATCGGAAGATTTAACCGCAGATGACGCAGATTTACGCAGAGTATTCTTTGGGTATTCTTCATCTGCGCCCATCTGCGCAATCTGCGGTTCCAAAATCTTCCAGTTGAAGATGTTCCGGCGGACAGTGTTCCAGCTCACCCCGTAGGAAAAGCCGATGGCATCGGTGGCGGTGAAGATCTGCTGCGACACGAACAGCTCCGGCGTCTCGCGGTGGTAACGGCGGATCTGGTCTACCGCCAGGGCAATCGCCTCGTCCTTGTCGGCGTTCTTGCACTCGATCACCAGCACCGGGATGCCGTTGATGAGAAAGACAATATCCGCCCGCGTGCCGTAGTGGCCGTTGTGAAAGGCCCACTCATCGGTGACTTCGTAAACATTTCGCGCCGGATCGTCGTAATCGATCAGGATCAGGTCGCGCTCGCGTTTTTCCTCGTGGTCGAAGAACTTCCCCCGGTTGCGCAGGTGCTCGACGAATTCCCGGTTGCCGTAGATGTCGGTGTGCAGATGGCGAAACTGCCCCAGCAAGGCACCCTCGGCCTCGGCGTAGCGCGGGTTGAACTCCCGCACCTTGGCGTCGAGCAGGTCGTCGAAGAAGAGCGAACGGTTCTTGGCTCGGTCGGCCGGCGGCACGTCCGGATCAAACCCGCGCCGCTGTTCGGCTTCCTCGCGGGACACAATCGTCCAGCCCATGGCCTCGGCGTAGTCGAGAATCCGGGCTTGGACGGTCTTGCGTTCGCCGGGTTTGGGCATGGCTATGCGGTCGCTTCTCGAATTGCGGTAATCAGGGGTGATTCGGCGTGAGCGTATAGCAGATGAACCTCACTCTTTGCCCGAGTCACACCGACGTAGAACAAACGCGCCGCCTCCTCAATTTCATCGTCGTCAGTTGCATACTGGCTTGGAAAGTCACCGAGTTCGAGACCGACCATTACAACCGCTTGAAATTCCAGCCCTTTGGAGCTGTGCAAAGTGATCAGGTTTATCTGATCCTTGCTTCGTCCTTGGTTGGCGAAGATCTCAACGGTGAAGTGCTCCAGAGGCTTTCCCTCTTTTGTCAATGCGTACAGGTTCTTCAAAGTCTCGTGCTCATCAGCCAAGCCTGGCTCGACGGCGAAAGCCTCTTTCAACGCAGAATTGTAGAGCAGGCCAATCNNNTTCTTGAGAGGAATTGAACCGTCGCGATTCTCAAATAGGCAGCGAATCAGAGGAACCCTAGCCGTAAGGGCGCNTGCTTCATTCTTGAGGCTCGNACGAAGGAGTCGCCATGACTTCAAAATCTGCCCAAGTGTGACACATCCGGTTTGCCACCCGCCGGCGCACCAGACCGCAGCGTCCGTCAAGAATTCAATGAGCCGCGTGCGCCTGATTAAAACTCCGTTATCCAGTCGGAAGTAACGCATGCCACGTTCGTCAGCAATTTTCGCAATCGAACTGCCTTCGTGAAATGTTCTGTAAAGAAATGCGATGTCGCCGAGTTGCCAAGCGGGATTCTCTTCAAGCATTCGGGGAACCAATTCCTCCAACGCGTAGCGTGCTTGGCCCTCAACACTCGCGCCGACTTCATGGATTGTAATTGCGCCTTGCCGCCCATCATGCGACTCCGAATCCGGCGGATCATCAAGCAGGGCCTTCGACGCATCAATGATCTGTGTTGCACAACGATAATTGAGCTTGAGTTGGATGCCTTCCACTTGAGGCATGCCATGAAGATCCCGCAACAAACTGGGCTTGGCCCCGGTGAATCCGTAGATTGATTGATCGGGATCCCCAACGGCAATGATTCGGACACCAGCTTCCAGCATTAGGGTGCACATCATTCGGTGAAGTGGCAGACCCAGGTCTTGATACTCATCGATCACAATAACCGGAAACTTTGATCGAAGACACTTCCGTACCCATTCAAAGCGTTCGATGACTTGAAGTCCGGCCAAAACCAAACCATCAAAGTCGATCAAGCCGACATCAAGTAGTAGCCGCTCATATTCCTCAATGATCGCTGTCTGTTGGGCGTTGGACGCATTCCATTCAGCAGAGCTTTTGTCAGGGACGGTCCTCCGAAGCCGATCAAGGCTCATCCGATACCATTTACCCGGCGGCACCCCCTTGATTGTCTGATAGGCCTGCTTGAAGAGTTCTTCAGATTTAGAGGGTGCAGCGACGGCGATCGGATTCGGAACTGCGATTCCTGCCATCGCCGCATAAGGCATCAAGATTTCCGTTAACGCAAATGAATGGATGGTGGAAACAAGGATTCTAGATCGATCATCAACACCCAGAGCATTGAGCCGACCACGGAGTTCACGGACGCATTCATTACTGTAGGTTATGCAAGCCAGACGCTGCGGTCGCCGTATCTCCTCCTCAAGAATGCGAGCTATCTTAATCGTGATTGTCTTCGTTTTTCCGCTGCCGGGGCCCGCGAGAATGGCGCAGTTCTCTTCAGATTCATACGCCCGCCACTGACCTTCGTTGTCACGAAGTTCTTTGGCCGCTTCGATGTATGCCGCCGAGCTCATTCCAACTTACCTTTCAGATAGGTCAGGGCGTCAGCTATGTAGGGTGGGCACACATCGAGATCGTCCTTCTGGAGCACTGCGCCTAGGCGCTGGGCAAAACGACCTTTGCCTACGGAATTGATGTCCTTCAGAAGTTGTTTTGGGTCCAGAGCGTCCGGATCTTCGGCAAGTGCATCAAACCTCCCGTGGATCTTCTTGTTTGATGTGAGGTCCTTGATGGCCGCAGCGAACGCCTCATGCGCACCGTTCTTGAACAGGTCTATTTCGAAAGTGAACTCGTTGACGAAAATTCCATGCTGTGGAGCGGCCTCCAGCACTTCTTCAAATGTGGCTTCGTCCCATACTTTTTCGGGTAATAAGTGCTGCATGATGGAATTGACAACACGAGTCGCTCCNTAGCTCTCTTGTTGAACCTCGTCATCTGGATCGACGTCTTCCTGACTAACTTCCTCGTCAACGGGGTCGAAATCGGTGAGAAGGACGAACGGGCATTTCAAGCCTTTCGGTCCAAGCAGCTGAACATAGGGCCCAAAGTTCGTTCCTGAAATGGAGCAAACCGTTATTCCATACTCGTCAAAATCAAAGTCAGGTTCATGAAGTCTTGCAAGTGTAGGCAACAGGAATTTCTCTGAGTCACCTTCGACAAGAATCACCCCCTTGGAAAAGAACAGCTCACCTCGTGTCACGTCGATATAGCGCTCGAGGTCCTCAATTTCTGCGTCCTGAAGGTCAATTCCGTGAAGCGATCGTCCGACTGTATGGTCTTGTCCAGCAGCGAGCCGGAGTACCACTACGTTCTTCAAAGGTGCAACGCTTGCGATGTTGGGTGAGTGGGTGGTGAGTATGATGTTTCGAGCTTGCCGCTCCTGTTCAACCCCACCTTTGACCTTAAGATAGTTGCGATAAATCCTACGTTGAAGATGCGGATGCAAATGAGCCTCCGGCTCTTCAATTGCCAAGAATGTGTGCTGCCGGACCCCTTCGTTGACGAGATGCTGATTCTCGAGTTGCTTGAGCGCCAAATATAGGACATTTGCTGAACCAAGACTGGCTTCGGATACGCCCCGCTTTCCTCCGTCAATCATCAGTTGAAGAGCGCGCAACAGTTTCCCCGGATCAGTGGGAGCAAAGCCGAGGGCGGTCTCGATTGCGTGCTGATCCCCGACCATGTCGGTCAGTTGGGAGTTCACGTCATCAACGACCTTCGAGAGTTCGGGTAGTTCGGCAATTTTCTCCGTCGTCTCCTGAACTTCATCGGCGATCTCCTGGAGCGCTTCTTCGTCAATGCCGGCAGCCGCACGGTCAAGAAGTGGTCGGAACGGAGAACGCGCCCAGCGCGCCAAATCTCCTTCGGCGTCCCGCAATGCTGGAAACAGATCCATCGGCATCCAACGCCTCAATTCGTACCCTATTGAGTTCTCAACTCGTTCACCCCCGAAAGCGATGAATTCGTAATCAGCCTCGCTGCGGGGCGCGGCCTCTAATCCGGAAATTGGTTTGAACCGATATGTAATGCGCGCCACCATTGGGTCCGGCTTCACCAAGCTGTCGGCAAGTATTGCGAGAAGATTCTCGTTGTCCTCAAAGTCCCGAAATTCGAGTGAAATTTCGATGACATCGTCTACCTTCAGTGGGCGCTCTAACCCGTCCCAGAAATCATCCAGGCGAAGCTGACGGGCGGAATCCGGCAACGATGGATCAAGAATTAGACGCAAAGCGAATAGAAGATTCGTTTTGCCAACTTTGTTCTCGCCAACGATTACCGCATGTTCACCTAGCTGCACATTCAGGTTTTTGAAGTTCCTGAAGTTCTTGATCTTGATTCGGCTAAGTCTCATTTAATAGGAGCTCTGGCGGTTCTAAAGGGTGAGTTCGTGAACGCGGGTCTTCGCGGTCATCAGTTCGTGAAGGAGGGTGCGGAAGAGGTCTTGGAGGGCCGCAACTTTCTTCTCGGCGACTTCGATCTTTGCTTCGAGAGCGACCAGCGGCTTGGCGATGGCCCGCTGCTCTTCAATCGACGACGGGATTGCGACGGGGATTGACGTAAAGCGCCCTTTGCTGAGGATTGGAACGGGACCGAACGTCGCGTATCTCTTCCAGTATTCCCAGCGGTAGCTCAGGAGGTAATAGACGAACTCGGGGTCTCTGTCTTTTTTGCAGATGATCGAATTGATCTGCTGATTCGTTGCAGACCCTTCCCGGTAGCTCATGCCTACCTTGCCAATGCTTGACCCGATACAGACGCACATCACGGCGTTCTTGGAGATTGGTCGGATGGTGGCCAGTCCCTCAGGAGAAATCTTCTTTTCCGAGTCGTAAACGTAGCGACGTGCTCCGAGGTCGGCGGGAGCAATGAAGTCTTCGCTCGGCGGGTTGTAGAAGGAAGCCACTTTGGTTTTCGGCGTCGAGCCGGTGACGCACTTACCGAGATCGCCAATCTCCACCACCGCCCAACTTTCGGGGACGGGGCCGATTTCGGTGTGTTTTTGGGGTTCGTTGCGGAGGCCTTCTGTGAAGAGCTTGTGCATGAGGGCCTTTTTTAGCTCGGTGGTGGTCTGAATGTTCCGCTCCTGCGCTTCGATCGCCCGCTGCACCGTCGAAAGGATGTGTCCGATCTTCGTCTGCTCGGGGAGTGGAATGCCTGCTTCGTTGATTGGCAAATCAGCCAACTGCGATTTGTTGATGGCCTTGAAAATTGCGCCTGAGCCGAGGCTGTCGATGTAGGTCTCAATCTCCTTGAGGTGGAAATAGAGGAAATCACGGTCGATGCCATTCGCCCGAATCGCTGCGATGCCTCGACCAATGCAGGATTGGCTATCGCAGAGATTCGTCGCACCAACTGGCGCACGAACAGACATCAGAATGTCACCTGATTTCGCTAGTTTCTTCGGCTCACGGCAATATATGCGTGGCGTCGGGTAAGTAGCTCCGAAGTCCGTCTTCCCTTGGTAGAACGGAAGCCCGTCTCCGAGGTCGTTATAGCTGGTGGATGGTGGCGATTGGCCCATCACAAGCTCGGCGACATCGGCAAGTTTTACGGCAGCACTCATACCTCGATCTTCTCCAGAATCTCCTTCAAGGCCATGTTTAACCGCAGATTGCGCAGATGGGCGCAGATTAAGAACTTCAGAGAAACATCTGCGTTCATCTGCGTCATCTGCGGTTGAATCTTCTCCGTCTTCATTTTCCACTTCCCTTCTGCTTGAGCTCCTTCTCCAAGTCCTCAATGGCTTTCAAGTCCTCGGCATTAGCGGCGATGGCTTCCCGTTTCCGGCGTTTGGTGTCGAATTCTTCATAGCGTTCGGTGGCGATGGTTTTCATCGACTCGTGGCTGACGGAGCCGGGGCCGTCGAGCAAGGGCTGGTCGTTGGAAGCGAGCATGCGGTCCACGCTGCTGCGCCAGAATTCGAGGGTAAGGTCTTTCTGTTGTTTGGCGCGGAGTTCGGCCTGTTCGAGGAAGATGACGACAAGGCGGTTGAGGGTATCGACTTCGTCTGCGCTGAGGTAGTTCTTGGCGATGAGGATGTCGTGCTTGCGAACGCGGGAGCCGCTCCAGGTGGTGAGCGCCATGTTGGGCTGGCTCGTATCAGCGCGGGCGACGATGATCTCGGCGGCGGTCTGGCGGGTGGCGGCGTAGAGGAGTTTGTTCTGCACTTCGGCGAAGAAGAGCGAGGTTTCCTGTTCCCGTGTCTGGTAGTCGCTGCTGAGGGCGAAGAGGTCGCGGACCTTTTGGTAGAAGCGTTTCTCCGAGGCCCGGATCTCGCGGATGCGGGCGAGGAGTTCGTCGAAGTAGTCCCAGCCGCCGGGGTTCTTGAGGCGCTCGTCGTCCATGACGAAGCCTTTGACCAGGTATTCCTTGAGGTGACTGCTGGCCCACTGGCGAAACTGGACACCCCGCGGGGAGCGCACGCGATAGCCGATGGCGAGAATGAGGTCGAGGCTGTAGAGCTGGATCGTGCGCTGGACTTCCCGCCTTCCCTCGATTTGAACTGTCAAGGATTCCTTGACAGTTGCCTCGGGCCTCAACTCCCCGTCCTCAAGGATGTTTTTGGCGTGAAGGCTGACATTCTGCTTGGTTGTCTGGAAAAGCTCGGCGATTTCGATCTGGGTTAGCCAGACGGTCTGGCCGTGGATGCGCAGGTCGAGCCGGGTGCGGCCGTTGTCTGACGTGTAGAGGACGAGGTCGCTCATGATTCGCCTCCTGATTGAAGGTTATCCGCGCTCCGCTTGTTCCTCTTCAAGTTCACGGCTTGCCTCCTTGCGTTTCCAACTCCGCCAGCAACGCCTGGCCCTTTTTGGTGAGGCGGTATTTCTGGAGGCGACTGGTGGGCTTTTCGGGGATGGTGGGCTCGATGAGGCCGCCGTCCACCATGCGCTTGATCTGCTTGTGGAGCTCGCCGGAGACCGTTTGGTGTCCGAGGATCGGCGCAATGGCGGCTTTGCCGAGAGGCTGCGGTCGGATGGCCAGCACGACCTTGGCGGCCAAAGCCGACTCTAGCCGTGACTCTAGCCGCGACTCTAGCCGCGACTCTAGCTGTCCGCCGTGGTCCTGACCTGGTCCCGACGGGGTCCCTGACTGGGTCGCCGACCCAGTGGCCGGTCTGCGGAGGGTCAGGACGAAGGAACCGCCGTCCAGCCGGATTTCGGGTTCGGGGAGTCCGGCCTTCCGGCAGCGGTTGATCATGTCCCGGATGCCGGTGCCCATGCGCTCGATGTATTTGGTGAGATACATGGGCTCGGCGAGCAGCGGATTGTGCGGGACGGAGGCGTGCGGGCCGCGCAGCTTTTCGAGGGTCAGCGAGGGCGGCAGGGAACCGGGGTTCCAAACTTCCAGCCGGTCCTTGAAGAGCATGACCTGCACGCTGGCGTTGCTGGTGTAGTCGCGATGCACGACGGCGTTGACGATGGCCTCGGCGACAACCTCCTGCGGGATTTCGTATTTCGTGGGCACCTGGGTGCCGTGCTCGCGGGTGCCGACCCAGAGGTCGATTTTGGAGAGCACGAAATCCTTGGCCTGGTCCACGAGGTCGAAGACCGTGCCTTTGTACACCTGATAGGAAGGGATGGGCTTTGCCACTTCATAGCCGTGGAAGTGGGCGCATTTCACCTCGGAGGTGATCAGGAAGCGTTGCGGCTGTCTGCCGAACAACAGGATGGCGGCATGGGTCGGCCGCCCCTTGTCGAGCAGGTTGAGGTGGGCCAGCACCTCATGGGGCGGCGTGTCCTCCGGCAACGGGAAATTGCGCCCCCGTCGGGCCAGCCCGAGAAAGCGGGTGATCTTGTCCTCGTCCAGATCGTCAAGGGAGGCGTTTCGGCAGAACGTGGCATCGAATGGCCCAAAACGGATCAACTCGCGCTCTTCAAGAATCCGGACCAGGCTCGCATAGACGGCATCGGGCCGACGGTCGGAAGCGGGGACATCGCGCTCAAACAGGAAGGTATCGAAAAAGCGCCGCAGCAACGGGTCGCCGGAGAGGTATTCGGCCAGAGCCTTGCGCTCGGCGGCGAATTCCTTCTGGACGCTGCTGATGAAGATCCTCATGCTTTTCCTTCTGACTGAAGGGCAACCGCAGATGACGCAGATGGACGCAGATGGCTGTTTGATTGGATGAAACGTCTGTAGTCGAGGCGGGGCGTTCCGAAATTGATGAGGAGGGCACGCTCCAAAGCAGTGGCTTTCAGGTAGTGGAGAACCTGGGCAGATTCGACGTCGGTGAGCGACTTGACCGCCTTAAGCTCGACGATGATCGAACCGTAGCAGACGAAATCGGCGCGGTAGGGCGTGCCCAGGACATGTCCCTTATAGACGACGGGAATCGGGTGTTCGCGGGAGTAAGGGATTTTCCGGTGGGCAAACTCGATTTCCAGGGCATCCTGATACACACCTTCCAAGAAGCCATTTCCCAGCTCCCGATGAACCTCCATGGCGGCACCAATGATGGCGTAAGTCTCAGGATCTCTCTGTAAATCTGCGTTCATCTGCGTCATCTGCGGTTAGACCCCCAGCGCTTTGAGGATTTTGCTCAGGGCCTCGTCCGTCTCCCGCGCCTCGACTTCGGTGACCCTGAGTTCCTCGACGATCTCCGCAATGGGCAGGTAGGTCTCGGCATCCGAGGTGTGGATGTAGCGGCTGGGGGAGATGTTGTAGTCGTTTTTCGCAAGCTCCTGGTGATCGACGATGCGGCTGAGCTTTTCCTCTTCCTTCCACTCGATGAGGGTGTCGGCGATGCGCTGTATGCCTGCATCTGGGATGAAGTTCTTGGGGTCGCCTTTTTGGAAGACCTGGCTGGCGTTGACGAGGAAGACCCTGCCCTTGCGATCCTTCGGCTTGGCCTTGTTCAGGAACAGCACGATGCCGGGGGCGGTGGTGTTGTAGAAGAGGTTTTCGGGCAGGTAGATGACGCTTTCAACAAGGTCATTGTCCACAAACCACTAGCGGACGGTCTTTTCCTTGTTGGTGCCGGCATTGCCCGATCCGCGGGAGACGGCGCCGGTGTCGAGGACGACGGCGGCGCGGCCTTTGGCATTCAGGCTGGCGTGCATGTGCTGGACCCAGCCCCAGTCTGCGGAGGACTTGCCGGGGAATCCGGCCCCGGCGGGGAAGCGGTCGAGTTCGTCGTTGTCGTAGTCGGCCTCGGTGAACCAGTCCTGGTTCCACATGGGATTGGCGACGACGCGGTCGAAGGTGCGGAGCTTGCCTTTGCTCCGGAATTTGGGGTTCTTGAAGGTGTCGCCGATCTCGATCTGGCCTTCCATGTCGTGGATGATCATGTTCATGTTGGCCATGGCCCAGGTCTCGGCGATGTATTCCTGGCCGTAGAGCTTGAGGGGGGCGAATGGCTTTGATTGCCCCCTCACCCCAATCCCCTCGGCTCCGGTTCCGGACTTCGCTCTACCTCCTCCGTCCCTGGAGTCGTCCCCCGCCAACTTCCCCGGTGGCGGCGAGGGGGAAGCAGCGGCCTCTTCCATCGCGATCTCGCACTTGATCAGCAGGCCGCCGGAGCCGCAGGTGGGGTCGTAGATCTCCATGCCGGGCTCGGGCTGGAGCACGCGGGACATGATGGTGCCGACCTCGGGCGGGGTGTAGAACTCGCCGGCGCTCTGGCCGCCGCCCTCGGCGAACTTGCGGATCAGGTATTCGTAGCTCTTGCCGATGATGTCGGCCTCGACGTCGTCGAGCCCGAGGCGCTTGGTGCTGATGGCCTCGATGAGGTTGGAGAGGCGGTCGTCGTCGAGGTCGCGCTGGCCGTGGGTGGTGGCGTTGAAGTCGACGCGGTCGATGATGCCCTGCAGCAGCGGGTTTGCCCGGGCGATGGCCCGCATGTGGGTGGTGACGCCTTCGCCAATCTTGTCGGAGAGCTTGCGGATGACGGACCAGACCGGCTGCTCGGGATCGTCCGGCACGAGGGGGAGGTAGAAGCGGACGAGCTTGTGGTCGGCCCTGGCGAGCTGGAAGGCCTTCTTGCGCGAGCCGACCTCCTTGGCGATGCGGTTCAGTTCGTCGTCGAAGACGTCGCAGAGGCGCTTGGTGAAGATCAGGGGGAGGATGTAGTCCTTGTACTTGGGCGCGTCCTTGGCCCCGCGGATGGAGCAAGCGGCGTCCCAGATCCAGGACTCGAGGGATTTGTTGTTGGTGCTCGTTGGCGTCACGGGGGCTTGTTTCCTTAATCTTGCATTTGTGGGTCCTTTCGGTCCACGCAGGGGGATTCGATGGCGCCAGTTGGGCTTCGAATGGGGTCCCGGATCCAGTGAGATTGGGCAAGTGTTCGTGCGACGTGCATCAGGCTCGTGAACCCGTAGGTTGGGCCGACGAAGGAGGCCCAACATTCAGTGGGTTACGTGGCTGGGTGCGTTGGGCTTCGTTCCTCAGCCCAACCTACCGCGAGTTCTTACCCAGTCTCCAGTGTGCCGCAATCTTGCCACAACACCGGGGCAAGATCCGGGTTTTTCCGTCGCGTGGCGCCAGAGCGGCGGAGCACATCCGCCGTCTGGTGCTGGACGGCACCCGGGTGGTCGGCGAGGAGAAGCTGACCATAGGGCAGCGGGTGCGCGACGTCCGCCAGGGGCCCGACGGGTACCTGTATGTGCTCACGGACGAGGACGATGGGGCCCTGCTGCGTGTGCTCGCGGTGGAGGATTGATGCCGACCCGGACGCAGGCCGCGTTCAGCGCAGGTCGTTGGGTGGATAAGGCGCGTGGCACCGCGTTGCGGACCTGGCACGGCGCTTGGCGCGCCGCATCCACCAGCCAGCAACGGCAGTGCTGGTGGATGCGCTGCGCTTATCCACGCCGCCTGCGAGACCACATCAGTTCTGATCGCACCCGGGGCTCGGTACGATCCCCGGTTGCCCTAGTCCGCGATGCGCCATTCCACCACCTGCTGGAAGCGGCTGACCAGTTGGTAGGAGCTGAGCTTCACCCGCACTAGGGCGCAGGTCGGCGAGGCCGCGAAGGCGGCCAGGTAGGGGTGGCGCGCAAGAAACAGCTCCAACAGGGGGGCGCCGAGGTCCCGGTCCAACTCCTGGGCCTCCCCGATCGCGGTGACCACCACGGAGTCTTCGGTATCGGACCCCTTGTTCTCACGGTCGTCGATCAGCAGGGCGACGCGGGGGTTGAACTGGAGGTTGGCGTACTTGTGCGTGGTCCGCTCGGTCAAGATAACCAGGTGCCGCAGGTCCTCGGTCGCGGCGAAGGCCATGAGGCTCGCGAAGGGCTGCCCGTGGTCATCGGTCGCCAGCACGGCGAAGCGCTGGGACTCCAGCAGCGCCCTTAAGCTCGGCCGGATGTCGATTTCAGTGCTCATCTCGGCCGGTCGAACGGCTGGGATGCCGGGCTACTCACAGCATGGCCGTGCTGACATCGCACTCGGGCAGGGCGGCTTGCAGCGCCTCGGCGCCCTGGCGGGTGACCTGGGTGCTCCACAGGATGACCTCCTGAAGGCGCTTCAGGGGCTTGAGGTGCTCCAGGCCCGCATCGCCGATGCCGGTGTCCCAGAGGATGAGGGTTTCGAGGCGGCTCAGGTCCCGCAGGTGCGCGAGGCCGGCGTCGGTGATCCCGGTGCGGGTGAGGTAGAGCCCCTTGAGCCCCGTCAGGCGGCCGACCTCGGCGAGCCCGGCGTCGGTGATGCGGGTGCCCTTGAGGTCGAGGATCTCCAGGTTGGGCAG
>Ga0031656_10000362_pt1 | contig 15053 bp, 8 predicted proteins | sample FrelakmetDIP11DI_FD_55080 | JGI IMG/M metagenome (GOLD analysis project Ga0031656, IMG submission 55080) | Freshwater lake sediment microbial communities from the University of Notre Dame, USA, for methane emissions studies - DIP11 DI | ecosystem: Environmental > Aquatic > Freshwater > Lake >... | reverse complement strand
GAAATTGGCAACAGGTGTGAAAGTGAAGGATCCATCAGCATACAACTCAAGTGAGCCGTGTGCTGGACCGCTGTCCAGCACCGCCGTGAGGGTATCATTTTCGGGGTCTGTATCGTTTGACAGAACCCCTGATATTGCAGATCTCACAAGCGGTGTATCTTCTACGGTTGAATAGGCATCACTGACCGCTGCAGGCGGCTGGTTGGGCTGACCGACGTAAACAGTCAGGGTGTCGGAGCCGGTTGCGCCGCGATTATCCCACACGGTGAGTATCACATCATAGATGCCTGGCTGTTGGTAAGTATAGTATGCCGTTGAGCCCCAATAGACGCTGCCGTCATGGAACTCCCAACGGATATTCCCAAGAGCGCCGTCGGGATCGTAGGAATTCTCAGCATTGAAAGTCACATCTAATGGAGGCGCCCCGCTTTGCGGATTGGCGGCAGGCACAGCCATTGGCGGCTGGTTGGGGGCAGTGACTGCCAGCGATATTGCATTCACCGTTTGAGCCCCCTGGTTGTCGGTGACCGTCAATGTGGCTACAAAATTGCCAGGCACGGTGTAGGTGTGGCTGGGATTAGCCAGGCTGGAGGTGCCACCATCGCCAAAATCCCAGGCATAAGCAGAGATGCTTCCATCAGGATCGGTGCTGCCAGCTGAGCTGAAGCTCACACCCAGCGGAATGTCTCCGCTTCCAGGGCTCGCCGAAGCTATTGCTACCGGCCACTGATTCCCTCCACTGCCAAAGCTTTGGTAGCCCACGCGGTAAGCGGCGTAGGGTGACTCGTTCCTCACCACAGATCCGGTAATCACGCTCACACCTCCCGATGCTGCCACGTTAGGGTAGGCTTCTCCAGTACTCGAGAGAGAGAAAGCAAAACCCTTGGGATCGACGATGGTTCCCGCCGCGCTGAGGCGCATGCCGTAGAGGTCGCTGCGGGCGTCCAATTGATCCAGGGTCGAAGGTGCAAAGCGGTTTCTCTGCTCATTGTAGACCACCACGAACTGGTAACCATCCCAGGCGACCCGGGGTCGATACTGGTTGCCTATCCAGGGTGTCAGGTTGATGGCCGGCTGGACCGAGCCATCAGTATTGACAAAGTTTGCCGATAAGTCGGTCTCAACACCTGAGGTCAGCTCGCTGGATTGGAGCACCAAAGCCTTACTACTGCTGGCAGCCACCGCTATCTCAAAGATAGCGTTTCCACCACTCGCTGAGTAGGGTCCATTGATAGAAAATTCACCCGGGCTGGTGCCATTGGCATTAACAAAGCTTCCTGTGGTGCTGCCGACGAGATTGTCGTGGGAGGCGGTCACGTGCCAAACCGCCAGCCAGCGGTCACCGAGGGTGGTGACGGCTGCCCAGCGGGCAAAGGCTCCACTCAGGGCAATCCCCGCCGGGTCCAGGACCACGCCATCGCTACCACTCACACGGGCCCCGACGCCATACACCCACTGCGGGTTGGAATCGTACCGCAAGCCAACGATGAGGAAAGCATCCCCGAGTGCGGCCACATCGGTCGGGCCAAAGCCTGTCGTAACCAGGAATGGTGCGGGGTCGACCGGTGTGCCGTCCTGCAGCAAGCGCTGAGCCACAATACCGGTGTTGTTATTCCAGGTGGCCAGATACAGGGATCCGTTCCAGGCAACCGAAGGGATGCCAGGACCATATAGGTTATCACCAGAGTCTAGCTGGACTGGGCTAGCCCCGATGGGGTCGCCGTTGGCGTCCAGCGGTTGGGCCATAATCCGGCGTATAGCGCCAATATCGCTGCGAAAGACAACCATATAACCGTCCGTGCCCACCGCCAGGTCAGAACGGATCTGCATGGGTCCACCAAGAGATAATCCCTCGGTCGGACCAGCAGAGTTGCCTGCGCTCACATTTGCCGTGTAGATATCGTTCTCAGCAGAAATGTAACCAGCCCACACGATCTGCACTCCCCCAGTTGCTGTCCCAGCCGTCGGGCCTGTAGATGGGCCTGTGAGTGCCACACCTTCCGGATCCAATACCAGGCCATCTGAATTTACCCGGGCAATGCGCACAGCGTTATTGTAGCCCCAGGTCACCCGCCAGTTCGTACCCTCCCAGGCTACACTGGAGGTCGTACCATTGTCGGGTTGATTGCTGCCGGAAATGTTGACGCCATCAGGCTCCAATCTTTGACCGTTGGTGTCTAGGCGGGAACCCATGACAGCAATTGAAAAGTCTGGTTGAGTTGCTTGCCAGGTGATGTAATACTGATTATCATTTGATGCCAGGCTTTCCAGACTGTGGCCGGTGACGAGTGTGATAGGGCTGGCATCCAACACATTCAACGCGCTGTCGAAGCGTAGAGCCTGCGTGTCGTCGAAGTCCATCCAGGTAAACAGGTAGGCTCCACCCGCATAGGCCAAGCGTAAGTTGAAGCGAAGATAGTAGGTGGATGGCACCAGTAGCTTGGGAGGTTGTTCAACGATGCCAGCGGAATCAATGCGCACCGCTTTAAGGCTGCTGTTTGAGTCGCTGGTTTCAGCAACCACAACCCAATCGGTCCCATCGCTGGCAACTGCCCAAGCGCCGCCTACCGGAGAGAAATTATTGATCGGGATGGGTGCTGCGTCCATCACCTCACCATTTGGTGCTACTCTCACCGCCGCTAATGACTTTTGGTAATAGCCTCCTTCAGTGACGGTGTAGCTCTCAAAAGCCACCAGCCAGTGGGTGCCATTCCAGGCGAGCTTTGGATTTTCTTGGGTGGACTGTGCCTGGGTGATCACAAACGGCACACTATCGAGCAGATTGCCGTTGGCATCTAATCGCATCCCATAGATATCGCTGGCTGTCTCATAGAATTCGCCGGTGCCACTGGGCATCGATCGCCGATCAGCCCATACGGTCAGCAGTATATCGCCACCGCGGGCAATGGCTGGCGTTAGCTGTAACTCGGCTGCCATACCGATAGTGTCATCGCCAGGCAGCCAATGGGAAGGAGTGAGGTTCACCGGCTGGGCAGACGCACTTCCAACCAGCATCCATGCCGCCGCCACCATCAGGGCAATGCATATCACCCGTAGTATTTGCCGGCTTCCGAATAATTGCTTATAAATCATGTGTTTCTCCTCTGTGGATAGAAATATTGTCTATGCTATAGTACGTAAGTAGAGCACGTTTGGATTTCAGATTAAGTAGCTGACTTAGAAAACAACGGTCCTGATCTGATTGACCGGTTATTATGGTTTTGAGGTGCTTTGCCCCCATTGTTTGAATGAGAACATCATGTTTTGCCAATACGAGCCTGGTAAATAGATATCCTATAATATACACCCTAATTATCCACTTAGGATTAGAACCTGATTAAGTTTATTGAGTGTTTATTGGATTACTTCGGCTTACGCCCCTGCTTGAAGATCGCTAACCACTCGCGTACCTCGGCCTCACTGAGCGGTTCATCCCCTGGGGAGGCGGGAGTGGTGTCTTTCGGTTGCAGGGATGAGAGCATCAGGCTGGTAAATTCGTCAGCGCTGAGCACCTGCGCACGAGCTTCTTGGGTTGCCGCCTGCACACTGCGATCTGATGATACCACAGCCCAGGTGCTGGCTGACTTACCCATCGACCTCAGGCGCTTTCGGATGGCATCGTCCGCGGATGAGCGCTCAGGTACAAAATGTGCCCGCACCCTTCCGTGGTTTGTCATCCCCGACATTCCCACCGGCGCACGGTCAAAGTAGACCTCCACCTTGTGTGCAGATTTCTGGCAGAAGAGGATCAGCAGCTCCACCAAGCGCTGTTCGTCATCCAGCATGCTCAAGTTCAGACCGGGGATATGTGAGACCAGGTTATGTCCATCGACGATATAATTCATTAGTGCCTTTTAGCGTACAGCGTCTTCATGTTTATGCAGGAAGTTTCCAAGATGATAGTTTATCATGGCTTATCAGCCAACCTGCTGTGGAAATCATTAACCCTCCAAAGCCAGGAAGTGCTATAATTTGCGTCGCAATTTTACCTGATTTGTGAGCGTGCTTCTGGTTGCCAAAGGAGATGTGCTGTCATGGATGACCCAGATAAACTTGAACAGCTACGCAAAGCTCAGCAGGAGTGGGAGCAGTCCACCTTGCGTAAAGTCCTGGCAGACATGCCGGAACGCCAGGAGTCATTTATTTCCACCTCCTCCGAGCCAGTGGAACGGCTGTATACCCCGCTGAACCTGCCGGACTTCGACTACCTGACCGACCTGGGCTTCCCGGGCGAGTACCCCTATACGCGCGGGGTGCATCCCACCCTGCACCGCGGCAAACTGTGGACCATGCGCATGTTCGCCGGCTTCGGTACCGCCGAGGAGACCAATCAGCGCTTCAGGTACCTGCTAGAGCAGGGGCAGACCGGGCTTTCAATTGCCTTCGACCTGCCCACCCTGATGGGCTACGATACAGACGCCCCTGAAGCTGAGGGCGAGTTTGGCAAGTGTGGCGTGGCAGTTTCATCGCTGAAAGATATGGAGATCCTGTTGAGCGAGATTCCCCTCGACCAGGTCTCCACCAGCATGACGATCAACTCGCCGGCAGCCATCATCTGGGCCATGTATATCGTCGCAGCTGAGAAGCAGGGAGTGAAGCCTGAGCAGTTGCGCGGTACCACCCAGAACGACATCCTGAAGGAATACATTGCCCAAAAGGAGTATATCTTCCCCCCCGAGCCATCCATGCGCCTGGTGGTGGATACGATCGAATTCGGCACGACAGCCGTACCCCAATGGAACACGATCAGCATCTCGGGATACCACATCCGCGAGGCCGGCTCGACCGCTGCCCAGGAGCTGGCCTTCACCCTGCAAAACGGCATGGAATACGTACGCTGGGCGCTTAAACGCGGGCTGGATGTCGACAGCTTTGCACCACGCCTGTCTTTCTTCTTTAACGCCCATAACGACTTCTTTGAGGAAATCGCCAAGTACCGGGCAGCGCGGCGCATCTGGGCACGTGAGATGCGGGACACTTTTATGGCAAAGCAGGAGCGCTCGTGGTTGATGCGCTTCCACACCCAGACGGCTGGAGTCTCACTCACCGCCCAGCAGCCTGAGCTCAACATCATCCGCGTGGCTATCCAGGCATTAGCCGCGGTGCTGGGGGGGACGCAATCGCTGCACACCAACAGTATGGACGAAGCCCTGGCGCTGCCTTCGCAGCATGCTGCCACCATCGCCCTGCGTACCCAGCAGGTCATTGCGGAAGAATCAGGTGTGGCCAACACGGTCGACCCACTGGCAGGCTCCTACTTTTTGGAAGCAGCCACCCGCCGCATCGAAGCTGAAGCCTATGACTACTTCCAGCGCATCGAAAACCTGGGTGGGGTGCTGCCGGCGATCGAGAAAGGCTTCTTCCAGGGAGAGATCTCGGATGCAGCCTATCGCTACCAGCGCGAGATCGACCAGGGTGTACGCAAGATCGTGGGCGTGAATGCCTACGCTGAGGATAAACCGCTTGCCATCCCTCTGCTGGAGATGGACCCGGCTGGTTTTGCCCGCCAGATGGAACGCCTGAAGCAAGTACGGCAAGAACGGGACGCAGGCCGGGTGGGACAAGCACTTGATCACCTGCGGATTGCCTGTGCCGGAACCGAGAACAGCATGCCGTATATCCTGGAGGCGGTGCGGGCGTATGCCACGCTTTCCGAGATCGTGGGCGTGATGAAGAAACAGTTTGGAATTTACCAGGAACCCACCTGGATCTGATCCAGGATTAACCTGGATATCCTGATCCCCATCTGGGGACTTATTTTGGAGTGATTTATGGCAAATATCAAGAAAATTCAAGGCGTGATTGGCATCCTGACCGGTGGAGGCGACGTGCCCGGGCTCAACCCGGCCATCCGTGCCGTGACCATCCGTGCATTGCGCGAAGGCTACAAAGTGATCGGCTTACGGCGCGGTTGGGGAGGCATTATTGATGTAGTGCGAGATGAGCAAGTAGATAATGGTGATAACTACCAGGTACTCACTGAGGAAGTGGTAAACAAGGCTGGAAGAACTGGTGGCACCTTCCTTCACACCTCGCGCACCCGGCCGAGCGCTGTGAAAAAAGAAAGTGTGCCCTTTCACCTGCGGGATAAGTACAATGCCGAGAAGAACGATCTTACCCCCGAAGTGCTAAAGAACCTGGACTGGCTGGGCATCGATTACCTGATCCCCATCGGTGGGGATGATACGCTCAGCTATGCTGTGCGTTTATACCAGGAGGGTTTGAAGGTCCTCGCCATCCCCAAGACGATGGACAATGACGTGCCCGGCACCGATTACTGTATCGGATTTTCCACGTGTGTTACGCGTACCATACAACTGACCAATAACCTGCGCACCATTGCCGGCTCGCATGAACGCATCATGGTGCTGGAGGTATTCGGCAGATACGCCGGCTTCACAGCCATGATCCCCACCATGGCTGGAGCAGCCAACCGCTGCGTGATCCCTGAGTATAAGTTCAATATTGAACGCCTGGCCGAGCTGCTGGTATATGACCGCAACCGAAACCCGAGCAAGTACTCAGTCGTACTGGTCTCCGAGGGAGCCATGTTCGAAGGTGGCGAAATGGTCTTCAAGGATAAAACCGCTGATGCCTACGGGCACGCCAAGCTGGGCGGTATCGGTGATCTGGTGTCATTACGCCTGGGCGAACTGACCAGCAAGCATAACAACGGTAAACCGATCAACATCATCGACCAGAAGCTGGGCTACATGGTGCGCGGTGGCGACCCGGATGCGATCGACTCGATTGTACCCATGGCGTACGGCAACCTGGCGCTCGACCTGGCAATGAAGAAGGTGCATGGCCGGTTGGTGGTACTGAAGAACGGACGCTATGATAATATGCCGATCGATGTGGTCACCGGCACCAAGAAAGTGGTGGATGTGAAGACTTATTACAATAGTGAGCGCTTGAGACCTTTTTACGAGAGCTTCGAGATGAAACCGCTCTTTATTATGACGAGTGATTAAGAGCTTCTTTCTTTAAAGCTGGAAACACCGCGATCGATTTGCGCAGGCTTTGTGAGGCAAACAAGAGATAACAATACGATCGCTTGATACAGATTTGAGGTTAGCAATTAGCTGTTAGAAAAATTAGAAACGCGACCATTTGTCATCAGGAGTTTCTTTGTTGGCTGCATTGCGAAGGTTTGTATAAGCGATGAAGGGAGCCTGGTGATCTTTGAGGAAAGTGTCAGTCATGTCGGGGCGCAGAAAACTGTCCGGTCTGGTTTGTGATCGGACAGTTTGCTGCACTTTATTCAACTATATATTTCCTTCATCAGAAGGGGCTTTTAATCCCTGGTGGAGCGGATAAGATTTGAAATCTCATTCATTTGCTGGAAACACACTCTCCCATTCCAATCGGATTAATATTTCCCCACTGGCGCGCAGTATATCGTAAATTCATCGACTCCATCAACACTAAGCAGGGTATCCATTTTGGTCTGGTCATAAGCACCCACTGCACAGGTGCCAGCATGGATGGCAGTACAGGCAAGGTAAAGGTTTTGGCAGACGTGCCCCGAATCCTGGACGATCAGTTTGGGAGCGAGAGGTCCATAGCGCCATTCTGTACGATAGGGAACCGCGGTCCAGATGAAAGTTACAGCGCTTTCCAGGGCAAAATCAGCAACGCCTTCGGATATTTTAGATCCAATTTCACCGTCTTTGTTCAAGAGCAGAAGTTTATGCTCAATTGCCAGGTAGCGGTACAACCCAGGATCCAGACTATCGACTCTCTGTACAGCCAGGTAGGTCTCGAATGGATGGCGCGATCCACCTGAAGGAACTGTGCGCCTGGTTGCGTAACCATCCATAATGATCGTTCTGACACCCTGAGTTGCCCAAAGGAGGAAAGACAGCTCTTCCATTGTGAGCGGCGCAGGTTGGTAACTACGGCAGCTTTGCCTCAATCGAATTGCTTCGAGTAAAGGCATGGTCCCAACGGTTAAATTCTCCGGAGAGACCAGATCTATGAGAGTTGAACCCGGTGAATAGGGTTTTTGCAGGGGTGGCACGGAGACACCCAGTTTTTGATCGAGTTCTAAAGAGTCCCATTCAAGCCACAAATCAGCTTTGATTGTTTGGCGAGAGGATTTATAGTCCATAGTGTTCTCCTTTGTATGCCTGAGATAATATCCGTTAATTCGTACGATAACATAATCTCTATGCAAAGTTGGGGATCGTCGATCCCGGCATCGCTAATACGAACCATTCGCGATGTTTCGGGCTTTAAAGAACGAAGAACGCCCTCAACTACAAAACACTTTCAATTTTAACCTTTGCGAACTTCGCGTACCGAGTGTTCTTCTTTCTCTTAATGCAGCCTGAGTGACTCGACGATGATGTTGTCCGCACCGACGATGCTGGACAGGCGACCAACCAACTCGGAGCTGAACAGGGTGGTGTAATTGGGGAACTCGATGCGGTAGCCGCGATTACGCTCGAAAATCTGCAGCGCAAAGCGGTCATGCCCCGAATAGGAGATCATGGTGCCGTAACACTGCCGGAGGCGCAGGTTATCGCGCACCTTGTCTGGCCCGCAGCGCAGTATGACGGTGATCATGTGCAGGTCTTGCCCGGCGTAAGCCTCGGCGGGAGGTAGGATGTATGGAGGTACAGCCCTGTTCGGCTCGCCGGTTTTGCCAGGCTGGGAGGGAATATTAGCGGCTGGTGACAGATCCACTGCCAGGAGCGGGGTTTCGGGCGGAAGAACGGGCTCGAGTGGCACAGGAGCCAGCCCAGTACCCGCTGCAGGAGGGGCATCCACTGGCTTATGCTCAGAGGGGGCGGAGCTGGTGAGTATGCCCGGATCTGAGGCTAGCGGCACTTCCACCGTTTCGACCACTTCCGGCTCAGCTATAGCTTCGACAACCTCAGCTGCGGCCGGAGCAGGCTCAGAGACGGTCGCTTCAGTAACCTTAGTGCCTACTTCCAGGATGAAGCCGCCGGGGGTGAGTTCATGGGCGTTCCAATTGGGAGGAAACTCATCCGGGGGAGGCGGGGATTCTCCCCAGGGCTCACCCTTTGAGGCAGGGGTAGTTGCTTCATTGGATCTTTTAGACCTTATTGCTGGTACTTCAGCTTCAAGATCAGGAGCTTCGGTTTGAGACCTCTCCGTTTTCCCTGGGATGGTCACATCATTCTTTGAGATCGGAATATCGATGTCAGGTAGAACACCTGAAATGTCGGCGTCAGAAGCGGATTCTCTGAAATTTTGGCTGCCATTCGAGGTGGGAGACGGGATTGGCGGACCCGATGACACGATGGTCTTCAGGTCGGTGGTGACACTGTCCACCAGCACCTTGGGATCACCACCCTGGGCATCCACCTTGCCATCCACCACTACCACACTGTCTACCTCGAAAACCTCCCAGTACTGATCCCAGGTGCGCGGGAATACAACCAGCTCGATGTTGCCCTGCAGATCTTCCAGGGTGACGAAGCCCATCGATTTGCCGGTCTTGGTCTGGTGGGGACGGACGCGCGTGACAATGCCAGCCACGCGCACTTTCTCGCCGGGGGCAGCATCACTGAGCTGGGCGGAGAAGTGGCTGACAACCTGGGTGAGGGCGTCCATCACCGGGCTGAGTGGGTGATCGGAGACGTACAGACCGATCAGCTCACGCTCCCATTCCAGGATCTCGCGCCGGTTGGCTTCCAGGATACCCGTGGGAAGCACGACCTCGTCGCTGATACCGGTATGTGCTCCGAACATGCTGATCTGGCCCAGGTCGGAGGCGCGGAAATGGGAGGCGCTGATCGACAGAATCTGGTCCAGGCTGAAGAGCATGGCACTGCGGGTGCCGAATTGGTCGAGAGCGCCCACGCGCACCAGACATTCCAGCGGGCGCTTACCCACCTGGCGCAGATCCACCCGGCGGGCGAAATCATTGATATCGGTGAAAGGACGGTTGGTACCTCCGCTGGAAGTCCCGTCGGGGTTTCGTGCTTCCAGGATGGCATTCACTGGTCCATGCCCGACGTTCTTAACCGCACCCAGCCCGAAGCGGATGGCATTCCTACCGCCCGGGAGGTCTTCGATGGTGAAGTCCCAACCAGAGGTATTCACACTGGGGGGCTGGACGTCGATGCCCATGCGCCGGCAATCTGCCACGTACAGCGCCACCTTGTCGGTGTCATTCTGCGTGACGGAGAGCAGAGCAGTCATGTATTCTTCAGGGTAATGGCACTTTAGGTAGCCAGTCTGGACGGCAATGATGCCGTAATCGGCAGCATGGCTCTTATTGAAACCGTAGCGGGCGAACTCCTCCCAGTCTTCAAAGATTGCATTGGCGGTCTCTTCTTCAATGCCGTGTTGAACTGCCCCGCGCACGAACTTTTCCTTGTGCTTATGCAGCTTATCCTTGATCTTCTTGGAGATGGCTTTACGCAGGTCGTCCGATTCGGAGGGAGAATAGCCAGCCAGCTCCATGGCAGCATACATGAGCTGTTCCTGGTAGACCGGGAAGCCGTATGTCTCCTTGAAGAGGGGTTCGAGCAGGGGGTGGCGGTACTGGATGGCTTCTTCGCCATGCATGCGGCGGATGTAGGCCGGGATATATTCCATGGGACCCGGGCGGAAGAGAGCTACCATGGCGATCACGTTCTCGACCGCAGTGGGCTTCATCTGCATCAGGTAGCGACGCATGCCTGAGCCTTCCACCTGGAACACACCAGCGGTCTCACCCCTACCAAGGAGGGCAAAGGTAGCAGGGTCATCGGTGGGGATGTTGTCCAGGGTCAGGTCGATGGCGTGGCGTTCCCGGATCAGCCCGCAGGCACGAGCCATGATGGTGAGGGTGGAAAGCCCAAGAAAATCCACTTTGAGCAGGCCGAGTGAATCGATCACACCCATCTCAAATTGGGTGACGATCTTGATCGGCGAATCTTCAGAAGCGGCGGTGCCAGTGGGACGGTGCAGGGGTACGTAATCGACCAGCGGTTGGTCGGCGATGACCACACCGGCGGCATGGGTGCCGGCATTGCGCACCACACCTTCCATATCGGCAGCCGTGTCGATCAAATCGTGCAGGTACTTCTCCGATTCGTACATCTGTTTGAACTCGGCGATGTCGACCAGGGCTTCCTTGAGGGAGACCGGTTTGCCGGGAATGTTGGGAATGAGCTTGGCGACCCGGTCGACTTCGCTGAGCGGGATGTCCATCACCCGGCCCACATCGCGGATGGCAGCACGTGCACCTAAGGTGCCGAAGGTGATGATCTGAGCTACCCGATCGGAGCCAAACTTACGGGAAGCATACTGGAGCATCTCGGCGCGGCAGTCATCCCGAAAATCCAGGTCGATATCCGGCATGGAAATACGCCCAGGGTTGAGGAAGCGCTCGAAGATCAGCCCGTGATGGATGGGCTCAACCAGGGTGATATCCAGGCAGTAGGCAACAATGGAGCCGTTACCGGATCCGCGGGCGTTGTACCAGATGCCCTGCTCGCGAGCGTAGCGGCACAGGTCCCACACGATGAGGAAGTAGGTGTCAAAGCCCATCTTGTGGATGATCTTGAGCTCGTAATCGAGGCGCTCGCGCACCTTTGTATCGTTAGCCTGGTCACCATAGCGGCGAGCCAGGCCGGCTTCGCACAACTGGCGCAGGTAAGAGTTGGCAGTGAAGCGGGGAGGCACCTCGAACTTGGGCAGGTGGTAGCCCTTGAAACTCAGGTCAAGGTCACAACGCTCGGCGATGAGCAGGGTGTTGGAAAGGGCGTCGGGGGTCTCGGCGAACAGTTCCGCCATTTCCTGCGGGCTGCGCAGGTAGTAGCTATCAGCGCTCATGCGCATACGCCGGGGATCGGAGAGGATGGAACCAGTCTGGACGGCGAGCATAATATCCTGCAGGTGGGCGTCCTGTTTATCGACATAATGCACATCGTTGGTGGCAACGAAGCGGGAATTGTGGCGTTTACCCAGCTCGAGCAGTTGCCTGTTCACCGTATCCAGCTCGGGGATGGCGTGGTGCTGGAGCTCGACGAAGTAGTTGTCAGGTCCGAACAGGTCGTAATACCAGCCCAGCATCTTATCAGCCTGCTCGAGCTGCCCGTGCAGCAGGAGGCGCGGGATCTCGGCAGACATGCAACCGGAAGTACAAATCAACCCTTCAGCGTGCTCAGCCAGGATGTCATGATCAATGCGCGGATAGTAATAGAAGCCCTCCAGCTGGGCGATACTGGCAAGCTGGAGCAGGTTCTTGTAGCCAGTGGCATTCTCCGCCAGCAGTAGCAGGTGGGTGGACTTCTTGTCTTCCTGGGGGTCGTGCTCCTTAATGGTGCGGGCTGCCAGGTAAGCCTCCAGCCCGATGATGGGCTTGATACCCACAGCCTTGGCGGCATTGTAGAACTCGATCACGCCAAACATGGTGCCGTGGTCGGTGATGGCGATGGCCGGCATATCCATCTGGTGGGCGCGCTCAACCAGCTTGTGGATATTGCTAAATCCATCAAGCAGGGAGTATTCAGTGTGGACGTGAAGATGGACAAATGACATGGGCGTGAAGAGAAAGATTATAGCATGCTGGTCAAATTAACTACCCAACAGTTAACTTAAAACATTCAGGACGAATCTTAAAGAATTCGACTTTGGTAGAAAGGGAGATAAAGCCATGGAAATATGGCAGATTTTAATAAACCCGACCAGATAAGATTGCCTACCTATCTGCATNTACATCGTCCCCAGAGATGCAATTAGAAGTAAGTTTGGACATATCTAGTTTATGATTAANTGATTGAAAATGCAACCCTGTTGANGGGAATTGGGGAAACTTTAATCTTACGGGAGACGAAGGAGTTTATAAAGTTGACACAGCCTTTCTTTGGGGTATAATTCCGGTGCTAAAAACGCCGGCTATCTGCGGCAGAAGCAGGCACATTATCAACAATCCATTGCATGAGTATGGCCCCGTAGCTCAATTGGCAGAGCAAGCGACTCTTAATCGTTAGGTTAGGCGTTCGATCCGCCTCGGGGTCACCATATATGGTAGTTTCCACCTGATACCCCGTATATACGGGGGTAAAACCTGCTGAGAAAGCAGGTTTTNGNTTTTATTGGTGCAGTTGTGGTGCAGATGGTGCAGTTGGAAAAAGGGAGGTTAGCGATCTGAAACAGGATTTTCAACACCTTGCGGTTTGGGTAAAGTGACCAGCACAGGTGTCAGGATCTCGTCCATGATCCGAGCTGGCTCGTCCTGGCTCTCCATGTAAAGGTGAGCGTAGATGTTCAGCGTAGTGCTGGGGTTCGCATGGCCCAAGCGTTTTGAGACCACAATGGCTGGTACCCCACGATTTAGCATGATCGAAGCTGCGGTGTGACGCAGATCATGAAAACGGATCTTAGGTAAGCCGGCTTTCTCCAATGTTCTCAGGAAATCCTTGCGCAGGTTACCGGGATCTTCGGGTGTACCAATTCGGGTTGGAAAGATCAGGTCGTTCTCTTTCCATCGGTTACCAGCTATGGTTTTTTGGCGTGCTTGATGCTCTTTATGGATGCGGAGCTTTTGAAGCACACCCTCTCCCAATTTTATCGGTCTTCTTCCTGCCCTGGTCTTGGGTTCTAAAAAGACCTTTCCCTTGCCTGGCACGCTCTGTACCTGACGCTGAACATTAAGCACACCGTTGTTCCAGTGGAGGTCAGGCCATCTTAGACCGAACAATTCTCCTTCACGCATGCCTGTATTGATTGCCAGATAGTACAGTGCTTCATAATTACTCCCATAAGCTGCGACCAGGAATTGAACCACCTGTGATTCATCTAGAACCTGCATTTCTGCATGCTGATACTTCGGTAAGGCTGCTCCATGTGCAGGGTTAACCATCAGCAATCCATAGTGAACAGCTTTGCCCAACGAACGGTGAAGGATTGCGTGCACAATCCGTACAGTGCGGATGCCAATCCCGGCTTGGATTAATTCTGAATAGAACCGTTCGATTTTTATCAGGCTCAGGTCAGCGAGATGGATAGATCCGATCCTTGGAAGGATGTGAATTCGGATAACCTGTTCATAATGACAGATCGTCATATCCCTTAAGGATAACCTGCTGGTATCCAGCCACTCGGTTAAATAATCCCCAAGACTACCTTTTCCACCCTGATAATCGTAGCCTTTGTTCAGCTGGTTTTGCATATCACGCAGCCATTCCTGGGCTTCAGGCTTGGTTTTGAAGTCACGGCTGATGCGGTGTCCATCCTCCTCGGAGATCTGTGCCCTCCAGTGTCCATTCGGACGCTTTGAGATTGATCCTTCTTTTCTCCCTCTAATATGATTTACCATTCCTTACTCCTTCTTGTTCAAAAGGTCAAGGAAAGGCAAACCTGCAAGCCCTGTCCAATCGGTTGTTAAGGTGCGGAAATTCATACATATTTTAGCACGCACCGGAATCCCTGGACAGTATGAAAGAGGACGAAAAGCTCTGGTCATATAAAATCCAGCGTCGAATAATCTATGCTTTGTTTCCCATCGAATAAATATTCAGCTCGATATATGCTTCCAAATCCTGTGGTCGAACACGCCGGGATTTTCCAATGTGAACCGTTGGGATAACCCCAGATTGCATGAGACTGTATGCACAGGAGCGGCTTATATTTAGCAGCCTGGCAACTTCATTTCCTCTTAGCAATTTCTCGATGTTAGGTAATTCAAGGAATTGATTTTCAATTTGGTCCACGGGTTATGTACCTCCAAAAGTATAAATTTCCTAATTTACTGGGCTTCTTTATATAAGAATAAATAATCTCGTACAGGGAGATAGGTAAGGATCCGCACCCGCATCATACGTTTGATTTGGTACCTACCAGATAGCAATTTGATTGGAGCATGACTCATATACAATGATCGAATTCTATAAAATGCTGTTCTCATACAATACTTGTCCAAATCTTACGTAATAGCATCTATGCATAAACAAAAACCACACGTATTGAAGCGGAAAATGCTACTCACGTGTGGTGATAATTGTCGTGCAACCCGGCGCAGATGCGCGTACGGTATTGTTTAATTGTGCTATTGATTTTGATAATACCAGTCGAATCGATTTTGTCAA
>Ga0031656_10000361_pt1 | contig 15063 bp, 14 predicted proteins | sample FrelakmetDIP11DI_FD_55080 | JGI IMG/M metagenome (GOLD analysis project Ga0031656, IMG submission 55080) | Freshwater lake sediment microbial communities from the University of Notre Dame, USA, for methane emissions studies - DIP11 DI | ecosystem: Environmental > Aquatic > Freshwater > Lake >... | reverse complement strand
GTGATCAGGTAGTAGTGCTCGGCCGCCTGGTTCGAGATCGCCACGCCCGACAGCGCACCCAGTTCGCGTGCCCACAGACCGGCGCAGTTCACGACGTAGTCGGTCTGGATGTCGCCGTACGGCGTGCTCACTCCCGTGACACGCCCGCTCTTCTGCAGCACAGCAGTCGCCGGCACGCCTTCGAAAATCTTCACGCCGCGCATGCGCGCGCCTTTGCCGAGCGCCATCGTGACGTCGACCGGGTTCACGCGCCCGTCTTCCTTCACGTAGAAGCCGGCCTCGATGTCGTCCACCTTCGCCAGCGGGAAGAGCTGCTGCACCTGACGCGGCGAAATCTCCTGCACGTCGATGCCGCAGTAGCGGTTGAACGCAGCGACGCGCCTGAATTCCTCGAGGCGGTCCTTGTCGGAAGCGACCTCGATGAAACCAATCGGCATGAATCCCGTCGCCTGTCCGGTTTCGGCTTCGAGCCGGCCATAGAGGTCACGGGTGTATTTGCGAATCTCGGTCGACGTTTCCGACGTCGATCCGTACGTGACCATGAGTCCGGCTGCATGCCAGGTAGTGCCTGCCGTGAGTTGGTGGCGCTCGAGCAGCACGACGTCCTGCCATCCCATCAACGCAAGGTGGTACGCGGTCGACGTACCGATGACGCCGCCGCCGACGATGACGACACGGGCATGCCTCGGCAGCGAGGGAGGAGTGGTCATGAGTGGATCCCGGGTGATTCGAAACCCAGGCGTCCGGGTCTCGCTGATTCTGGCGCAAGGATACTCCGAACCTGACTTTTCCCGGAATTACGCCCGGAATGGCACTGTTCGCTGCGCGGGACAGGCCCATCCTTTTTCGATAAGGTCCTTCAATGCAGTTTCCACGAGTTCTGTCGGCCTGGGCGTGTATTGCGGCCAGCTTGCTGCTGGGTGCCTGCCACGCCATGGCGGAGCAGCCGGCGGCACCACCGACGGCGCATGTGGTGTCGCTGGACTCGCTGGCGATCCCCCTCAGCGCAGGTGACGTGACGTTGCAACTGTCGGGTGACACCGTCGCTGCTGCGCACCCGGCGATGCGGCAGTCGAGGACACCATGACGAACCTCGCCGTGACCGGTACGTCGGCACCTGTTTCCTATTCGCTGCCCAGGACCAACGCGAGAGTGCTCGCACTGCTCGAGTCGCACCTCGCGCGGGCGGACCGGGTGCTCGACATCGGCGCCGGTGAGGGTTACCTGGCGCGTCGTGTGCACGATCTGATCAAGAGCAACGGGTATGCGGCAAAGCTGGAGGCATGCGATCTTTTTCCCGACAACTTTCGGGTCCCGGAGGTGCGGTGCCATGCCATCAACCTGCATGGTGGACTGCCGTTCGACGATCAGAGCATCGACCTTGCGTACTCGGTCGAAGTCCTCGAGCACCTCGAAGACCAGTTCCTTTTTTTCCGTGAGGTGCAGCGCGTGCTGCGGCCCGGCGGCCGGTTCGTGCTGACGACACCGAACGTGTTGAGCCTGACGTCGCGTGTTCGAACTTTGCTGGCCGGCTTCCCCGAACTGTTCGGGCCGCTGCCGATCCATGGCTACGATCCGCAGCACGTCGGTGGCCACAGTCACCCGGTGTCCATTTATTACATCTCGTACATGGCCGAGAAGGCAGGTTTTCGCGTGATCGGTTGCTCCACCGACCGCGTCAAGTCCGGTTCGGTGGCGCTGCTCATCCTGTGGCCGTTGGTGAAGCTGGGATCAGCGATCGTCGCGCTGCATGCCCGCCGCAATATTCCCGCGATTCACGAGGAGAATCGGGAGCACCTCGCGCGGATGAATTCCTTCGCGGTCCTGACCGGACGCACCGTGATCGTCGAGATGGAGCGCCGCTGAACGGCGTCGTCCTGCGCCCACCTGGTGAGCAGCCCAGTCAGCCGTCCGTCGGGACCCCGCCCGTAAAAGTACGCTTACCATTTACACCGCGGTCACCGTCAAATAGCCGGTCGCACTCAAGGGCCGGAATGCCGGCTGCGAACTTGGAGACGTGCCGCCGATGACCATTTCCCGCCGCGAGTTCCTGCTGCACTCGGGCGTGCTCACCGGCGCCACCCTGCTAGCCGGGCGACGAGCCTGGACCGTCGAGGACACGGCGGACGTGATCGTCGTCGGAGCCGGTCTCTCCGGCCTGCAGGCGGCCTGGGTCCTGGAGCAGAAGGGCTTCAAGGTGCTCGTGCTGGAAGGTCGGGATCGCGTGGGTGGCCGTGTCCTCACGTTCGGCGACGTCCAGGGCGTCCCCGAGGCGGGCGGTAACAACATCTACGGCGATTACCGGCGATTGATGGCGGTCGCGACCCGCGTCGCCGTGCCGCTCGAAGATCAGGTGCCGCGGTTGTCGAAGCACGCGAAGTTCACGCTCGTGCTGGACGGCAAACCGGTGAGCCGGTCGGAATGGACGGACTCGCCCCGCAATCCGTTCCCGCCCGCGCTGCGCGAGATGATGCCGTGGCAATACGTGCCGCTGGTGACGAGCCAGGAAAATCCGCTGACCGCGACTGCAGGCTGGTACGAGGCAAAGAACGCGCCGTTTGACGTGTCGATGCGCGACTTCCTGCGCCAGCAGGGCGCAACCGATCCGATGATCGAACTCGCCTACGACACGATTCCGACCTACGGCCTGAACGCCAGGGACATTTCTGCGCTGATGATGGCGTACGTGTCGGCGTTCACCACGGCGCAGAAATCGGCCAAGCCAGTGATACTGCAAGCCAGAGGTGGCAACCAGAACCTCCCGCTCGCGATGGCCGCGCAACTGCAGCAGCCGGTGCGGTTCAAGCAGACCGTCAGATCCGTCGAGACGACGGACGCGGGCGTCGCGGTCCGCACGGCAGACGGTGCTCGTTACGCTGCGCGTGCCGTCGTCTGTGCCGTGCCGTTCACGACGCTGCGACGCATCGACCTGCGGCCGGATCTCGCAGGAATGCAGGAGCGCGCCGTCAAATCGCTGCCTTACCAGCCGATCCACCAGCTTGCGCTGCAGGCGTCACGCCCGTTCTGGGAGGACGATGACCTCGAGCCCTCGATGTGGACTGATTCCCCGATCGGCCGTGTTTCCGCGATCTATCACGAGGCGAACGACGACCAGGTGTCGAGCCTCCTTGTCTCCGCGTTCGGACCCGGCGCGAGGCACCTCGACCGCCTTGGCAAGGAAGGCGCCGCGCGTTACGTCGTGGCACAGGTCGAGCAGATGCGACCTGCGGCAAAGGGTGCGCTGCGGGTGGTTGGCCAGCATTCCTGGGAGCAGGACCCGTTCGCCGGTGGTGCGTGGGCCTATTTCAATCCTGGCACGGTCACTAAGTTCCTGCCTGCGATGCTGCAACCGCGCGGCCGCGTGCATTTCTGCGGCGAGCACACTTCGGTGAGTGCGCGCGGCATGGAAGGTGCGATCGAATCGGGCGAACGCGCAGCGGGCGCGGTGGCACAGCAACTCGCCTAGACGTGTGCAAGAAGGCGAGCGGCCGCGAGGCCACTCGCCCTGCAATGCTCGCGCCGGTGGCTCGATTACTTCTTTGCGGCCTTGGCGTCGGCAACGGCCTTGTTCACCTGCACCATCGCATCTTCCGTCGCCTCGCGGATGCAGCGATCGATGGTCCAGCCCTCGACCGGCACGTCGACCTTGATTTCCTTGCACGATGAAGCGGCGGCATCTTTGACGCGCTTTTCAAGCGTTGCGACACCCGAGGCCGTGGTCAGGTCGAGGTCTGCGTAGCTGACGCGTGAACGGATGGTCAGTTCCTTGATCGGCGCGCCGATCGGCGACTTGCCGACGACGATCTCGCGGACGGCTTCGACCGTCACGACTTCCATGGCCTGGGCATACACGCCCTGGCTGGCCAGGGTGCAACTGGCGGCGGCCGCCAGCAGGGCGAACTTGGTGAGCTTCATGTCTGTGTCTCCGTGAGGGGATTCTGGCGGACCGCAGTCCAGACCTTCAGTAATCGCCAGCGAAGCTTAGGACGTAGTCCAAAAGCAACACATCCGTGAGGTTACGGACGGGGAAAACCCCGACGAGGCCAGGCCCGGCGAGTGTCGATTCCCGTATAAGACAGTGTCTAAAAGATCGGTGCTAGGCTTACCGTATGTTTCGATTCCGCGGTTCGAAGGGCCATGCTCGATATACGCCCATCCTGTGAATGCTGCGATGCCGACTTGCCGCCGGAGTCGCCGCTCGCGCGGATCTGCTCGTTCGAATGCACGTTCTGCGCGACCTGCGCCGAGCGTCGCCTGAACGGTGTGTGTCCGAACTGCGGGGGCGAGTTGCTGCCGCGGCCGCGCCGACCGGCATCGAAGCTGGAGGCAAATCCGCCATCGTCAGCGCGCGTATTCAAACCCGACGGCTGCATGCCGACTGCCGACCCTGAGCCGGCGCGCAGGCCGGCCCTCCGGTCCGCGGCTTTGATCGTGCGTCGAGTCGCCGCGACAGACAATTCGTTGCTCGAACCGCTCGGTAATCTATTGATCGACGCGGTGCATTCGGGTGCGTCCATCGGCTTCCTCGCGCCGGTGTCATGCGAGACCGCGGATCGCTACTGGCAAGGAGTCTTCGCATCCCTCGGCGAGGACCTGCTGCTCTGGGTCGCCGAACTGGATGGCGTCGTCGTCGGAACAGTGCAGCTTTCGTTGTGCGACAAGGACAACGGCCGGCATCGGGCCGAGGTGCAGAAACTCCTGGTGCTGCGTGCTGCGCGCGGGAACGGCGTCGCGTCGCTCCTGATGGGCGAGCTGGAAGCCGAGGCAAGGCGCCGCAAGCGTTCGCTGCTGTTCCTCGACACGCTGCTCGCCTCGCACGCAGAGGACGTCTATCGCCATCTGGGGTGGAGCCGCGCAGGTGAAATACCGGACTATGCGACCACGCCCGACGGGGAGCTGTTTCCAACCGTGCTCTACTTCAAGCAACTCCGGGCCTGAGCCGTCTGTCCTCGGCCCGGTCAGAACACAATTCGCCATGCACGCTGGATCGTCGCTGGAACTGCGCGTCCCACCGGTTGCCGTCGCGTCGGTCGCTGCTCTGTGCATGTGGATGCTCGCGCGTTGGACTCCCGGCCTTGATTGGGGCCAATACTGGCGGCTTGGAACTGCCATGTTGCTGGTTGCGGCAGGGGTACTGGTCGCCGTCGCCGGAGTGCTCGAATTCCGCCGGGCACGCACGACCGTGAATCCGACGACACCGCAAGCCGCATCCTCGATGGTGCGCTCCGGCATCTACCGTCATACGCGCAACCCGATGTACCTGGGCATGTTGCTCGTGCTGGCCGCCTGGGCCGCCTGGCTCGCCAACCCGGCGGCTTTCGTCGTCCTGCCGGTCTTCTGCCTGTACATCAATCGCTTCCAGATCGAACCCGAGGAACGCATCCTCGCAGGACTCTTCGCGGGCGAATTCGACGCCTATCGACGGTCCGTCCGCCGCTGGCTCTGAGCTCGACCGGAAGCTGCGTATGATGCCGGCAGCCATGATCATTCAGCAGCCGAGCGGTGCGGCACGGCAACTCGTGTTGCTGTTCCATGGCCTTGGTGCCAGCGCAGAGGACCTGCGGCCGTTGGGTGAGCGGCTCGCGGCGGAGTATCCGGAAGCGTTGGTGGCGAGCCTGAGAGCACCCCATCCGGCGAGCTTTGGCACTGGCTACCAGTGGTTTTCCGTCGAGGGCATCGACGACGCCAGGCGGGTCGACCGGGTTGCCGCCGAGATGCCGCTGTTCGTGGCGGCGATCCGGCAATGGCAGCGTGACACGGGCCTCGGTCCGGAGGCCACCGTGCTGGTGGGATTTTCGCAGGGGGCCATCATGGTGCTCGAGGCGGCGACCCAGGCGGGCGACGACGTGCTTGCCGGACGCGTGGTGGCGCTCGCCGGTCGGTACGCCCGGTTGCCGGCGACAAATCCGGGGGGGACGACACTGTTCCTTATCCATGGCACGGCCGACGAAGTGATCCATTACGGTTTCACCGTCGAAGCTGCCAGGCACCTCGTCGCGCTCGGTGCCGACGTCGTCGCGGACGCCATTCCGTGGCTGGGGCACGGAATCGACGCAGAGGTGCTCGACCTGGTGGTTCGACGGTTGCGAACCCACGTGCCGAAGCGCCATTGGAAGGCTGCGATGCGGCAGGGCGCTCCTGCGCCGGACGGCGTGACACAGTAGGATAGGCACCCCACGGAACCGGTCACAAGGGCGCGAAATCGATGAATTCACCGGCTTCTTCGCTGAAAATCGCGGACGCTTCGCTCGTCAGCTATACCCACTGGATGTATGCGCTGCATGCGGCGAGCGCCCTGATCGGCATGTTCGGCTCGGCGTTCATCGCCACGGCCTTCGTGTTCGGCCTGCCGTCGATCGTCGCCGTGGTGATGAACTACATCCGCCGCAGCGATGCCCGTGGCACCCACCTGGAATCGCACTTCGCCTGGCAGCTGCGCACGTTCTGGTTCGCCGCGCTCTGGGTCACGGTCGTGTTCCTGCTGTCGCTGCCCCTGTTCTTCGTGCTCGTCGGGTTCGTCACGTTCCCGATAGGCATATTCATCATCGGAGTCTGGGTCATTTATCGCGTCGCGCGCGGTTGGCTCAAGCTCAAGGACGGGCTGCCCGTCTGATCTCGCGCCAGTCTTTCCCGTCCATTCAAACCCGGAGTCGCTTCATGGTCGTTGCTGCGGACAAAGTCGTGCTGATCCATTACACCCTCACCAACGACGAGGGTAAAGTGCTTGACAGCTCATCGGGCGGCGATCCGCTCGCGTATATACACGGCCACGGCAACCTGATTCCAGGCCTCGAACGCGAGCTCGAAGGCAAAGCGTCAGGAGCGAAGCTCAGCGTGAAGATTGCGCCGGCCGACGGCTACGGCGAACACGATGCGGAACTCATCCAGCGCGTGCCGAAGCGCTCGTTCGGCAAAGTTTCGAACCTGAAGCCCGGCATGCAGTTCCAGGCCCAGACGTCCGATGGTCACGCGCGCATGGTGACGGTCACCGGTATCCAGGGCGACATGGTCACCATCGACGGCAACCATCCGCTGGCCGGCGAGCACCTCAACTTCGAAGTCGAGATCACCGAAGTGCGCGAGGCGACGCAGGAAGAACTCGAGCACGGCCACGTGCACGGGGCGGGCGGTCACCACCACTGACCGGAGCACGCGCGGTCATCGTGCGGAAAATGGGGACGCTCGCCTATTTTCCGGAAAATAGGCGAGCGTCCCCATTTTCCTGTCCATTTCGCCTAGTAATTTCCACCTATGGCACGGCGGATAGTCCGGAAGCCGGAAGAACGTTCCGGGCGCAACCTGTGCCCCGTACGTTTTTCCTCCTGCGTGAAAATTTGGCCGGCTACCGCAAGGTTCGCCGGCCTTCTTTTGTCCGTCAGTTGACGACCGGCAGGCGGAAGTCGCTGTCGAGTGCCGCAAGCGTCGGTGGATCGCGTCCATAGACGTCGTTACGGAAGACCACCTGGCCATCCGGTCGCGGCTGGGCGGTCCAGTACAGAAGCAGCACCGGAATCGGCGTCGTCAGGTTGACGGTCCGCGTTTCCTTCGTCGCGATCACCGCGTCGATTTTCTGCCTGTTCCACTGCGGGTCGTTGAGCACGAGCTCCGTGAGTTCGAATGGCTGCTGCACGCGGATGCAGCCGGAGCTGAAGGTGCGCTGGTCCTGCTCGTACAGCGACTTCGCCGGCGAATCGTGCAGGTACACGAGGTACGGATTGGGAAACATGATCTTGACCAGGCCAAGCGCATTGTTCGGGCCCGGATCCTGCACGAACTGGTACGGTGGCAAGCGCGAAGGCCCGTACTGATTCCAGTTGACTGAATAGGGATTCACTTCGCGCCCGCTGCGGTCGAGCACACGGATGTTCATTCGTTTCAGCGCGCCGGGGTTGCGCCTCAGCTCGGGCAGCTTGTCCTTGACCAGGATGCCCGGTGGAATGGTCCAGGTCGGATTGAACACGACGTAGGTGATTTTTGAGCGGAAGATCGGCGTTTCGCGCTCGTCCCGGCCCACGACGACTTTCGACGTCCAGACGGGTTCATCGTTGCGGAAGTAGCTCACGTAGAAGCCAGCGACGTCGACCAGAACGAATTCGCCTTTCATCTCGTGCAGGGTCCAGCGGCCGCGCTCGAGGTTGATGCGGATCTGGTCAATCCGTTGTGCCACCGGCACGTTCATCGCCGCGCGCGTGCCGGGCCCGATGGCACCATCCGCCGCCAGGCCGTGGCGTTCCTGGAAGGCCTTGACCGCCTGCTCGAGCGTCGCGTCGTAGAAGTCTGCGGCCGCGGTAGTGCCCGGCGTTGGCTCCAGATCTCGCGTGACTTCCAGCCGCTTGCGCAGCACCGGCACGCGCGCGTCGCTGATGCCTGGCTTCAGCGTCGGGCCATCCGCAAGGCTCGGCCAGCCGCCAGCCGCGGCGATTGCACGGTGTTCCTTCAGGCGATCACGACCACGCTGATACCAGGCGTGCGACGGCCGCGCGCTGTCGAAGGCTGCGCGGATTTCGCCGGCGGCGAGACGGGCCGAGAAGCGCTGCAGTCCTTCGTCGAACGTTGGCGTCGGGCGCTGCGAGAAGTTCCATTGCGAACTCAACTTCACCGGATCCACCTTGCCGAGGTAGACGTGGTAGAGCCCGAGCATGAAGGCGTCGGTCGCGAGCAGTTCGAGGTCGGCGAGATCCTGCAGCGTCAGCGGCGATTGCATGCGCACGTCGAGGCGGTACGAGCGGAGAGCTTCGACGTGGTAGTCGTTGGGATCGAGACCGTCGTTGTGCAGGTCTTCGATGCTCGCGACGAGCTCGTCGAGCCTGGCCGGGTCCTGCCAGGCAGGCTGGAACTGCTGCGCCTCGTAGTACTTTGCGACCAGCTCATCGGCGATGACGCGTGCCCCGCGCACGTCCTGCTGCTTCTCGTAGCGCAGATGGTCGATGCGGTCGCGGATGGCTTCCGCCAGCGGACTGGTGACAGTGGCGACCGGTGGAACCGTCACCGCCTGCGCGGGCTGCTGCGCGAACGTGGTAACGGGCGAGAGGAGCGCCGTGGCCAGGGCTGCCACGACGGCGAAGACCGATCGATGTCTCATGCGGGTGAGTTCCAGGAATGTCAGGTGCGAGCGATCTTCGCTTGCAGGTCGTAGGCATCCGCGCCGGTGACCTGGACGTCGGCCCAGTCGCCGGCCTGGAGCTTCTTGCCGGGTTTCGGGATGCGCACGACGCCATCGATTTCCGGCGCGTCGGCTGCCGAGCGTGCAATCGCGCCGTCGTTCGGGTCGATGCGATCAACGAGGACGCGAATTCGTTTGCCAACCTTTGCGGCGAGCTTTTCCGCGCTGATCGCCGCTGCCACTTCCATGAAGCGCGCGAGCCGCTCCTCCTTCACTTCCTCGGGCACCGGGTCGGGCAGGGCGTTAGCTGCAGCGCCTTCGATCGGCGAGTATTTGAAGCAGCCGACGCGATCGAGCCGCGCTTCACGCAGCCAGTCGAGCAGCATTGCGAAGTCCGTCTCGGTCTCGCCGGGGAAGCCGACGATGAACGTGCTGCGCAGGGTGATGTCAGGGCACATCTCGCGCCACCGGTGGATGCGTTCGAGCGTGTTCTCGGCGTGCGCCGGACGCTTCATGAGCTTGAGCACGCGCGGGCTGCCGTGCTGAAACGGGATGTCGAGGTACGGCAGGATCTTGCCATCGGCCATCAACGGGATTACGTCGTCGACATGCGGGTACGGGTACACGTAATGCATGCGCACCCACGCGCCAAGTGATCCGAGCGAACGGGCAAGGTCGACAAATTTCGCCTTGACCGGCTTGCCGCCCCAGAAGCCCGTGGCGTACTTGAGGTCGGCGCCGTAGGCGCTCGTGTCCTGCGAGATCACCAGCAGTTCCTTCACGCCCGCCTGCACCAGGCGCTCAGCTTCGAGCATCACGTCGCCGATCGGGCGGCTCGCCAGGTCGCCCCGCATCGAGGGGATGATGCAGAACGTGCAGCGGTGATTGCAGCCTTCGGCAATCTTGAGATACGCGTAGTGCCGCGGCGTGAGCCGGATGCCCTGCGGTGGCACGAGGTCCACGAACGGGTCGTGCAGCGGCGGCAGGTGTTCGTGCACGGCCTGCACGACTTGTTCGTACGCGTGCGCACCGGTGACTTTCAGCACCGTCGGGTGACGATCGGTGATCGTCTCCGGACGCGCGCCGAGACACCCGGTCACGATCACCTTGCCGTTGCGCGCCAGGGCCTCGCCGATAGCGTCGAGCGATTCGTGCACGGCGTCGTCAATGAAGCCGCATGTATTGACGACGACGAGGTTCGCGTCCTCGTACGTGCCGACGACGTCATACCCCTCGGCACGCAGGCGCGTCAGGATGCGTTCGGAATCCACGAGCGCCTTGGGGCAGCCGAGGGAGACGAAACCGATGCGGGGAGGGGTGGGCAAGGGGCTAAGGAAGGGGAGGAAGGGCGCGCATTCTAAGGCAATATGGAGTCAATCCGCAGGAGGTGGCCGATGGCCGAGATTCGACGCAGCCAGGACCGGGGCTATGCCGACCACGGCTGGCTCAAGTCTTACCACTCGTTCTCGTTCGCGGGTTACCACGATCCGCAGCATGTCCACTTTGGGCCCCTGCGCGTGCTCAACGAGGACCGGGTCGTGCCGGGCGCCGGTTTCGGCACCCACGGTCACCGCGACATGGAAATCATCAGCTACGTGCTCGAAGGCGAGCTTGCGCATGAGGACTCGACCGGGACGAGCTCGACGATCCGCCCCGGCGACGTGCAGCGCATGAGCGCGGGCAGTGGCGTGCAGCACAGCGAGTTCAATGGGTCGCAGCAGCAACCCGTGCACTTCCTGCAGATCTGGATCCTGCCGAACGTCGGTGGCATCCCCGCCGGCTACGAGGAAAAGCGCTTCAGCGAGGACGAAAAGCGCGGCCGTTTGCGCCTGATTGCCTCGCCTGGTGGGGCGCAGGGTTCCGTCCATATTCACCAGGACGCGCAGGTGCACGCCGGGTTGTTCGACGGACCCGAGCAAGGCCAGCTCCAGGTCGCCGCCGGACGCCTGATCTACGTTCACGTCGCCCGCGGTCGCGTCGTTGCCAACGGCGAGGCGCTCGAGGCGGGGGATGCCTTGAAGCTGACAGACGAATCTGAGCTGCGTCTCAGCGACGGCGAGGCGGCCGAGGTGATCGTGTTCGACCTGCCCGCTGACGCCGATTAGCGGCTAGGGTCGCAGCGGGTTGTCAGAATTCGCAGCCGCCGCCCCCGCAACCACCGCCACCGCACGGACCCGTGTCACACGGCCTTTCATAGCCGCTACCGAGTGATCCGGCGTGCAAGACGCCGCTTGCACTCATCAGCTTCTCCACCTTGGCCTTGCCGGACGTGCCATCGAGCGGCAGGCTGGCCAGGCGGCAAAGTTCGCTCCACGTTGCAATCCTGTCGGCCATCTTGTGGCTGACTTCGACGACGCGACCGTTGGCGGGGCAGTGGTAATCGTAGGTAGGCATGAGTGTGCGGAGTTGCGAGAGAATCGACGTTCTATTCTAACGCACCGGCCCTTTCCCGGAAGCGTGCTGCGTCTCTGGAGGCGCTGGAGACGATTGGCGTGCTGNGCCGGTAGCGCGTCCTAGCGTCCCTTTGCCAGGTACAGCCGGTCGTCGAAACTCATGACCCACTTCGGCCGGTAAACCACCGCCATGCCGATGATGGTGCCATTGGCGATCGCCTCGCCGAAGCTCATGAAGGGCAGGATCGCAAAGTACTCGGGTCCCGCGCGTGCCGCATCCAGTGTTCCGCTGGCCGCCATCAGTGCAACGCGCACGAGGCCTGCGAGGTTGAACGCGAGCGCCGCGCCCAGGAACGTTGTGATGAAGAAGTAGATGAAGTAGTTGTGCGGCAGGCGTGCGTGAACCTGTTCGTGGAACCACGCTGTGAAGAGCGCCGGCACCACGACCATGCACAGCAGGTTCGGACCGTACAGGCTCCATTCGGCCATGCCGAGGTACGACAGCACGGCGAGCACGAGCGCGCCCGCGACCACGGCAAGGTGCCAGCCGTGCATCAGCGTGAGCGCGGTCATGAGCAGGAAGCGCACCGAAAGTCCGGGCGTGATGCCCGCCTTCATTGCCCAGACGACCAGCAGCAGCGCCATCGAGCTGAACCAGACCCACTGCCGCTCGCCGTCGGCAAGCCACTCGGACCAGGGTGCACGAAGCAGGGCGAACGCAAGTGCGACGCCGGTTGCTGCCGACACGCCGATATTGACGCCGCTGCTCAGCAGGCCGGCTTCGATCAGCATCAGGCGGGACCCGGTGCGTCCTTCTCCACGCGGGTCGTGCCAGCCAGTTGCTGCCCCGCTCCGGGCGCGACGCTGCGCAGGTGCACGGCCTGCTGCGGGAGCGGAATCTCGATGCCTTCCTTCGCCAACGCTTCGTACACGCGCGCCGTCATTTCGGTGCGGATCGTCACCCAGTCGCCGAAGTCGTTGGTCCAGGCGCGGATGCCGAAGTCGAGCGAGCTCGCGCCGAAGCCCTTGAACACGATGGCCGGCATCGGCTCGGGCGAAATACCCGGTGTGCCCAGCGCGACTTCGTTAAGGAGTGCCATGACCCGGCGCGGATCCGAGCCATAGGCCACGCCCACGTCCACGTCGATGCGACGGTTCATGTCACTCAGCGTCCAGTTGATCAGCTTCTCGGACAGCAGCGTACCGTTCGGCACGATGACGTCAGCGCCTTCGAACGTCGTCAGAGTCGTCGCCCGCATGCCGATCGCGCGCACTTTGCCCGAGGTGCCCGACACTTCGACGACGTCTCCCGGCTGGATCGGACGCTCGAACATCAGGATCAGGCCCGAGACGAAGTTGTTGACCACGTTCTGCAGGCCAAAGCCGATGCCGACACCCAGCGCGCCGAAGATGATGGCGAACTGCGAGGTCTCAAAGCCGGCGGCGGCCAGCGCGACCATCAGGCCGATCAGCACGAGCGCATAGTAGCTGAGCGAGGAGATGCTGTGGTCGACGCCGCGCGGCAGTTCCATCTTCGGCAGTACTTCGTCGCGAAGGACGAGCCGCACCGTGCGCGCGATCCAGAACGCGACATATACCGAGAACAGGAACAGCAGGATGCTGCCAAGCGTGACGGAGATCTGCCCGAATGCGATCGGGTGAGTGAGCACCGCCTTGGCTCCGCCGAAGATGGGCCGTGCGACGCGGAACTGGTTCAGCGTCACGACGATCCAGGCGATCGCCGCGGCCACGCCGAACAGCTTGTTGGTGCTTGCGAGCAGCGGACCCGCGTGCTGGGTGATCACGCGGAAACGCGTCATTTCCTGCCGCGCGAGCAGCAGGCTCAGGATCGAAGAGAGGACGTTGGTGCCCGCGTACAGCGCAAGGCCAAGATATGCGCTGTCGAGCACGGCACTGACGAGCATCTCCGCCAGTGACACGTTGCCGACGACGTTCGCGATCATCGCGATGACCAGCGCCAGCACCGCAATCCAGGCGAACACGCGCAGCACGTTGGTCGCCAGCATGATGCCGGTTGGCGTCCGCCTGCGAGCGGCAGAGTAGAGCAGCCACACGACCACGCCTGCCGTGACGACCGACACGGCGAGGATGTAGAGCCGGTAGAACAATGGCTGGCCGAGCAGCAGGAAACCCAGGCGATACAACAGGTAGAGCGCGGTGCCGACGTAGGGCCAGGGCCCGAGGACCTGGAAGACCTTCTGCGGCAGCAATCGCAGCACCGGAATCAGCGCCAGCAGCATCGCCATCTGGTGCATGACGAGCGGTGCGTCCGGGAACACGACAACCACGCCGATCAGCGTGAGCAGCAGCCAGGCGGAGATCGGGCGCCGCAGCACCCGCGCTGCCGCTTGCATCTCGGGCTCGGTGTAAACCCGCTTCCGGCTGCGATACGCGAGCAGCAGCAGCAGCGGCAGCAGCACGACGGCCGCCGCCTTGTACCCGCGCAGGCGGTGCTGGTTCGCCGCACCCCATTCCTGGATGAACGACGTCTCGAGTCGCAGGCCCGTCTCTGCGCCCTGCAATTCCCGCGCCGAGAACGTGGTGTCGTTCCAGGCCTGCCAGACCGGAACCGCATCGATCATTCCCAGTCGGCGGTCGTAATACGCAATCGCGGCCTCGACGCTATTGGTGCCGGCTTCGATGCTCGACTGGACCTTGTTGGCACGACGACGCAGCCTGAACTGCTCTTCCATCGGTTGGGCCAGCGCCCGCTCCGCCTGTCCAATCTGGCCCAGGATCACGTTCACGCGATCGCTAAGCGCGGATGTGACGCCCCCCGCGACGAGCGCGGCCAGGGTGGCTTCCCACACGGCGCGCCGCTGCGCGAGTTCCGCAGCGTCCTCGGTGTAAGGAGTGGTGACACGGTCGAGGTCGCGCCGCCAGTCCGTCAGTTCCCGGTCATAGAACCGCCAATGGCTCTCGAGGCTCTCGAGCCGGATGACCGAAAGCTGCTTCAAGTCCTCTTTCTCGGAGGCCTTCGACAGGTTGAAGATGCCCGTGGTGATCGCGTCGAGCTCCGCGCCGAGTTTCTTGCCGACGTCCTTCTGTCGCGCGCGCACGAGGGCGTCCTGCGCGAAGCGCTCGTCTTCGTCGGCGCGCATCGGGATGTCGCCAGCGGCAATCGGTTCGGGCGTGGCGGACTTGAGCGCCGGCTCGGCCGGCGTCTCGGCGGCAGCCAAGCCGTGAATCGACAGTCCTGCCGCGATACCGGCGTGCCCGGTCACGATGGACACCAAGGCCAGCAAGGCACCCAGGGCGCGGGGTGAGCGGCACATCTTTTTCAGGCCATCCATCATCTTTCAAGCATACCGGCCGGCGAAGTCCCGCATTGTCGCACCTGTTCCAGCGCCGTCCTACGGGGTCTATCGCCTGACGATGCCCTGGCTCTGGCAAAATGCTTCTCCCCCGGCACTGCCCTTGGGTGGGCCGACCCTCTGTTCCTCCAGCCAGATGTGTTCCAGATGCACGAGATGCTCGCGTCCCTGATCCAGTGGTACCTCGAAGCCCTCGACCAGGGTGGTTACTGGCTCATCGGGCTGCTGATGG
>Ga0031656_10000360_pt1 | contig 15078 bp, 15 predicted proteins | sample FrelakmetDIP11DI_FD_55080 | JGI IMG/M metagenome (GOLD analysis project Ga0031656, IMG submission 55080) | Freshwater lake sediment microbial communities from the University of Notre Dame, USA, for methane emissions studies - DIP11 DI | ecosystem: Environmental > Aquatic > Freshwater > Lake >... | reverse complement strand
CCCCGCCATTTGTCCTGATAACCATATGCGCCCTTTGGGCCATTAAGTCGACGACTTTGCCTTTACCGTTATCGCCCCATGTGGGGTCGGTAACGAAACTTGTTCCTTCCCAATATTTTAGATTCTCTAACGACACACGGCATTTTAACTTGGAGAGACTATGAAGACAAGCCTAATTAGGGGCAATTTTGTATTTCTTGCTCTGGCGGACGGCCCAGATAAAAATTGCCAGTAGAACGCCAATTGCGATTTTTGCTCCGAAAGTGCCGTGATATTGGACAATAACCGGAGCCGCAATAAGGCTGACCAAATTAACGACCTTAATCATCGGGTTAAGAGCCGGTCCGGCCGTGTCTTTTAGGGGGTCGCCGACGGTATCGCCCTCAACAGATGCTTTATGGGCGTCCGAACCTTTACCGCCTAAGTGCCCGTCTTCAATATACTTCTTGGCGTTATCCAAAGCACCACCGGCAATGGCCATATATACGGCGATTAGCTGCCCAGTTAATATAACGCCGGCCAGAAAAGCTCCTAAAGCTTCGACTTGAAAAATAAGGCCGACCAGAAGCGGAAGCGAGACTGAAAGAGCAACTAAACTAATTAAGTCTTTTTGGGCAGCGGCAGTTGTAAGGCTGACAACCTTGTCGTATTCAGGTACTTTAGTGCCTTCCATAACACCGGGGATTTTAAATTGTTGTCTTACTTCCTCGACTATTTTGATGGCAGCCCGGGCAACGGCTTTAATGGCTATCGAAGCAAAAAGAAAAGGAAGGGCTCCGCCGATCAAAAAGCCGATAACGGTTGGCAGCGAAGAGATTCTTATCGAGTCAAGTACAGGCAGTCCCAGTCTGGCCTGGACGATACCGATATCGGTAACAAAAGAGAAGAAAAGAGCCGTTGCTGCGACGACGGCGGAGGCGATCGCCAGCTGTTTCGTAATTGCCTTTGTCGTATTGCCGACCGAATCAAGCTCAGCCAGAATTTTCCAGGCTTTTTTACCGACTCCGGCCATTTCTCCGATGCCGTTGGCGTTATCCACAATAGGCCCGAAAGAGTCCATAGCCACGTTATTCCCGGTTAAAGAAAGCATCCCTATTCCGATCATTGCGACTCCGTAGAGCATATAAATCGGCGGCATGCCCCAATAAATTAACCAACTCGAAGCTAAAGCGGCACAGATTACAAAGACGCTCCAGACAGATGATTCCATTCCTACCCCCAAACCGGAGAGAATGGTTGTAGCGCTGCCCGTTTTGGTCGATTCGACAATTTCCTGAACCGGCCGTTTTTTGTAGGACGTAAAGTATGAGGTTAAAGGATTAAAGACGACGGCCAGGGCGATTCCGACAGCATTCAAAACAGCCAGTTTCCACTCCCCCGCATAAATAACTGCGAATAAAAAGGCCGTAATTATGGTAATAAGACTTGAAAGTTCATAACTACGGAACATTGCTTCTTCGGCATCTTTCGCATGCAGTTTTTTAATCGGAAAGTTTTCCCAAATAGGAACAGCCAGGGTTCCGATTATTGAAGAAATTACACCGATTGCCCGGACAACCAAAGGATAGACTATCCAATAGGAATGACCGGTTAGGTGATATAAAACCAACCCCAATATTAATGAAGAAACAATAGTTACCTCATAAGATTCGAAAATATCGGCGGCCATACCAGCACAATCACCGACATTATCACCGACCAAATCGGCTACGACACCGGCGTTTCTAGGGTCATCTTCCGGTAGATTCTTTTCGACTTTACCGACCAGATCGGCGCCCATATCGGCTGCCTTGGTATAAATACCGCCGCCGATACGCATAAAAAGAGCGACCAGAGTTCCGCCGAAACCGAAACCCAATAAAGCATCAGGAGCCGCCTTGCCGAAAATAATGAAAATAACGGTTCCGCCGAGAAGCCCGAGTCCGTCGGTCAGCATTCCGGTAAAGGTACCCGCCCGATAAGCGGTTGTAAGGGCACCGTTGTGATCTCCCAAAACGGCTTTAGCCGTTACTCTGACATTGCCTTCGATTGCAACCCGCATACCGAGTTGGCCGACTAAAGTTGAAAAGGAAGCGCCGATTATAAAGGCGATTGTTCGGCCGATAGCGACAATTAGAGTTGCGTTTTCGCCGAATCTGGCGACGGCTTCGGAAGAGGGCGGGATGATATAGACACTCAGAAAAAGTATGACAGTCAGAGCCATGAGAACGATGACAATAGTTTTTAACTGTTTTTTGAGGTATCCTTCGGCGCCTTTTTTGATGGCCCGCCAAACAAATTGCATCTTTTCATCGCCCTTGTCCTCGGAAGACGTTTTTTTCCAGAGCCAGACGGCATACAAAAGTGAAGTTATGGCGACGCCGATGACGCCCCAGAGCATTATTTGTTCAACCAAAGCCAGCTCGTTCATTTAAAAAAGTTACTAAAATAAGACCCTTAATCTGGGTCGGTAACTTATTCTAAAAAAGGAAGATGGCTTTTGCAAGAATTACTTTTGTCTTAAATAATAAGTAGTGTAAAATTTTCCGATTGTATATAATATCGTATGACTTCAAGGACGCACGATATGATTGCCTTTGCTTCCTTACTTTCCGTGGCAGTCTATTTCCCGCCGGGCCAGTTAAACATAACGACGTCGGTGGCCGCCCTGGTCGGTAATATTGTCGGAGCCCTCGTCCCCGATATGGACCAGGCAACGAATAGGTTATGGGATTTACTTCCGGCGGAAATTTTATCGGTCGGATTTTCAGAAATTTAATGCTTCATCACAGAACCTTATCGCATTCGATTCTCGGCGGATTTCTTTTCTATAAAATATTGGAGTTTGCTTCTGTTAGGCTTTTTAACAGCGACTTCGTGAATATCCAAATTGTTGTTATAAGCATAATGATCGGCTTTATCTCGCACATAATAGCCGACATGTTTACCAAAGACGGTATTCCCCTCTTCTTTCCCCTCCCTATAAAAATCGGAATCCCGCCTTTTGAGGTATTAAGAATAACAACCGGGAAATTCATGGAAAAATTCATAATTTTCCCGGCAATAATCGTTTATTTGATTTGGCTGGCCGTAAATAAGCAAGGAGAACTATTATTCCTCATTAACCTTATCCGAACGTAAGCATTCGGGGCGCTTTTGCTAATAGTCGCACAATATTATATGTCTAAAGTTGCCAGCTTGGCGTGGGTTTGGATGTATTTTTTACGGGGAGGGACTTCTTCGCCCATGAGCATGGTAAACAGCCTGTCGGCGTCTTCAGCGTTCTCGACGGTTATTTGCTTGAGCGTTCTTCTGGCGGGATCCATTGTTGTTTCCCAAAGCTGGTCAGGGTTCATTTCCCCTAAACCTTTGTACCTTTGGATAGTAACTTTTCCGGTGATATTTTTCAGTATCGCTTCTTTATCATCGTCGGTGTAAGCATAATGTATCTCTTTTCCCTGCACTATCTTATATAAAGGAGGAAGGGCAATATAAAGATAGCCTTTATTCAGAATCTCCGGCATGTGGCGGTAAAAGAAAGTCAAAAGCAGGGTTTTAATGTGGCCTCCGTCAACGTCGGCGTCGGTCATAANGATTATGCGGTGATATCGGACTTTATCATAGTTTAAAGAGTCGCCTATTCCGCCGCCCAATGCGATAATTAAGTCTCTGATTTCCTCAAATTTGACGATTTTATCAAGCTGTGCCCTCTCCGTATTTAAAATCTTACCCCCGAGGGGTAAAATGGCCTGGAATTTTCTGTCTCTCCCCTGTTTGGCCGAACCTCCGGCGCTATCTCCCTCGACAATATAGAGTTCCGAAATGGAAGGATCCGAAGTTTGGCAATCGGCCAATTTTCCCGGAAGAGTGGCGCCTTCTAATGCCCCTTTTCTTAAAACGGCTTCTTTGGCAGCCCGGGCGGCCAAACGGGCTTTGGCGGCCAAAAAGACTTTTTCAAGGATCCGTCTTGCGTCGGTCGGATGTTCTTCAAAGTAGGTATCCAAGCCTTCTTTTACGGCCGCGGTCACAAAGCCNAAAACTTCGGGATTATTGAGCTTGGCTTTTGTTTGGGATTCAAATTGCAGTGCCTCGGAAGGCATTTTAATGTATATCACGCCGGTTAATCCTTCTCTAAGATCATCCCCGGTGAGGATGTTTTTATCTTCTTTGCCGTTTCCTCCGTTTCCGTTTAAGCGTTTGGCATAATCGGAGATAGCCCGTGTTAAGGCCATTCTGAAGCCGGTAACGTGTGTTCCGCCGTCAATTGTATTTATACCATTGACAAAACCCTTGACATTTTCCGTATATGAATCGGTATATTGAATGGCGCATTCACAGGAGATTGAACCTTCTTCTTTGACCGTATAAATAACATTCGAAAGGGGAATTTTACCCCGGTTGGAGTGGGCAACCAGTGATTTTATTCCGCCCTCGAAATAGTAAGAAGCGGTTTCGCCGCTTCTCTCGTCCAGAAAATGAAACGATAAACCGCCGACCAGATATGCACGGTCTTTAAGAAGAGTTTTGGCTTTTACGGCATCAAAAGTGATATCACCGAAAATGGCTTTATCGATATAAAAAGTCGTTATTGTGCCGGTTACGCCTTCTCCGATTTTAATATTCCACTTTTTTGGCAGCCATTCATCGAGTTGTTTTTGGTTCGCCAAGCTAACCTCTTTTAAAGGTTGGCCGGCTTTATATTCCTGGTAAAAGGCTTTTGTATCTCTTAAAACGACAACCCTAAAGGAACTGGAAAGAGCATTTACGACGCTGGCACCTACCCCATGAAGTCCGCCGGATATTTTATATGCGCCACCGCCAAACTTTCCGCCGGCATGAAGCTTGGTCATGGTCAATTCCAGCGCAGAAACGCCGCTTTTGTGTTTATCGACCGGAATTCCCCGCCCGTCATCGCGAACGGTTGCCGATCCGTCTTTACATAAGATCACCCAGATGTTTTTGGCGACTCCGGCGAAAGATTCGTCAACCGAATTGTCGACAATTTCACGCAGACACTCATGAAGTCCGCGTGTGTCGGTTGACCCGATATACATGCCGGGCCGTTTTCTGACCGGCTCGAGTCCTTCAAGAACCTGAATTTCTTTGGCGGTATAGCTGCCTATTTCATTTTTAGCCATAATAATCTCCTTGTTTAGCCTTGTTTAGGCTAGCTAATTATAACCTAAAATAAGCTCAAATTGAACACCTAACTTATTGAAATTACCAAATTTGTCATCTGCAAAAGAACATTTCCGTTGGCTTTTATGGCCGACTTTGTTTTAAGTGCCGACCTTAAATATTTACCGACATTCGGGTAATCCACATCCGGCCCAGCTAGATTATTGTGGAGAAAATACAAATAGTCCTCAAGAAAAAGTTCGGCTTCGTTTCGTTTCTTAAACTTGGTAACATATATTAATCTTTTCGGAAGGTTCATTTTCGAAAAATTAATTACCTCGTTATTTTCGCCCCTTAAACGGCTCTCCCCTATTTTAATAACCTGACATCTGGAAACGATGGTTGAAAGAAGGCCATGGATAGAAGTTGCTCCGAGAAAATAGACCAGATTGGCTTGGGGCTCTTCGAGATTTTTCAGAAAAGCGTTAAGTGCTTCCCCGGTTGCTTCGTCGACACCTTTTATATATATCGCTGTCGGCTTATTCAAGGCAAAACTGGTAAAGCGATTAAGCTGCCTGACGTCCTCAATTTTATTAAGCGGAAAATTGAGCAGGTTGAGATTATGTTTTTGGGCTAATTCAACTGCTTTTGCGTAAGTTAAATCCTCATTNCCTCCAACTATGAGATAGGCGTGCATGGTAAGTAAGTATTGGATGCAAAGCTTATTCTGTCAAGACGGCCATTTTTCTCTTGCTTGCCAACTTTTAATAGGCCATAATGTTTAATATGGCTGCCCAAACATCAGTCCCGCCTATTATTAATACGGAAGGAATCCGGACCCTGGCCGATATCCTGGCTGCGCAAGGTGCTTTTGATGAAAATCGGGCTAAGCAAGTTAAATTGGCCGAAATTCAAACCGGCAAATCGCAGGAAGAGTTACTAAAATCGCAAAATTTAGTCAGCGAAACGGATTTAGTCAAAGCCAAAGCCACTCTTTATAACGTTCCCTATGTCGATTTAATGACCGTTCCCGCTTCGCCAGAGGCACTTTCGTCGCTACCGCAGGAGTTAGCCGTAAAATTCAAGGTTTTTCCGATTTCCGTGGACAGCATAGACAAGTCAATTGTTTTGGCCATGTCCGATCCGCTTGATTTATCGGCCATAGAATTCATTGAGCAAAAAACCGGATTGCGGGTTAAGCCCCAGGCTGCCGAGCCTTCGAAAATAAATGAGATGATCGCCCAAAGGTATACGACTTCTCTGGCAAGAGAAGTTACAGAAGCTTTAAAAGAAGTTGAAGGTGATGCCGACAGTCTGAAAATATTTGAAACGAATAAGACCGGAATTATCAGGGAAGAAAAAATTGCCGAAATTGTCTCCCGAATTTTAGAATTTGCCGTTAAAGCGCGCTCGTCCGATGTTCATATTGAACCCCAGGAAAAATTAACCCGCGTTCGCTACCGCGTTGACGGAATATTACAGGAAAAACTGAATATCCCAAAAAATCTGCACGATGCCTTAATTTCCAGAATAAAGATTCTTTCGGGGATGAAAATTGACGAAAAAAGAATTCCCCAAGACGGCCGTTTTAATTTCAAAGCCGGTGGTGACGAAGTTGATTTAAGGGTCTCAACGCTGCCGACGGCTTGGGGCGAGAAAGTCGTTTTAAGGCTTTTGAAAAAATCCGGCGGGGTACCGAGTTTGGACGAATTGGGGCTAAGGGGCAGGGCTTTAAAAAATTTGACGGATGCCATTTTGCGGCCGCACGGAATAATTCTGATCTGCGGTCCGACCGGCAGCGGAAAAACGACAACCCTTTATTCGATTATCTCCCATATAAGCACGCCGAAAGTAAATATAGTTACCTTGGAAGACCCGATTGAGTATAAAATGGCAGGCGTAAATCAGGTCCAGATCAATCCTGCGGCCGGACTTACTTTTTCCTCGGGNTTNAAAGCNTTNTTAAGACAGGATCCGAATATAATTTTGGTCGGTGAAATTCGCGATAAGGAAACGGCCGATTTGGCAATTCAGGCCTCCTTAACCGGCCATTTGGTTTTTTCTACACTGCACACAAATGACGCTTCGGGTGCCTTACCCAGGCTGTTGGATATGGGTGCCGAACCCTATTTATTGGCTTCTTCAATGACGGCCATTGTTGCCCAAAGAGTCGTTCGGGAAATCCACAACGAATGTAAAGTTGAGTATAAACCGGATGTAAAAATTATAAGTGATATGAGAACAGTTTTGGGGCCGCTTTGGCCGCCGGGAAACAACGGCCAGCTTTATAAAGGACAAGGCGATGCGGAATGCGGGAATACCGGTTATTACGGAAGAATCGGGATATTTGAGGTCTTGCCCATTACCGAAAAAATTAGTAGGCTTATATTAGAAAGAGTATCGTCCAGCGAAATTGAGCACCAGGCCCGAGAGGAGGGTATGGTTACTCTCAAACAGGACGGTTATTTAAAAGTCCTGGAAGGTTTATCTTCCATCGAAGAGGTTTTGAGAGTAGCCCAAGAATAAATGACAAACATTAAGCGCCTATTAGAGTTAACCGTTGAAAGAAGCGCCTCGGATTTACATACAATCTCCGGTATTCCCCCGACGATACGGGTGGAAGGCCAATTGATGGCGGTTCCCAATGAGCCGGTTACGACGCCGGATATCGTTTACTCATATCTAAAAGAAATTCTTTCGACGGAAATGCTGGAGCGCTTGGTTGTTAACAAAGAGATTGATTTCTCCTTAGCTTTTTCCGAAAAAGCCAGATTTAGGGTAAATGCCTATTCTTCAAAAGGAGCCTTTGCCATTTCTTTTCGAAGGATTCCCCTGGAAATTCCGGAGATAGATTCCTTGGGACTACCGAGAATTCTCCACTCTTTTACCTCTTTAAGGCAGGGTTTTATCTTAGTTACGGGGCCGACCGGACACGGAAAATCAACCACTCTGGCTGCGATTTTAAATGAGATAAACCATACCCGCGAGACGCATATTATTACGATCGAAGACCCGATAGAGTTTCTTTTTAAAGCCGATAAGTCGGTGATTTCACAAAGAGAAATGGGTGTGGATACCCATTCCTGGCAAATCGCCTTGAGGAGCGTTTTGAGGGAAGANCCGGATGTTGTCTTGGTCGGTGAAATGAGAGATTACGAAACAATTGCCGCCGCCTTAACCGTTGCCGAGACCGGNCACTTGGTTTTTGCCACCCTGCACACCAATTCGGCTGCCCAGACGATTGATAGAATCGTCGATGTTTTCCCGGANGAACAACAGGAACAGGTACGTCTGCAGCTTTCAAATGTGATAGAAGCCGTATTTTCAATGCGCCTTATCCCCGGAACGACCGGAAATCGGGTCGTTGCCTATGAAATGATGCTGGGCAGTCCGGCAATAAAAACGGCGGTTCGGGAAGGAAAAACACATCAGATCGACAATATCCTGCAGACTTCCCAAGAGATCGGAATGAATACGATTGAAGTCTCTCTGGCCTCTTTAATTAAAAGCGGGAAAGTCTCCCTGGAAACTGCGCAAAGTTTTTCCTTAAGACCTGAAGAATTAAATAGATTAATCCGCTCCTCCAGATGACTTAAAGTACATGGGACAAAAGTGCGCAGTATATGAGAAAAACATCTTACTAGGTACTTTGTTCTCTGTACTAAGTACTAACTTGATATGAAAAGGTTCAGATATAAAGCTAAGAATAAAAAGGGAGAGGTTATTGCCGGAGAGGTTGAAGCTTCAAATGCACAGCTCGCCGCTAAATTAGTCAGGCAAAAAGGCTTGGTCGTTTTTTCGATTACCCCGATTGGCATTAGCGTGTTTAATTTTTTAACAAAATTTCAAAATAGGGTTACCTTTTCCGATTTAACCGTCTTTACCAGGCAACTGGCAACGATGATAAATGCCGGACTTCCCCTGACCGAAGCCCTGCTGATTTTAAGAGCCCAGTCTAAACCAATATTTCAAAAAGTAGTCAATCAGATTCTGGCCGATGTCGAGGGGGGTAACTCCCTGTCGGTAGCTATGTCAAAACATCCTCGAATCTTCTCCCCTTCTTATATCGCCTTAGTAAAATCCGGTGAACTTGGCGGGCTTTTGGATGATGTTTTGGTTAAGCTTGCCGACAATTTGGAAAAGGAACAGGAATTTAGGGGCAAAGTTAAAGGGGCGCTTATTTATCCGGCCATTATTGTCGGAGGAATGTTTATCGTCGGCTTTATCATGATGGTTTTTGTTATTCCACGCCTGCTGTCTCTTTATACCGAATTTGGGGCTAAAGTAGAGTTACCCCTGCCGACCAAGGTCTTAATATTTGTTACGGGAATACTATCCAAATTTTGGCCGATTCTGATTATCCTTATTGTGGCAGGAATTTACGGATATCAAGCTTATAGAAAAACGTCTAATGGTCGGAAAAAGACCGATGAATTGCTTTTGAAAATTCCTATTTGGGGACCTTTACAGAGACAGGTTATCTTAACCGACTTAACGAGAACTCTGAGTCTTATGGTCGGATCAGGTGTTTCAATTTTAGAGGGTTTACAAATTACAGCTGAGGTTGTCTCAAATACCGTAATTTCCGATGCCCTTAAGGATGTGGCAAAACAGGTCGAAAAAGGCTTTCCGGTTGCTTACTCTTTTGCCAAGCACCCCGAAGCTTTCCCTTTTCTTCTTTCACAAATGATTTCGGTTGGAGAGGAAACCGGGAAAATGGACGATGTTTTGTCAAAAGTAAGCCATGTCTTTGAAGTTGAAAGTGACCAAAAGGTCAAAGCTCTAACCAGTGCCATTGAGCCTGTGATTATGATTTTCTTGGGTGTCGGTGTTGGCTTTTTGGTCGTTGCCATAATTTTGCCGATCTATAATTTAACAGCTCAGCTTTAAATGTCGGGAACACTTGACAGTTAATTAAAGTTAATAAATACTGGATATAGAAGAATATAATTATTTTTTATGGAAGGGGGTGAATTTATTTAAATGACTGCTCGATTTAAAGGTTTTACACTCGTTGAGCTTCTCATCGTTATCGCCATCATCGGTGTTTTGGCTGTTGTTGTCTTGGTTGCCATTAACCCGATTGAACAACTCGCAAAAACAAGAGACGCGGGAAGAATCTCAACAGTTACTCAGGTTGGACACGCGGTTCAGGCATATTATACATCACACGCCACCCAGACGAATCAATATCCTGTAGAAGGTACGTGGAGTGTGGATATAACAACTTCGGGAGAGTTAAGTAATTTCCCAAGTGCAATCGGTTATAGTGCTTATTCGATTGCTGCATGCGCAGAAAACGTGATTAATGGTTATTGTTATGATTTGACTGTTGCAAACGGACCGATTATATATGCACGACTGGAATCAAATAACCAGAATACCAAATGTGCCGTAGGCACCCCGGTTGCGTCTGTAGTATTTTCATCAGCCGACGGACGAGGTGGAATTGTTTGTACTGCTACCGCAGATCTTAATCCATGGGCTGCAGGTACCCAAACATATTATTAATCAGGACTCTAAGCTGGGGAAATCTGGAACTAAGACGCCAGGCTAAGATAAAATTTATTTAGCTTCTGGCGTTTTGGTTTATTAAGGGTGCGGGTTTGTTTACTTGACAGGAAGGACCAATTAGTCCAATACTTAAAATACAGTTTTTGTAAGGAGGTGATATTATTTAAATGACTGCTCGATTTAAAGGTTTTACGCTTGTTGAACTTCTCATTGTTATCGCAATCATCGGTGTTTTGGCTGTTGTAGTCTTGGTTGCTATCAACCCGATTGAACAACTCGCAAAAACAAGAGATGCTGGTAGAATCTCAACAGTTACTCAGGTTGGACACGCAATTCAGGCTTATTACACATCTCACGCAACATTAGCTGCCCAATATCCTCAAATTGCCACTTGGGATACAGATATTACCGGGTCAGGCGAATTAAGTGTGTTTCCATCGGCTATCGGATATTCGGCCTACGCTGTTACTGCTTGTACGGAAAATGTAATAAACGGTAATTGTTATGACCTGGATGTGGCAACCGGACTTGGCGCGATAGCTTATGCACGATTGGAATCAAACAATCAGAACACTAAATGTACGACGCCACCCGAAGTTGCTTATGTCGTATTTTCTTCCGGAGACGGAAGAGGAGGTGTTGTTTGTGCTGATCCGGCCACAGAGCTTGATCCTTGGGCTGCAGGTTCACAAACCTATCAATAGGTATAAAATAAATTTTATTTCTCTTGGAGGTTTTTATGGTTAATAAACCGGAAGAAATATCCGGTTTGGAAGAATGCAATTGGTTAATACTCTATTTGTTTTAATCCTGGGCTTGGTTACAGGCTCTTTTTTGGGCGCTTTGACCTATCGTTTCCCAAAGGGAATAAGTATAAAAAAAGGACGTTCTTTTTGCCCAAATTGTAAAACGGCCATCAAGTGGTTTGACAATATTCCGCTCTTCTCTTACTTGTGCTTAGGTGGAAAATGCCGGAATTGTCACAAAAATATATCACTTCGCTACCCCGTAATTGAAGCCGTTAGCGGTTTTCTTTTCGTCTTTGTCTATACTTACGCTTGCAGAATCGGAGCCTTTTCGGAACTGAGCTGTTTGTATCAAGCTAATTTTGGACTACTCTACTTCCCTTTTATTATCCTTATATTTTCATTTTTATTGGCCATTTTTGTAATTGATTTGGAGCATCAGATTATCCCGGACCGGTTAATATATTTTCTCCTTTTGTTTATAAGTTTTGCTCTTTTAATGTTTCCGGGAACTGTCCCCTTCCAACATCTGGCCAGCGGATTCGGAGCGTCTTTGTTTCTTTTAATTATCTTTTTAGTTACAAGAGAAAAAGGAATGGGCTTGGGGGATGTAAAATTTGCCCTGTTTGCCGGGACATTTCTGGGTTGGCCTCAGACAATTGTCTGGCTATTTTTGAGTTTTTTAATTGGGGCGGTAGTGGGTGTATTTTTAATCCTCATTAAAAAAGCTTCTTTTGGAAAGCACATCCCTTTTGGCCCGTTTTTAGTAGTATCATTTTTTATAGCTACCTTTTTCGGCAGTCAAATAATCTCATGGCTAGGATTTTAAAAAGACAAAATTCGGGTTTTACGATGATGGAGTTACTAATTGTAATGGCAATTCTGGTTATGCTTTCGATAGTTCTTTTTGTCGCTTATCGGACAAATATGGAAAAAAGTGTTGACAGCAAAAGAAAGACGGATGTTTATAATATTGCCCAGGTTTTGGAAGAATACGAAAAGGACAACGAATCTTACCCGGCCAACTTAACTGCCTGCGGTGTTTCGACGGTCGGATCACCGCTGGAGAATTATATTGGATCGGTTCCCTGTGACCCGCAAAGAGGTACTGATTACGGCTATCAGGTCGGACCGACAGCCGGTAATAGGGCTTGGTTTAAAGTTTTTGCCCTTTTGAAAAATACCGGTGACACCGACATTGCCAGACTGGGCTGTTCTGCTGGTTGCGGTCCGGGAAATGCCTTTAATTATTTTGCGGCCAGCCCGAATTCACCTTAAATTGGAATTTGTTAATGAAAATATTTTCTAGGGAAGAAGGCCTAATCGTTTTGGTGATTTTACTGGCCCTGGTTATCGTTTCATATCCGAATTTTCAAATTTCCTTAAGACGGGCCAGAGATGCCCAGAGAAAAAACGATATCGGTATTTTAGCCAATGGTCTTGCGGTGTTTGCCGATGGTTTCGGAAGTCTCCCTCTCTCCTCCCCCGACGGAAAAATTCTGGCCTGTAATCCCCTGATCAGCCAGGTCGGAAAGCAGGTAAAGGTGGATTTTGATCCATGTGAATGGGGAAAGGATGCTTTAGGTGATCCTTTTGGTAACACGACATCTTCTTACATCGCCAATCTTCCCTTTGATCCCAAAGCCAGCGAAGGCCTTGCTTATTTTTATATATCAAACGGTAAAAGATTCCAAATCTACGCCCATTTAGAAGGAAAAGACGAAGCGGAAAACGACCCGAAAATTGCCTTCCGGAACATTATTTGCGGGAATAAAATATGTAATTTCGGCAGGGCTAGCGGGGATACGCCTCTTGATAAATCTTTGGAAGAATACGAAAATGAATTATTAAAAGAAAAAAATGAATAATATTAAAAATAAACTTTCAAATAAGGGATTTACGATTATTGAATTTTTGATTGTCATGGGGATAATTGCCGTTTTGGCCACCTTTTTTATCAACGGCTATACCGGAGTTCAAAGAAGAGCCAGGGACGGCCAGCGGAAAAGTGATTTAAAGCAGTTGGCCAATGCAATGGAAATTTATTTTAACGACTACCGCCGCTATCCGGCCGAAAGCTCGACGACGATTGCCGGCTGTCCGTCAACTACCTCGACATCCTGTACTTGGGGAACGGGCCAATTTACTGATACCAAAACCGTTTATTTTAAGTCTGTACCGGTCGACCCGACACCAAGTACATATCAGTATATCTATCGGACTGACGCAAGCGGAACCTATTATAAACTTTACGCCAGATTAGAGGTTCCTGATGATCCGGATATTGATACTTCTATAACACAAGATGGCTGTCACGATGACTCTCCTACAATCTGTAATTTTGCTATTACGAGTGGAAATACGATGCCCTAGTGTGTAGTATAAAGTAAGTCTGCCAATGGATAAGAAATTGTCAATTTTAGGTTTTACTTTAATCGAACTTCTGGTTGTTATCTCCATAATCGGACTTTTAGCTACGCTTCTCATGGCTAATTTTAATGCCGCCAGGTCGCGGGCAAGGGATACGCAAAGAAAGGCCGATTTGAGAAATATCCAGACCGCTCTGAGAATCTATTATAACGACGCAGGTCGCTATCCCTGCGAAGAAACGGCCGGAACTCCCTCAAGAATGAGAGCTTGTAATGCTCCAACAGCCGGTAATTGTGCAACCTCTACTGTATGTAGCTGGGGAAGCGCTTGGTCATTCGGAACAAAGATTTACATGAGAACACTTCCGTCAGACCCCTCTCCTGGCAGAAGCTACTACTACGACCAAACCAATAATAATGAATATATTCTTAAGGCCTGTTTGGAAAATACAAGTGATGATAAATGCAGTGCGACGACTGAAGCCTGGTGCAACACTACCCTTTCGGGTTGTCTTTATATCGTTCAACCGTAAATGTTAATTAATAATTTAAAATTAAAAATTAATAATTTCTCCCGGGGTTTTACCTTGATTGAGCTTCTGGTCGTTATCTCGATTATCGGGATTTTGGCCTCGATAGCTCTTGTTTCCTTTACCGGAGCCCAAAGGCAAGCCAGAGATACACGACGGAAATCGGATATAAAGCAGTATCAAACTTCTCTGGAAATATTTGCCAGCAGAAATAATAGCCTTTATCCTTCACGGACTACGGCTAGTTACAGGCCGGACCAAATGTGCGCCACCTTGGGCTTAACCAACTGTCCAAGAGACCCCTCGACGACAACCTATGAATATTATTATCTATCAAATGGCTCGGGTTCTCCGAACAACAATGCAACCCAATATGTGCTATGGGCTTATCAGGAAAATTCAGCCGATTACTTTATCGTTTGTTCCAACGGAAAAACCGGGACAGCAGCCGCCGCACCGGGTAGCTCAGACTGTCCGATATAAATTATTTATGAAGAAAAATGGTTTTACCTTAATTGAACTTCTGGTGGTGATTTCCATTATTGCGGTCTTGGCGGGTTTATCTCTTTTTGCTTTACAAGGTGCCCGCGAGAGTGCAAGGGATGCTCGTAGAAAGGCTGACTTGGAACAAATCCGCTCAGCAATAGAACTCTATAAGGCCGATTGTGGCGATTATCCGGCTTCTTTACCGGCTGTCGGAAGTTCATTAGTTGGCGACGGTTCACCGTCTGCGTGTTCGGCTTCAAATACTTATATCGCAGCCGTTCCGGGAGACATCATACCGGGTCGGGCTTACCTTTACAGCCGAACTGCGGCGACGAC
>Ga0031656_10000359_pt1 | contig 15105 bp, 13 predicted proteins | sample FrelakmetDIP11DI_FD_55080 | JGI IMG/M metagenome (GOLD analysis project Ga0031656, IMG submission 55080) | Freshwater lake sediment microbial communities from the University of Notre Dame, USA, for methane emissions studies - DIP11 DI | ecosystem: Environmental > Aquatic > Freshwater > Lake >... | reverse complement strand
CAGGTATTATTGAAGTAGAAAGTTTTTTATTTCACGGATATACATTTCATGCTGTTCAACATTTATGAAGTGTCCTGCATTTGGTATTAGTACAAATTTGTGATTAGGAAAAAGACTCAAATATTCATTGGTAGCGCCCCACGGTTGATTATCACATTGTCCTTTCAAAATTAAAACTGGTATATTTATACCTTTGATATTCTCTCTGAAATCTTTCAATAGTAAGACGCTTTTATATGTCATTATACTTGCGAAAAATCCACTACTACCACGATTTGTCAAGTTTACTGATGTATCACACAATGCCGATTTATAAGCTTTAGAATCAAGAAAGTCGGCGTATTCGTCAACTTCTTTATCAGAAGCCATTTTTATACCAAATCGAGTAGCGAAAAACGTAATTGCTTTAATCCGAATATTAGTTGAAGATTCTTTTACTGCTTTATTTGTATAAAATGGAGCTCGTAATCTGAAGCTATCCGGAGCCGGAATGTTTATTTCTGCATTATTTATTGGATAAATAGGGCCTGGGCTAGTAAAAATTATTTTGTCAATCCTTTCGGGGTGCTTTGATAAGTATGCAGCAGCTAATACAGATCCCCACGACTGTCCAATTAAAGTAACTTTTCCTGAATTTATTTTTGTGATTATTTCATTTAAGTCATCTACTTGTCTTTGGACAGTATATTCGGAAATATCACTTAATCTGCTTGATGCGCCGCTCCCAACCTGATCATAAAAGTATAAATCAAAGCCATCCTCACTAAGAGGTTTTAGATCATTAATTACTCTCTTAGAAATAGCACCACCGGGTCCGCCATGCAGATAAATGATTGGATATGTTTGAGTTTCTTTTGAAGTAGAGGATATGTAAGTATAACCAATAGTAGATCCTGTTGATAACTGCCAGAATGTGCCAGTTATTGCCTTTTCTCTCGACTGAACATTGTAATGCCTCGGCCAGAAAACTTTATACAAAAAAACAATAAATAAAATTAAAAGTGCCCACCGTATAATCCTTGCTACTTTCTTGTTCTTATGCATTTAGAAGAGGTGTTTTGATATATAGGATTGCGTTTTTATGTTGCCCAAGTTATCTCCTCATTTTCATAAATATAGAAACGCATTGCGTAAAATATATTTCCAGCAATTTAAAGTTTTTGTCCTAACAGCATTTCCGTAAGAAAAATTAAATACCTGCCTGCCAATCACCTTAATCTTTTCAATCCCGAAAATCATGGTTCAGACAAAAGTTATAGGCATAAGGAAAAATGATATTGTGGACTGGCTGTTGACTCCCGACTCATGACTCCCGACTCATGACTCCCGACTACTTCCCCAACTCAATATTCAACCCAAACTGATTATACCCCACCCCATTCTGATATTGACTTCGTGCATATCGCACCTGCATCTTCTTCAACAAAACACCGGCGCCAAATGAAAAACCTGTCAGCCCATTGCTGGTATTGGTTACACTCAGTTCCGCCTGCCGCAATACATTATACCCTACCGTTAGTTCAACCTTATCACCAACATAACCCTGAACGGCAAATACAAAATGCCGGAAGAGGTTGGCTATGAATCCGTTTTTTCCAGGATCACCATAATTATCTATGTTGAATGCAGTATCCCGGTAAAGTATATTAAACTGGTGCAGGCGCTGTGCCGTGAATGAAAACTGTAAAGGCGCTTTTAACAGTCTCTTGGTAATGCCAATCTGCAGATCGAAAGGCAGGTCCTCCCCTGTTCCGGAATATGTCTTTAATTGCAAACCCATATTCTTTGCCACAAATCCTATTTGCAACAAATTGGCTGTATCAATGTAATTGAGTCCAAAATCCAAAGCCAACCCATAAGAATTATACATGCCATAATTGCTGCCAATAAACTTAATCGTAGCTCCATAAAACCATCTTTCGAGGTACTGGCGGGAAGCGCTAACCGAAATGGTATAATCATTGGCCCGGAAACTGCCGAGTACATTACCGGAAGGATCGGTCTGCACGGCATCGCCATAATGAAAATAGTTGATGCCGCCTGCAAAATTGGTTTTCCAGGGTTTATGATGATACCCTGCCATGGCATGTATATTCTTAATACCGGCAAAAAACAAATTGAAAGAAGCAAGTAACTGCCCGTGCATATCTTCGCGAAGCAGGGCCGGATTATGGGCAGACAGCGCAATATCCCTGCTCATATTGGATGTGGATAAACCACCCAATGCAGACAACTGCGGTGAACCTGGTACCTTAAGGAAATTATACACTGCATTGCCCCCTAATGTTTGAGTATTACCGGGTAAAATACCAAGTAAGATTAAACAAACAAAGCAAAAAAAACGGGCGCAAATCATTGATGCGAAAATACGGATTCAACCGTAAGGAACTAATACGAAAATCCCCCATGGAGATGGGGGAATTTATTTAACCCTTAAAACAACCAACATGAAAATAAGAATAGACTCTTATTGCATATTTAACGTAGAAAGGAAACAAAAGGTTGATTCGATGTTGAAATATTATTATTCATGCTAGCTATACCAGGGCGAGATCCAAAACCTGGTTCATGGTCTTTACATAATGAAACTTCATACCCTTGATGAATTCGGTATTAATCTCTTCCACATCTTTTTCGTTCTGCCAGCACATGATGATCTCTTTTAGCCCGGCCCGCTTCGCCGCAAGTACTTTTTCCTTTATCCCGCCTACCGGCAGCACTTGCCCGCGGAGCGTACTCTCGCCGGTCATTGCAAGATAGGGCTTAACCTTCCTGCCCGTAAGCGCAGAAGCTAAAGCGGTCATCATAGTAATTCCGGCGCTTGGTCCATCCTTGGGAACTGCGCCTTCGGGTACATGTATATGAATATTCTTCTTTTTGAAAATCTCAGGATCAATGCCACTCTTTCGCGCATTGGACATCAGGTAGGTTAGAGCAGTTGATGCGCTTTCTTTCATCACGGTACCAAGGTTGCCGGTAAGTTGGAGGTCGCCCTTGCCATCGCTCAAGCTGGTTTCAATAAATAATATATCCCCGCCAACATAGGTCCAGGCAAGTCCCACTGCAACACCAGCCATATTAGCGGTCTTATACAATTCATTGCTATACCTTGGCTTGCCAAGGATTCGCTCCACATCTTTGTTGGTTAACGTGGGCTTGATCTTACCTTTCATCGCATAATCTTTGGCAAGTGATCTCATGATGGAAGCCAGCTGCCGATCGAGTTCGCGTACGCCGCTTTCCCTTGTATAGTTTTCTATGATCCCCTGTAAAACAGGCTGGTTAATCTTGAAATTCATGTCCTTTAAACCATGCAGTTCTTTTTGCTTAGGGATGAGGTGGCGCTTGGCAATCTCTTCTTTTTCTTCCACGGCATATCCGCTGAGCTCAATGATCTCAAGCCTGTCGCGCAAAGCGGGCTGGATACTCGCAATATCATTGGCTGTAGCTATAAACAGTACTTTACTCAGGTCGTATTCGAGCTCCAGGTAATTATCGTAAAAAGTATGGTTCTGCTCCGGATCAAGTACTTCAAGTAAAGCTGATGATGGATCGCCGCGGTTATCGCGTCCCACCTTATCGATCTCATCTAAGATCATCACCGGATTGGATGATTTGATTTTACGAATTGATTGTACAATCCTTCCGGGCATGGCACCAATATATGTTTTACGGTGTCCGCGGATCTCACTCTCGTCGTGCAAGCCACCGAGGCTGAGCCTTACATATTTACGGCCAATGGCATTGGAGATGCTTCGCCCTAGAGAGGTTTTACCAATACCGGGTGGTCCTACAAAACAAAGGATTGGGCTTTTCATATCACCCTTTAACTTAAGTACGGCAAGGTATTCAAGGATACGCTCTTTAATTTTATCCATGCCGTAATGATCCTCATCCAGCACTTTTTTGGCTCTTCGCAGGTCATACCTGTCTTCAGTATATTCTTCCCAGGGCAGATCCAGCATTAGGTCCACATGATTATAGACTATAGAATAATCAGGGGTGCTGGAATGCATCCGCTCCAGTTTCTCAATTTCCTTCTGGAATAACTCTTTTGCAGCCGTAGGCCATTTCTTGCTTTCAGCTTTCTTCTTCATCTCCTGGATTTCCCGATCATTGGTATCACCGCCGAGCTCTTCCTTTATGCTTTTCAATTGTTGCTGGAGGAAATAATCCCGCTGCTGCTTATCGAGCTCCGTCTTTGTTTTGGTTGTGACCTTATTTTTCAATTCGGCAAACTGGAGTTCTTTTTGCAGGAGGTGCAATAACATTTCGGCGCGTGCCTTGATATCATTCATCTCTAGCAATTGTTGCTTCTCAAATATATCGCTGTTGAGATTGCTGCTTACAAAATGAATGAGAAAAGATGGGTTCTCAATATTGCGAAGGATGATTGATGCTTCCGCAGGAATATTGGGCGATAAATGAATGATCTGCGCAGCCAGATCCTTGATAGAACTGACAGTGGCATCAAAATGCTGATCATTTTGTATCTGTTCTTCTTCAAGTGGCTTGATCCGGGCCTTGAAATAAGGGTCCTCGGAAATGATTGCTTCAAGCTGAAATCTTTTCTTCCCCTGGATGATGACGGTAGTGCCGCCATCGGGCATTTTGATGAGCTTGATCACTTTGGCTACAGTTCCAACTGTCACAAGGTCACTCGTACCGGGATCTTCCACGGAACTGTCTTTTTGTGCAAGCACACCAACCAATTTGTCAGTCTTATAAGCCTCATTTACAGCCTTAATGGACTTATCGCGACCGACTGTGATGGGGATCACTACTCCGGGAAACAATACAGTATTACGTAGGGGGAGAATGGGTAACTCGTCTGGAATGGCTATTTCATCAGCATTTTCGCCCTCTCCATCGTGTAAAGGAATGATTGGCATGAAATCTATATCGTCTTCGTTTTGAAGAAAAACCGGGGTTTTATCCATAATTCATCTAATAACGACAACCTGGCACAAATCAGGGTGCGGATTGAAAAAAAAAGTTGGAATGTCTATAAGTCAATATTAATGCCAGAGAGGGTGCAAATNGAAAATCGAAAGTCGAAAATTGAAAGTGAGAGGCAAAATACATNCAATACATCAAAGTATTTGTATTCTACTTTCGACTTTCGATTTTCAACTTTCGATTTCTAAAAGTTTGTATTCTATTTTCGACTTTCGATTTTGGACTTTCGATTTCTAAAAGTTGAATCCTAATCCAATCTGTGCAGACTGGCTTTTCCATTTATCTTTATTATCAATATCGTTAATATTATTTAGCCCGATGCCGTAGCGTCCATATACCCGGAATTTCAAAATATTCAACTGCACCCCTGCAAGCATGGTAAGATCACCATTTTTGAAAGCTTCTTTTCCGTCTTCTAATAGAGGAAGGTTCTTAGACATCAAAATACCAAACTGCGGCCCGGCCTGTAAGGTGAGGAATGGGAAAGGCCGGATATTGAGTAATAAAGGGATGCTGATATAATTGAGTTTGACTTCCTTTAAAGTGCCCGGGTTGATGGACTTATATAAAGTATCAAATGAATAGCCTGTCCTGGTATTACTCTGGTTGAACAATACCTCAGGCTGGATGCCAAACACCTTGCTGAACATGATTTCGAGGGAACCACCCGCATGATAACCGTAGCTGAATTCATTATCAAATGCTTTTCCATCGATCTTGTACATATTGGCACCTGCACGGATGCCTAATTTAAGACCTTGCGCATTTGCTGAAGTTATTACAGTCACCAGCAATAATAAAGAGACAATCAGGAATTTCATAATGGTAAGTTTTATTTTGAAATCCAAGATTAATGCCATTAAACGAAATCTATACTCAATGATATGTTAAACAACATTTCTTTAAAATGTCATTGCCGCCGAAATGGAAAAGATATTCGTGAATGGTTTGTCGGTTTCAGGCAGGTAATAATTGAGAAAGTATCCGGCGGATATGGACAACTTGTCAATGAAATACGTTACATTAAACGCAGCGGCAATGGATTGAAACCGCAGCCCTGTATTTTCAGTATTGCTGGTTTGATATCGCCTTCCGGAATAACGTAAACGGGCACCTGAATAAATAATCGTCTTTGTATCGGCCTGGTAATTCTGCGCACCGGCCACCACCATTAGCTGTGGAACTAAACTAAGGCCATCGCCTTTTTTAAATAAATTTTCGAAATCAAAATAGTGCGACACAGAAAGGTTCATTGAAAAATCCTGCAATCCTACTTTGGTGGTATCAATAAACCGCCTTCTTATACCAAAAATCACCGTATCCAACTGTTTGACATCTATATAGGTTCCCGTTGCCCAACCCATTGAAAATCCCGGCCGGAGCCAACCTTTTCGGCCCTTCACATAACCATATAGTTCATGTTTGAACGGGGTTGCATACACAACGAGATCATCGCGGGTGAGGTAATAGGTATAAGAAAGGCCAAAGGCAACTTTTCTATTGTTCAGGTAGTCATAGGATGGTGAAAATGCATATTGGTAAAAACTCGGTTTCCCTTCAAATGAACTCAGGTATGCCATGGCACTGATGCCCAATCCGCTTTTGTGATAATANGTTAAGGANGGAGTGAAGGCAATTCGGTCTGCAGTAACCTGCTGTGCATTGAAATTATTATTGCGAAAACTGAAGAGACGGTTGCTCACACCAAGGTAAACAGAAAAAAAACTTTGTTTGATCTTCATGGAGTCGAGCAGGAAACGCAGATCGGCTAGCATTGAATCGTCAATATCAATGGAATCAGTTCGCACTGCTGTTTTTTCAGATAAAGGCAGGGTATCGCGCACAGATTCTGACTGAGCATTCAGACTCAGGCATATGTTAATAGTGAGCAGGGTAATAAAGAAGATTTTTCTCATTTCTGGGTTCTGCACCTTTGACACGTAAATAAGGAACAGGTTTAAAACGCTGGAGGGAAAAAAATATTGAATTAAGATAAGACCCTTTGCAAGTATATATTAAGTTAGCTCAATGACAGTAATCTCCGGCAGAATCCCAACGCGGCCGGGATAACCAATAAAGCCAAATCCCCGGTTAACATAAAGCTTCTGGTTCTCTTTTTCATACAAACCTGCCCATTGTTTGTATACATATTGCACTGGGCTCCAACGGAAACCGGGGATTTCAACGCCAAACTGCATCCCATGGGTGTGGCCGCTAAGCATAAGGTCGACATCCTTATATTTATCTCTCACCTCTGCCTCCCAATGGCTGGGATCATGACTGAGTAGAATTTTAAATGGGTATTTATCAGTGCCGGAATAAGCATCGGCCATTTTACCATATTTGGTGAAATTGCCCTTGGCACTCCAGTTTTCAATGCCCAGGATGGCAATCTGTTCCCCGTTTTTCTCCAAAGGCAAGTGTTCGTTCATGAGCAGCCGCCATCCCATATCGGCATGAATCTGCTTTAACCGGGCCAGGTTGTCCGCTTTTTCTTTTTCGCTTGACCATTGACGATAGTCGCCATAATCGTGGTTACCCAGGGAGCTAAACACCCCTAAAGGAGCCTTGAGCCGGGAGAATACTTCGGTATAATCCTTCATTTCATCTGCGTGGTCATTCACAAGGTCGCCCGTAAATAAAATAAGGTCGGGCTTCTCATCCAGTATCTTTTCAATGCCCTTTTCAACGGCCTTCCTATCAGTGAAACTGCCTGAATGGATATCAGAGATATGTACAATCTTCATTCCCTTAAAAGCTCCTGGCAAATTATTGAAGGATAATTTTACCCTTTCCATTTTGTATTTGTATTTATTGCCAAAACCCCAAAGCAGGCTCCCGAAAATTCCCCCACCAACAGCAAAACCCATCCAACTAAGAAAAACAGATCTGTTGATAGCACCGGCTTTGAAGTTTTCATCCTGGATATAGCGATAAAACAAATTGCCACCGGCCCATTGTATAACCCTTCGCAAATCGTCCATCAGAAAAAATGTGGCGGAAATGAATTTAGCAATGAAAAGTCCTATCAATACGGAAAAGAAATATATGCGGATATTTTTTTGCCAGTTTTCGATTTGCAGCATTGGCCCCGCGAGGAAAATAATTATTGCAACGAGGGTAAAAGACCAGTAAAGCCCATAAATCAGCCATTTCCATTTGCCAGGAATCTGTTGGGTTACCAGTTTGAGTGACTGGAACACATAAAAGTCCAGGAGTACCAGGATAATGATGAAGATCCATGAACCAAATAGTCTGCTCATAATTAAAAAAAAATCTAACAGTGAAGTAACAAAGAATTTCCTTCGAACAGGTCGTCATTACTACCTGCGGAAAAATAAACTGATAAAAAGGCCAGTAAGACTGACCAAAGAGGGTCAAACATGGTATCCCGAACTACTCCCTTGCATTTTTTACGTTTTTACATCCAACTTCCAAATTCCTTATTTTCTGTTCCTTATTCCTTATTTCCCCGCCTCCCACTCCCTCAATCTCAAAATGCAAGGAACCTTCAACTCAGTAGAAAATTAAACACAAAATCCTGCAGGTCAAGCCGAACTCTGTCAGCAAAGGTTTCCCTGACTCTTAAGCTGCATTTTTACGTTCAATGCCCCCAACTTCCTTATTCCTTATTTTTTGTTCCTTATTCCTTATTTTCTGTTCCTTATTCCTTATTTTTTGTTTCTTATTTCCCCGCCTCCCACTCCCTTAATCTCAAAATGCAAGGAACTCCTCAACCTGGTGCTCCATCGCTTTAAGGGTGGCCATATCGGTGATTTCGCCTGCATCATTCAGTAATTTATCCACAGAAGAAATGGGTAATTTATTATGGTGTACGGTTACTTTGAGGTAATTAAGGGCCCCGGTAAGATGGTCCATTCCCCGGAGGTTGCCCGCCCGCCCTGTGGAAACCCCAATCAAAAGTGCTTTCTTCCCCCACCAGACTTTTCGGATTTCGGTCATGTCGATCATGGTCTTCAGAGAACCGGGATAGCTGCCATTATATTCCGGGAGAACAAAGATGAATTTGTCAGTAGGAATAAATACTTCTTCTTCGAGTTTGTTCAAATAGCTCCCTTTTTCGTTCAAATCGATCCCTTCGAGGCTGACCAGCTGGGCTTGTATACCCCTGGCAATCAACATGTCCTGATATTGCTTTGCTACTTTTAGGGTATTGCTGCCATTCCGGTTAGTTCCAGCTATAATAGTATATTTCATGCTTTAAGGATTAGACTAACAACAGTTTTTTGGATATATTGTTCCCTAAAATGAACCTGAAGGCGTAATTTTGACAACCTGACATTTTCAGACTTGTATCAGTAAGCGACCAATTTGGCTTAAAATCTTCCACTAAGGTAATCGTATGAAATTTATTTATTATGGACATTCCTGCTTCAGCGTTATCATCAAGGGTAAACATATCCTGTTCGATCCCTTTATTTCGCATAACCCGCTGGCGGGTGAAGTTGAAGTAGATAAAATTCCAGCTGATTATATTTTCCTATCTCATGGCCATATAGACCATATTGCCGATTGTGCATCCATTGCCAAAAGAACTGGTGCGAAAATGGTCTGTAACTGGGAAATACATGAATGGCTCAATAAACAAGGACTCGAAAACACCCACCCAATGAATACCGGAGGAAAATGGACTTTTGAATTTGGGGTAGTAAAAACGGTCGTCGCCCAGCACTCGTCCGGGCTTCCGGATGGATCCTATGGCGGCAATCCAATGGGTTTTGTTTTCAAAACTGAAGAAGGGAACTTCTATTACAGCGGGGATACCGCCCTTACCCTAGACATGCAATTGATCCCTTCTTTTGTTGTTCCCGACTTTTCCATCCTGCCAATTGGTGATAATTTCACCATGGATTATAAAGATGCGAGTCGGGCTGCGGAACTGGTGAACTGCCGCCGGGTCATTGGTGTACATTATAATACATTTGGATATATCACCATTGATACCGAAAAAGCAAAAAATTATTTCCAGCAACATGGGATGGAACTCATTTTACCGGGGATAGGCACAACTACAGATATTTAATATATACAGATAATACCAGGAACCGTATGGCGCGCATCATAGGCATCGCAAATCAGAAGGGCGGAGTAGGAAAAACAACAACGGCTATTAACCTGGCAGCCAGCCTGGCCGTGCTTGAATGCAGAACATTGCTGGTTGATGCAGATCCGCAGGCGAACAGCACAACAGGTATGGGATTTGACCTGCATAATATCCAGCAAAGCCTTTACGACTGTATGATCAATGAGGTTAAAGCAAAAGAAGTGGTGCTAAAAACAGAAATCCCCCACCTTTTTGTAATCCCATCCCATATTGACCTGGTTGGCGCTGAAATTGAAATGATCAATTATCCCCAGCGGGAATCGGTTTTGAAAAACCTGCTGGAAGAAATACGCAATGATTACGATTTTATAATTATCGACTGCTCTCCTTCCCTTGGCCTGATCACTGTGAATGCTCTCGTAGCATCTGATAGTGTGATCGTTCCAGTTCAGGCAGAATTTTTTGCATTGGAAGGCCTTGGTAAATTATTAAATACCATTAAGATTGTTCAGTCGCGGCTAAACACCGCACTCGTAATAGAAGGAATTTTGATGACCATGTACGATGGCAGACTTCGGTTATGCAATCAGGTGGTTAATGAAGTGCGTCGCCATTTTGAGGAAATGGTTTTTGATACGATCATCCATCGTAATACAAGACTGAGTGAAGCACCAAGCGTGGGCAAACCAGCGATTCTCTACGATGCAGAAAGCAAAGGCGCCATCAATTACCTGAACCTCGCTAAAGAAATCCTTCAGAAAAACAACCTTACCAAAATAAACCAGTCAGAAAGAATTTTAACCCTGGACGATGAGTAATCCACAACCGAAAAAAGACGCATTGGGTAAGGGTATCCGCTCCCTGCTGCAGAGTATCGATGCCGATATGAAAACAGCTTCCGGCACGCTGAAGAGTGAAGTCGTGGAAAAGACCACGGGCATGTTCAAGGTTCCGATCGAACAAGTGGAAATGAACCCAAAGCAACCCCGCCAGGATTTTGACGAAACAGCCCTTAAAGAACTCGCATCCTCGATCCGGACCCATGATATCATACAACCACTCACAGTAGCTAAAATTGCGCCCAATCGCTACCGCCTGATAGCAGGTGAACGAAGGTTGCGTGCCTCAAAACTCGCCGGGCTCAAAGAAGTGCCAGTTTACGTTCGTGAAGCCAACGACCAGCAGCTGCTGGAACTGGCCCTGCTGGAAAATTTACAAAGACAGGACCTCAACGCNATTGAAATTGGCCTGAGCTATAAACGGCTAATGGAAGAATGTAACCTGACGCAGGAACAGGTAGCGGAACGTATGGGCAAAGAACGGAGTACAGTCACTAATTATATTCGTCTACTTAAACTGCCTCCTGGGATTATTGTTGCGGTAAGAAACGGTCAGATCAGCATGGGACATGCGCGCGCATTAGTGAATGTGGATGTGATTGACAAACAACTATATGTTTTTCATGAAATCATAGATAAAGGCCTTTCTGTAAGGCAAACTGAGAACCTTGTCCGAAAGATGTACCTGGAGAACAAGGGTGTTAAAAAAACCGTAAAACCTGAAGCACCAAATGCATTCAGGAAAATTGAGGATAATTTAGCATCCCATTTCGGTACCCGGGTAAAACTCCAGCACCAGAAAAAAGGGCACGGACAGATTGTATTTGAATACTATTCAATTGAAGAACTAAACGCCCTACTGGATAAAATGAAGGTCACCGTTTATTGACTATGACAGTAAAGGCTACCAGTAAATCACTGTTCTTGTATATCACGCTGTTACTGGCTGCCTCAACTNTGNCNGGTCAGGTTAAAACGGAAAGCCCCCCTGTCCCTCCTAAACCANCCCCGGTAAAACAAGTAACGGATAAAAAATCAAGCCCTGATACAGCAAAACATGAACGGTCAAATGCCGGTAAAGCGGCTTTGCGCTCCGCCATCATTCCCGGATGGGGACAGGCTTACAATAAAAAATATTGGAAAATACCCATAGTTTATGGGGCACTTGCCATTCCCGTAGCCACTTTCATTTACAATAAGCAATGGTATGATAAAACAAGGTATGCCTACAACGTAAAATTCTATAACGATACTTCTACAGTTACAAACCTGCCGACAGATAATATTGACCCACGATTACTCCCACTGTCTACCCAGTCTACCCGGATTTACAGGAATCAATTCCGAAAGAACATGGATTTCTCCGTACTGGCGTTTATTCTTCTCTGGGGCCTTAATGTTGCCGATGCAGCTGTTGACGGTCACCTTAAATCCTACAATGTTAATGATGACCTCAGTCTGAGGATTCATCCGGGATATTCTCCCATCGGAAATACCAATGGCCTGAGCCTGATATTGGAGATAGGAAAATCTTCTCCACACAAGACTTCCATCATAAGATAGTTTCGGATTCTTTAATATCTTTCATGCTCAACCAATATAAAAGGGAATATGAATATCGCTTTAGTGGGATACGGCAAGATGGGCCGTATTATCGAAACAGTGGCTCAAGCTCGAGGGCATCAGATTGTTTTGAGAATAGATCTTGATAACGCTGCTGACCTGAATACAGAAAATATAAACAAAGCTGATGTGGCAATTGAATTTACCGGTCCGCACAGTGCTTTCAGTAATCTTGAAAAATGCATGGAATTGGGCATTCCAACTGTTTCCGGCTCAACAGGCTGGCTGGAAAATTACCCTGCAATTGAAAAAAAGTGCCTGGAGAAAAATGGCAGTTTTTTATATGCCAGCAATTTTAGTGTAGGGGTAAACATATTTTTTGAAATCAACAAACGCCTTGCGCAACTGATGTCGGCACAGCCTGAATATGATGTAACCGTAACAGAAATACACCATACTCAAAAAAAAGATGCGCCAAGTGGAACGGCAATAACTATTGCGGAACAGATACTTGAAGCAATACCACGCAAAATGAGATGGGTCAATCATATCAGCGATAGTCAGGAAGACCTGGAAATCATCAGCGAAAGAACCGACCCCTACCCTGGTTTGCATAAAGTAAACTACCAGTCTGCAATAGACGAAATTGAGATCACCCATAACGCCCATAACCGGAATGGTTTTGCTTTAGGTGCGGTGCTGGCGGCAGAATTTATCAAAGATAGAAAAGGTATTTTTTCCATGAAAGAAGTTCTTGGATTGTAAATAAATTTTAAATTCATTGCTCATGATTATTGTTAACCTTTCAAACCATGCCCCATGCTGAATAAGAAAACCCAATATGCCTTCAAGGCACTTGAATACCTGGCGGAACATAAAAATGAGGGTCCGGTTCTTATTTCAGAGATCGCCAAAAAGAAAAATATTCCATTAAAATTCCTTGAGAATATCCTGCTGGAATTAAAAAAAGATGGCATCCTGGATAGCAAGAAAGGAAAAGGAGGTGGCTACTTCCTTAAGTTGGCTCCCTCAAAAATCCCACTTGCAAGGATTATCCGCAAGATTGACGGTCCGATTGCCATGTTGCCCTGTGTGAGCTTATATTTCTACCAGAGATGCAGCAACTGCGATGAAAAAAACTGCGGCTTACATGATATCATGATCCTGGTGAGGGATGCAAATTTGAAAATACTGGAGAAAAAAACAGTTGCCGATCTGGCAAGAAAATCTTAACCGCAATGGCGCCAAGATTTTATTTGCCTCCCATTTTCGATTTTCGACTTTCGATTTTCGATTTTCTTCTATTCCGGTTGCAACAGGTAAAATGAGTACGGCTCCAAAATCAGGTATTCATAATCCGGCCCCATGGTAATTACTTTCTCACGCCAGTGATCATACATCTTAACCGGAATATACCCATGTTGTTTAAAAGCAAACCAGGTAAGGTATGAAGATTCCCTGCTAAAATTAAATACACAAAACAAGCGCTGGTTTTCAAAGGTCCGCACGTAGCCAGCAATATGAATATTATGAGGTGTGAGCCAGGTTAGGTTTTTAAAATCACTCAGCAACTCCAGCTTTTTCCGGATACTGATGAGTTTTTGTGTTGAAGAGAAAACCCGGTGCTCTATTGTACCTTCCCTTTTGCGCAAAGTATTCTTTTTCCAGTCTATTGTTGGCCGGTGCATCCAGCGGTTATCATAACTTTTTCCCGGATCATCCCTGAAAGAATAATCATTTGTATAGCCCGCCTCATCCCCATAGAATAACATTGGAACACCACCCAGGAAAAAACTATGAGCCTGCATAAGAATGATCTTGCGAAGTGAAAGTTCAATCTCCATTGCATTGTTTTCTTCAAGTGCCGTTTCCAATCCGCATAGTGAAGCCAGCGTGCCGCTGATCCGTGCATCCTGTGTTTTGGGATTAACGGAAAATAAAGCTCCCTTTGCAGGCGAGCCCTCATGCATACCCGAATAATAATCCTTCAGGAATTTTCGATGCTCATAGGGATCATAGCCGGCCTGTCTTATCATATAATCATCATAGCCGAGGCCAATATCATCATGGCACCTGGTATATGTTATCCATGAGGTTCCGTATGGCTTTTGCAATAATTCATGTTGTGCAGCAAGCATCACTTTAGTATCCCCTGTTGCCAGCGCATCCCATTGCAGCGCCATATGTGTGGCGTTATATGCGAAGTCGCACTCCCTGGCGGTATACATCCCCGTGCCAAAATATTTCATGATTGCGGCAGGCGCTACGATGGCCTCCCCCAATATCGCCATACCTGGTGTAGCAACTACAACACATTGCTTGATAAGTCTAAGCAAAGTATGCGCCTTTGGCAGGTTTTGGCAGGTTGTGCCAAGTTCTTTCCAGATAAACGCGGGCGCATCGATACGCAGAATATCCACACCGAGGTTACCGTAGAAAAATATAGTCTCGATCATTTCAACGAGTACGCGTGGATTGGTATAATTAAGGTCCCACTGGTAATTATGAAAAACAGTCATGACCCATTTTTTGCAATCTTCGCTATATGTGAAATTCCCGGGCGAACTTTCGGGAAATATATCCGGCATGTACTGGTCATATTGATTCGGTAGTTGCCGGTCGGCATACATATAGAAATAATCCTGGTAAACAGGATCGCCAGACTTAGCTTTTTCNGCC
>Ga0031656_10000358_pt1 | contig 15109 bp, 12 predicted proteins | sample FrelakmetDIP11DI_FD_55080 | JGI IMG/M metagenome (GOLD analysis project Ga0031656, IMG submission 55080) | Freshwater lake sediment microbial communities from the University of Notre Dame, USA, for methane emissions studies - DIP11 DI | ecosystem: Environmental > Aquatic > Freshwater > Lake >... | reverse complement strand
CCTTCATGGGGAATTATAATGCTGTCTGTAAGGCTCACCGCACCAATGGCATACTCGGGGTTATTGGGATGCCCGATCTTCTTCGACAACAGTATTTCCAACGGTAATTTTAATTCACGGGCAATGATATAACCCAGGGGCACACCGCCCCTGGGCACNGCCAATACCACACCGGGTTGTCCCGCATATTTTTTCAACTGATCTGCCAGTACCAATCCGGCTTCTATCCTGTCGGCATACATGATCATTGAGTTTTAACAGGTTGCAAATAGGTTTCAAACCAGTCTCCGGCAGCAATACAAACTTGTTCCATCGTTCCAGGTTCCTCAAACANGTGTGTGGCCTTTTCAATGACCGTAATTTTTTTCGGGGAATTTATTTTCCAGTAAGCTTTTTCATTAAGCGCAAGTACATCAAGGTCCTTGCTACCGATAATAAATAAAACAGGAGCCTTAACAGCGTGTAATTCATCCATGGCCAGATCAGGCCTTCCGCCTCTGCTCACCACTGCGCCGATCTCCGGAATCCTCGCTGCAGCCTTTAAGGCTGAAGCTGCACCGGTGCTCGCCCCGAAATACCCTAATCGGCATCCTTCTGCCGGTACATAATTCGTTAGCCAGTTTGTTGCAGCGATTAGTCTCTGTGTGAGTAATTCAATATTGAATCGGGTTTGATAAATGCGGTCTTCCTGTGTAGTTAGCAGATCAAATAATAAAGTACCCAATTGCTGCCTGTGAAGGTACTCCGCTACCATTCTGTTTCTCGGGCTGAATCTGCTGCTGCCGCTGCCGTGTGAAAAAACAACTATGGCATTTGCTTCAGACGGAATTACTAATTCTCCTTCCAATGTTATTTTTTTATCCGCAGGAATATTCACCTGATTATTATACCGGAAGTTCATTTTACCAATATTTAAAGCAAAGCTATAGCAGCCAATTACCCGTATAAACTGACACAGATCAGTATTATGTTTGATTGGTATCATTTATAAAAATCAGTGCTTAATGTAGCTTCAGTCAAACTACCCGTGGGTTATGAAACGATATTTTTCCAGCCCCGTTTTGTTTGACGAAAAGCTGGCCCTGCAAACCATCTCAGAAAATTCCAGGCCATTAACTACAATAGAGGATCTGGATCCGCTCCTCAATAGAATTGGTGATGCCCGCATAGTTATGTTAGGTGAAGCCTCACATGGTACACATGAATACTACACCTGGCGGACAGCCATCTCTCAGCGGCTGATCAAAGATTATGGTTTCAACTTTATTGCAGTGGAGGGCGACTGGCCGGATTGTTACCGGGTAAATCGATTTATAAAAGGGTATGAAAACGAGGAGAAAAAAGCATTCTCGGTTTTACACGAATTCGACCGCTGGCCAACCTGGATGTGGGCAAATTGGGAAACAGTTCTATTAGCCGATTGGATGAAAAATTTTAATAAAGATCTGCCACCTGAACACAAGGCTGGATTTTATGGTTTAGATGTTTACAGCCTTTGGGAGAGCATGGAAGCGATTATGGATTACCTCAGAAAANTTGATCCTTTTGCCTGGAAGATTGCTGCAACAGCCTGGCATTGTTTTGAGCCNTATAAAAAAGANGGACAAGACTACGCAAGGGCCACTCAGTTTGTTCCGGATGTATGTACAAATGAGGTAGTAGACCTGCTCCGCGAGATTCGCTTAAGGATGCCGCATTATAATACGGATCACGAAAATGTTTTTAATGCGGAGCAAAATGCACTTGTTGCCGTGAACGCTGAAAAATATTACCGGGCAATGATTGAAGGAGGTCCGCATTCGTGGAATGTAAGGGACAGGCATATGTCTGATACGCTTGACCGGCTAATGCAGTTTCATGGTCCGCATGCCAAAGCAATAGTTTGGGCGCATAATAGCCATATAGGNGATGCGCGGGCAACGGATATGGCTGATGAAGGTATGTATAACCTNGGGGAACTCGCACGTGTGAGGCATCACGAAAATGGCGTTGCACTGATTGGTTTTGGTTCTTATAGTGGTGAAGTTATGGCAGCTAAAAACTGGGGTGCTCCTATGAAAAAAATGGCACTGCCTGCTGCACCAACCGGCAGTTGGGAATACTATCTCCACAAAGCCGGAGCAGAAAATAAATGGCTGATGATGGACGAACTGATGCAGGATGTATTCCTGGAAAATCATATAGGGCATCGGGCTGTTGGCGTGGTTTATCATCCGGAACATGAGAGGTATGGAAACTATGTACCCAGTATTTTGCCCTTGAGATATGATGCTTTTGTTTTCCTGAATGAAACAAAAGCGCTCCATCCGCTGCACATAAAACCGGATGGCGGGCAAATGCCGGAAACCTATCCGTTTGGAGTCTAAAATAAATTTTATGCCAGATAAAAAAAAGGAAGGGCAACCTGTTGAAGTGCCCGGACCGGAAAAAACGCCGGAAATAAAACCTGAAGTGGATCCAGAGTATCCTTTATTGCCAGATGAAAGTCCGGATGTTATACCGGAGGAGGAGCCTTTTGTAACACCACCGTATGAAGTGCCTGAACCCGGAGAAGGGCCTTAATGTAGAAAGGTGTACAAATTTTCTGTTTGCTGAGTTCATTCAACCAATGGTTAATGGTCTCAGGCTTTCTTTTATTACAAAAAGATGACCGTTTTGTGTCCTTTTTTTAACGCTTCTATTTGATCTCACGCTGTATTTTAAGTTATCTTGCTTATTATTTTCAACAAATACAAGTATGAGATTATTTGTCAAGTCAATCCCTGTTTTATTTTTCCTTTTTATTTCAAATATTTACCTCGCTCCGGTGGCATCGGCACAAAAGAAATCTGCTGTTGTAAAAACTGAAGTGGCCAGCCTTGTGCTGGATACTATTGCAAAGGGTATCACCATTCCTTTTGCGATTGAATTTTTGCCGGATGGCAAAATGTTGATATCAGATCGCTCAGATGGGAAGATATGGCTGGTGAACCCGGTTAATAAAACAAAAACAGCCTTGAAAAATGTTCCTGAGGTTTTTAATGACGGTCAGGCAGGTATGATGGATATCCTGGTTCATCCTGATTATTCAGCCAACGGTTGGATCTATTATTCTTATTCAGCGAAAAAAGATGGCCTCAATGGCACTGTGGTTGAACGGGCTAAACTTGAAGGTAATTCGCTGTCAGACCGTCAGCAGATTTTCAGCACACACCCTTTCTTCAAAAATGGGGCGCATTATGGTGGAAGGCTGGTACTGACAAAAGGTTATTTATACATAACCATCGGTGAAAGATATGCGTTGAAAGATTCTGCTCTATTACTGGGAAATGACCTGGGTAAAGTTNTCAGATTAAAAGATGATGGCACTATCCCGACTGATAATCCGTTTGTCAATACACCAGGGGCCAGGCCTGAGATTTGGAGTTATGGCCATAGAAATCCACAGGGGATAACGCTGCATCCGGAAACGGGTGCTCTTTGGGAAAGTGAACATGGGCCAAAGGGGGGTGATGAGATCAATATCGTTGAACCTGGTAAAAATTATGGATGGCCTGTAATTACCTATGGAATCGATTATAGCGGACAGCCTGTTGGCGACGGGATAACTGAAAAACAAGGAATGGAACAGCCAATCAAATATTATAAACCATCCATTGGCCCCAGCGGCATGATATTTTATACCGGAGATAAGATTCCTGCATGGAAGGGAAACCTCTTTATTGGTGGGATGGCTCTAACACACCTGAACAGGCTTGTTATTCAAGATAATAAAGTGATTAAAGAAGAAAGGATTTTCGAAGATAAAAAATGGCGTGTTCGATCACTGAAACAAGGCCCTGATGGCTATTTGTACATGGGTGTTGATGGCGGAATGGTACTAAGGATCAGAGAAGCCAAATAATACAGATCCATAAAGGTTTCGGTAAGTATATGCAATAAAAAAACTCATGGTATACCATGAGTTTTTTTATATTTTATAGGGAAAGCTATTTAGACAACTTTACATTGGTTGCACTGGCACCTTTAGGGCCCATCTCTACTTCAAAGGTCACTTTGTTGTTTTCCTTAATGGCTTCTGTAAGAGAATTGATGTGTACGAAAACACTTTCCTGTGTTTCCAGGTCTTTGATAAAGCCATATCCTTTACCATCATTAAAAAAAGTAACAATGCCGGTGCGGATAAGGTCTGCAGGATCAATAGGTCCCTGCTTGGGAACACCCAGCTGGATATCATCTGCATTTATCTCAACTTTTTTACGAGGATCGGGTGGAGTAGAAGAGAAATTGCCGTTTTCATCAATGTAGGCAATCATATCGTCGAAACTCTTACCTTCTTTTGCGTTATCTTTTCGTTCCTGCTTTTTCTCTAATTTATCCAGGCGGTTCTTTTGTTTTTTCTTTTCCCTTTCTTTCTTATTCCATGTTTCCTGAGATTTGCTCATAATGATTTAACTGATTTAAGCGCCTGTGTTCCCGGAAAATGTAAAATAAAGGCGCGTGATAAAAGGGGAACTGTGATGGTTGTAAAGGTAGTCTTTTTTGGCCCAATAAAGCGTGGCTAGGTGCTAATGGCTCAGGTTTTAACGGTTTATGCAGGTTAAAAACGCCTATTGTGGATAAACCTTTGTTAAATAATCCCTCCCGGTGCAGATAAAATAAATAAAAATCTCTGCTCTCAACAAATGAGTTATCTTTACAAACAGTGATATTTTCGATACATACAGTAAAGACCGTTGTAAAGTTCAACCCTGCCTTTCCGTAACATTTCATCCTTCCTTACCAGTAGTAGAAGCTTTTATCACACAGTCAATTGTTTTATTTAATAAATTCTTTTTTATGAACATGTACGTTTCGAACTTAAGCTTCAACACAAGTGATGAAAAACTTAAGGAACTTTTTGAAAAATTCGGTGCCGTTTCATCTGCTAAAGTCATCACCGACAGGGAAACCGGTCGCAGTCGCGGCTTTGGATTTGTAGAAATGGCTAATGATACAGAAGCCAATGCTGCTATGTCTGGTCTCAACAACACCGAAGTTGAAGGCCGTGCAATGTCTGTTTCCGTAGCACGCGAGAAGCAGCCACGCAACGACAGCCGCAGGTGGTAGTCTAATCTGTCCGATAAGCTTTTTGAAAAAGGGTTCGTTTCATTACGAACCCTTTTTCTTTTGATGATTTTTCTTTTTAGTTGCTGTAGAATTTCCCTTAGACTGCTTAATTTTATTGCCATTTATGATCAATCAGACACAGCATTACTTCTTCATAGGAATTGCCGGCACCGGGATGAGTGCCCTGGCTCAATATTTAAAAGGGATAGGTAAAACTGTCAGCGGTTCAGACCGGTTCTTCAGGGCAGGTGAATTCAATGAAACCCGCGATAAACTTGAAGCTGAGGGAATCAGGTGCTTTGAGCAAAACGGAGAGGGTATAACGGAAGAGATTCAAACAGTAATTGTATCTGCTGCCATAGAAGAAACCGTTCCTGAAATGGTAAAGACAAGGCAACTGCAGATACCTGTTTTGAAAAGAAGTGAATTGCTTGCCCAGATAGTTTCTACCAAAAAAACAATTGCAGTTGGCGGTACATCCGGTAAAAGTACTACCAGTGCAATGTTGTTTGATATCCTTAAATACGCCGGCCTGGAGCCAAGCATCATCAGCGGTGCCGGATTAGTGAGCATCATCCGTGAAGGAAAGATAGGCAACGCTGAAGTAGGGCTGGGAGAATGGCTGGTCATTGAAGCCGATGAAAGCGACGGATCCATAGTGCAGTACCATCCCGCCATTGGCTTGCTGCTGAATATTGACAAGGATCATAAAGAAATTGATGTGCTGATGGACGTATTTTCTACTTTCAGAAAAAACAGCGATCACTTTATTGTCAACCGTTCACATCCGCTTGCGGCAACCTTGTCAACAGATATTAAAAACGATTTTTCGATTGAACCCATACCCGGGATCGGTTACCTGGCCTCCCAATTTGAGCAGGAAGGCCTGAGCATACGTTTCCATATAAACTATGTTCCCTTCAGCCTCCAAACCGTTGGCCGGCATAATATGGAAAATGCTCTTGCCGCCGCTGCAACGGCCCACCAGATGGGTGTGCCGCTTGAAAAATCTGCAGAGGCGCTTTCCAGGTACGAAGGTATCTATCGCCGCCACCAGGTATTGGGACAAAAAAACGGCGTCTGGCTGATCGATGATTATGCCCATAACCCCGTCAAATGTGCAAGATCAATTGAAGCCTGCCAGCCATTGGCAGATAAGGTGATCGCCTGGCTGCAACCTCACGGTTACGCCCCAACGAAATTTCTCCGTAAAGATTTTATCCGGGAAATTGCAGCCGTATTAAGGCCACAGGATGAAATCTGGATGAGCGAGATCTTTTATGCAGGTGGTACAACCACTAAAGATATTTCTGCTGCCGACCTTGTGGAAGATGCAGGTGGTACAACCACTAAAGATATTTCTGCTGCCGACCTTGTGGAAGATCTTCGCCAGCTTGGCTGCAATGCTTTCTTCACAGANAACCGTAATGACCTGGTTTCCGCATTGCGACCTCATTTCACACAAAATTGTGTATTGCTCCTGATGGGAGCCCGTGATCCAAGCCTTGAAGCGTTTGCAAGCCAAACCTGGTTGGAACTATGATGCCTTTGACAACTAACCTAATTTGTGCTGATTCAGTTCAATATTATTTCTGATGACCACGATCCTGATAAACATTCGACAACTTATTGGTACAAGAACGGTGTCCGCTGTTCTACGCGGAAAGGCCCTGTCTGCCCTTCCCCTTATAGATAACGCATACCTGGTGATTGAGGATGGAATCATTAGTGAATTTGGTTCGATGGCAGATCTTCCGGCAAGGTACCTGTTGCAAAATAACATACTTGATATACAGGGTGGAAATGTATTACCGGCCTGGTGCGACTCCCACACGCATATTGTATTTGCAGGAAGCAGGGAAGGAGAATTCGTGGATAAAATTCGCGGTCTGAGCTATGAAGAGATCGCTGCAAAAGGCGGGGGGATATTAAATTCCGCCAACCTGCTCAACAAGACCTCTGAGGAAGAGCTCTTCCGGCAGGCCTGGGACAGGCTGGAAGAGGTTCGCCGTATGGGGACCGGAGCCATTGAAATTAAAAGCGGGTATGGATTAACGGTAGCCGGCGAATTGAAAATGCTCCGGGTGATCAAAAAATTAAAAGAAAAATCACCCCTCGCCATTAAGTCCACTTTTCTGGGAGCACATACCTATCCACTGGAATTCCGGAATAATCACCGCGGTTATATTGATCTCATTAAAGCAGAAATGCTGCCCGTTATCGCCAAAGAAAAACTGGCAGATTATATCGATGTTTTTTGTGAGCAGGGATTTTTTTCCCCGGAGGAAACAGAAGAGGTTTGCAGGGCAGGCCTGGCCATTGGACTCAGACCCAAGATACATGCCAACCAGATGCACCTTTCAGGCGGCACTCAAGTGGGTGTGAAGCTCGGTGCAGTAAGTGTTGATCACCTGGAAACCATGGATAGTCTTGCCATTGATGCTTTGTCAAAGTCAGACACTATTGGAACATTATTACCTACCGCTGCATTTTTTCTGCGTATGCCATTTCAGCCTGCCCGGGACCTTATCGATAATGGCTGTGCCATTGCGCTGGCAAGTGATTATAATCCCGGTTCATCTCCAAGTGGTAACATGAACCTGGTGATTGCAATGGCCTGTATCCAGATGAAAATGCTGCCGGAAGAAGCCATCAATGCAGCCACTATAAATGGCGCTTTCGCCATGGAACTTGGCAAGGAGCTGGGCAGCATTACAGCAGGTAAGAAAGCCAATCTTATTATCACAAAGCCCATTCCATCTGTGGCCTATATCCCTTATTCATTTGGGTCTTCCATTATACGCGGCACCATTCTTGGTGAGAACAGGATACTGGCATAACCGGCAAAATACAGCTCAAATCTTAATAAGTAACTTCGGTCAACAAGAAGAGGATTTAACTAATATGGCATTATTTCGTAAAAAGGAAAAAATAAACCTGGTCCATCTTTACCAGTCGCAAAAGATCAGCATCGCTCATGGCGACAGAACCGCAGCGCTTGCCTATCTGAGGGATTTTTTCGCACTGGTGAGGCCCGAATTGTTTGATCCGGAAATGGCTGAAGAGCGGTTGCATGATATGATGAAACTGATGGAAGATGATCCAACGGTTGCGGATAATCTGCGGCGCTCCATTTACATTCCATTGCGGAATGCCAACCTGGTGCCCATGTTAACCGACAGCGGCATGGCTATTTCACGCAGTGTGGGTAAGGAATTAAACAACCGAATTAAACATAAATTCATTCCACCACTTAAAGATGAAAAAGATTTTCTCCAGGTGATTGACGCGGTATTTTATAATAACAATGACTACCAATGGGTGGAAAGGATTCCCCGAAAATTATGGAGTACGTTATTATCCATGCTTGATATTTCATTACAGGGTGCAGAAAGGATATTGGGAGAGCAGGTTTTGATCTCACTGGAAATATTGTCAGCCCGCGTTGCCCAGTTAGGCTGGGAAAAAGAAGTGGCAGACTTCCTCCCCGGCGGGCCTCTGAAAAATGAGAATCCCTTTATGCAGCAGCAGTTTCATGTGCATGCTATGAAAGGGCTACTGTCAGATAATAATGTTGATATTTTAAGGGAAAAAGCAGCCATCGCCAAGGCTTCATTGGAAGAATGTATACAAAAGATGGAAGGCATTCGCGAAAGCACCCAGGAAAGGGGTGCCAGCCTTTCACAGACTTTCATCCTTTTCCAGATAGAACAAAAACTGCAGCGTATGTTGCTGCTTTTAGACATTATTGATGCGGATGAAAAAATCAACAGCATACGTTTGGCTGATTATTTCATAAAGGTGGTGCGGAACGAGAATCGTAAAACCAGTATCCGTGAATTACTATCGCAAACAACCAGCTATTTGGCATACCAGATCGCAGAACAAAAAGGGAAAAAGGGGAATACTTATATAACCTCATCGCCGGCTGAATACAGGCAAATGATATTTAGCGCCATGAAAGGGGGATTTATCGTCTGCTTCATGGTCATTTTTAAAAACCTGCTTTCTCTTTTAAAACTGGCGCCTTTCTGGCAGGGATTTGCATACAGTCTTAATTATAGCGCCGGATTCATATTAATAGAAGAAACCCATTCAACACTGGCAACCAAGCAGCCTGCTTTTACAGCCAATGCGGTGGCGGGTTCCATTGACAGTCGGGGTAAGGATGAACAACCAAAACTTTATAACCTGGCAGTTACCCTTTCCAAAGTTTCCAGGAGCCAGATTGCTTCTTTTGCAGGGAACCTGTTAGTGGTATTTCCGGTAACATATTTGTTTGTCTGGCTGATTGACCTTGCATTTGGTTATCGTATCGTTGAAGGAGAAACTGCCATGGACATGCTTAAAAACCAGCATCCCTGGCAGAGCCTGTCATTGTTATATGCCTGTAATACGGGTTTCTTTCTCTTTCTGAGCGGTCTCATCGCAGGCTATGTACAGAATAAAATGAAATTTGGCCGGATAGGAGAGAGGATCGTTCAACATCCAACACTACGTTTCTATTTTTCAAGACAGCGGCTGCAAAAAATTGCCCGGTACTGGGAATATCATGCCGGTACAATCGTTGGCAGTATTTCACTGGGTTTTTTCCTCGGAATGGCAGGTATTGTTGGAAAGATTTTTGGTGTTCCATTCGATATCCGGCACATTACCATTGCAGCCGGAAATACATCAATCGGTCTCTATGGCGTAGGATGGGAACAGATCTCCAAAACTTACCTGGCAGTGGTATTTCTGGGCGTTTTGGGTATTGGCGCTTTAAACTTCCTCGTGAGTTTTTCACTGGCCTTTTTTGTTGCCATGCGCTCCCGTGGACTGAGCCTGAAGGATTTTCCGGAGTTTTTTGGGATACTCTGGCGGTACTTCAAATCGCACCCCATGGATTTTATCCGGCCCCGAAAAAGAATTTCTCAGGGAAATAATGAAGAGGAAACCTAAATTCGTTGGGTAAACCAACGATATGCTTAAACATTTCACTTTTTATACGAAACAGGATCTGCTCAACCAGACCCGACTCAGGCGTTATGAAACCAAGCTCGGCGAGAAGCTGCGCGTTGTGGATGATCCTCAAAAACTGGCGGAGTCATTGGCCGCTTCTTCATCCCGATATGTACTTTTTGGCATACCCGAAAGCATCGGCATTCAGGCCAATTTCGGTATTGGTGGTGCCGAAACAGCCTGGCCTTCCTTTTTGCACTCTTTTGTAAATATCCAAAGCACCGATAAATTCACCGGAGAAGAGATCATCCTTCCCGGTTTTTTTGATTTCAGTGAAGTCATGAGGATGATTGACAGTCATTCTAAAAGCCCCGATGAAAAAGTGGATGCCTGCAGGCATGCTGTAGCCAATATCATTGATGATGAAGTGGAAGAATTGGTGAAGATCATTGTAGGTGCCGGCAAAATTCCCGTTGTAATAGGGGGCGGGCACAACAATTGTTATCCCATCATCAAGGGTAGCGCCAAAGCATTGCACAAAATGGGTAAGATTCCCAGGGCTCAGATCAATGCCGTTAATGTGGATGCACATGCAGATTTCAGGATCATGGAAGGACGCCACAGCGGTAACGGCTTCCGCTATGCCATGGAAGAAGGCTACCTGGGAAAATATGCCATCGTAGGCCTTCATGAAAATTATAATCCGCAGAGTATGATGGACGACCTGTACAGCAATATCAATATACAGTATTCATTCTTTGAAGACATCTTCATGCACGAAAGGTTGAACTTCCTGCAATCCATTGCCCAGGCATTTACATTTACCGATGATCAGTTTACCATAGTTGAACTTGACCTGGATGCCGTTGAAGGCGTTTTATCAAGTGCCATGACCCCATCCGGAATTTCGCCTATTCATGCTCGTCAGTACCTGAATTTTGCCGGTGCCAATCAGCAGATAGCTGCGATACATATCTGTGAAGGTGCGGAACGTTTACAAAACGGGCTGGAAAGCGGACAAACCGGAAAACTCCTGGCGTACCTGGTAAGTGATTTTGTTAAGTCTACGGTTTGATATCCTGCTTTGCGGTTAAGGTATAATCAGAAAGGAAGCCCGATATTTACATAGGTACTCAATCGTTGCGACTGATCGCCATACATGACACTGAATTCAATCGGCCCTATGGCAGAGAGATATGCTAAGCTCAGGGAATAACCAGATAAAAAAGATGATTTAGTGCCGGCAACATTATTATTGATAAGATTGTAAAACATGCCGTTTGCGCGTAATGTCATATACAGGCTGCTGTATAATTCATGGCGGTAAGCTGCCTGCAGAGCCGCCAGGCTTCCGGTGTTAATGATTCCTTCCGGATACCCGGCAAAAATGATCTGGTTTCTGAATTGTCTTAAAAGGCCGCCCACATAATAATCATTCAGGTAAAACTGGTTATAATTGAAATTCAGACCCGCCTGCAGTAAAGCTTCAAATGTACCTCTCTTCCCTGTTTTTAAAAATTGCTGGACAGTGGTGGTAAGCCTGAAATAATTATTATACTCAATACCTAAAGAGTCTGTATTTAAAATCGGTTTACCGTTTGATAAAAATTCCAGGTTGCCTGATTGTCCATACGTCCAGTCGCCATTGAAATCAATATAAGTGCCGGTTCTGGGATAGGTATTTCTGTCAAGTGTATTGTGCTTGAAATAAACGGATGAAGTGAAAAAATCATTTTTCCCTTTCACGGATAAAGCAGACAAAAGCGATGGTTTGTACTTCAGGTTTTCATAGCGGGTGCCAATGCCTGTTGCAGTTGATCTGTTCCAGGAATACTGCAGTTTGATCTCCCCTAAAAAATAATTTTGCCTGTAAATATCTTCCTGCTTGTAATCACTGTATGTGTTAAAGTCAATGGCTTCAAAGCGACTGCCCAGGATCATGGCAATATTTTTGTTCTTGCCCATGTATTGCATATGCTCGCCCCTTATCCTGAAATTTTCACCCAGGTTCATTGTAAAAAATGTTCGTGAACTCTTTGTAAAGAAATTGCGTGTGGTATAATTAAAAACGAGGCTGACACCCATAAAGGAATTATAATGGAGGGCAGCTTTAGCCGTAGAGATCGGGTTCTCTTCAACCTGTATACTGATCTTTGAACTTCCATCAGATTGAGGTTCCAGGGAATAGGTGATACGGTTAAAATATCTTGTTCCAAAAACCTTCCTGATTTTTTTGGAGATTTCACCGGATGTGTAATATTTGTTTGCTTTCAAACCTAAAAAGTGCACAAAAAAATCAAGGTCAACTTTTTTTAATCCGGAAACTTCGAGTTTGCTGATCAATACCGAATCCATTTTCGGCAGCCTGCTTTCTGATATTTGTCTCTTCCCATATATATTATCCAGGGAGTCAGCTATGGCTTTGAACTGAGGATAAAAACGCATGCCTACCGCAATGCCCGTATCCATTATCTCTTCGCTCTTGCCAAAACTGGCTGTCGAAAAATTGTCAACAGGCATGGGGATATAAATATTACAGAGAGGGATCTCTTTTTTACTGTCTTCGGCCTCTTTGAAAAAAACAGAATTCATTAGGATGGAAACCGGGTTGGTAAGTTTTTCCGTGGGAGTGAGCCCCGAACTAACGTTAACGCCTATCACATAATCTGCCCCCATTTCTATTACATTGCGTACAGGGAAGTTCCTCACCAATCCACCGTCTACCAGTTTCTTGCCGTTATAGTCCACTGCTGTAAAAAAAGAGGGGATGGCCATACTTGATCTTACGGCCTGTGTAATCTCTCCTTTATCCAGGATAACAATTTCTCCATTGGCAGCATTGGTGGCAATACACTTGAAGGGGATACTAAACTGGTCAAATGATTTGATCCGGTTAACCGGGAAAAAGAGTTCTGAGAATTTAAGCCAGAGTTCTTCACTTTCCACCACACCCGTAGGCAGTCTGAAGCTTTTGTTCTGATAAGGAAGTTCCACTGCATATTTGCCGTACTCATCTTTTTCCTCCATGATGATAGATCGCAGGTCGGACTGGTTTGACAATAGCTCATTCCAGTTGATTTCATTGGCTATTTTTTCAATCTGCCTGCCGGAGTAGCCAACGGCATAAAGTGAGCCTACAATAGAACCCATGCTGGTGCCGGTTATATAATCAATTTTTAGTCCGGCGGAATCCAGTGCCTTTAAAATACCAATATGTGCAATGCCTTTTGCGCCACCACCGCTTAGTGTTAGCCCGATTTTGGGCCTGCCCGTTTTAGCCTGGCTGTAAACGTGAAGAGAACCAGTGATGCTTGCAATAAAAAATAGTAAAGAAATAATCGCGAATAAAATCCTTTTGTTAGGCTGATACATAGGCACACTTCGGATAATTAAAATCGGCTTTAAAATAATATACTTAATGCAAATTTCAAACCGGTTGATGTTTCCTTAACAAAATCATACCAATTCGATTTCAATTAGTAAATAATCCCTTTATGTAACAGGTCAGTTATCAGTTGGCAGCATCAACCAGGTCAAGCATGAAAGCATATTTCAAAGCAGTAAGTTTCTGCCTTTCAAACCTGCCTGATTCTCCGCCATGTCCTGCACCCATATTGCATTTAAACAGTATGGGGTTGTTACCCGTATTATTTTCCCTTACTTTCTGTACCCATTTAGCTGGCGAAAAATAGGGTACCTGTGTATCGTTCAGTCCACCGGTAGCCAGTATCGCCGGATAGTTTGCCTTTTTTACATTATCGTACGGCGACCAGCTCAGCATATAGTCGAAATATTTTTTATCCCTCGGATCGCCCCACTCGTCATATTCCAGTGTGGTGAGCGGCAGGTTGGGATTATACATATCGGTTATGACATCCATCCAGGGAACTTCGGCAATGATGCCCCGGAATAGTTCCGGCTGCATATTAACTACAGCACCCATGAGCATACCCCCTGCGCTTCCGCCATTGGCGAAAAGTTTCTGCGGGCTGGTGTATTTTTCTTTCACCAGGAATTTTGCACAGTCAATAAAATCGGTGAAAGTATTTTTCTTCTTGAGCAATTTGCCATCATCATACCAGTATCGGCCCATTTCCTGGCCCCCACGGACATGTGCAATGCCAAAAATAAAACCACGGTCGAGAATACTGATCACGGAACTGTTGAACCAAGGATCGGAACTTGCGCCATACGAACCGTATGCATATAATAAAAGCGGGCTGCTGCCGTCTTTTTTAAAGGAACTTTTTTTATAGACTATCGAAATGGGAACCAGGGTGCCGTCTGTTGCAGGTGCCCATATCCTTTTGGTTTCGTATTCAGACTGATTGAAACCGCCACCAACTTTCTGTTGTTTCAAAGTTATTTTTTCCTTTGATGTAAGATTAAATCCAAAGTCAGTTACCGGGGTTGTCAGCGATGTATAGGTATAGCGGATGCTGTCTGAAGTATAATCATCCGTAGGCATTTCCATATTGGCTACATAGGCATCTTCCGTAAATGGTACCTGGTAACTTGAATTGTCATTGCGGTTTGTAACGGTTATGCGTGTCAGGCCTTTTGCTTTATGCTGTGCCACAATGTATTGCTGTACAATTTCCACATTCTCCAGTAAAGCAGAATCCTGGTGGGGGATAAGGTCTTTCCAGTAGTTTAAACCTGGTGTTGCAATCGGAACCTGGGATAGCTTAAAGTTTTTTGCCTGGTGATTATTAAAAATGATGAAGTTATTCCCTTCAACATAATTGGGATAATACAGGAGATCACGCTGGCGTGCCTGAATCAATACCGGAGAAGAAAACGGATTATTGGCATCCAGGTAATGCGCTTCCGTTGTAGTGGTACTGGACGAATAAATAAAGATATACCGGTTATCCTTAGACGCAGAAAGGTTCACTGAAAAAGTACTGTCTTTTTCCAGGTAAATTTCCACATCCTTAGAGGATCAGTACCCAGGATATGCTTGTACAGTTTATACGGACGAACAGTATGGTCGTTTACCACATAATAAAATGTTTTGTTGTCATTGGACCAGGCATAGGAACCGGAGGTATTAGGTATAACCTCTTTTGAAAAACTG
>Ga0031656_10000356_pt1 | contig 15164 bp, 13 predicted proteins | sample FrelakmetDIP11DI_FD_55080 | JGI IMG/M metagenome (GOLD analysis project Ga0031656, IMG submission 55080) | Freshwater lake sediment microbial communities from the University of Notre Dame, USA, for methane emissions studies - DIP11 DI | ecosystem: Environmental > Aquatic > Freshwater > Lake >... | reverse complement strand
GCTCGACGTCGCCGGGCGTCACTTCCTTGTCGCGGATCGCGACGATGCCGTGCGAGTTGAGGCTGCGCACGTGGCTGCCGGCGATGCCGGCGAACACCGAGTGGATTTCGCAGCCGGCCATCAGCTCCGCCTCCTCGACGGCGCGCTGGATGGACTGCACGGTGGAGTCGATATTGACCACCACGCCTTTCTTCAGCCCGCGCGACGGATGCGAGCCCACGCCCACCACCTCGATCGTGCCGTCGGCGCCGAGCTCACCGACGATCGCCACCACCTTGGAGGTGCCGATGTCGAGGCCGACGATCAGGTTGCGTTCCGGTTTCCTAGCCATCAGGTGTCGCATCCTCCTGCGGGGCGACGGCGAGGGCCGAACGCGCGTTCCAGCCCACGCTGAATCCATTGGTGTAGCGCATGTCCACGTAGCCGATCTCGGCTGCCCGCTTCGCCACCAGCGGGCTCGCGAGGCGGACGAAGCGGTCGAGGCGATCGGTGAGCGCGAGGCGGCCGAGCCGCACCTTCACGCCGTTCGCAAGATCGAGTTCCCAGGCGCCGCGCGCGTCGAGGCGCACGCCGGTGAGGCGCAGGCCGGCCTCGAGCAGCCGCCCCTGCGTGTCGAGGTACAGCTGGGCGACGATGCCTTCGCTGCCGGCGGGCCCTTCGAGCAGCGGCAGCTCCGGCGGCACGTAGCGCGCGTTGCGCAGGAACAGCTCGCCGCGCGCGTTGAGCAGCCCGGTGTCGTTCCAGCGCGCCGCGGCCACCTGCTCGACCACCAGCACGCGCAGGGCCTCGGGCCAGCGCCGCTGCACCACGGCGCGGTCCACCCAGTCGATGCGCTCGATGCGCTCGCGCACCTCGTCGAGGTCGATGCTGGCGAGGCCGCCGCGCGCGACTTCGGCGACGGCCGCCTCGATCTCGGGCGGCGCCACGCGCTGGAACGAGCCTTCGACGATCACGCGCCGCACCGGGCGGTCGAGCGCCACCACCAGCAGCCACGCAAGCAGCGCACAGCCGGCGAACACTGCCGCGGCGCTGCCGAACGCGCGCCAGTTGACGCGCTCGAGCAGCGCCGGTTCGTCGGTGCGGACCTGCCGGCGATTACGCTTCTTCCAGGGCAGTATCATCGCGCGCTGCCCTCCCCGGCCGGCAGGCTGGTCTCGAGCACGCGCCATACCAGCTCGTCGAATTCGATGCCGCGCTGCCGCGCCGCCTTCGGCACCAGCGAATGGCTGGTCATGCCGGGCGCGGTGTTCACCTCGAGCAGCCACGGGCGGCCAGCGCGGTCACGCATGAAGTCAACGCGGCCCCAGCCCGCGCAGTCGACGGCGAAGAACGCGGCGAGTGCGAGGCTGCCGAGCTCCTGCTCGGTCGCGCCGCTCGCGCCGGGGCAGAGGTACTGCGTGTCCTCGGCGACGTACTTGGCGTGGTAGTCGTAATACTCGCCGGCGGGGACGATGCGGATCGACGGCAGCGCCTCGGTGCCGAGCACGGCGACCGTGTACTCCTCGCCCTCGATCAGCTGCTCGACCAGCAGCGCACCCTGGTAGCGGGCCGCCAGCTCGACCGCAGCATCGAGGTCGGCATCCTTGAAGCAGCGGCTCACGCCGACGCTCGAGCCTTCGCACGCGGGCTTCACGATTACCGGCAGGCCGATCTTGCGGGCCGCCGCGCGCACGTCGTCGCCGTGCCCGAGGCTCGCGTACGCGGGCGTGGGCAGCCCGAGCGACAGCCAGACCTGCTTGGTACGGATCTTGTCCATCGACAACGCCGAACCGAGCACCCTGGAGCCGGTGTACGGCACACCCAGCGCGTCGAGCAGGCCCTGCAGCACGCCGTCCTCGCCGCCGCCGCGGTTGCCGTGCAGGATGTTGAACACGCGGTCGTAGCCGCGCCCCTCGGCGGCGGTGAGCGCCTGCACCAGCGCGGGAATGCCGTCGACCGGCGTTGCGTCCACGCCCTGGCGCAGCAACGCCTCGAGCACATTGCGGCCAGAGTCGAGCGACACCTCGCGCTCCGACGACGTGCCGCCGAGCAGCACGGCGACGCGGCCGAACTCGCGCGGGTCCGCGATGCGAAGCGGCGCGCGGCTCATGCGGCACCTCCCGCTGTCGCGGCGGCCTGCAGCGTGGCCGGCAAGTCGTGCGCCGCCGCGCCGATGCTGCCGGCACCCATGGTGAGCACGACGTCGCCGTCGCGCGCGATACCGGCGAGCACTTGCGGCAGCTCGTCGAGCGACTTGAGCAGCACCGGCTCGACCGTGCCTCGCGAGCGGATCGCGCGGCACAGCGCCTTGCTGTCGGCACCCGGGATCGGAGCTTCGCCCGCCGGATAAACCTCGGCGACCACCAGCGCATCGGCTGTCGAGAGCACCTGCGCGAAGTCGTCGAGCAGGTCGCGGGTGCGCGTGTAACGGTGCGGCTCGAACGCGAGCAGCAGGCGGCGGCCCGGCCACGCCTGGCGCGCAGCCTCGAGCGTCGCCGCGATCTCGGTCGGGTGGTGGCCGTAGTCGTCGACGAGCGTGACGCGGCCGCGGCCGATGTCCACCTCGCCCAGCACCTGCAGGCGGCGGTCGATGCCCTGGAACCCGGCCAGTGCGCGCTGGATCGCCGCGTCGTCGATCTCGAGCTCGGTGGCCACCGCGATCGCCGCGAGCGCATTGAGCACGTTGTGCCGGCCCGGCAGGTTGAGTGTAACGCGCAGCGGTGCGGCATCCCGACCACGACGCAGCACGTCGAAGGCAGACTGGCCACCGCGCCGCTCGACGTTGACCGCGCGTACGTCCACGCCCTCGGCAAAGCCGTAGGTCAGGTACGGCCGCGCAATCTGCGGGATGAGGGCGGCCGCTTCGCGGTCGTCGGCGCAGACCACCGCCAGCCCGTAGAACGGCAGGTTGTGCAGGAACTCGACGAAGCTTGCCTTGAGCCTCTCGAAATCGCCGCCGTGCGTGCCGAGGTGATCGGCATCGACGTTGGTGACGATCGCGATCACCGGCTGCAGGTGCATGAACGACGCGTCGCTCTCGTCGGCCTCGGCCACGAGGTAGCGGCCGGCGCCGAGACGCGCATTGGTCGCGGCGCTCTTCAGGCGCCCGCCGATGACGAAGGTCGGGTCCTCGCCGCCCTCGGCGAGCACGCTCGCCACCAGGCTGGTGGTCGTGGTCTTGCCGTGCGTGCCCGCCACGGCGATCGAGTAACGGAAGCGCATCAGCTCGCCGAGCATCTCGGCACGCTTCACCACCGGGATGCGCTGCGCCAGCGCCTGCGCCACCTCGGGGTTTTCGGTATTGATCGCGCTCGACACCACCACGACGTCCGCGCCGGCGACGTTCTCGGCGCGGTGGCCAATGAACAACCTGGCGCCCAGCGACTCGAGCCGGCGCGTGACCTCGCCCGCCTTGAGGTCGCTGCCCTGCACGGCGTAGTCGAGGTTGAGCAGCACCTCGGCGATNCCGCTCATGCCGCTGCCGCCGATGCCGACGAAGTGGATGGTGTGGATGCGCCGCATGCGGTCCTTCATCGCACACCTCCCGCTGCNGCGACGCAGGCATCCGCCAGCCGCTCGTCGGCATCCGCGATAGCCATGCCGCGCGCGGCCGTCGCCATCTGCATGAGGCGCGGCCGACCGGCCTCGAGCAACTCGCGCAGCACCGCAGCCAGCGACAGCGGCGTGAGCTGCGACTCGGGCAACAGCACCGCAGCGCCACCGCGCACCACGTGCTCGGCGTTGCGCGTCTGGTGGTCGTCAACCGCAGCCGGGAACGGCACCAGCACGGCCGGCACGCCGGCCGCCTCGAGTTCCGCGACCGTGAGCGCACCGGAGCGGCACACGGCGAGGTCGGCCCAGCCGTAGGCCCCCGCCATGTCGTCGATGAACGGGCGCACGTCCGCTTCGATGCCGCGCGACTGGTAGGCCGCCACCGTGTCGTCGTGGCCGTTGCGGCCGGTCTGATGCAGCACCTCGGGGCGCAGCGCCGCGGGCAACTCGGCGATCGCTGCGGGCACGACGGCGTTGAGCCGCGCCGCACCCTGGCTGCCGCCGAACACCAGCAGGCGGGCCTTGCCCTCGCGCGCTGCGAAGCGCCGCTCGGGCGGCGCGACGGCGGCGATCTCCGGGCGCACCGGATTGCCGACGTGCTCGGCGCGCACGCCGCGGCCAAAGCTGCCCGGGAATCCCTCGAGCACGCGGTCGGCCAGGCGCGCCAGTACGCGATTGGTCAGGCCGGCGACGGCGTTCTGCTCGTGCACCACCAGCGGTCGGCGCAGCAGCCACGCGGCAACACCGCCGGGGCCGGAGGCAAAGCCGCCCGCGCCGAGCACCACGTCCGGCCGGTGACGGCGCACGGCGCGCAGTGCCTGGACCAGCGCCACCAGCAGCCGGAACGGCGCGATCAGTAGCGCGCCGAGGCCCTTGCCGCGCAACCCGCTCACGCTGAGCCACTCGACCGGGATGCCGGCCGCCGGGACCAGCCGCGCCTCGATGCCGCGCTGCGTGCCGAGCCAGACGATGCGGTAGCCGCGCCGCTCGAGCACGCGCGCCGTGGCCAGTGCGGGGAACACATGCCCGCCCGTGCCGCCGGCCATCACCATGGCAGTGCGCTGCGTCACGGCCGGCGCTCCTCGCGCGACACGGCGGCGCGACCGGTGGTCTGCGTCTCGTGGTGCACGCGCAGCAGCACGCCGAGCCAGGCGAGCGTCACCAGCATGCTGCTGCCGCCGTACGACAGCAGCGGCAGCGTCAGTCCCTTGGTGGGCAACAGGCCCATGTTCACGCCGATGTTCACGAATGCCTGCAGGCCGAGCCACACGCCGATCGACGCCGCGACGTACGACTGGAACTGCAGTCCGGCGCGGGCGGCGTTGCGTGAGATGGCGAGCGCGCGCCCGGCGAGCAGCGCGAACAGCGCCATCACCACCACCACGCCGACGAAGCCGAACTCCTCGGCCAGCACCGCGAACACGAAGTCGGTGTGCGCCTCGGGCAGGTAGAACAGCTTCTGCACGCTCGAGCCGAGGCCGACGCCAAACCACTCGCCGCGCCCGATCGCGATCAGCGACTGCACCAGCTGGAAGCCGCTGTCGAACGGATCCTCCCAGGGATTGCGGAAGGCGATCAGGCGGCGCAAGCGGTACGACGAGGTGACCGCCAGCGCACCCATCCCCGCCACGCCGAGCACCACCGGCACCAGCAGGTGGGTGAGGCGCGCGCCGGCGAGGAACAGCACGACGATGCCGGTCGCGAGCAGCACGGTGGCTGCCCCGAAATCCGGCTCCAGCAGCAGCAGCACCGCCGCCCCACCGAGCACCGCCACCGGCTTGATGAAGCCCTTGAAATCACTGCGCAGCTCGTCGGCGCGGCGTACGGCGTAGCTCGCCACGTAGGTGAGCAGCAGCACCCGCGCCAGCTCGGACGCCTGGAAATTCATCAGGCCGAGACGCACCCAGCGGCGGCTGCCGTTGACCTCGTGGCCGATGCCGGGAACCAGCACCAGCACCAGCAGCGCGATCGCGACGCCGAGCAGCACCATCGAGTACTTTTCCCAGAGCGTGGTCGGGATCGCGAGTGCCAGCATGGCCGCAACCAGGCCCATGCCGACGAACATCAGCTGGCGCTCGAAATAGAAGAACGCCGAGCCGGTCTCGCGCTCGGCGACGCCGATCGACGCGGACGCGACCATCACCAGCCCGACCAGCAGCAGCGCGGCCACCGTGCCGATCACCCAGCCATCGAGCACCAGCCGGCGCGGTCGGCCGGTGGAGCGGGCATAGGACAGCGTCGCGGCGGTCATCCGGCAAGGCTCCTGACCGCGGCGGCAAACTCGTCGCCACGGTGTGCATAGTCGCGGAACATGTCGAGGCTGGCGCAGGCCGGCGAGAGCAGCACGGTGTCGCCGACTCTGGCCGCGGCCCGGGCAGCGGCAACCGCGGCGCGCATGTCCGCCGCGCGCTCGGTGCTGCACACGCCGGCGAACGCCGCAGCGAGGCGCGGTGCATCGCGACCGATCAGCACCACGTGCCGCACCTTGCCGCGGCACGCCGGCTGCAGCTCGCCGAAGTCCTGGTTCTTGCCGTCGCCGCCGGCGATCAGCACCAGCGGGCCGGCGAGGCCGGCGACCGCGGCGATCGTGGCGCCGACGTTGGTGCCCTTGGAGTCGTTCACGAAGCGCACGCCGCCGACATCCGCCACCCACTGCGCGCGGTGCGGCAAGCCGCCGAACGACGCGAGTGCATCGAGCACCGGCGCGCGCGGCAGCTGCAGCGCCTCGCACATCGCGAGCGCGGCGAGCGCGTTGGCGGCGTTGTGCTCGCCCTGCAGCCTGAGCGCCGCGAGCGGCGCGAGCGGCTCGCCGCGGCAGGTGAGCACCGGCTCGGGCTCGCGCGCGAGGAAGTAGTCTGCGGACGGGTCGACCAGGCTGAACGACAGCACGCGCTGCCCGGCCTGCGGCATCGCGCGCACCCGCGTGTCGTCGGCGTTGACGACTGCCACGTCGCAGCCGTCGAAGATGCGTGCCTTGGCCGCCGCGTAGTCGTCCAGCGAATCGTAGCGGTCGAGGTGGTCAGGCGTGACATTCAGCACGGTGGCCACGACCGTGCGCAGCGAATGCGTGGTCTCGAGCTGGTAGCTCGACAGCTCGAGCACGTAGAGGCTGGGCACGGGACCCTGCAGCAGGTCGAGCGCCGGCTCGCCGAGGTTGCCGCCGGCGATCGCGGGCCGCCCGCCCGCGTTGGCGAGCTCGGCCAGCAGCGCAGTCACCGTGCTCTTGCCGTTGGTACCGGTGATCGCAGCGACTGGCGCCTGCGCCTCGTGCGCGAACAGCTCGATGTCGCCCACCACCGGCAGGCCACGGCGCCGCGCCTCGACCGCCACCGGCTCGCGCACCGACAAGCCCGGCGAGATCACCACCTGGGCCACGTCGTCGAGCAGCGCATCCCGGAACGTGCCGGTGACGAGCTCCGCCTGCGGCACCTGCTCGCGCAATGCCGCGCTGCCGGGCGGCTCGGCACGCGTGTCCGCAACGCGCACCGCCAGGCCCTTGCCGTGCAGGTAGCGCGCGCACGACAGCCCGGTGCGGCCGAGGCCGAGCACCAGCGCGCGCTGGCCAGCCGCGAGCGGAACAGCGGTGTGGCTGGCCTGGTTCATCGCAGCTTGAGGGTCGCCAGGCCGACCAGCACGAGGATCACGGTGATGATCCAGAAGCGGACGATCACCTTCGGCTCGGCCCAGCCCTTGAGTTCGAAATGATGGTGGATGGGCGCCATGCGGAAGATCCGCTTGCCGCGCAGCTTGAACGAGCCCACCTGCAGGATGACGGACACCGTCTCCATGACGAAGACGCCGCCCATGATGAACAGCACGATCTCCTGGCGGACGATCACCGCGACGACGCCGAGCGCGGCGCCGAGCGCCAGCGCGCCGATGTCGCCCATGAACACCTGCGCCGGGTAGGTGTTGAACCAGAGGAAGCCGAGGCCCGCGCCGAAGATCGCGGTGCAGAACACCAGCACCTCGCCGCTGCCCGCAACGTAGGGAATCGCGAGGTAGTTGGCGAACACGACGTTGCCCGAGGCGTAGGCGAACACGCCGAGCGCGCCCGCCACCAGCACCGCGGGCATGATCGCCAGGCCGTCGAGGCCGTCGGTCAGGTTGACCGCGTTCGACGAGCCCACGATCACCAGGTAGGCGAGCACGATGAAGAACGGCCCGAGCGGCAGCACGAAGTCCTTGAAGAACGGCACGATCAGCGTCGTCTCGATCGGCGTTTTCGCGGTCAGGTACAGCGCGAGCGCCGCACCGAGGCCGGCCACCGACTGCCAGAAGTACTTGTAGCGCGCGCTCAGGCCGCGCGAGTTGCCGACCACCAGCTTCAGGTAATCGTCCCAGAAGCCGATCAGGCCGAATGCAACCGTGACGGCGAGCGTGATCCACACGAAGCGGTTGGCGAGATCGGCCCACAACAGCGTTGCCACGGCGATGGCCACCAGGATCAGCAGGCCGCCCATGGTCGGCGTGCCGGCCTTGCTGAGGTGCGTCTGCGGGCCGTCGGAGCGCACCCGCTGGCCCACCTGGTGCTCGGCGAGCTTGCGGATCATGACCGGGCCGACCAGGAACGAGATGAGCAGCGCGGTGAGCGCCGCGAGGATGGCGCGCAGCGTCAGGTAGCTGAAGACGTTGAAACCCGAGTAGTACTGGGCGAGCCACTCGGCGACGTAGCGCAGCATGCTAGTGGCCTCCGCCGGCGACGCCGGCGCCGAGTGCCGCCGCGACGCGCTCGAGGCGGTTCGAGCGCGAGCCCTTGACCAGCACGGTGGCGCCCGCCGGCAATTCGGCGCGCAACACCGCGATCAGCTCCTCGACGTTCGCGAACCACGTCGAGCCGGCGCCGAAGGACTCGACCGCATGCCGCGCGTCGTCGCCGACCGCCAGCAGCCGCGCGATGCCGCACTGCCGGGCGAAGTCGCCGACCTCGGCGTGCAGCTCCGCCGATCCCGCACCGAGCTCGCGCATCTCGCCGAGCACCAGCCAGTGCGGTTCCGGCAGGCCAGCCAGCGCACGCAGCCCCGCACGCACCGAGCCCGGATTGGCGTTGTAGGAGTCGTCGATCAGCCGTGCGCCGCTCGGCAATTGCTTGGCTTCGAGCCGGCCCGCGACCGCGCGCATGCGGCCGAGTCCCTCGACGATGGCGTCGAGGCCCGCGCCGGCGCCGTGCGCCGCGGCGGCAGCGGCCAGCGCGTTCATCACGTTGTGCTCGCCCGCGAGCGCCAGCGTCACGCGGCGGCGACCGGACGGTGCGACCAGCTCGAACTCGGTGACGAAGCCGTCGCCGGTCGAATTGCTGCGCGTGTCGCGGGCCGTGAAGTCGGCCCGCTCGCGCAGGCCGAAAGTGAGCACGCGTCCCGCGTCGCGCGCGAGGCCGTGCCACAGCGCCGCGAAGCGGTCGTCGGCGTTGATGACCGCGGTGCCCTCGGGGCCCAGCGCCTGGAACATCTCGCCTTTGCCCCGGGCCACACCCTCGATGCCGCCGAAGCCCTCGAGGTGCGCGGGCCCGGCGTTGATCACCAGGCCCACGTCCGGTCGTCCGATCGCGGCGAGCTGCGCGATCTCGTGCTGGTGGTTGGCGCCCATCTCGATGACCGCGAAGCGGTGTGCGGCCTCGAGCCGGCACAGCGTGAGCGGCACGCCGATGTGGTTGTTCAGGTTNCCGTGCGTCACCAGCGTCGGACCCTCGCAGCCGAGGATCGANCCGGTCATCTCCTTGACGGTGGTCTTGCCGTTGCTGCCCGTGATGGCGACCACCTTGCCGGCGAACTCGCGGCGCCACGCCGCGGCGAATGCCGTCAGGCCCTNNAGCGCGTCGCGGACCAGCACCTGCGGCAGCGCCACCGACACCTCGCGCTCGACGAGCGCGCCCGCCGCGCCGCGCGCCAGCGCCTCGGGCACGAACTGGTGACCGTCGAAGCGCTCGCCGCGCAGCGCCACGAACAACGCGCCGCCCTCGAGCGTGCGCGAGTCGGTCAGCACCGTGCCGAACGTCGCGTCGGCACCGTGCAGGGTGCCACCGGCCGCCCGGGCGAGCTCGGCGAGGTTGCGCATCATGCCGCGACCCCCAGCGCGTCGAGCACGACCGCACGATCGCTGAATGGGTGCGTCTCGGTGCCGACGACCTGGTAGTGCTCGTGGCCCTTGCCGGCGATCACCACGACGTCGCCGGCGTCGGCCTCGCTGAGCGCGAAGTGGATCGCCTCGGCGCGATCGGCGATGACGTGCGCGCCGTCGGGTTGGCGCATCCCGGCCAGGATCTGCTCGAGGATCGCGCGCGAGTCCTCGGTGCGCGGGTTGTCGTCGGTGACGACCACGACGTCGGCATGGCTCTCGGCGATCGCGCCCATCTGTGGCCGCTTGCCCGGATCGCGGTCGCCGCCGCAACCGAACACGCAGAACAGCCGCCCGCGCGCATGGGCGCGGGCGGCCTCCAGCACCTTGCCGAGCGCGTCCGGCGAGTGCGCGTAGTCGACCAGCGCGAGCGGTTGCGCGCCGCCGCCGAAGGCTTCCATGCGCCCCGGAGGCGCAACGCAGGTCGCGAGCGCGATCAGCGCCTGCTGCAGCGGCACGCGCCAGCCGAGCAGCACGCCGAGCACGGCGAGCAGGTTCTCGGCATTGAACTCGCCCATCAGCTTCGAGCGCAGCGTGCCCGCGCCCCAGCTGCTTTCCACATGCAGCGTCAGGCCCGCGGTCGTGGCCCGCATCTCGGGCAGGCGGATCCAGTCCGCGCCCGGCTCGATCCACAGCTCGTTCGAGGTGGAGTAGACAATGCGCTCGAGCCCGGGATCGAGCCCGGCCGCCAGCTGGCGACCGAAATCGTCGCGCACGTTGACGACCGCACGCTGCAGTCCGGGCAGGCGGAACAGGCGGGCCTTCGCCGCGCCGTACGCCTCGAGCGTGCCGTGATAGTCGAGATGGTCGCGGGTGAGGTTGGTGAACACGGCCGTGTTGAAGCGCACCGCCGCCACGCGCTGCTGGTCGAGCGCGTGCGACGACACCTCGAGGGCGAGGCTTTTCGCGCCGGCATCGCGGGCCTCGGCGAGGCGGCGGTGCAGGGTCACCACGTCGGGCGTGGTCAGCCCCGCGTCGCGCAGTGCGCCCGGCCGGCCGTAGCCGAGCGTGCCGAGGTACGCACCACGCCGGCCGACGAGGTCGGCAGCCTGTGCGAGCAGGTAGGCGCTGGTGGTCTTGCCGTTGGTGCCGGTGAAGCCCGCGACACTCAGGTCGGCGGAGGGACGCTCGAAGAAGCGGTCGGCAAGCTCCCCGGCCAGTGCGCGCAAGCCTGGGACCGCCTGCGCGACGACCTGCGGCGGCAGCAGAGGCGCCTCGAGGCCGGACGCCGGCTCCCACAACACCGCGACGGCGCCGTTCTCGATCGCCGCGGCAACATGCGCGAGGCCGTGTCCGGTGCGGCCCGGGCACGCGAGGAATGCCGCACCCGGAGTGATATGCCGGCTGTCGAGCGCGAGCCCACTCACGGCGACGTCGCGCGACGGCGCAGCGATGCCGTCGAGCAGCACCCCGAGCGTCGTGCCGTAGGTGCGCGCGCCGGCCTCCGCAGCCACGGCGCTCAGCGCTGCGTCCTCGTCACGGNTCACCATGGGTCCTGCGCCTGCACCAGCGTCGTGGCAGGCACGCGCTGCAGGTCGTCGGGCGGGATCGCGAGCAGGCGCAGCGCACCCGACATCACGGACGAGAACACCGGCGCCGCGACTTCGCCGCCGTAGTACGCGCCGCCGGTCGGCTCGTCGATCACCACCAGCGCCGCCAGACGCGGGTTGCTCGCCGGCACCACGCCGCCGAACACCGCCATGTATTTGTTGGTGGAGTAGCCGCCGGTCTCGGAGGCCTTCCATGCGGTGCCGGTCTTGCCGGCCACGCGATAGCCCATCACGCGCGCGCGCCGCGCCGTGCCGGCGTCGCTGGTCACGGCCTCCATCATGCTCACCAGCTCGTGCATGATCTTCTGGTCGAACACGCTCTCGCCTTCCGGCGGGGCGTCGAGCTTGCGCAGGCTNACCGGGCGACGCACGCCGCCCGCGCCGACCACCGCATAGGCCTGCGTGAGCTGCAGCGGCGTCACGGACAGACCGTAGCCGTACGACATCGTCGCCTGGCCGATCGGGCGCCAGTGGTCGGCGCTGGTGAGGATGCCGGCCGACTCGCCCGGGAAACCCGAGCCGGTGACGCGCCCGAAGCCGAACTGGTCGAACGCGCTCCACATGTCCTGCGGCTTGAGCGACAGCGCGATCTTCGCGACGCCGACGTTCGACGACTTGGCGAGCACCGTGGTGACGTCGATGGTGCCGAGGTTGTGCTTGTCCTTCACCGTCTTGATGCCGACGCGCAGCATGCCCGGCCCGGTGTCGATCAGCGTGTCCGGGTGGTAGCGGCCGGTGCCCATGCCGGCGGCGACCACGAACGGCTTGATGCTCGAGCCCGGCTCGAAGAAATCGTTGGTGGCGCGATTGCGATAGCGCGAGGCGGCGTACTGCTCGCGGTCGTTCGGATTGAAGGCCGGCTGGTTGACCATCGCCAGCACTTCGCCGGTGGCGATGTCGATCACCACGACCGAGCCGGAGCGCGCGTTGTTCGCCTGCACCGCCGCCTTCAGCTCGCGATAGGCGAGGTACTGCACGCGCAGGTCGATGCTGGTGTGGAGGTCCTTGCCCGGGCGCGGCGCACGGATGCGCTCGATGTCCTCGATGGTGCGGCCGAGGCTGTCGCGCATCACGCGTTTCAGGCCCGGCTCGCCGCCGAGCCACTGGTCGAACGCGAGCTCGAGGCCCTCCTGGCCAACNTCGTCCACATTGGTGAAGCCGAGCAGGTGGCCGGTCACTTCGCCGGCCGGGTAATAGCGGCGGTACTCGCGCTGCGTGTCGACGCCGGGAATGCCGAGCGCCTTGACCCGCGCCGCGTCCTGCGGGCGCATGTGCCGCACCAGGTAGATGAATTCGCGGTCGAGGTTGCTGGTGACGCGGCGCGCGAGCCACTGCGGGTCACGGTCGAGCGCCTTGGCGAGCCGCGGGAAGTCCTGCGGCACCTGCGCCAGCTTGCGCGGGTCGGCCCACACCGTGTCCACCGGCGTGCTGACCGCGAGCGGCTCACCGTTGCGATCGAGGATCATGCCGCGGTTCGCGGAGAGCTTCGCCTCGCGCAGGATGCGCGCGTCGCCCTGCCTGGCGAGGAAATCCTGGTCGATGACCTGCAGGTACACGGCGCGCGCGACCAGCGCGACGCCGCACAGCGCCAGCGCGCCGAGCACGAACCAGTGCCGCCAGGCGTGGTGGCCGGAATCGTCGCTGCGCTGCCTGCCGTGCTTCATGGCTGCCCGTGCTTCATGGCTGCACGATGCGCAGGTCGCTCGCCTGCGGGATGACCATGTGCAGCTCATCGTGCGCGAGGCGCTCGACGCGCCCGTGCGTGGCCCACGTGCTCTGCTCGAGCTGCAGCTGGCCCCACTCGATGTCGAGGTCGTCGCGCGCCTTGACGAGCTGCTGCAGCTCGTTGAAGCGGCTGCGCGCCTCCTGCTTGGCGTACACCACGCCGAGCGACGAACCGAGCACCGCGACCCACAGTGCCGCGACCACCAGGCGCCAGGCGACCGTACTCATGCGGCGACCCTCGCGGCAATGCGCAGCACGGCGCTGCGCGCACGCGGGTTGGACGCCACCTCGGCCTCGCCCGCGACGATCGCGCCACCGACGCGCTTGAGGCGCGGCCGCGCGTGCGGTGGCACCTGCGGCAGGCCGGCGTACACGGGATCGCCCTGCTCCTCGCGACGGATGAAGCGCTTGGCGATGCGGTCCTCGAGCGAGTGGAAGCTGATCACGCACAGGCGGCCGCCCGGCGCGAGCAGCCGCACGGCCTGCGGCAGCGCCGACTCGAGCTGCTCGAGCTCGCGGTTGACGTGGATGCGGATGGCCTGGAACGCGCGCGTGGCGGGATGCTTGCCGGGCTCGCGCGTCGGCACGGCGGCTGCCACGATCGCGGCGAGCTGGCCGGTGCGCGCGATGGGCTCGACGACGCGTGCCGCGACGATCGCCCGCGCGATGCGCCGGGCAAAGCGCTCCTCGCCGAGCTCGCGCAGGACGTCGGCGATCTCGCGCTCGCCGGCCTTCGCCAGCCACTGCGCCGCGCTCTGCCCCGCCTCGTTGTCCATCCGCATGTCGAGCGGCCCGTCCTGCATGAAACTGAAACCGCGCGCGGCCTCATCGAGCTGTGGCGACGAGACCCCGAGGTCCAGCAGCACGCCGTCCAGCTCCCCTTCGATGCCCGCCGCCCGCACCCGCTCTTCGAGCGGGCCGAACGACCCCCGTACCAGCGTGAGACGTGTTTCCCCCGCGAAGCGCCGCTGCCCGGCCCGGATCGCTTCCGGGTCGCGATCGATCGCCACCACGCGCCCGTTCGGCCCCAGCGCGCCGAGGATCGAGGCGGTGTGCCCGCCGCGCCCGAACGTCGCGTCGCAGTAGCGCCCCTCGGGCTGTATCGCGAGGCCGGCCAGCACTTCGTCGCGAAGTACCGGCGTGTGCTCCGCCACCGTCGGCGCCTACAGCGACAGCTGGCCGAGCTCGGCCGGCAGTTCGCCCGCTTCCTCGTCCACTTGCAGCCAGGCGTCGCGGCGCTCGTTCCAGTGCTGCTCGTCCCACAGCTCGAAACGNCTGCCCTGCCCGATCAACATCGCCTGGCGCGTGAGGCCCGCGTATTCGCGGAGCTTCGGCGGCACCAGCACCCGGCCGTGTGAGTCGAGCTCGAGTTCGGTCGCGTGGCCAACCATCAACCGCTGCAGCCGCCGCACCTGCGGATTCAGCGTCGGCAGTCGCATCAGCTTGCGTTCGATCTCTTCCCAGTCCGGCAAGGGGTAGATCAGCAGGCACCGGTCGGCACGATCGACGGTCGCGACCAGACGGCCCTCGCTGCGCTCGACCAGGGTGTCCCGGTATCGCGCAGGCATGGCCATCCGCCCCTTGGCGTCGAGCGTTACTTTGTTGGCGCCACGAAACATTCCAGGCTACTCACGGGCCACTGGCCCATTCCGTCCCACTTTGTCCCACTTCGCCGCACTATAGGTCGCGTGCGCGCGGGGAGTCAACGCCTCGCCACAAAATTTTCCATGAGGCACAGCGACTTAGCCCATGAGGGACCCGCCGGGCGTGGTTTTTGCGCAACATATAGTTAGCACAATCAGGTAGTTACCAGTTGTTCCTGAAAACGAACTTAGACTACGCCGTTCGTGGGATTTCGGCGGTGGACTGGAACCAGTCCCGCCGGCGCGGTGCCGGGCATGGCACTCAATCCGCAATTACCAGCCTGTACAGTGGGATAGCGCAGCCCCAAGGAGGCCCGATCCGGCCTTGGGAGGCCTGGTACTGCGCGGTGGGATGATGTGGGACAGGCCGGCGAGGAAAGTGGGAGTCGGCCGATAAGCCGGGTTCTGTCGCGGGCAATCATCCATCTGGGACGCGCGTCGCCGCGCGCCTCAAGCGACCTACCCGGAAACTCCCGCGGGCCGCGGGTACGGGCCCTGCGGCCCGCGTGTTTCCCTATTTGGTCTTGCTCCAGGTGGGGTTTGCCGTGCCGCCGAATGTTGCCACCGGCGCGGTGCGCTCTTACCGCACCCTTTCACCCTT
>Ga0031656_10000354_pt1 | contig 15167 bp, 7 predicted proteins | sample FrelakmetDIP11DI_FD_55080 | JGI IMG/M metagenome (GOLD analysis project Ga0031656, IMG submission 55080) | Freshwater lake sediment microbial communities from the University of Notre Dame, USA, for methane emissions studies - DIP11 DI | ecosystem: Environmental > Aquatic > Freshwater > Lake >... | reverse complement strand
TGTTCGAGGACCAGGGCCTCCTGCTGCTGCCAGGTGCCGGCGGCTTTGGCGGCGTAGGCGCGGGTCTCGGCCTCCAGGTCGCCCCACAGGTCTTCGAGCACTTGCCGGCCCCAGGCTGCGAGGCCGGTGACGCATTGGTGCTTCGGGTCCCACTCGGCCTGGTATTCCCTCCAGCGCCCGGGCAGTTCCCTTTTGATGCGGGCCTTGAGGGCATCGAGCTGGGCCTGGTTGGGCGCGGCAACGGGCTCGCCGGTATGCCGCTCGCTGTAACCGGCGGCGGTCTTGGCGTCCATCCGGTCGTAGGGCAACGGGGCGCGGAAGTAGAAGCGGCTGCGCCCGCGCTGCTCGGTGCTGTCGAGCACGCCGTATTCGATCTCCAGGGCCGTGACGCTCTTGCCGGCGAGTTCCCCTTTGTGGCCGGCCTCCTGGGCGGCGGCCTGCATGCGCTCCAGCGGCGGTACCCAACCGTAGCGGTCGCCGATGAGCGCAATCAGGAAGGGCCGCGACCGCTCGATCTCCGCCAGGCAGACCTTGAGCACCAGGCGCTGCTTGGCCTCTTCCTCGCCCTCGGAGGCGGTGTCCACGCCCCAGCGCAGGTCGATGGGCTCCAAGTGGTGGAAGCGCGCCTTGAGCCGCTCCTCCAGCTCCGGGAAGACGAACCGGTGCAGGTGGTCGCGCTCCGCCTGAAAGTCGCGGAAGGTGCTGGTGACGAAGACCGGGCGGGGTTTCCATACGGCGAAGGTTTCCATGGGTCCCTCTCGAACCCGGCGCTCAAGGGCGCCGGGTCGGTTGATGGGGCGCGTTACTCATGCAGGCGGGCCCCCAACGTCTGCATGGTAAGCGGCGGACGCGACCAGGCCGGGGTTGCCACACGCCCTCGCCCTCGCCTAGTCGCCCTGCGCGCCGGCCAGTGCCTAAGCCCCTGCCGCTTCGGCCGGCAGGATGGCGTAGCCTTGCTCTTTCAACACGCTTTGGACTTGTCGCGCATAGTGGCGATCCTTGTCCCGTTCTTTCTCCGCCAGAAATTCCCAGGCGATGAGGTCCGGATGGGTTCGCCGATCGTCATCCTTCTTCTCTCCCAAGCGCCACCCATCGAGAAACTTGCGCACGCACCAGCGGCCGTGCTCCATCTCCGCCATGATCTCGATCTGCTCGCCGGTGAGCTCTTCGACCGGCGTTGCGCCGGGGGCGAGCTCGCCCTGCTTGACGGGTCGTAGACCAACGGCATGCAGTTGCTCAGCGATGAAGTCGACACGCTCGAGGATGGACGCCTTCAGGTCCGGTCTGAGCGTATCCCAGGGTTGGTTCTCGGGCCGCTCCTCCGAAACGCTCTCGCGCTTGCGTTTTGCGACGTTGCGCTCATGGTCGAGCCGCGCGGCCTCCTCGCGCTCGGCTTCGGTGAGCACGCCCGAAGAGAGCCCTGCGACGAAGAGTTTGACGGTCTGCCGGTCCTCCGGGAGCGAAACAAGGTTGGGGTGATCCATCCAGTCCGGGTCTTCCAGGATGGCGTCCGCGGCCCGCCCGCTGCCCTTCATGATCCCGACCTTGGCGCCCATCATCAGGGCGAGCCGGTACTCGAACCCGGCAAGCCTGCCACCGTTGATACCGATGACCCGTACATTCGAGGGGACGATGCCTTGGTTCAGGATATCCGCCCACACCTGAACCGAGCCCAAGGGCGAGAAGCCCTGACCCGGATGGGTGTAGAAGTTGTAGCCCTCATGTCGCTTATGGTAGATCGGCAGGGCCTCCGGCAGGCAGGTCACCTTGAGGATGGGCCCGCGGGAGGAATCGGGGAGGTCGCCGACCATCTGACCGATACCGGAGCAGGTGCCGCCGCTGAAGATGCTGCCGGCGAAGTCGCGGAAGGCCTGCTGGAGCAGCGGCGTGTAGTCGCTCAGACGCTGCTCGTCCCCCGGGGCACAGCCGCCGGCCACGATGACGACCTTGTCGTGCAATGTTGGACAGCGGCTGTCGGCGACCCGCGGGGCGATCTCCGCACGCACCGCGTCAGCGAGCGCCTGCAATTCCTGGGCCTGCACCCGCGCTGCCTCCAGGTCCGGGCGCGCCGCATCGGCCTTACGCTTGTCGAGCTTGGCCAGGGTCTCTTCTCTGGCGCGTACTGCCACCAGGGCGCTTTCGACGAGGCGATACGCCTTGGCCACCTTGGCAATGAGCAGGAAGCGTTCGAGCAAGGACCATTCCGTCGCCCCGGTCCTGTGCAGGGCTTCGCAAAGCCGCCGCGCACGCTTCAACGATGCGTCTAGCGGGGTATCGGAGTGACTCAGCTCGACGGCCTTGGCATAGGCACCGAGGCCGTCATAGGGCTCGCCCAGCAGCAAGGAGAAGCAGCCGATGTCGAAGTAGGCCCAAGGCAGGTAGATGCCTAGGGTCGCCCGCTCGCGGCAGCGCTGGATGACGTTGTGCAGGGTCGGGCGCATGGGCGCCACAAAGTCGAGGTTGCGGTCCTCTTCGGCGGTGAGCTGCAAGTAGCCACGCACTGCCCTGGGCTCCATGGGATTGACCTCGAAGGCCCTGCGGTAGAGCCGCAATGCCTCCCGCAAGTCGGCAACTCGTTCCTCGTCATAGGTGTCGGCAAGCGCGATCAGAGCATCGGCGTTCGCGAGGTCGAGCCCGGTGGCCCACTCCAGATATTTACGCGCCCCTTCCTTCTCGCCCAAGCGCCAGAGGGCCGTCCCGTAATCCAGGAGCAGGTTCGCAGCGCGCGTGTCGCGCAATGCCTCCAGTGCCTCCCGGGCTCGGCGCCCCTCGGCGGGCAGGGTCGCGCCCTGCTCGTTCCGCATCGCGGCATCGAGCGCCGCGCCACCGGCGCTCTCCCATAGGGACACAAAGGTTGCCAGCGTATTGGCGACGTCTTGCCAACTTTCAAGGGCAACCGCGATCCGCGCTGTCTTGAGCGCCAGATTGAGATTCCCCGCGTCGAACGTCCGCACCTGCTGGAGCTTCTCCAGCTCTTCCTCGAGTCGCTCTCGGGGCAGGTAGGTCCCGTAGTACTCCCGGTAGCCGTCGACCGTCGCGATGGCGCGGGCGAAGTTCTGATCGGCATCCTCAAGAATGGCGGCGATGCGCATCAGCTCGCGCTTGAGGTGGATCGGGAGCTTGAACTCGCTCTTGTAGACCCGGTCGTGGTAGAGGTTCGCCCAAGTGTGTTGAAGCAGAGATCGGACCTGGATCTCCATCCGGTAGCACGGACCTGGGCCAAAAGGCTTGCCCTCGCAGTCGGCCGTGCTGCGCCGCTCATACAGCCGGGCGATGACCGCAGCGGCGGTCGGATCGCTGTCCGTGACCGCCATGATGTCTTCGGCAAACTCCCCCGGCCTGAGCGCGACGATGAAGTGTACCGAGCGATAACCGAACTCGCCCACGCCAAGCCGCAGGAAGGTGTCCTCGCTGTTGGGCTCGTCGATCTCGAAGTGCTTGCGGATGAAGGCGCAGACGGGGCCGATGTCGTTGGTGGACTCGGTGATGACCCGCGCGCCGCACAGGTCCGTCATCATGTTGACGGGATCCGGGTACTGCGCCTGCTTGCGGATGGTCTTTTCGGCGAAGCTGGCTGACTCCTTGACCCGCCACTGGATAATGGCCTCCATACCCATGTCGTGGGTGGCGCGTTTGAGCACACGTTCGACGATCTTGCCGAGCGTTTCATAGTGGGATTTCACCGTCGCGTAGGCGGCCACATCGGCCTTGTACTTGGCAGTGACAGGGCTCGTGGTGGTCATATCGCTTGCTCCTTCGGCAGCATGTGCCGAGCTTAATCTGTGATGGCCTACGCTGGCTCAGGCCGCCGCCGTTGTGTGCGGGCCGTCGTCCGCCCGGCGCCTAAGACTGCCAGAACCGCTCCAACCCTTCATCGTTGCGAAACACCAGGGCATAGTCGGAGAGCTGCTCCCGGCCGATCCAGGCAAATTCGCTCGATTCCCGGTTTAGCACCAAGTCCCCCGCCGTGCGGCACCGGAAATACAGATTGATGCAGTGCATCTTTCCCGGCTCCAGCGGTAGGCTATCCTGGTAGAAGAGAAAGCGGGCCTCCAGGCAATCCAGCCCGGTCTCTTCCTTGAGTTCGTCGCGCACCGCTTGTTCCACCGTCACACCGTAATCGACCTTGCCTCCAGGCAGGCACCATTGGCCGTGTCCGTAGCCGGTATGCTGGCGGCGCAAGATCAGGGCGCGGCCGTCGGGATCGGTGACGATCAGGCGCACAATGGGTACCGGAAAGGCGGTTATAGCGGCAGGGTTCATCGCTCTTGTACTTCTCCGGCTATCAGCGCAGGTAGATCGCTGCCCCCAGGATGTGAGGGGAGCAAGGTTCGACCAAATTCGCTTGCAACTGATGGTCCATGGGGAACCTGAACATGTAGGCTGGGGTGAGGAACGAACCCCAGCGTTCTTAACGGCTGGCGCGGTCGTCGCTGGGGTTCGCAAGCTCACCCCAGCCTACATACTTGACAAGCCCCCCACCCCAGCCCCCCACGAGGGGGGAGGGGGCCAGAATCTGGGGCTCTTAGCAACCTCAGCGGTTGGCATGGGGAAGTAGGTTACTTCGCGGCAGTGTAGGCCCATCCAGCCAACCGGCCTTTGCCGTCGTAGGTCAACGCGAGATGGGATTGGTCGCCCAGGTCCACACCGGCCAGTCGATTCGAGGCGTCATACTGGTATTCCAACACCAGGGCATTGGGCGTGGTGATCCGTGCGGGGAGGCCCGCATGATCCCCGTCCTGGTAGTAATCGATCGCGAGCTCCCCGCCGTCATATTGCCCGATGCGCTCAAGCTGGCCGGACTGCCATTTCATCAGGGCCTTGGCATCGCCCTTCTGTATCTCCACGCGCTCGATCTGCCCCGCCTGGTCATAGGCATACTGCTGGGTACCCCAGGAGGATTTCACCTCCTGGACGCGCCCCTCGGCGTCACGGGTGAGCTGGTAACCGTAATTCTGGCCATCGCGTTGGTTGATCAGCCCGACCAGCTCCCCATCGCTGTCATAATCCATGAGGACCCTCAACCCCCGATCGTCGGTGATTTCGCGCGGCCGCCCGGCGGGGTCGAGCTTGGTCGCTTGCCAGCGCTTTGGGTGGTTCTGCTCCTGCGGCGGCGTCAGAAGGATTCGGGTGACCAGTCCGTCTTGGTCGTACTCCGGATGTACCGCCGATGCCTCGTTCGCCGCCCAGCGCAGCAGGCCGCCTGGATACCACTCCTGGCGCAACAGCAGGCGATCGTTGTCGGTGAGGGAGGTCAGTCGGCCGGCGGTATCGTATTGACCGACGAGCTTACGGCCCTCGTCGAGCGCCAGGGTCCGCTCGCTGAGATCCGCCTTCTCGGTCAAGGTGATTTTGCCGCCATCGGCCTGAGCCAGGACCATGGTTGTGCCGCCGTCCTTCGGGTAGGTCCAGGACGCCTTGGTCCCATCCGCATACTGGGCCTCGATGGGCCGGAAGGCCGGGTCGTAGCGGACCGAATCCGTCCTCGCCTCGGGTCCCGGTTGCACCGCTGTGATGGTGCGCCCGGTGGCGTCCGCGACGACGCGATAGGCGGTCCTGGCACCCCCGGCGTCGGTCTCGGCCAGCACCTGGCCGCGTGGGTCGTACTCGAAGCGCCGCACCGTGACCTCCTCCGGGGCTGGCCCGCCTTTGGTCTCCGGTGCCTGATAGGTGACGGCCGCTACCCGCGCGCCCTCGTAGCGGTAGCCCGTGCGGCCCTGGTCGGAGCGGACGGCGATGAGGGTTCCGCTGGCATCGTAGTCGTAGTGGACGGTGACCTTGTCCTGGTCGCGGGCGGCCTGTCCCGTCTCCCGCTGACCCGTCGCGGCTTGCAGACGACCACTGGCCTCGTCATAGGCGAGCTGGATGGACGCCGCCGGTCGCTTGCCTTGCAGCCCAACGATCCGCGTCACGCGCCCCTTGGCATCCCTCTCATACACGGTGCGGAAACCGCCCCGTTCCGTGGCCACGAGATCCCCCGCCTTGCTGAAGTGCCACACCTCGCCGTCCTTGCGAATGAGCACGCGCGTGGGGTTTTCCAGGAAGTCCGGCTGCCCGGCACCCAGCGCCAGGATCTCGCCCGGCTTGTCCGGAACCTGAAGCGCGCTCGCCTTCAACTCCGGTACCGCTGCCGTGCGGCTGAACCGTGCATACAGACTGTTCAGCGGCGTAGTCAGCTCGGGGACGATGCGGTAGCTGACACCGCCCTGCGCGTCGCGCTTCTCCGGGACCCTGGCATCCTCCAGCCGAGGCAGGTCCAGGGCCCACCCGTTGCCCCAGGGGCCGCTTGGGTTGAAGAAGGAGTTGAAGCTCCGCACCAGTCGGATGCCATCACTGCCCTCGACGGGGACCACCAGGTCTGCCTCATCGAGCTTGGCGGGTGCCAATGCCTGGGTTTCGCCGCCCGGCAGGGCGAGTGCCTGATAGCCGGCGCCCTGGCCTGCCAACTCCTTGACCCGCAGAGGCTCCGCCACGGGCATCTGCTCGCGCACGGCCTGGGCGAGTGACGCCGAACGGTCCAGCGCCGCGCGGGCCGCCGCCTGCTCCTGCTTCGGCAGCTTCTCGACCCCCGCCGCCTTGGTGAACACCTTCACGTCCTCGCTGGGCGGGGACAGGCTCACGCCGCCGAAGATGCGAGTCGTCCGGTTGGCTTTCTTACGTTCGATCTCCAGCGCTGGGGTGATCTTGTCGAAGGTCAGCGCCTGCACCTCGTAGTCGCGCATCCAGAACGGCAGCGGGACGCCTTGATCGCGCAGCTTCTCGGCAATCGCGGTCAGCAGGGCAATTCGGCGCAGCTCGGTGAATACCGGTACCGATTCTGTGATCCCCGATTCCGGGGGTGGCGTCAGAAACTGCTCGGCGGCAATCCCGTCATAGTGGGTGGTGAACCACTCCGTGAAGGCCGCCGCACCCTTTGAGGGAGCGCGCTTCTGATCGTCTACCAGCTTCCCCTTCTCCCACTTCATGGGCTGGGTGCGCAGCTTGAGCGGTACATCGAAGACCGTCAGCTCGCCGGGGACTGCCGCGAACCGCCGCGCCGCCGCCGGGACAATCCAGAACCGCTCCCAATTGCCGCCCTTCTGGGCGCTGCCAAGCTGGCCCCCGCCAAAATAGATGGTGTCCAACACGTCCGCGTAGCCGGGGACGGCGCTGTTGACGTCTCGTTTCGAGATGTTGTCCGTGCCGAGGTTGTAGCCCTTCATCAGCCGGTCGGCCTGGTACAGCACCCAGCCGACGTAGGTCCCATCGGTCGCCGGGCTGTGACGAATGATCATCGCCGAGTGCTCCGGATCCTCTGGGCTGGGATCGATGGTCACCGTGGGGCCTTCGCCGTTCAGGTAGACCGAGCGGAAGACCGTCACCACATCGTCCAGGCGCAGCGGGGGGAGCTTGATCTCGTCGCCGGCCTTGCCGAGCAGCACCAGGTTGCCGTTGGCATCCTGGGCTACGCCATCGAGCAGGCCGACGCCTTCAAGGGATTGGCCGGAGCCGCCGAGGTAGACTCCGCCGACGGGGGATGGGGATGTGGGCGACACCCTACGAAAGTCTTGCAAGGCAGCATACGCCTCTGGAGAGGCCATTCCCCCGGGGCCGGCGACGCGCCACTCCCCGCCACTTATGTCGTGCTCTCGTATAGCGTGTCGCGCTGAATCGATCTGCCCCATAATGACATCTGTGAGGCGCCTTGAATCCTGAACACGTCGAAGATCAATTCCGGTGGGCACTTGCTTTAGGACGCGTTGGTATGGTGGCGCCGGCGGTGGTTCGGAAGGCCATCGCCTAAACTTTTCCCCGCCCAGTTTAGGCTGGCCGAGAACCCAAGGGATGTACTTATCATCCGCCTTGAAGGGTTTAGGGGCGCTTCTGCTGGCTTCGATCTTAATATTGCCACCGAAGGCACGTGAATATATACGTAACCGAGATGTGGTGAACTCCTCAACAAAACCTGGAAAAGGGTCTATCGCGTACGTAGCCCCGCCATATTTTGATTTGACGGCAACAAGAAAGTGCCCGTAGTTCCACTTTTGCTGGGATCTATTCCCCGGCAGCCCTTTCTCCGAATACGAGTCCAATCGTCCGTACGGAATCACCTCCCAGTCTCTTGTGATGCTCTTGTCTGTTGCAAGCCTATGGTAGACTAGGTCTTGCCATTCCCAACATTTATGGTAGTCGGGGTTCGTATTTAGTTCTAGAGTTACGAGGTCATTGATAATCCTGTTTATGTCATCAAGCGATACAGACGGGACGCGGTCAAGCCCATCAATATCGATGAAGTTCGCCGGATCCCCACCAGCGTATTGATAAAGAGAAAAGCCGTCACCAGCCAAGGTGGGTATGCGCTTCTGCGGGTCTGGCTGGAGAAAACGTCCCAGTGCAGGAATCAAGGTGCGGGCAAGGGCCATGTACCCACCCGCCGTCTCATCCCAGAACAGGCCGGTAAAGCCTGGTGCTGGCGTCGCAGATCGTCCCCGATCCGCTGGCTCACCGAAGGGCCCGTATTCGAGCCGCCGGGTTACACTGCCCCAGGGATCTGTCACGAGCCGCACCGAACCCAGGTGGTCGTGGAGCAGCCACTCGACCCTGCCGTCGCGCACAAGCGCAAGCGGGGTCGCTTCGTCCCAGATGACGAGTGTGCGCGAGCCACCCGGATCGTCAATGACGAACGGTTGCCAGTAGGAGGAGAGGGGGTCGGGGAGGAAACTTGTCTGACCGGCAGCCGTCTTGCGCGCCAGGAGGCGGCCCGACCCGTCGTAGCGGTACTGGACGGTTTCGCCATCCACCTCAGCCTCGGCTAGACGGCCATCGGAGTGGTAGCGGTATTGGCGTGTCACGCCGCCGAGTGTGACCTCCGTTAGGTTCCCTGCCGCGTCATAGCGAGAGCGCTTCCCATCCACGCTGGTCAACCGGCTAGCCCAGTCGTGCGTGTAGACCTGATCTGGCTGGCCCGTGGCGGTTGCCCGCGTGCGGTTACCCACCCGGTCGTACTCGTAGCCGTACTCGCGGCCGCCGGGTCCCGTGGCCCCGGTCAGCCGCCCCATGGTGTCGAAGGTGTAGCGCCGCATGACCTCCGACTGCCCTGAGCGTTCGTGGATGGCGGCGATCCGCCCGTCCGGCCCCTGCTCATAAGCATACTGGGAGAGAACCGCATAGGCCGTGTCGCCGGGCTTCTGGAAGAAGCCGTGGGTGATCCCCTCCAACTGACCATCGGGCCGGCGTTTCCAGAAGGTTTTGACCCCGTTCGGCAGCGAACGCACTACCTGACCCTGCCCCGTCAGATACTCGTACTCGATGACACCGGCCGGTGTCTTCATCGAGGCCAATCGCCCCAGGAAGTCGTAGCGGTACTCGATGCGGTAGAAGTCGCCAACCTGGAGGCTGGTCACCCGGTCCAGCGTGTCGTGGGTGTAGGTGATCGCAGGCCCGCCATCGCGCCGAACCTGTTCCAGCCGCCCCTGTGCGTCGTAACCGTAGGACACGATGCCGGCAGCGTCGGCCATTCGGGTGAGCTGTCCCGCGGTGTCGAACTCGTGGGTCACGCGGTCGCCGCCGGGCGTCGTTCTTACACGCTTGCGCAGTTGCTTCTTGGCCCCGTCGAGCACGTACTCAATGTCGGTGTCCCGACCCGCCGGGTCCGTGACCTTGATGACACGGTCGGCATCGTCGTAGGCGAACTTCCATCCCAATGGCGTGTCGGTGTTGGAATCCCGGGCGCTTGCGAAGGACGGTAACACCAGGCATGCCCCTGCAATAAGAAACGTAACGAATCGGCTAAACCTGCTTTTCATAGGTCCACTCCTGCGTTCTCATTCGGTATAGCCAGCCTGGGTAGGTTGGGGTGAGCTTGCGAACCCCAACGAATGGGGTATTGGTGCTTGCGGTCGTTGGGGTTCGTTCCTCACCCCAACCTACGGCCGTCCTAGCCTGCATACGTTGGGGTGAGCCGGGGCGAACCCCAATGATCGGCAACCTGATGTTGGGGTTCCCACGTCGCCCCAACCGACTGCCTTTCAGAGCGAGCTGCGCGACCGGGTCTTCACGTTCCCCTGCCCCATCTGCACCACAATACTGCTGGAGTAGGCGGCGTTGTTCTCAAAGGTACGCACCGGCGTCACACTGACTTGTTCTTCATTGCCGATGGCCAGGAAGTATTTGCCCCCGCAGAGCTTGTGGAACGCGACCTGGCCACCGTGGCTCTTGCGCGTGGCGACCACCTTCGATTTGCCCGGCACGCCGGAGCGCAGCTCGATGGTAACGCCTTCTCCGAATGTCTCGAGGGTGATATCCCAGTCCGTCGAGCAGGCCTGCGCGGCAGGTAGCACGGCCAAGCCGGCTAGCAACAATAACGCCTTCTTCACGACACCCTCCACTCATTGGCTTTAGACAAGGTTCAAGCACTCGGGTACCGGCACAACCCGACAGCGGCGAAATCGCGGCCCGATGCCCCAGAGGGCGTGCCCCGCCGACCGTTGGCGGTTGAGGTCTCGCCCTTAACATCATCACAGCAAATCCGATGCCAGAAATCTCAACGGCGCGGGCCGGCCTGATCGTGACCTCCGAGGCCATTCGGTGAGCGGCAAGGTTCGTCAATCCAGTGGATGTGCCACCGCCTCGCACCAGCCCTGTAGGTTGGGGTGAGGAACGAACCCCAACATCACCCTCGCTCGCCGAAATCACCGTCGCTATCATCCGAGCATCCCCAATCCGAAGCGACCCAACCCAACCGAACATACCGGTGCATCGAAGAAAATGGCCAATCGACCGCGTTCCGAACGTATCCGTGCTTGACCGGGTTGTAATGGGTGTAATCAACGTGCCGCTGTAGATCCTTATCGTCCCGGATGAGATGCTCCCAGAAGCGTCGTTGCCAGATTCCCCGCTCGCCCTTCCGCTCCCGGCTCTCGCGAATCCGCTCCGTCTTCGGGATTGCCCGCGAGAAGCCCGCTTTGATCAAAGCCCAACGCGTCGAGTAAGCGGCATCGCTTTCGGGGAGCTGCCAGATCGCATGGATGTGGTCTGGCATCACAACCCAGGCGACGATCTCGAACGGATGTTGTTGTCGAACTCGCCGGACCACTTCCCGCAGATCGCCGACGCGATCCACCAGGAGACGACTCGACCGCTCGGCAAGGTTCACTGTAAAGAAATACGTCGCCCCCGGTGTCAATGCACGACGATAACGCATGTTGGTAAGACCGAAGGATGAGTTCAAATGCCTGCATGACTTGATTTACCCATGTCCGGATGGCCCCGATCCAGCGGTGTCGTTGGGGTTCGTTCCTCACCCCAACCTACGGCCCTGGCTTGTTGTGTTGGCGTCCCCGGCGACTGTGACTGGCGGCATGACGAAACATCCTCCAAGAACGAAAAGGGAAACGTAGGTGCCTAGTGTGTGTTTCATGGGAGCGCCTCTTGTGCGTGCCGATAAGCGTCCGAGCTCAGTTACATCCGACGCTACCAGCCATGGCATGGATTCCGGCATCCCAACCGGAATAGCGAGTGGTGAGACAAGTCTATGGCCACGCCGCCCTGGCCGGCATGCCACCGCGTTGGGGTGAGGAACGAACCCCAACATCACCATCGCTCACCGAAATCGCCGTCGCCATCATCCGGGCATCCCCAATCCGAAGAGACCCAACCCAACCGAACGTAACGGTGAATCGACGAAAATGGCCAATCGACCGCGCGCCGAACGTATCCGTGCTTGAGCGGATCGTAATGCGTGTAATCCACATGCCATTGCAGATCCGTGTCGTTCCGAATCAAATGCTCCCAAAAGCGTCGCTGCCAAATCCCCCGCTCGCCCTTTCGCTCCCGGCTGTACCGAATCTGTTCCGTCTTTGGCACTGCCCGCGAAAAGCCCGTCTTGATCAGTGCCCAACGCGTCGAGTAATCGGCATCGTTCTCGGGGCGCCGCCAGATCGCATCGATGTGGTCCGCATTGACAACCCAGGCAATGATCACGAATGGATGCTCCTCGCGTACCCGCCGGGCGACCTCCGGCAGGTCGCCGACGCGATCCACCAGGATACGACTCGACCGCTCGGCCAGGTTGACCGTAAAGAAGAAGGTTGCCCCCTCTACCATCGCGCGACGGTAACGCATCTTGGTAAGGTCCCATAATCAGTTCCAGTGCTCGCACGATTTGTATTACCCATGTCCGAATGGCCCACGCTCCAACAATTGTTGGGGTGAGCTTGCGAACCCCAACGACTCGGGGATCGGCGGCTGCGGCAGTTGGGGTTCGTTCCTCACCCCAACCTACGGCCCTGAAGAAATTCGGCCATCTGCCGCAGACCGCCTGATCCGCTTCGGTTGACCGACGCCGCAAACCGTCGCTGCGGCGGCGGCAAGAACCTTTTGTCCGCAACGGGGTGGGCTTTCAGGCAACCTACGGCCCTCCTCACCCCAACGGTCCTCATCGGTTCCAAAGCGTGTGTAAACGGATGGGTTGTATGTCAGTGATCCCAAGTCATCTTTGTTGATGTTTATACGCGTCCGTTGCGATTCCGCAGTTGCGCGCAAGCCAAACTATGCGATCCGCGAGTTTCCGATCCGGGAGCCCATTAGCAACAACAATTGCGTAACGTTCATTCTTGTTCCCTTCTCCAATCGTTGAAATAACTTCAAACGCAACAAAATGAGTTTGATTGCGGAGCTTCTCTAGTACCTCGTCAGCATCGGCCGCATTCTTGCCTCCATCTGCAACGTACACCATCCATGTTTCGGGTAATGAGTCGTGAATGAAATGGCGCTGCCAGAGATCTGGTGTGTACCTTTCCAGAGCGCCGCATTCTTGTAACAAAGCGGGAGCCGCTTGCGTTGTTTCGATACTCGACGACGGAACCGCGGGGTCCTGTGATAGCGGCGAAGTTGCCGCCCCCTGAGGCGCCGTGGCCGCCATAGGAAGGGGCTCGGTAGGCGTGCTTGGACTCCTGCCCTCGGTATGCTCTGGCTGTAACTGTTCAGTCCCCTCCGGCCATTGTGCGTCCATGAGTTCGTGACCCTCTGATTGTTGGCCATTGGAAGTGGATTTCGGGGAGGGGGTCTGAACGCCTACGCTCTGACCCGAGTTGGATGTTGAAGTCACCGCCCCAGGGATATTGATGAGGACACCAATGAAAAAGGCGCCTAATGCGACTGTCGCAACCGAGTAAAGTATTGGTCTAATAGCTCTAGAGCTACCTCGTCGAGGGCGGGACCCGGATACTGAGACTCTCTCAGCCAAGCGCACACGTTCGATAGGGTACGCCGTAAGGATCATGTGCGACGAGTCAACCGCATGAGCGAGCGGAAGGGTGGAGAGAGCCTTTGTTAGCGACTCCAGGTGGAACTTCAACATTCGACCAGGTCGTACTTCTGCTGCGTTGCGAGATTTCAACGGTTGTAGTGACTCGGGAAGGCTGCCTTGGCCGGGCATCGTCGCGTGCTCGACGAGAACTGGTACTACGGGAATCCCTCGGCGGAGTGCTGATTCGATCTCAATACGAACAAGGTCGCTTGGGTTATCAATGCGGCGGCTCAGCCCGTCCGCAGTCGGGTCCAGCCAGCGATCCCCTATCAACGCAATAAGAATGTCGCACTTGAAGACCTCCGCAGCGATGTAGTCGCGAAAATCCACCCCTAACGGAATGTTATCGACATCCATGAAGACTGATCCCTCCCCAAAGGCCGCCACCAGATGATCTCTGATCAGTGCGGCGACATACGCTGAATCATCTCGGCGGTAGGAGATAAAGACCTTTAGCATAGGCCGGGACTCTTGGTTTGGAAAAGGCATGCAAAATTTATAACAATTTGAAAAAGAAAAATTGACTTCCTGGGTATTGGCAACTAAAAACGCCCTATATGGCGCAGCCCAGGTGGTACTATGGAATAGCCCGGCAAAATAGAAAAGGGGTGTCCATGTGAGTGCTGTAGGCACAAGATATAGACATGCTGAAGAAACCACCTGCCCCGTTCTTCAAGCAGGACGTGTCTCCCGGACAAGTCGGCACTTGGGCGAATCACAACCGGTAGGAGTTACAGCACTCACATGGACACCCCTTAAATAGAATGAGTGACATAGGGTCCCGGCAGACGGTGCGGATGCGTTCCTTGAGGTCCCGTTGGCGCTCGGCGTTGTCGGCGTCCTCGGCCAGGAAGTCGCCGCCGCGGGTCTGGGCATACGCCGGGTCGCGGAAGTAGAAGTAGGCCCGCCCGGCGATCTTGGGGTCGTTAAGCACGCCGTGGAGGATCTCCAGCTCCGTGGCGCTGCGCCGGGTGATCTCGGGCTTGAGCCAGGCTTGCTCCTCCAGCAAACCCTCCGGAAAGGCCTCCGCCTGCGGCACCCAGCCGTAACGCTCGCCTAGGAGCCCGATGAAGTAAGGCCGGCAGCGGCGGATCTCGGCGAGGCAGTACTGGACGGTCTCCTTGCGCTTGGACTGCTCCTCGGTGATGCCCCAGCGCAGGTCCACCTCGACGAATTCCACTGACCGCTCGCGGCAGAGCTTACGCAGGGCCGGCCAGGTCTGGGCCATCAGCTCGTTGCGGTCCTCGATCATGTCGCGGAAGGTCGAGGAGATGAAGACGCGCACGACTCGTTCCCGGTCGGGCTCGCGGGCGGCGGGGTGGGCCTGGGTAACGCCTTGTTGGTCCTTGTTCATATCCCGATCAACCCCCCCTGCCGCATGATGTGAAATCCCGCAAGTCGGGCAAGTGTAATCCGATCCGCCGTCCCCGACGTGAGTGCCGCGACAATGGCTTGCGATCAAACCGCCCCTGCCCAGGTTGTCAGCAAAAGAGATGCCAAACATCTCAACCAAAATGGAGCATGGACCGAGGGGCTGCGACTGCAACGGGCGTCAGCGCAGGTGCGAGGGAGGTTGCCATCGGCGGGCCTGGGTGCGAACACCAATCCCCCCGCCCCTTTGAAAAGTGGGGAGGAAGCCGTTGAGCGTCCGCCCGGCCGCGCGCCTGTCGCCTAACCCGTTGCAAGGCGGTTGGAGGACTAGGGCAACATGCGGTACGATTTCATCGCTTGAAATATTAACCGATGTTTTAGTAACATATGCCCCTCGCAAACCGGCCACTGTCCCCCGTCGCGCGCCAGGCCCTGCGGCTCCTGGGCGGGCTGATCGAGGAAGGCCGTATCCGCAAGGGCTGGTCGCGCGAGACGCTGGCCGAGCGGG
>Ga0031656_10000353_pt1 | contig 15223 bp, 14 predicted proteins | sample FrelakmetDIP11DI_FD_55080 | JGI IMG/M metagenome (GOLD analysis project Ga0031656, IMG submission 55080) | Freshwater lake sediment microbial communities from the University of Notre Dame, USA, for methane emissions studies - DIP11 DI | ecosystem: Environmental > Aquatic > Freshwater > Lake >... | reverse complement strand
CTGCGTTCGGATTCTTGACCGCGATCCATTCACGTATGGCCGCGATCGCAGTTGCCGCACTGTCCACCATTGCATGCACTGTCGGCGGCGCCGCGCCAGTCGATGAGTTGCAAGAAGCATATCGCGCGGGCACCAACGTCGGGAAGCGAAAAGACTGATTTCTGTTAACCGGAGTCGAGAATTGATCAGCGTCCGGCCTCCAGTGTTGCTCATGCGAAAATGAGACAAACGACGCTGCGCATCCACGAATGACTCTTGAACCGTGGTCAGTCTTCGCCGCCTCTTGGGCCAAGAATGGCTAAACTTCAACGCCTGTTCACACCAGCAGTTCACCCGGGGCCGGGTGGCCAAGAAAGCCCACTGGGCTCGCGCTGAGTCCGTACGCTCCGGATTGAAAGACAACCACCAAGTCACCCGGCCGCGCCTCGGCCAGCTCCATCCGGTCGGCCAGCAGATCGAGCGGTGTGCACAGCGGCCCGACCACCGATGCCGTCTCTCGGCATGCGCCGACGACACGGTTGCCAATCACCACCGGATAGTTCTTGCGCAGCACCTGCCCAAAGTTGCCCGAGGCGGCGAGATGTTGATGAAGCCCTCCATCGGTCACCAGGAACACCTGTCCTCGGGAGGTTTTGCGGTCCACCACTCGGCAGACGTACACGCCGGCTTCACCAACGAGATACCGGCCAAGTTCGATCGTAAACTTTACACCGGGCAGGTCGCTCGCTGCCCGCCTGGCAAGGTCGGCAAGGTTGGCGCCGATCAGCGCCACGTCGAGCGGCTTCTCGCCCGGGAAATAGGGGATGCCGAAACCGCCACCGAGGTTAAGCACCCGCGGCGGCACCGGCGCGCCCACGGCCAGCGCGAGCGCCAGTTGGTAGGACTTCTGCTGCACCTCACAGATCAACTCGGCGCGGAGGTTCTGCGAACCGCAGTAGATGTGGAACCCCTCGAACGCCAGATACGGCCCGCGCACCTCGGCAAGAATGGCCGGAACCGCTGCCGCGTCGATGCCGAACGGCTTCGCGCCACCGCCGATCCTCATGCCGGAGGACTTGAGTTCGAAATCCGGGTTGACTCGGATCGCGACGCGTACGGTAAGCCCCAATTCGTGTCCGATACCTCGCAGAAGCTGGAGTTCGGTCGACGATTCGACGTTCAGCAGGACGCCGGAAGCGACCGCCTGACGCAACTCGGCCTGGGACTTTCCCGGCCCAGCGAAACTGATCTCTCGCGCGGACATGCCGCTGTCCAAGGCGACTCGCAACTCACCACCGGAGGCGACATCGATGCCATCGACCAGNCTGGCCATGTGGCCGACCAACGCGGGCATCGGGTTCGCCTTCATCGCGTAGTGCANGTTAATGCCGGGCGGAAGATGGCGGCGCAGCAGCCCCACGCGAGCGGTCAGCAGACGACGGTCATACGCGTAGAATGGGGTACCGCCAGCGCGCGCCACAAGCCGAGGCAGTGGTATCCCACCGACCTGCAACACGTCATCGACCACGTCGAAGCCATCGATCGGAGCGTGGGTCGGCAGGACGATCATCGGCCTTCCTCGAAGTGCGCGGCGAACTCAGCCGACAGCGTCTTGCGGTCGATCTTGCCGTTGGGATTACGTGGTAACGGCCCGGGACGGACATCGACATGCGCCGGCACCATGTAGGCGGGTAACTGAGCGCGGCATAGCTTGACCAGCGCATCGGCCGAGAGCCAGTTTCCATCATCCTTCGGAGTGACCACCACCACTATCGCCTCACCGAGCATCGGGTGCGGAACGCCGAAGGCGGCGGTCTCGCCCGTCAGCCCGCTGGAGTACAGCACCTCCTCCAACTCGGTGGGACTGACCCGGTAACCCGATGTCTTGATCATCTCGTCGCGCCGCCCGATGAAGTAGAGGTAGCCTTCGACGTCGCGGCGTACGTTGTCGCCGGAGAACACCGCGATCTCAGGCAGCACCAGGCCGCTGGCACGCTGCGGGAGCAGCCTATATCGCTCGGCNGTCTTGGCCGCATCGTTCCAGTAGCCCATGCTCACCAGNGCACCGCGATGCACGAGTTCGCCCGGCTCGTCAGCTGCGCACTCGGTACCATCGTCGCGCAGTACAAGAATCTCNGCATTGGGAATCGCCTTGCCGATCGAGTCCGGTCGACGGTCGACTTGCTCAGGAGGTAGACAGGTCGAACGAAATGCCTCGGTCAGGCCGTACATCAGGAACGGCCGGGTTTTCGGCAACTGCTTGCGAAGAATGGACAAGCACGCGAGCGGCATCCGCCCGCCTGTGTTGGCGATATAGCGCAGATGCTCGGTGATCGTGACCGGCCACGCNAGCTGGGACAGCTGNATCCAAAGCGGCGGCACCGCGGTGAGCCCGGTGACCCGTTCGCGTTCGATCGCGTTGAGCACATCCATGGGCAGCAGGTAGTTGATGAGCACTACCCGCGCGCCGGCATGGCAAGCGGTGGTGAGTTGACTGAACCCGGCGTCAAACGACAACGGAAGTGCCGCAAGAATCACGTCCTGCGGACCGTTCTCGAGGTACGAGGCTACGCTCTTGGCACCGGCCACCATGTTCCGATGGGACAGCACGACGCCCTTGGGCCGCCCAGTGCTGCCGGAAGTGTAGAGAATCGCCACCATATCGGTATCGATCACCCGATGCGGCGCGCGTGGCGCCGCCGCAAGCACCTCGTCCCATGTATGCACCGCAACACCCGGCACACTCAGGCCATCCGGCATGGCGCCGATGATGACCAAGTGCCGCAGATCGGAGCAGTGAACCAGCATCGGCGACAACAGCGCGGCACGCTCGCCGGTGGTGACCAGCACCAGCACGTTGCAATCGGCCAGAATGTACCCGACCTGCGAAGGCTTGAGCAGCGGGTTGATCGGCACGAACACAGCGCCCGCCGCAGGCGCCCCGAAGGAGGCGATGACCGTCTCGAACCGCTTGTCCAGATAGATCCCCACGCGGTCCGCACGCCTCAACCCCAGCGCAATCAGCCCGCTGGCGAAGGCGTCGGTGGCGGTGGCGAGTTCGCCGTACGATAGGATGGAACTGCCTGAAACGATCGCAATGGCGTCGGCCGATCGGTACGCAGCGTTCCTTACGAAATCCGCCAGAAACGTCGACTCGCGCATGCTAGTGGCTCCAACCCCCGGCGCATCGTCGCACTTTGGGCCAACCGAAATGTATGCTGACGTTCCGACAAATCATGTGCATCCATATGACTCGGACGATGCTCATTGCTTAGATGGGAACAGTATCAATGCACGGGCTGCAGTCGTTCGAATCCACCGCTCCGGCGCAATCGGCTACCACAATCTCGATCTATGTGCAGCCCGCCGACCCGCCCCCCCGAATGCTGCACGCGGCGACAATACAGTTTTCACTAGCGGAACCACGCAGCCAACCCGTCGAAATTGCACGCACTACCAGCCCTCACTGACGTAATCGAACCCGCTATGCGGCAGTCCGAGACACCATCGTACTGAGCAACTGAGCGCGGGCGACCCCCGACAAGGCCGAGCCACTCGTGAACAAAGCCATGCAAGATCATCGATATGTCCTCGCAGGACTCACCCAACTTCTTGACGATGTGCTGCAGCTCAATGGGAGGGCGACAGCCTTCACTGCGGAAACCCCACTCCTTGGCAGCGTACCGGAGCTTGATTCGATGGCTGTCGTGATGGTTCTCGAAGCAATAGAGCAACGGTTCNAAATCACGATACCGGACGATGCTATCACTGGCGAGGCGTTCGCTTCTGTGGGTAGTCTCGCCAGATTCATTCGGGACGCCAAGGATCACCAATCGCCCGGACCGTCATCCGGACTCTCGAATCGGTAGACAGAGCACAGAAGCTCGGAGCGGACGACCTTGTAATCTTGTTCGCAACCGTGCCGCAACGCGCGGCATGGATCCCCCGGCCCCTGTCACTCGAACCGTACCGACCTCCGCAAATCGTACGGAGAAGGACGCGCTCGATCGGCTAGCGATGCAATCGGTCGCCGCAACCGCCGTAGGCGTCCCAACCCGCGATCATGCAACGGGCATGGGCGACCCCTCTGATCCGAGGAGCGTAGAATGCAGGACGACACGGACTGGCCGCTTATACGAAAGCCGCAGCAATGGAAGCGACGAACTAAGCACGAATGTACATCGACAAATCCTCAGGATCACCGCCCAACCGATGGGCCGGGCGCCCAAGCGTCGGTGTGACTGACGGGAGATCTGATTCGTCCAACTCACTTGGCTTATCGTCGACACGACGCCTCGCACGGAAAGATAGTTCTGGGCCGTCTCCCAAAGCCTCAGGAAGAGCCGCCCGCCGCGGTACCGGGGAGAAACAAATAGATGGTAGTCCCACCATACCCGTGCAACGGGTGACGGCACGAAGATGCAGTTAGCTTCTTTCTCAAAGTATGCGTGTTCTGTAAGCCACAGGTGTCCCGCGAGATCTTCAGCTCCGTCTTCCCCAAGCTTAAAGGCTGCGAGACAGACATCTCCGCGCTCGAATCGCGCAACCATCTCCGCGACCGAAAGTTCGGGGCTCACCAGCCGTTCATCGGCGGCAAGAAACGGTATGATCCGGGTTCGTGTTTGGTCCCTGTGCCCCACGCTCTGCAGGACCGCCGGAACGGGTTGCTCCAGGAACTCATAGACGAGCAATCGCGCCTGGCCACCGGTGCTCCTATTGAGCCGTCTGTCCAACAGTGCGCACCCTGCGGCCACCCAGTCGACTAGGTCACCAGCCCTCATTCTTACTAAAACCGATCTCAAGACTGCTTGAGCAGAATGCATGGGGCCGCAAGCTGCACGAACCCGAGGAAATTGGCTGGATGGTATCCCCAGCGAACCAGGAGCCGGCGGCGCCACTGAATCCAGGCGAAGAACCGCTCGACGATCCAGCGCCGCTCGTAGCGACGCAGCCGTCGACCGTACTGAGTCTTCTTGCGGACGCAATCGGAACGCTGCGGCGCGATCATCTCCGTGCCCGGTTCGCTCAACTCGGCGTCGAGCTTGTCACTGTCGTAAGCGCGATCACCGATCAGATTCGCCGGCCGGGCCTCGATCATGTAGAAGTCGAAGGTCAGCTGCACCAACGTGACCTCGTGGTGGTTGGCGGCGTNTGTCGTGACCGCGAGCGGCAGGCCGTGGCGATCTACANTCGCCATGATTTTCACGCCTTTCCCGCGCTTGGTCGGCCCGATCTCATCACCGCCACCCTTGGCCGAGGCAATCGATGCGTCGATGTCGCGTTCCGATTCATCGATTGCGCCGTCCTCGCGAAGCGAGTCTGGCAGCTCGGTCAACGCAGCACGGATGACTTCGTTCTGGCACCAGTGCTGAAAGCGGCGGTGCACCGTCTTGTAGTTCGGATAGGACTGCGGAACCATGTGCCATTGCGCGCCGGTGTTGAGAATCCACAGCACCGCTTCGAGCACCTTGCGTGCCGGAATCGGCCTGCGGCCCGGACGATCGTCGGGATAGTGCTCCTCCGGAAAGTGCTTCCGGATCCGCTCCCACTGTTCATCCGATATGCGTAGNACACCGCGATTCTACCTGTGTCATGCGCGTCATTCGATTTTGAGATCGGTTCTTCGCAGTGAGCCGGNCACCGCGGCCCGCCGCGCTCCGCGGCTCAGTTCCGTCGCAGCATCAGCACATTGCCCGCCACCGCCAGCGCTGCGCCGGCGAGCGTCAGCGCATCGGGGCGGAACGCCTCGAACGCCATCGACACCACGAGTGCCAGCAGCGGGGTCATGACACCGATCGCGCCGGCGGGACCGGGCCCGATGCGCTCCTGGAGCGTCAGGAAGCAGGCGAAGGTGAGCACGGAACCGGCCAGTGCGAGGTACAGCAGCGACACCCACCAGGATGCCACCGCCGGCAACTCGAAGTTCTGTCCCTGCAGCAGCGCCACGATGGCGGCGGCAGCCGCGCCGTAGACCATGCCGAACCCGAGCGCCGGCCAGAACGGGAGGCCGCGCAGTCGATTTCGACTCGCGGCCAGGCTGCCGACCGCCGACAGCAGTACCGCGACGACGGTGAACAACACGCCGAGTCCGGTCTCGCGATTGCCCGCCGCCTCGCCGAACTCTGGCCAGAACATCAGCGCGACGCCCAGGAGCCCGAGCAACCCGCCGAGCACGAACCGTCGCGAGATGACGACGCCGAACAGGGCCCGCGCGCCGACCCCGACCACCAGCGGTGAAGCCGAGTACCCCACCGCGACCAGGCCGGACACGACGTGGCGCTCCGCGTGATACACGCAGATGTACGAAACGCCGTACAGGAAGACGCCCTGCAGCGCGAACAGCGCGTGATCGCGCAGGGTGAAACCCAGGCCGATTCCACGGGCGGCGCACAGCGCGAGCACCACGGCACCGGCCAGCGCGAAGCGTAACGCCACGCCGACCTCGGGGGCGGTGTGGCCGAGCTGGAAGGTGATCGCGTACCAGGTCGTGCCCCAGGTGAGCACGCAGATCGCGAACAATTGCCAGTTCTTCAGCCGGTGCATGGGGGATCATTCCGAGTGCCGCCGGCCCGCCGGGGAAGGACACCCTAGCGGTTCCAATCGAGCGGGCCAACCAGCGCGAGTTAGGAGCCGGGGTCTGCGGATCGCGCCGTGCCTTCCAGTGACCGCTCGGCTGTGACAGACGATGCGTTCCCGGTCTCGCCGGACTGTGCGATCGCCATTCCGCGACGCCCGGTCGAATCATTCTTCGAAGTCACCGCCGAGGAGTGTGCGCACCCGATGTCGCTGCCAGCGATGTCTGCCGCCCGCATGAGGCCGTTCATCGACGGCTTGCGGTTCCCGAGTTGACGAGACCGAACTCGGTCGCCTCCTCGCGCGTCAGCACGCGGATCCCTCCGGCAGGCACCTTTCGCATGAGTTCGGCAAGCTGCGGGCTGGCGCCCATCTCGAGGAGGTAGCGGGTCGCATCGGCCTGGACGCGACGCTCAAACGCCTCGTCATCCGCAAGCGGCACACGGTTGCGTGCACGGTGCACGCCGAGCACCGATCCTTTGCGCAGCGAGCGCTGCACTCCACCCGCGAAGGCGAACGGGCAGGCGCTGTAGCACACGCCGTCGGCGGGACGGCGGACGTTCGAGGTGCGAGTACCGACGTGTGTGTCGAAACCGCGCTCGCGAAGGAACCGGCCGATCGCCATTCCCGCGAGCAGGCTGCCGCCCGGTGAGTTGAAGTAGACGTCGGCCTTCGCGATGCCCTGCTGGTCCACGAACTGCGCGAGTCTCTGGTCAGCACCCGACTCGATCACGCCGTCGAGATACAGCATCCAGCCTCGGCCGCGGTCCACGCTCACGGACTCGATCTGGAGATAGGCCCTGGGAATCGGCGTGGAGTCGGCGAACGAATTTCCGGCCGACGCGACATACGCAACCACGGCCAGCGCGGCAATGACGATGCGGCCTTGAGCAATTCGAATCATGTCAGCAATGTTGCCGCAAGCGCATCCCGGTCCGCCCAGCGCGGGACCACGTCGCGACGCCAGCCAGCGTCGCGGGCCTGGTGGCAGCGCCCCGCTTGCGGCAGTCCGGCCGAGTCCCTAGAGTTCGTTGCCCGTTTGTACACCCCCCCATCGCAAGGAGTCGATCATGAGCGTGACCGGAACCTGGAACCTGACCCTCAACTCGCCGCTGGGTGACCAGGCGGCCACGCTGCAGATCCAGGAGGCGGGCGGCGCCTACCAGGGCACCCTGAAGGGCCAGGGCGATCCTACCGCCGTCGAGGAACTCAAGGTGGACGGCTCGAACGTCGGCTTCTCGGCCGACGCCGATACGCCGGTCGGGCGCCTGAAGCTGGGCTTCAACGGCACGGTCGCCGGCGACAGCCTCTCGGGCACCTACAGCACCCCGTTCGGCGGGTTCAACTTCTCGGGCACCCGCGCCTGACGCGAGTCGCCGTGTCCAGCGCGGCGGGCCGTCCGTGCCCGCCGCGTTCCCCCCGCCGTTCCGGTTACTTCATCGAGTGCATGCCGAACAGGTTGCCCTCGGTGTCGCAGGCAAGTGCGACGTGGCCGTACTGGCCTATGGACATCTTCTCGCGCTGCAGCTTCCCACCCGCGCCCGCGACGCGCCCGGCGGNGACTGCGCAGTCCTCGCAGCTGAAATAGACCAGCGTACTGTTGCCGCCGGAGGGAACCTCCGGGACGCGTAGCAGCGCGCCCGAGATGCCGGGCGCGTCCTCGGACATCGGGAAAGCCCACATCTCGAGGCCGTCCGCCTCGAGTTTCGTCATGGTCGTGTCGAGCACGGCCTCATAGAACTTCCTTGCACGCGGGAGGTCCTGGACGTAGATCTCGAACCAGCCNACGGGATTGGGCTTCATGACAGTTCTCCCCTGGTTTGTGTCGTTGGCAGGCCAAGCATATCGCTGCGGGGGCGACGCGCCCACGGGTGCTAACATTTCGACCACACCGGTCGCATCGAGGCTTGCTTGCCGATCCCAACCGCCATGGCGGTCNCTACCACAAATCTGCTGGTCGCATTCGTCGCGCTGGCAGCCGGATGCTCGATGAGCGCGCCGCGCGCCGAAGCGGTCTCGGCGGGGTCGTCCGGGCTGCCGGCGAGCTTCGCAGGCATCCTGCCCTGCATGGCTTCCGACGGTGTTGGAGCGCAGCTCGATCTCTGGCCCGACGGCGTATTTCACCTGCAGCGCCGCTGCGAAGGCACGACCAGCCGCGACGATGATCGCGGCCGCTGGGAACGTACGCCCGAGAGCGATGGGATCCGCCTGCACGGGGGGCGCGAGATGCCGCTCGTCTTCTCATGGCGCGGGCCCGACGTGCTGGTGCCGCTCGACGTGCAGGGACACCCGACCGGCGGTGGCCGATTCGAGCTGCGTCGCCTCCCGGCGTTTCGGCCCGCATCGATCGCCCTCGGCCTGCACGGCATGTTCCGCTACATGGCCGACGCGGCGAGCCTCGAGGAATGCCTCACCGGGCGCACCTACCCCGTCGCGATGGAAGGCGATTACCTCGCGCTCGAGCGCGCCTACATGGCCTCCGAAGCCGGCGGTACGGGCAAGCCGATCATGGCGAGCTTCGACGGCGAGATTGCCGAACGGCCGGCAATGGAAGGCGAACGCATGACGCCGACCGTGATCGTGAAGCGCTTCGTGAACCTCTGGCCCGACGGCCGCTGCGAGCAGGCGATGAGCCGTGCGAGCCTGGCGGACACCTACTGGCGACTGGTGCGGCTGGGCGATGAGCCCGTGGTCACCGCGGCAAACGAGCGCGAGGCGCACCTCGTCCTTCACTCGCGCAACGATCTCTACAAGGGCAGCTTCGGCTGCTTCCGGTACGCGGGCCATTACCGCGTCGACGGCGAAGGGATCACGTTCGACGCGCCGCAATGGACGGCCGAGGGCGCCTGCGTGACCATCGCGCCGGGCTCGGCGTCGCCGCCCCGGTCGGCCTACTCGGACACGCTGCGGAGCGTGCAGCGCTGGACGATCAACGCGCAGGTGCTGGAGTGGTTCGACGGAGCGGGAAACAGCGTCGCCGTGTTCGAGGCCGTGTACCTGCGTTAGGCGAACAAGCTGCCACCCGATGCTGAAATGCCGAGACCTCCATCCACCGGAGAGAAACCCGATGCGAAACCTGACGACGCACGCAGCGGCCCTGCTGCTCGCCGCGACTACGGCCGGATGCACGCCCATGACCGCCGGCGCTGAGACACCGTCGCTCGACGGCACGTCGTGGGTGCTCTCGTCCCTGCCCGGCCACGACCTCGGCGCGACTCAGCCGCCCACGCTGCGCTTCGAGGATGGCAACGCCGGCGGCAGCGACGGCTGCAATCGCTACTCGATGGGCTACGCCACCAGGGGCCACAAGCTCGAATGGACCGGGCCCGGCGTGGCCACCCAGATGGCCTGTCCGCCCGAGACCATGAAGCTCGCGCAGGCCTTCACGGACGCGTTGCGCGGCTCGACGAGTTACCGCATCAAGGACGGCCGGCTCGAGCTGCTCGGTGACGACGGCAAGCTGCGCGCCACTCTGGACGCGCAGGCTGCGACGCTCGCCGGCACTTCGTGGCACGCCACCGGCATCAACAACGGCAAAGGCGGGGTTGCGAGCGTCGTGCTCGGCAGCCAGGTGACCATGGTCTTCGGCGCCGACGGTCGGGTGACCGGCTCGGCGGGCTGCAACAGCTACAAGGCAGGCTACGAAGCCAATGCGACGCAGATCAGGTTTACGCCGGCCGCCTCGACTCGCAAGATGTGCGCGAGCAACGACGTGATGCAGCAGGAGCAGGCTTTCCTGAAGGCGCTGGAATCCGCCTCGACCCTGCGTTTCGAGGGCAACCAACTCGAGCTGCGCCGCGCCGACGGCGCGCTTGCGATTGCACTGATTCGGGACGAGGACAAGTAGTGACCATGGCATGGCCGAGTCGCGACTGCGCCCGCAGCTCCGGATCGATCGATGCCGGTGCAGTGGCCACTACGGCATGAAGCCGGTGAGCGCCGGCGACGTCGAGAGTTTCGTCCGCGCAACCCTGGGCTGTGGATGCCCGGACGAGGTGTTCCGCTCGGTCTCGATCAGGCAGGTCCCGGCGGCCGCCAGGCAGTTGGCGCACACCGAGATACTGGTTGGATCTCGCCTGCTGATCCGGGTGTTCGAGGCACCCCCCGATCCGGCCGCAGCGACGTGGCTCGAGCGGCTGGTCGCCGATGGCAGAGCCGAGCGCGACCGCCATGGATACAACCGCTTCCGCCTGGTAGTGGTCGTGCCGGCACCGACCAGGGCCACCGGTGGCCGCACCGATCTCGCCGCGAGGTTCGCTCGCGCGTCCGCGGGTGACGAACGCGTGCACCTGCACCTGTTGACGTCGGATCAGCTGCCCGTGTCGCTGCGTGCGCCGGCGCCCCGATCCGCTGTCGGGGTTGCCACGCCCTCGCCCGCCGAGGTGACGCTCGCGAAATAGCCACTGCGCACGATCTCCGGAGTCATCGCCGACGCGTGCGGCTGAAACAGCTCGAGCAGCAATCCGTCGGGCGCCTGCGCCATCGCGTAGTCGCCCTCCGGATGGCGACGGATTTCCGTCACCGAGACCTCCGCGGCGCGCAGCCGCCCGACCAGCGACTCGAGTTCATCCGTCTCGATGCCGAGGTGGTGGACCGTGCCGCTGCCGGCGTGCCGCGGCGGCTGGGAATACAGGTGCAGCCGCCCCTCGCCCACGCGCAGGAAGACATTGCGCGCCCCGGCGAAATCCGCATCGAGCATTACGGTCGCGCCGAAGTGCTCACGCCAGAAACCGATGGTGCGGTCCGCGTCGGACGCGAACAGGTGGACGTGATGCAGGCTCAGCATGCTCNTCTCCCCGGGAAGGTCAGCGACATTCTCCTGCTTACGGACCGGGAAAACAGGGGAATTCCCTGACCGTTTTCTGTAGATTGCGCGCCCATGAAAAACCTTACCCGCCGTGACTTCGTGATGGGCTCCACCGCGCTCGGCCTCGTGCTGGCGGCACGCGAGGGCCTCGCCGTCGGCGACGACCGCGCACTGATCTACCGCGAGGCCGAGCGCCGCCACGACGAGTCGTTGCAGCGGCTGCAGGACTGGATCCGCACGCCGACCATCGCGGCGGAAGGCCGCAACGTCGAGGAAGGCTGCGCGCAGATGATGCGGCTGCTCGGCGAGGCGGGCTTCCAGCAGGTCGAGCGCATGCCCACCGACGGGGTGCCCGGCGTGTTCGCGACGCTCGACGCCGGCGCGAAGCGCACGATCGGCGTGTACTTCATGTACGACGTGAAGCAGGCGAATCCCGACGAGTGGTCCTCGCCGCCCTGGGACGCGAAGCTCGTGGACATGCCGGGCGTGGGTCGCGTCGTCATGGGCCGCGGCGCAGTGAATCAGAAGGGTCCGCAGTCGGCATTCCTCGCCGCGCTGCATGCCTTCCGCGCCGCGGGCCGCACGCTGCCCGTCAACCTCGTGCTGGTCGCCGAGGGCGAGGAAGAAATCGGCTCGCCGCACTTTGCGCAGGTGGTGCGTGCGCCCGCGCCGCTTGCGATGCTCGCGAAGACCGAGGGCGTGTTCATGCCCTTCGCTTCGCAGGGCCTCGACGGCAACATCACCATCAACCTCGGCGCCAAGGGCATCGTCGAGCTCGAGCTGATCGCGAGCGGCGAGCGCTGGGGCCGCGGCCCTGGCAAGGACGTGCACTCGAGCCTGCGGGCGACGCTCGACAGCCCTGCTTTCCACCTCGTGCAGGCCCTCAACTCGCTGGTGACCGCCGACGGCGACCCGGCGATCGACGGACTGACCGATCGGGTGCGGCCGCTGCCGGCCGCCGATCGCGCGCTGCTCGACACCGCGGCACGGCGTCTCGACGAAGCCACGTGGAAGAAGTCCTATTCGGTGCAGCGCTTCGCGCACGACGCCGATTTCCGCACCGCCCTCGAGAATCTGGTGTCGAAGCCCACGGTGAACATCGAGGGACTCGTCGGCGGCTACACGGGCCCCGGCGGCATGACGGTGTTGCCGACGAAGGCCACCGCCAAGCTCGACCTGCGCCTCGTCCCCGACATGACCTACGAGGACACGATTGCCAAGATCCGGGCGCACCTGGAGAAGCGCGGCTTCGGCGACCTCGAGGTNAAGGTGGGTGGCGGCTACGACCCCACGACCACGCGGGCCGACGCGCGCCTCGTCCAGTCGCAGGCTGCGGTGTACCGCGCCGCGGGCGTCGAGCCAGTGCTCTGGCCGCGGCTCGCCGGCTCGTGGCCCGGTTATCTCTTCACGGGCGCCCCGCTCGAGCTGCCGGCCGGGCACTTCGGGCTTGGCCATGGCGCACGCGCGCACGCCCCCGACGAGTACTACCTGATCGAGTCGCAGAATCCGAAGCTCGCGGGCTTCGATGCAGCCGTGAAGTCCTACGTGGACTACCTGTACCAGCTGGCCTGATGACATCCCGAGCGAACCGGCCCCCGAGGCACTCGGGACCAGGACGCACCCGAACAAACGGAGCGAATCATGAACCGGACTGATCGTGGCGCGTCGCCGCTGCTGCTCGTGGCACTGCTCGCCGCACCGACCCTCGCCGACACGGCGCCCGCGACCGCCGCTATGTCGCCGGCGCCGGCCGCGGCCGCACTTGCCTATCCCTCCACTCGCAGCGGAGACGTCGTGGACGACTACCACGGTCAAAAGGTCGCCGATCCCTACCGCTGGCTCGAGGACCTCGAGTCGAAGGACACGGCCGACTGGGTCGCCGCGCAGAACAAGGTCACGTTCGCGTATCTCGAGCAACTCCCGCAGCGCGAGGCGATCCGCAAGCGGCTCACCGAGCTGTGGGACTATCGTCGCACCGGCGTTCCNGTGCGCGAAGCCGGCCAGCTATGGTTCCAGCAGAACAGCGGCCTGCAGCGCCAGTCGCCGCTGTACCGGCAGGCGGACATGAAGGGACCGCCGACACTCGTGATCGATCCGAACACGCTCTCGCCGGACGGCTCGGTGCAGATGGCGCAGTGGTCGCCTTCTCCGGACGGCCGCTACCTCGCCTACACGCTCGCGAAGGGCGGCTCCGACGTGCAGGACGTGCAGGTGCGCGACCTCACGACCGGTCAGGATCTGCCGGTCGTGGTGCGCAACATCAAGTTCAGCGGCCTCAGCTGGACCAAGGACGGCAAGGGCTTCCTCTACTCGCGCTACAAGGGCACGGAGGCCAGTGCCGACTTCGACAACGCGGCCGAATTCCACCAGGTCTGGTACCACACGATCGACGGACGCACTCCCGATCGCCTGGTCTTCGACCGGCCGCAGCATCCGCGCGACGGAGTCGGTGCCGGCCTCAGCGACGACGGACGCTGGCTGTTCCTCACTGCGGGCAGCGGCACGACCTACAACCGCCTCTGGGTCGCCGACCTCGGCTCGGCCCAGCGACCGAATCTTGCGGCCAAGGCGATGCTGATGGCACCCGAGGAGGACGCCATTCACACCCCGCTCGGCGTGGTCGGCGACGAGGTCTACCTCTACACGACTTACCAGGCGCCGAACGGCCGCATCGTCGCCGCGAAGGCCGGCGAAGGCGACCGCGCGAAGTGGCGCACGGTGGTGCCGGAAGGCAAGGAGGCCATCTCCGAGGGCGACGTGGTCCTGGTCGGCCAGCGCCTCGGGATCGTCTACCTCGTCGACGTGCAGAGCCGCGTGCGCCTGTTCGGGCTCGACGGCAGGCCGCAGGGCGAGATCGCACTGCCGGAACCAGGCTCGGTGACCGAGATCAGCGGCCGCAACGACGGGCGCGAGATGTTCCTGAATTTCACGTCCTTCCTGAGGCCGGCAACCGTGTTTCGCTACGACGTCGCGACCTCGGCAATGGAACCCTTCTATCCGCCGCAATCGCCGTTCGACGCGTCGAAGTACGAGACGCGAGCGCTGTTCTACCAGTCGAAGGACGGCACGCGCGTACCGATGTTCGTCACGTTGCGAAAAGGAACAAGGCTCGACGGTCGCAACCGCACGGTGCTGTTCGGCTACGGCGGTTTCAACATCTCAGTCGTGCCGAGCTTCTCGCCGGCAGTGGCGGGCTGGCTCGAGCTGGGCGGCGTTTACGCGGTGGCGAACCTGCGCGGCGGCGGCGAGTACGGCGAGGCCTGGCACCGCGCGGGCACGAAGGAGCGCAAGCAGAACGTCTTCGACGACTTCATCGCCGCCGGCGAATTCCTCGTGCGCGAGAAGTACACGACGCCCTCGCGGCTCGCGATCCGCGGCGGCTCCAACGGCGGCCTGCTGGTCGCCGCCTCGATGATCCAGCGCCCCGACCTGTTTGCGGTCGCGCTGCCCGCGGTCGGCGTGCTCGACATGATGCGCTACCACCAGTTCTCGGCGGGGCCGTTCTGGTCCGACGACTACGGTTCCGCCGACGATCCGGCCGGTGCGAAGTACCTGCTCGCCTACTCGCCGCTGCACAACCTGAAGGCGGGCACCTGCTACCCCGCGACCCTGATTACCACGGCCGACCGCGACGACCGCGTCGTGCCGAGCCACTCGTTCAAGTTCGCCGCCGCGCTGCAGAAGGCACAGGGCTGCCCCCGCCCGACCCTGATTCGCATCGAGGTCGCCGGCAGCCACGGCTACCGACCGACCGACCGCGTGATCACGGAGTGGGCCGACGTGTGGGCGTTCACGCTCGCGAACCTCGAGCCTTCGAACTGAGTCAGCCGCGTACCGGCGGGGCCCGCGCCGCCGGCACGACGC
>Ga0031656_10000352_pt1 | contig 15225 bp, 13 predicted proteins | sample FrelakmetDIP11DI_FD_55080 | JGI IMG/M metagenome (GOLD analysis project Ga0031656, IMG submission 55080) | Freshwater lake sediment microbial communities from the University of Notre Dame, USA, for methane emissions studies - DIP11 DI | ecosystem: Environmental > Aquatic > Freshwater > Lake >... | reverse complement strand
AACCCAATTCTCGGCCTGAAAGATAATATGCTGAGCATCTTATCCTATAAAAAAGGTCTCGGGCCATTTGGGGGTTGTACAACATTTGGCTGCGGAGCTGCCTTCAATTTTCTGGCCGTGCTTTCAGACGGTGAGGTGCATGCCTGCAGGAAATTTCCATCCCCTATAGGGAATATATTCCGCCAGAGCATCACAGAGATTTATGATTCACCCGAGGCACAACGGTATCGTGCGGGATGCACAGAATGCAATGCCTGTAAACTCCATGCGGTCTGCGGCGGGTGTCTTGCTGTCGCCTACAGCCTCAGACGCAATATTTTTGAAGAAAAAGATCCTTTCTGTTTTATCAGCGATTAATCTGAAAATATCTTTCGGCGCTGTCCTCCAGAAAATGATAAAATACTTAAATGAGGAAGGCTAAGAGAAAGACTGTCTTTCCGGGATGTTCAGGGTAAACGCATAGAGGAAGCGCCCTAAAAGTGGCAAGGTCTGCTGACGCGATGGAAGGATTAGAGATAATTCAAAACCTTCAAGGAGAGCAATAAATGAGAGTATTCTCAAAAAAGCAAGACTTTTTTGACTTATTTGATAAAGTAGCAGCTAACATCTTACACGCAGCCACAATCTTAGTTGCCATTATGGAACACTTTACTAACTTAGATAATTGGGCTCAAGAGGTACATCAATTAGAGAATGATGGAGATCTATTAACTCATGATATCATTAAGAAACTGAATAAAACCAATATTACCCCTATCGATAGGGAAGATATCCATGCTCTGGCATCAACATTAGATGATATTCTTGACTTTATCTGGGGTACAGCTGCAAGGCTTGCTATATTTAGAATGAAGGAATCCACGAAAGAGGCGGTCATCATGTCAAAAGAACTCCTCACAACTGTGGAATTAGTACATAAAGCAATAAANAAATTGGAAGAAAAGAATTATAGCCATATGCAGGGATACTGTATTGAGATCAACAAACTCGAAAACACAATGGACAGAGTCTTTAGAGACGCACTCGGACATTTGTTTGATGAAATTAAAGACCCAATCCTTGTTATCAAATGGAAAGAGATATATGAACATCTCGAAAATGCATCTGATAAATGTGAGGATGTCGCTGATATATTGGAATCCATAGCCATCAAAAATGCATGATACCTTTTTTACTCATGCACATGGTTTGTCATGAGACAGGAAGCCCTGTTAATCCTGCAGATCAGGCTCAAAAAATACCCAGCGCACCTGAGGGAATTTTTTCTTAAGTGAGGACTCCACCTGATTAATATCCTTGATCATACGCTCCACAGAAACCATTTCCTGCATCCTCACCTTGGCTGAAACCATCAGGTCCGTTCCAAGCTGAAGCGTGATAAGGCTGTAAACTTGCGCTATCTCAGGCCTTTCGTGCAGAAAATTATGCAGTGCGGAGACTGTCTCGGGATCAGCACTCTCCCCGATCAGGAGACTCTTCACTTCAATGCCGACCGTAACCGCAACGAGGACGAGAACAATCCCGATCGCGATAGTGCCCAGTGCATCAAAGACCGGATTCCCTGAGATGATCGTTGCAAGGACAGCGGTGAGAGCCAGCGACAGGCCAACAAGAGCGGCAATGTCTTCCCCGACCACAACAATCANTTCGCTCTGCCTGCTAACCCTGAACCATTTCAGAAAGGACCGTTTCCCCTGGATCTTCTTAACTTCGATGAGAGCCCCCCTTAAGGATGCGAGTTCAAGCAGCACGGCAAAAACAAGCACCCCNACAGCAATCCATGGTGATTGAGGCATCTCGGGGTTCATCAGCTTATGCACGCCTTCATAGATGGAAAAGATGCCCCCCATGCTGAACAGCATGAGCGCTACAATAAATGACCAGAAATAAATGGCCTTCCCGTATCCTAAGGGATGATCTGCCGAGACCGGACGTTTGGCCCGTTTGAGACCCACCAGCAAGAGAAGCTGGTTGACGCAGTCCACAAAAGAATGGATAGCTTCGGCGAGCATTGCCCCTGACCCTGTATACCACGCAGCAAAGCCCTTTGCGATACCGATCCCTCCGTTTGCTCCCAAGGCATACATAATCGCTTTTATAGAGCCGCTTTCATGAGACATGGTACATATTATCAGAAGTGGACAGGATGAGTGAACCTTCGTGATATGTTTAATTAACCCGAAAATGGCATTTGGATAAAGAAGATGTCAGGCATATATCCATCAAAACCTCTTGAACGCAGGATTTGCGTCTATATGGTTATTTGATTGGTAAGAATGAAAATGTGTATGGTATTTGAGTAATGAAACCACTCACAAAGGTACTGCTCAAGAGCTTTTTCTGCACATACACCTGACATGAAATGCATTTTTCGGGTTAAAATTTCAGGAAGAGAGGCTTATGGATTTTAGGCTTTTTGTCTTTGTCCCTTTTCTTGCAGTGCTGAGGGCGGCACATGTTGCAGCGTGAATCACAGCAGTACTGACAGAAAGTACAGTCCGGGCAAGGATTCTTCTGCGTTGCTTTCTTGTCCATAAATATATTTTACAACCTTCATGGCACATAAGCCATATGTGCAAAATCGAAGAATTAAAGTCCGTCCATAAATGATGAATTATATAATCTGTCATTCCCCGACTTGATCGGGGAATCCAGTTTCTTAAAAGGTTTTGGATTGTCCGGTCGAGCCGGACAATGACAAAGAATTTATGGACAGATTTATGAANACGATTCGCTTTTGTTGAGATGATTCATTTATANTAAGGTTTTTGCTGCTGGAGGCTGCTTCCTGCAGTAACCAGATACTATCCCATGGAGGAAGAATGAAAGTTGCTATTATCGGTTTGTCTAATTCAGGAAAAACTACAGTCTTTAATGCACTGACAGGACTGGATATCGATACAACAGTCTATCCGACAATTTCCGGTGATCCGAACATCGGCGTGGTAAAGGTGCCTCATTCAGAAATTGACACGTTATCCGAGATATACAGGCCGAAGAAGAAAACATATGCAACAATTGAATATCTTGATTATATCGGCCTCACGAGAGGCGATGTAAAACAGAACCGGAAGGTCTTCGATTTAATAAAGGATGTTGATGCCGTCGTCCATGTGGCAAGAGCCTTTTACGATGAATCCGTTATGCATCCGATGGAAAGCATAAACCCGGTAAGAGACGTTGAGACNGTTGAACTCGAAATGATCTTTGCTGATCTCGCATTGATAGAAACGCGTCTCGAACGNATGGAGGAAGGGAANAACCGCGGGAAAAAACCGGATGAAACAGAAAAGAAANTGCTTCTGAAATGCACGGATTTCCTCTTAAAAGAAACCGCGCTGAGAGACGTTGAATTTAGCAACGAGGAAATGAAGGTGATGAGACAGTTGCAGTTTCTGTCAACAATTCCAAAGGTTACTGTTCTGAATAGCGGAGAAAGGGATGGGGATACAGAATATGCAAAGACTCTTGAATCATCACTCCTGAATCGTTATCCTTCGGCGGATGTCCTGACCCTCTGCGGTAAAATTGAGATGGAGATTGCCCAGCTTCCTGACGATGAAAGGGAACCTTTCCTTAACGAACTCGGTATTGAGGAGCCTGCTTCAAACAGACTTATACGAACATGCTATCAGCTCCTCGGGCTCATTTCATTTATNACGGTAGGAGAGGATGAGGTGCGGGCATGGACTGTCAGGAACAGTACCAATGCAGTGATTGCGGCAGGAAAGATTCATTCAGATATTGAGAGGGGTTTTATCAGGGCAGAAGTGATTTCTTATGAAGACTTTATTGCATCCGGCAGTATGCACACTGCGAGGGGAAAAGGGCTTCTGAGGCTCGAAGGTAAGACCTATGAAGTACAGGACGGGGATATTATTAATTTCAGATTCAATGTGTAGGCCTTAATAAGTCATCTGCTCTTATGACTTATCAGATATCTCTGCCGCCTTTCCCCCTCAGATAATCCCCCAGAAGGCCCCTGCTGTGCTCGTCTTCATGACAATAAATACAGAGATTCTCCCAGTTAGAGCCATCAGGGGGGTTATTGAGGCGATTCCCGTCTTTATGATGTACAGTGAGAAGACGACGGTCTTTGGAATCAACCTCTCTCCCGCATTTGGCGCAGATCAGACCATGTATTTTGAGTGACTGTTCCCGGTAATCGGAGGAAGTTGCGCTCCTCTCTTTTAATTCCCTGACGATTTCATCAACAGGTTTGTCTGTTGCAGGCTTTTTCGGCTGTTGTTTTCTGAATTTTATTCGCTGTCTGCTCCCCATACAACTCCCTTCTTTCCTTCTATTGCAGTCTGGCCCTGCAGAGTTTACATACCCGCCTGCTGATGTCGTTGCCCAGATATTTCCTGCACGATGGGCACCTCCAATTGAATGCACTGAAGCCGATGAATGAAGCGATGATCATGATTTGAGCTCCACAGATAGTGTTCTTAGAAAATACCCCAAAGAGATCAGACCGGCTGTAGAGCAAGGCAAGAAATAAAAGGATAAAAAGCGTCAACGCTATGGCAACAAACTGTCGGCTCTGAAGTGATCTGAAAGCACGCATAATCTGTTCGGGATCCCTCGTTTGCTTCATTGAAGTCAAAAGTTCCCCCGGGAGAGCCCGCGGATGATGCGAATGGCATCCTCAACCGTGTTCGCTCCGTGAATTAAATCCATATCCTCATTGCTGATTGTTCCCTCGGCCAGCATCGTGTCATTCATGAAACGGCGGAGATGGTCCCAAAAGTCCCTGACCATACCAACAACCGGAAATCGCTCAAGCTTTCCGGTCTGAGCAAGTGTGATCACTTCAAAAGCCTCATCGAGCGTACCGAACCCGCCCGGCATAACAACAAAGGCAGAGGAGTACTTGACCAGCATTACCTTGCGCACAAAAAAGTGCTCGAATTCGATAAACTTATCGAGGTATGGATTTGGTTTCTGCTCAAAGGGAAGCGTGATATTACAGCCAAGGCTCAACCCCCCGCTTTCCTTGGCGCCCCGGTTTGCTGCCTCCATAATGCCGGGTCCACCTCCGGTCATGACAGCATACCCTGCATGGGCGAGCGCCCGTCCAAGTTCCCGGGCAAGCTCGTAGTAGCGATGCCTTTCCGGAAAGCGTGCTGATCCGAAAACAGTGACACAGGGGCCATCAAATTCGAAACTCTCGAAGCCGTGCAGAAACTCAAGGAAGAATCTCACCGCACTTTCAAGGTCTTCACCACGTTTTCTGCGGCCCGAGAGAAAGAGTTTCTCCGCGCCCACGACTTGGCTGAGAAGCGAAGAGGACTGTATAATCTCTGATAATCCCTTGGTATTCATAGCAGCTTTTTCCTCCAATTATTGGGTAGTAANAGGATTTCTGATGTATATTGAACTCTTNAAATCCTTGAGTATTCACTTGAATCCTTNACCCCTCGAATCCTTTTTATGTATTTTCACTGCCTTTTTTCAGCGGTGCAGCATGCCATATTTTTTCGCAGTACTCACGGATAGATCGGTCCGATGAAAACTTTCCCATCCGTGCAACGGTAATAATCGACATCTTTGTCCACTGCTTCCTGTCTTTGAATGCCGTGCTTACCCGATCCTGGCAGTCGATATAGGACTGATAATCAGCAAGGACCATCTGCTCATCACGACTGAGCAGTGAATCAATAAACGGCTTGAACAACGTCGCGTCTTCTTTGAAAAAAAAGCCCGAACTGATAAGATCGATAACTTCTTTTAGGTCTGTATTGGCATTATAGCAATCCCTGGAGTTATATCCCTGTGATTTCATGGTGGTGACTTCTTCAGCAGTCAAACCAAATTGGAAAATATTTTCGGTACCCACATCCGTTGCGATTTCGATATTCGTCCCGGTTAACGACCCGATTGTCAATGCACCGCTCAGAGAGAATTTCATACCTCCTGTTCCCGATGCTTCCCGTCCCGGTGTAGAAATCTGTTCAGAGAGATCAGCTGCCGGATAAAGCCTTTGCGCATTCTTTACATTCAGGTCAGGAAAGAACAGGATTTTCAGCCGTCCGGCCACATCCGGATCATTATTGAGTATCTCGGCAACGGAATTGATGAGTTTTATGATGAGATGTGCCATAAAATAACCGGGCGATGCTTTACCCCCGAAGATAAACGTTCGGGGCGTTATGTCTGTCAGCGGATTTTTCTTGATCCTGTTATAGAGCGTGATTATGTGGAGAAGATTGAGATGCTGNCGGTTTGACTCATGGAAGCGCTTTCCCTGAACGTCGAATAGGGTATCAGGATTAACNGAAATCCCTGTCCTGTCCCTCATGAAGGACGCGATGTCACATTTATTTTCGTGTTTCACGTTTTGCCACTTTTTTATGACNNTCGGATCAGCAGCAAAGGATTCAAGCTGCCGTATTTCCTGCAGGTCACTGATCCAGCGGTCTCCNATGGTGTTTGTGATAAGTCCGGCGAGTCCTGGATTGCTGACGGTAATCCAGCGCCTCGGCGACACCCCGTTCATTACGTGAAAAAACCTCTCCGGATAGAGATCATAAAAATCCGGGAGCAGGGTCTTCTTGAGCAGTTCTGAATGGATTTCAGAAACCCCGTTTATTGCATGACTTCCCAGGCTCGCAAGATGCGACATGCGTACATACTTCTGATCACTTTCATCGATAAGGGAAACCCGGGAGAGCCTGTCATTATTGTTTGGATAGGTTAACCAGAGCTCGTCAAGGAAACGCCGGTTTATCTCATAGATTATGTCAAGGTGTCTCGGAAGGATCCCGGCGAACAGCTGGATAGGCCACTTCTCAAGGGCTTCGGGCAGCATGGAATGGTTTGTATAGGAAAAGGTATTCTGTGTTATGTACCATGCCTTGTCCCAGCTGACCAGATAGTCATCCACAAGGAGTCGCATCAGCTCTGCCACGGCGATTGCCGGCGAGGTATCATTCAGGTGAACTGCAAAGGAATCAGAGAAACTGTGTATAGGTTTCCACCGCAGGAGGTGCAGGCGGATCATGTCCTGGAGGGCGCAGGAGACAAAGAAATACTGCTGTGCAAGCCGCAAATGCTTCCCTGAGTAAGGCTCGTCATCAGGATAAAGGATCTTGCTGATCGATTCCGAGGCGATCTTCTCNTTGACTGCCCCGAAGTAATCTCCGGTCTTGAAGGCTTCNAAATCAAAGGATTCNATTGCCTCTGCGTTCCAAAGACGCAACAGATTCGTCGTGCCAACTTTGTATCCGGATACGGGAGTATCATAGGCAATACCTTTNACAGAAAATTTGGGAATCCAGCGCACGCGGAAACAGTCCTGCTCATCATAATACGACTCAGTGCGTCCTCCGAGTTTTATCGCATAGGTAATCTCCGGGCGTTTTATCTCCCAGGGGTTACCCGGAGAAAGCCATTTTTCGGTCATTTCAACCTGCCAGCCGTCACGGATCTCTTGTTTGAAGATCCCAAATTCATAGCGGACACCATACCCGATTGCAGGGATCTCAAGGGTTGAAAGCGAATCCATATAACAGGCAGCGATCCTGCCTTTGCCTCCATTCCCAAGGCCGGGTTCTTCTTCTTGTTCGCTCAGTTCAGACAGATTAAGCCCTAACTCTTTCACAGCCTGGGAGACCTCTTCATAGATGCCAAGGTTGATAAGGATATTGCCGAGTTGTGGTCCCATGAGAAATTCGGGAGACAAGTACGCTACGACCGTAATATCTTCAGTATAATTCTGAAGGGTATTGATCCATTGTTGTATCATCCTGTTCCGGACCGTGTAGGAAAGAGCCAGATACCAGTCGTTCAGTGTTGCATTCTGAGGAAGCTTAGCAAGGCAAAAATGAAGATTATCAAGCACGGATCGCTTGATCGATTCCACACTCAGGCCGCTGTAACTATCCTCACGCTGTCCCTGCGATGATGGTCTGGAATCCCTATCCACGTAGATCCTTTACTTATTTATATTTCTGTCTAAGGCTAATGGTATTTCCATGTGCTTCAAGCCCTTCAGCATCAGCGATTGTCTTGACCGCTGCAGCAAGGGTTATAAACCCTTTCTTTGAAAAACTCAGGATACTGGAACGTTTGATGAAGTCATACACTCCAAGGGGTGATGAAAACCGCGCAGTACCGCCGGTTGGGAGTGTATGGTTCGGGCCGGCTGCATAATCTCCCAGTGCTTCAGGTGTCCATTCGCCGAGAAAAATAGCACCGGCATTCTGTATGAGCGGTAAAATTCTCTTTGGTTTTTTGATCATGATTTCAAGGTGCTCAGGAGCAATCCGGTTAGCAATTTCCGCAGCTTCTTGTAAATCTCTTGTAATCATAATGGCTCCGTAGGTTTCGATCGACTTGCGTGCAATGTCTTCCCTCTTCAGCCGGGCCAGTTGCTTCACAATTTCTTTTTGAACAGCTGTTGCAAACTGTTGGGAATCGGTTACCAGGATGGATGACGCAAGCTCGTCATGCTCTGCCTGGCTCAGCAGATCAGCTGCAGCAAAGACAGGGTTTGCTGAATTGTCTGCAATAATCAGTATTTCACTCGGTCCTGCGATCATGTCGATATCAACGGTGCCGAAGACCATCTTCTTGGCTGTTGCCACATAGATATTGCCCGGGCCGACAATCTTATCGACTTTCCTGATTGTTTTCGTCCCGTATGCCATTGCACCAATTGCCTGTGCTCCACCGATTCGGTAAACTTCCTTAACACCGAGCAATTGAATTGCAGACATTACATACGGGTTCATCTCTCCCTTTGGCGCGGGTACACAGAGAGCAATTTCTTTCACACCTGCTACCTGTGCAGGGATAACATTCATGAGAACGGAAGAAGGATATGAAGCTTTTCCACCGGGTATGTAGACACCTGCTCTTTCGATCGGCCTGATAATCTGACCAAGAACAGCGCCTTCTTTAGAAAACGACCAGGATTTCTCCCTCTGCCTCTCGTGGAATGCTTTGATCCTTTTTGAGGAGATTTTGAGTGCCTTGATAACTTTCTCGTCCGCTCGATCAGCCTGTTCAGAAATCTCCCGGGGAGATATGGTAAGCCGGTTTGTTCCCGTGAAATCAAATGCCTTCGTATATTTGAGGACAGCCCTGTCACCATATTNCATCACGTCATCGAGTATCTNCCGGACCCGTTGTTCAATTGCCTGACTTACGCCAGAAGCCCGGGCTCTAAGAATCCTGAAAAAAGCTTCTATTTCCCTTGGGGTTTGTAGTGTTTTCATACGAAAATAATTCTACCCTTTGAGTGATGATAATTCAAGAAATCTTTGTGAAGCGATTGAACAGNGTCAGCAAGCCTTAAGGGAGAAGGTCTTTGAGTAAGGCGCCTTCTATGGATTCGGAGAGAGAANCAGCATTTCTTTTCTCCTGAAAGAGTTCAAGCAATCGTGTTGCATAGTCCCCGGCCTTTTTGTATCCCATATCCCTNACTTCGTCGATTTTACTCCAGTCACCATTTCTGGCAAAGCTCTGGAATGCACTGACTATCTCAGGAAAGATGAGCTTTCTTAAACCTCCGAGAAAAACCATGTAAAACCCGAGAGAACCCTCTTTCCGTTTTTCAATGATGTATCTGAGCATACCTTTTTCAGACGTATCCGCAAGAACATCTTTCACTCCACGAGCAAAGAGCCCTGCCCTGCCATCAGAGAGGTCTGTGAGAAGAACCTTCCAGGCATTGCCGATTTTCTCTCCCTCAACTGCCTCTCCCAGTTCGTGATATATATACGTTTCCGCTTCAGAGAGTGCTACCTCCTGGATGCGCTTGTCAATATCTTCTGAAGGTGTTTCCTCCGGATAAATACCATATTTTGAGAATGCAAATACGAGGGCTTCTTTTGTCTTATTGCACCTCATCTCCTCAAATCGTTGCCAGAGAAGGAGTCTTATTGTGTCTGCCCGTACAATAATTGTCCGGTCCTGCAACATTGCGGGATTGTCTGAAAGGTCACGTGCATATTCTCTGCTGGTTATGTAAACATGAAAACCGTCGATTGTTTCTCTCGACAGAATATCAGCAAGAAAAAAAGAGGGTTTCATGTGAAGGCCGTAACCGGCACCATAGATCAGTCCTTCATTCCCTAATACATCATTAATGCTCTCAACCGCAAAAGGGTTAAAGAGGGTTCCGTTAAGCACAATATTTTCATAATCGTTATCTTCGAGCTCTCTCCAGAGATTCTCTCTCCCGGTAATCCAGNTACCAACATCTTTTGGCTGGATCTTCTCATAGGGTCTCAGGCCTATTTCAATCTGGTACAACTCCCGGAGCCTGAGCAGGATTCCGCAGAGGGAATAATANCCCCAGAATTTCGCATCAGAAATATTGCAGTTTTTCTTNACCTGAGCAGAAAGGGTNGNGATATCAATCATTTTCTTGCCTCATAATATTTTATCAGATGAAGGAGAGAAAGAGCTGAGGCAGTTTGATNGTATGTATAATTCATCAGATGATTGCGGGAAGGTGTNGTGAGTGGTAATATGTACCCCATGAGAAAAATCAGATTGCTCCTTGAATACGACGGGACTGCGTATCACGGATGGCAGATACAGAAAGAAGGCCTTACCATTCAGGGTATTCTTGAGGAGAAAGTTTTCCAGGTAACAGGTGAGCCGTCAAGCGTTATCGGAGCGAGCAGGACGGATGCCGGAGTGCATGCATTCGGGCAGGTTGCGGTATTCAGGACTGAATCACAACTGAACGCTGCAACAATCCAAAGAGCACTGAATGCAGTGCTACCGCACGACATCAGAGTACTCGCTGCTGCAGAAGTCGAGAATTCATTTCATCCAAGAGAAGATGCGCTCAAGAAACGCTATGTTTACATAATCGCAAATCAGAGGGTATCTTCAGCTTTTCTTTACAGATATACCTGGATAGTACCCCAAATGCTGGAGATGAGTCTCATGGAAGAGGCATCATCCATGCTCATCGGAAAACATGATTTTTCAGCCTTTATGGGAACCGGCAGCGACATAAAAGATCCTGTCCGGGAGATTTATTCGTCGGATGTAGAAACACTCGATAATGTAGATTTCATGACTGTATGCCTAAAAGGTACTTTTATCAGAATAACGATCGAGGCGAATGGATTTCTCAGGCACATGGTCAGGAATATCGTAGGCACCCTTGTCGAGATTGGGAGGGCACGAATTCCTTCATTCAGAATGAAAGAGATACTCGAATCTCATGACAGAAAGCAGGCAGGGCAGACTGCGCCTGCGAAAGGCCTTTTCCTTGAGAGGATTGATTATGGATATGTTTCAAAGACCGAATATCTTCACCCACTCATCAAACCGCTTTAATTTATCTTCCCCATATATGGCAATGCCGTGTCTGACCTTCTCAAGAGGTTTCTCTTTCAGGAGGAATTCCGTATCCTTTGAGAAAAATTTATCCGCAAAACAGATAATCTGCTCTTCGATAGTGAGCGGTATCATGTCCCTTCCGGGAACAGGCAATTTTTTTTCCTCAATCTCCTTCTGAGTCAACCCAACACCCACATGCCTTTCACAGACAGGGGCGTGGCGTGGAAATCCCTCATTCTCCAGAAGCTCTCTCCCCAGGTAACCATGACAGATATAGGGCTTATCACCATAACAGCCGATTCCCGGCTCATTCGTAAAAAGTACCCCGATATCATGGAGCATTGCAGCCTCCTGAATGAAGTTCATATCCGGACCAAGATATTTCAGCCGCCCGGCAATCCGCAAGGCTTTTTCCGTAACCATCCTGCTGTGCTGTATCAGGAAATGGGATGCAGTTGATCCGGGTGCATAATATTTCGCAATAAGTTTGTCAGGATTCATATCATGAAGACAAAGCTACTAATGAGTTCATTGGTAAGCGATCGAAATAACATAACTCCCCTCGCCCCCTTCAGACATAACCCCACCTTCACCTCCCCTTAACTTAAGGGGAGGACGGGAGGGGTTAAGAGGGGGCGAGGGGGCGTTACTTAAATCAATGTCATCTTACTTATGAACTCCTTATTAACTATATTGTCTGTAGCATTATAAATGAAGTCCGCCTTAAAGTCACAAGATAGTATTTAGTTATATCATAGTATGTTACTTGACAAGAAATTACTCAAATGATATGCTTTGAACAATCGGAGGTAAAATGACGACAGAGGGGAAAGATTATTATAAAATTCTCGGGGTAACCAAAGATTCTTCACCGGATGAGATCAAAAAAGCTTACAGAAAGCTCGCGCGTAAATATCACCCGGACCTGAACCCCGGGGACAAGGTTGCCGAACCGAAGTTCAAAGAAATCAATGAAGCGTATGAGGTGCTTGGCGACCCGAAGAAGAAGGCCGAATATGACCAGTTCGGCAGCACACAATTCCGGGCAGGTGGTCCCGGATTCGAAGGGTTCAGAACACATGATTTCAGGGAAGGATTTGAGTTTGGAGGGTTCGGTGATATGTTTTCTGACCTTTTCGGGGCAAAGGCAAGGCCTGAAGCTTATCATGCCAAAGGCCATGATATGGTCATGGGCATTGAACTCACCATGGAAGAAGCATTCTCCGGCGTTACAAAACAGATCACCTTCAGAAGGGAAGTCACATGCAAAACCTGCAACGGCTCCGGTGCAGAATCATCCCAGACATGCAGTGTTTGCAATGGCACCGGAAGTCTGAAAACATCAAANGGCTTTTTCAGCATGTCCCAACCTTGCAGTGTCTGCGGGGGGACTGGGAGAAAGGTAACGAAGGCTTGTTCTGCCTGCAGAGGGACCGGAAAGCCCCTTCAGACTGAAACCCTGAAGGTGAAGATTCCGAATGGTGCAGACANCGGTTCCCGGGTCAAACTGAAAGGAATGGGAGGTGCAGGCACAGGCGGTGGCCCCTCAGGGGATCTTCTGATTGAAATCACGGTAAAATCGCATCCGATCTTTAAGAGAAAAGGCGCCGACATCTACCTTGATCTGCCGGTTACGTTCAGCGAGGCAGCGCTCGGTGCAAAGATCGAAGTCCCGACAATGGACGGTGTGGCATCGATGACATTGCCGCAAGGGACACAGGGAGGGCAGCGATTGAAGCTCTCGGGGAAGGGTTTCCCTTCACCAAAAACAGGGATAAGGGGTAACCAATACGTTGAGATAAAGATTATTGTTCCAAAAGACCTGGATAGCATGGCAAAAGATAAAATCAGGGAAATAGAAGGATTATATAAAGAAGATCCACGGNGGAGGTTGTTACAGAGATGATTGAACCGAATGACAAAAATCAACCGGTTTTCATGATAAGCGTCGTGGCAAGGATGCTGNATGTCCATCCCCAGACTCTGAGGCTCTATGAACGGGANGGCCTGGTTACCCCTCAGAGGACAAAAAGGACGAGACTCTATTCCATGGAAGATGTCGAAAAATTGGCCATGATCCTTCGGCTCACACGGGAACTCGGNGTCAACAGNTCCGGCGTTGAGATCATCCTNAGGCTCAGGCATCGGCTGGAGGCTTTCCAGAAAGAGACGGAAGAGATGATGAGCTTTCTTGAAGAAGATATCAGAAAAGATTTTATCAAAAAGTTAAGAATAATTTTTGCAGAGGAATAGCAAGAGAAGGATGAATTATGAAGGCTGAAGTATGAAAAGGGAGAACGGCAAAAAGACCGAAGAAGAATTATTTCATCCTTCATCCCTCATCCTTCATCCTTAACAAGGAGGTTTTTCATAATGGATAAATTCACCACAAAAAGCCAGGAGGCCATACAGGAGGGGCAGAGATTTGCTGAAAGGAAAGGCAACCAGCAGCTTGATGCCGAACACCTGCTTTGGGCCCTCCTTGAGGATGAAGAAGGGGTAGCCTGCCAGATCCTGCAAAGACTGGGAGTAAATACCCGGTCCTTACAGCAGGATGTTGAAGAAGCAATCGATAAATTTCCGAAGGTCATTGGTGCAACACCGCTGGGGCAGATATATGTTTCGCCACGGTTGAAAGAGGTATTTGAAAACGCACATAAGAATGCTGAACACCTCAAAGACGAATTTGTCAGTGTCGAGCATTTGCTTGTTTCACTTATTTCTGTCGGAGGCCCGTGCTCCGATCTTCTGAAAAGATACGGAGCACTACCTGATAAGGTGTTATCAGCCATGAGGGAGATACGGGGAGGACAACGGGTAACTGATCCGAGCCCTGAAGACAAATACCAGGCACTGAAGAGATTCAGCCGTGACCTCACCGAGTTCGCACGAAAGGGCAAACTTGACCCTGTTATCGGTCGGGATGACGAGATCAGAAGAATAATCCAGGTTCTCTCACGGAGGACGAAGAATAATCCTGTCCTCATCGGGGAGCCCGGGGTCGGCAAGACCGCCATTGCAGAAGGGCTTGCACAAAGGATCGTTGCAGGGGATGTGCCTGAGACATTAAAGAACAAGAAGGTTGTTGCTCTTGACATGGGAGCTCTTGTTGCAGGAACAAAGTTCAGGGGTGAGTTTGAAGAGCGGCTCAAGGCTGTCCTGAAAGACATTGAACAGGCAGAAGGCAAGGTGATTGTCTTCATTGATGAATTGCATACCCTTGTCGGAGCCGGTGCTGCCGAGGGCGCCATTGATGCATCAAACATGCTCAAACCGGCTCTTGCACGGGGAGATCTCAGGTGCGTTGGAGCAACAACCATTAATGAATACAGAAAACATATCGAAAAGGATCCGGCACTCGAAAGAAGATTTCAGCCGATCCTTATCAGGGAACCGGGCGTTGAAGACACCATATCGATCCTGCGGGGTCTGAAAGAGCGATATGAAGTGCATCACGGTGTCAAGATCAAAGACTCCGCCCTGATCTCCGCTGCCGTGCTGTCAAACAGGTATATCACCGACAGATTTCTTCCGGACAAGGCTATTGACCTCATCGATGAATCCGCATCAAAACTCAGGATGGAGATCGACAGCATGCCGGTAGAGCTTGACGAAATTGAAAGAAAGCTGAGGCAGTTTGAGATAGAAAAGCAGGCGCTTATAAAAGACAGCTCAAAGGAAGCAAAAGAGCGGTTAGGGAAGATTCAGAGAGAGATTGCGGAACTCCAAACAAAGCGGGATGAATTACGGGCCCAGTGGTTGAGTGAAAAGGAGATTATCGCGAAGATAAGGGATTGCAAGGAGCAGATCGAAAAGACCAAGATGGAGTCAGAAAGGGCTGAGCGCGAAGGAGACCTGACAAAAGCGGCGGAACTCAAATATGGGAAATTACTCGAACTCCAGAGATCGCTCGAAACA
>Ga0031656_10000351_pt1 | contig 15233 bp, 16 predicted proteins | sample FrelakmetDIP11DI_FD_55080 | JGI IMG/M metagenome (GOLD analysis project Ga0031656, IMG submission 55080) | Freshwater lake sediment microbial communities from the University of Notre Dame, USA, for methane emissions studies - DIP11 DI | ecosystem: Environmental > Aquatic > Freshwater > Lake >... | reverse complement strand
TCCGCCAGCTGCTGCACGTCCGGCACCGCCTCCTTGAGCGCGATGAACGTCACGTGCAGCTCGTCGACATAGGTCGTGATCGTGATGTTGAGCACCTGGTGATGCGCCACGACCGAGATGGGCAGCGCGAGCTCGACTTCCGCGCCGTTGAAGTACACGCGATGCTCGAGACCCGCCGGATTCGAGATCACCGCATTGGCGAGCATCGGCAGGTTGCCGAGGCCAAGCCCCTCGATCGTGCTGGCGATCGAGTGCTGGATGATCGAATAGAGCGTCAGCGCGCCTGGAGCCAGCGTGCGCATTTCCTGCTTGACCTGGCCGGTCTCCTGGACGACGTCGGCGAGCCGCTCGGCCGGAGCCGATTCCGGCCGTCCCATCGGCACCTGCAGGATCGTGATCCGGTTACCGGCGCCGCCGTCGTCCTCGAGTGCGACGGGCATGTCCGCGACCAGCGCGCGGTCGAGCGTGGTACCGCGCTCGGCNAGGTAGCGATGCATCGCCATGTCGAGCAAGGTCAGCAACACATCGTTGATCTTTGCGTCGCCCTGGCGCGCCAGCGCCCGTATTTTCGGCAGCGACAGCATGCAGTGCCCCATCACGCGATGCGGGCTGGGCGGTGCCTTCAGTACGTTCGGTGTGGTCACGAACGGCGCAGGCAGGCCCCGTCCGAGGCCGATGTCCCGCAGGCCCTGGTGCCAGACCAGCCGCAGCAAGTCGCTGGCCGTGCGCCGCGCGTCCTCGGCCGCTTTCAGCACGCTCGACAGGCTGCCAGGCTCGGGGCCTGGCACCGCCCGCGGCGCGATGTTGCGCAACCCTTCCCAGATGGCCTGGGGCCGGCTGCCGGACCGGGAAGTCGCGATCATGCTGTTCAACGCGTGGAGGAAACCGATGCCGTCGATCAGGCCATGGTGCGTCTTGAAATACAGCGCAACCCGGTGGCCGGGCAGGCCCGTGAACACGTGCTGCTCCCAGAGGGGCTTGTCGCGCGGCAGCAGCTTCACGTGAATCCNGCAGATGCGATCGAAGAGGCCGTGCAGATCGGTGCCGGGCGGCAGCTTGTGCCGGAACAACTGCCGCGCCGGGTCCATCTTCTCGTCGGTGACCAGCGTGAGCATGCCTTTCAGCGGCCCGGGCGCCAGGCGCCCGTTGAATGGCGGGCCAACCGGTCGCTTCAGCATCTGGCGAACCAGGCGATCGGCGAACCGGGCACCGGTTCCCGCCGGCGGCGCCAGCACGATCAGCGCGCCGATGCTCATCGGCCGCTCGTGGGTCTCGAGCAGGAAGAACGCCTGGTCGACGGCGGAGAGCTTCGGCATGTGTCGATCCTAACCCGGACGGACCGACACGCCATCTCGCAAATGGCTAGCTGCGCTGCAGCAATCGCTCAGCTGAACGACTTCAGGACCTTGAACTCGTCCTCGAGGTTCTTCTTGATCTCGTCGCCGGCAAACGATGCGATGATGCCGCCGAGAAGCGGAATGCCGCTCGTGACGTCGAAATTCCACTCCACGCTGCAACCGCCCTTCTCGGGCCGTAGCACCTTGCTGCCGACGATCTTGACCGGCACGCCCTTGATCTCGACCACGATGTCGGCGGCGTGGCCATCGCCGTCGGCGGCCCACTTCTCGACGTGGCTCACTTCGTTGGTGCTCGGCACGATGCGGCGGATTGCGGCCGGCGGGTTCGCGGGCATCTTGCGCGAGATGCGCAGCTGCACGTTCGGCGCCCGCCCCTCGCGCTTGATCTTGAGGTCGCTGCCGCCGAGCTTCGCATAGACCTGCTCCTGGGACTTCTGTTCGGTGCAGAGCTTGAACGCGGCAGCGACGTCGGTCTTCAGCGAATGCTTGACGTGGACTTTCATGGTCGCAGCTTCCTCTCGGGCGTGCGGGCAGGGTTCGTGCCAGATTCTAGTTCGCCGCGCAGGCGCCGCGCCATGAGCTTCTCATACAGTGCCGGGGCGAACCGACTGACCCACCAGGCCAGCCACGCGGTTCGCCCGACCAGCAGCAGGCGCCGTCCCCGTGCCGCGCCCCGGACAATCTGCTGCGCTGCGGCGTCGGTCGTCAGCGGACGGCCGATCGTGACTTGCGCGTGCCGTACCGGTTGCCCGTCGCCGCCAAGCGCGTTGCAGTCGATCTGCGTCGCGATGAATGACGGGCAGACCATCATCACCCGTACGCCTTGCGGCGCCACCTCGGTGCGCAGGCTCTCGAAGAACCCGTGCAGCGCATGCTTGCTCGCCGCGTACCCCGTCCGGGCGATCAGCGGGGTGTAACCCGCCACGCTCGAGATCGCGATAACCAGGCCGCTCCGCTCGACCAGGTGGGGCAGGGCGGCCTTCGTGCAATGCACGGCACCGTGGAAATTGACGTCCATGACGCGGCGGATCACGGCTGGGCCCGTCTCCGAGAACGCGCTGCGGTGACTGATGCCGGCGTTGTTCACCAGCACGTCCAGCGCGCCAAAGCGCCCGATGGCGGCGGCGACGGCCCGCGCACAGGCGTCCGGGTCGGTGACGTCGCACGGCAGNGCGAGGCAGGCGCGGCCGCGAGCCTCGAGTGNGGCCTGCAGGCCCGCGACGGCTGCAGCGTCCTTGTCGAGGGCGACGATATGAGCTCCGGCGGCTGCAAAATGCTCCGCGATCGCACGACCGAGCCCGCCACCCGCGCCCGTCACCAGCACCGTCGCGCCATTGAACGATCGACGCGGCATGGTCAGGGCGGTCCGAGGCCGCGCGACTTGCGGAACAACTCGAAGACCTCGGCCGAGGTCAGCCTGGGCACGTAGCCGAAGACTTCCTTGAGTCGCCGGTTGTCGAGCACCGGACGGTAGCGCAGGAAATTGACCTGCTCCGGTCCGTACTGCGACAGCCCGAGCGGATGAAGCAAGGCGAGCACCGTGCGCAGCGCGGCTGGCGGCAACGTGATGCAACGCTTGCCGAGGCGACCGGCGATCTGCTGGATGCTGAGCGCACCGTCCCCGGCCACGTTGTAGACGCCCGCCGGTCCGCCGAAGATCGCGTGCTCGATCGCACCGACAACGTCCTGGTCCCAGATGAAGACGAACGGGCTCGCCGAGCCCCTGAGCGCGATCAGCCGCGGCTTCTCGAACAGCGCAGTGATCTGGTTGCGCGTCGTCTCGCCGAGGATCGTGCCCACGCGGAACACGACCTGCTCAAGCTCCGGGTGAGTGCGTCGGTAGTCGGCCAGCATCTCCTCGACCAGACGCTTGTGATGCGAGTAGGCGAACTCTTCGTTGCCGCGGACCGGGTCGTCCTCGGTGAGCCAGGCGGGGTTATCGGCGTGATAGCCATAGGCCGCGCCGCTCGAGGTGACGATGATCCTGTGCACCTGTGCCGAAATGCAGGCCTCGAGCACGTTGCGGGTGCCGACCACGTCCACCGAGTACTCGAACTCGCGGTTCGACTTCGCCCCCGGCGTGACGATCGCCGCGAGGTGAACGACCGTGTCGATCGCATGGCGTGCGAGCAAGTCCCGGAGCCCGGGATTCCGCACGTCCAGTTCGACGTACTGGATTCCGGGCAGGCGCGCGGCGGTCGCAACCTCGCGCACATCGCCGGCCACGACGCACGCCGGGTCGCCAGCGCTGCGCATCCGCGCCGCCAGCGAGGCGACGAGACGTCCGCCAAGGTATCCCGTCGCGCCGGTCACGAGTACCCGGCGCGTCATTCGGTCACCGCCGCGGGTCGCAGCGACGGAGGGCGACGTCTCCACCAGGTCGCCAGGGCAAGGCCGGACAGGATGTGCCAGATGCCCCACCACGCCGCGGTGATCGCCATGCCGCCGAGGCCGGCGAAGAAGTTGAACACGAGGACCAGCCCGAGGCCGGAGTTCTGGATCCCGACCTCGATCGACACAGCACGGCGATCCGCCTCCGGCAGTCGCGCTGCCCACGCAGCCATATATCCCACCAACAGCCCGAGCGCATTCAGCAGGAATACGCCGATGACCACGCGATGCACGTAGCCGAGGAAGAAGTCCCAGTTTGCAGCCAATGCACCGATGACGAAGGCGGCGAAGACCACGAGCGACAGAATCCTGAACGTCGCGCGCGCTCGCTCGGCGAAGCCGGGGAAGCGACGGGCCACGGTCATGCCGAGGATGGCGGGGACGACCAGCAGAATCGCGACCGCGCCGAGCATTTCGAGGGGATCGATCGCGATCTGCTGCAGGATCACCCGGGTTTCGGGATTGAGCGAGCCCCAGAAGGTCGTATTGAAGGGCGTAAACACCATCGCGCCCACCGTCGAGAACGCCGTGACGGTCACGGACAGCGCCGTGTTGCCGCGCGCGAAGTTGGTGAGGAAGTTCGAGATGTTGCCGCCGGGGCAGGAGGCCACGAGGATCATGCCGAGCGCGATGCTCGGTTGCGGCTTCAGTACCATCGTGAGCGCCCAGGCGGTCGCCGGCAGCAGCACGAACTGCGCGAGCAGTCCGATCAGTACCGCCTTGGGCGCAGATCCAATGCCCTTGAAGTCCGCGAGCTTCATGTCCAGCGCGACGCCGAACATGACGAACGCGAGGATGACGTTGAGCGCGACCAGCGATTCCGGGCTGAAGTTCAGCCGGATCGCGTCGATCTCGGTCATTTGCCCTTCGGCTCCTGGTGCATGTCCTTGAAGTGCATGAGCCCCGGCGCCCACATGTGCTTGACCGGGTCGACGTCGACGTGGATCACCGCGGGGCCGCCGCTTGCGAGCGAGCGTTCGATGGCGCCGCGCAGTTCGCGCGGGTCGGCCACTCGCTCGCCGTGCGCACCCATCGCGCGTCCCAGCTCGTCGAAGCGGATCTCGCCGAGGTCCGCCTTGATGGTCTCGTCGGGCCCCAGCGACTTCCTGATCAGCGTCTTGATCGGCTTGAGCGCGAATTGCTGGTTCATCTTGACCATGCCCCATTGCTTGTCGCAGACGACGAGGTAGATGACCCGCAACCCGTTGCGCACGGCCGTCTCAACTTCCTGCGGATGGAAGCCCATCGCACCGTCGCCGATGATGCAGCAGACCGGCACGCCCGGGCGCGCGACCGCAGCGCCGGTCGCCTGCGCGGCACCGGCGCCCAGCATGCCGAACTTGAACGTCGAGAGGATCGTGTTCGGCACGCGCATTTCGTGGAACATCATGGCCCAGACCGCCGTGTTGCCACCGTCCGCGACCAGCACCGAGCCTTCCGGGAAGACCTGCTGGCAGACGTGCGCGACGTGCGCCGGGTTCATCGGCACGGCCACGTCGGCCAGCTTCTCGTCGAGCTTGACGCGTTCGGCGCGCAGCGTATCGCGGTACTTGGTCACCTTGCGACGACGCGCGTCCAGGTTCATGCCCGCCGTGCGACCTTCGAGCCGGCCTGCCAGCGCCGCGAGGAACAGCTTCGCATCGGCGAGCACGGTCAGCGCCGCGGGCTTGTTGCCGCCGAGAATGTGGCCGTCGATATCCACCTGGATCATCTGCTGCTCGGAGGGCTGTCGCCAGTAGGGCGCCTTGCCCCACCAGTCCGTCTCGCCGAGGCGCGAGCCCACGACCAGCACGAGGTCGGCGTCATTGCGCACCTCGTGGTTGAGCTTGATCGCCGGCATCGGGATCGCGAGTTCCGAGGTCTCGGGCAGCACGCCGCGCGCGGCCCAGCTCGTCGTGACCGGCGCGTGCAGCAGCTCGGCGACGCGGCGCAGCTCCGCATAGGCGCCGGAGTGGATGACGCCGCTGCCGGCGTGGATGATCGGCAACTCGGCCGCGGCCAGCATTTCCGCGGCGCGTTCGACCTGTGCAGGCGCGGGCACGATCGGTTCGACGCGACGGTACTGGTGCGGTTGCCAGACCGGCACGTCGACCTTGACCTTGCCGTTCATGATCGTCTCGGGCACGTCGAGGTGCACGACGCCGGGACGTCCTTCGTAGCAGTAGCGCAGTGCCGTGCGACCGAGTTCGGCGACGCGGTCGAACGAGACGACGGCGTGGCTCCACTTCGCGAGGTGCGAGATCGCACCCACCTGGTCGAACGACTGGTAGGTGCCGCCGCGATCGGGGTAGACGATCTGCGGCCGCCGGCAACTCGTGATCGCGAGCACGCGGTTGCCCTCGGCGTTTTCGACGGCGAGGCCCGGCAACAGGTTCGCGACCCCCGGCCCGTTGCTCGCCATGCAGACGCCGAGCTTGCCGGTCAGCCGGGCGTACGCGCCGGCCATGTGCGCGGCACAGGTTTCGTGCCGCGGGGTCACGATCTCGATGCCGAGCTTGTGCAGGCTCGAGTAGAAGCCGAAATAGGTGCCGTCGATGATGCCGAAGACCTTCTCGACGCCCTCCGCCTGGAGCATCCGCGCCAGGACTTCGCCGCCGCTCGTTTCAGTCATGGTCTCCCCTCGGCCCGGCTCAGACGACCGGTTACCTGTTGTCGGCGAACTATACCTCCAAGGGATTGCACGGAAGCGGCGCCCTTGCAATGCCGCTAGACTGCCGCGGTTTTCCACGATGGCGATACAAGGCGCGACGTGTCCGAAGCGACGATCCAATGGCTGCCGATGCTGGCCGCGCTGCTCGGAGCCGGCGCCGCGGGCGGCATGCTCGCCGGACTGCTGGGCGTCGGCGGTGGCATCATCATCGTGCCGGTGCTCGATCTCGCACTGACGCTGGCCGGCGTCGACGCGGCCGTGGCCATGCACGTCGCAGTGGCGACGTCGATGGCTACGATCGTGCCGACGTCCATTTCCTCGTCGCGCTCGCACGCGAAACGCGGTGCCGTCGACGGCGAGGTGATCCGGCGCTGGTCGCTGCCGATCGTCATCGGCTCGCTCGCGGGCGCATTACTGGCCTCGAGCGTCGATGCGCGCGTGCTCTCGGGCGTATTCGGCATCGTGGCGCTGTTCGCGGCGCTCAAGATGCTGCTGCCGCTCGATCATGTCGTGCTGCGCCCGTCGCTGCCCGATGGGTCGATCGGCGCCGTCATCCCCGCGTCGATTGGCACCGTGTCCGCGATGATGGGGATTGGCGGCGGTACGCTGACTGTGCCGGCGATGACGCTGTGCGGCGAACCAGTGCACAAGGCCGTCGGCACCGCGGCGCTACTCGGGCTGTGGATCAGCGTGCCGGCGACGTTGGGCTACTTGCTCGCGGGCACGAGCGACGACGTGATGCTGCCCTGGACGGTGGGCTACGTGAGCCTGCCCGGGTTCGCGATCGTGGCGCCCGTGGCCTGGCTGGTGGCTCCGCTCGGTGCGCGCCTCGCGCACTCGCTCGACCGGCGCCGGCTCTCGGCCGCCTTCGGCGTCTTTCTCTTGATCGTCGCGGTTCGCATGCTCTGGCGGACGCTCGTTTGACGGCCGGGCCTGACCGCCAATCGCTTGACCCGCGATCGACTGGGCATTACATGTCTGGTTCGGATCGCGCCAGCGGGGTGAAGAAATGAAGAGTGCATCAATCGTCTTGGGCTTGCTGCTCATCCTGGCTGGATTGACCGCAGGTGCCGCGTCGCCCGCGCCCGATGCGCCAAGCGTTCGCACGAGCGAAGCGGTTGCCAACGCAATCGCCGACCCGGACCGGCCGCCGAAGGACCGTGAGCAGGACTCCCACCGGAAGCCTGCAGAGGTCCTCAACTTCGTCGGCGTCGGCCGCGGCATGCACGTGATCGACGTGTTCTCGGCCGGCGGCTACTACACGGAACTGCTCGCGCGCCTCGTCGGCCCGGAGGGCCAGGTGATCGCGTACAACAATCCGCCCTATGCGAAGTTCGCCGAGAAAGGCATCGCGGCACGCTACGCGGACGATCGATTGCCGAACGTGCAGCAGGTGACGAGCACGATCGACGATCTGGAGCTCGCGCCAGCGAGCCTGGATGCGGCCATCTTCATCATGTCGTACCACGACCTGTACTGGCGTCCGGCCGACGGGTCCTGGCCGCCGACGGATCCCGCGCAGTTGCTCGGGAAGCTGAACGCCGCACTGAAGCCCGGCGGCGTGATCGTCGTGCAGGATCACGTGGCCACCGCGGGTGGAGCCACGGCCGAGGTCGTGGACAAGCTGCATCGGATCGATCCAGCCGTGGTGAAGGCCGACTTTGCCAGGGCCGGTTTCACTCTGGACGCGGAGAGCGACGTGCTCGCGCACCCGGACGACGCTCACACGATCATGGTTTTCGACGAGGCNATCCGCGGCAGGACGGACCAGTTCCTGTTCCGGTTCCGTAAGACTGCCGCGGAATGAAGATCACCACAGAGGGCACAGAGGGCACAGAGTCAAGGAGTGCGGGGCGGCTGGCGGACGGCATCCGCTGCTGCATCTGGATCTGACCGGGGCCTTCCCGCTCTGTGCTCTCTGTGTCCTCTGTGGTTGCTTCATTCTCCGTTGGCCAGCGCAGCCGCGTGCCAGCGCAGGTGATCGGCGATGAAGGTCTGGATGAAGTAATAACCGTGGTCGTAGCCCNCGTGCATGCGCAATTCGAAGGCCTGGCCGGATGCGCGGCACGCATCGGCAAACAGGTCGNGGTTCAGCTGCTCGGCGAGGAATTTGTCCGCAGTGCCCTGGTCGACCAGGATCGCGCCGTCGAACGGCCGCTGCGCAACCAGCACCGTCGCGTCGTATTCCAGCCAGGTGGACTCGTCACGGCCGAGATACNCCGTAAAGGCCTTCTGGCCCCAGGGGCACCGCATCGGCGCCGCGATCGGCGCGAACGCCGAGACGGACCGGTACTGCCCCGGGTTGCGCAGCGCGCAGACCAGCGCGCCGTGCCCGCCCATCGAATGGCCGAAGGTGCCTTGTCGAGCGGGATCGGCGGCGAAGTTCGCGGCGACCAGTTCGGGCAGCTCCCGCGTGACGTAGGTGTACATCCGGTAATGCGCCGACCACGGTGCCTCGGTTGCGTCCACGTAGAAGCCCGCGCCGAGTCCGAAATCCCAGCTCGCATCGTCGCCCGGCAGCCGGGGGCTGCGCGGGCTCGTGTCGGGCGCGACCAGCATCAGGCCGAGCTCGGCGGCGAGCCGCTGCGCGCCGGCCTTGATCATGAATGTCTCTTCGGTGCAGGTCAGTCCGGCGAGGTAGTAGAGCACCGGCACGCGACCGNCGCGCGCCTGCGGTGGTTCGAAGACGGAGAATCGCATCTCCGTGCGGCACGCGCGGGANTCGTGCGCCAGGAAGCGCTGGGTGCCGCCGAAGCAGGCGTGCTCGGACACAGTCTTCATCGTTCACATCCTGTCAGCGTGGCCCGCGAGAGGCTCGGGACGCACGCATCGGCGTCTCGCGCTCGTCTGCGAGCAGGAATGTCCCATCCAAGACGCTCGGTCGAATCCGCTCCGTCATGTCACGGTCCTGCGGCTGCANAATCGGCGAGCGTGCGTGCCACCACGTCGAGTGCACCCGTCACCAGCGCCGTGCGCGGGGTCTCATCGCGGAACAGGAATGACGCCTTCGGCATCCCGGCGGCGACCGGTACCGCGATCGACCAGTGATCCGCGTTCACGTAGCCCAGCAGGTAGCTTCGCGGCGGGATCTGGTCGTGCCAGAGCAGCTTGCCGTCGTTGCGTGCGTCGACCTTCGCGAGCTGGCGATAACTTGCCCGCGTCGCAGGAGAGACCCGGTCGGGCTCCGGCGCCGCCACCATCGCGAACAACGGCACCGTGATCGACTCGCCATGCTGTTGCCACCAGGCGATGCGCACGTCGGGCTGCAGGTCGATGAGTTCCTCACCCGTGCCGGGCGCGCAGTTCGGCAGAGGGAANGGTGCTCCGACGGCTCGGTAGACCGCGTGCATCTGGTCTGCGAGTGGGCTGCCGTTGGCTGCCCCGGCCACGCTGACGACTGCCGCGATCTGGCGGGCTTCAGCGGGATGGCGAACCATGAAGTCCAGCAGGTCCACGAGCCCCTTCGAATACGCGAAGACGATGAGCGGGCGTGCGTCGCTGGCCGTGGCGCGAAAGTGCTCGGCGAGTTGCTGGGCGTTGCGGGCCGACGAGCCGCGTCCCGCGACCGGGAAGTAGTCGACCGTGAACCCCGCCGCCTGNAGGTCGGCCTGCGCGTCTGCGAACGGTCGCGCGAAATCCTCGAAGCACTCGGAGAAGAGGCCGGGCACGAAAGCGACGCGATAGCGCTGCGCGAGACCCTCGATCGGCGGCAATGTCGTCGCCACGGACTCGCCGGCGAGGCGCAGCAACACGTCGTCGCACGCCGGGCCGTCGGCTGGGAGCCGCGCGCAGACCGCGGCCCGGAACTCACCGCGCAGATCGCGCACGCCGGCGTCCCGGATCGCGACGATCGTGTAGGGCGGAATCGTGTCGCGGCGACCGATGCTCTGGCCGGCGGCGCTTGCCATCAGCAGGGCGAGCGCGCCGGCCGTCAGCGTCCTGCGGATCAATGGATTTCCTTCGCGAATGCCATGGAGACGACGTCTGGGCGCGCCGCGGTGTCTAGTCCCGCGGGTCCACGATCTTGAGGCCGAGAAAGCGAGTGAAGTCGCGATCGGTCGTGCAGAGGCGGGCGCCCAGTTCGAGCGCCAGGCTCGCGAGCGCAGCATCGGTGACGAGCGGGCCGGCGACCTGGGCGCTCGTCAGCTGCTCCTTGAGGACGGCCCAGTAATCGCGCGCCGGCTGCACGATCAGTACCTGCGGACAGGCCAACCATTCATCGACGATGCCGGCGGCCTCGGTCGCGTCCAGCGGCCGTTCGAAGACGCGGCTGTTGGTGACGATGCGGATGAATGCGAGCAGCGTCTGCCAAGGCAGGCCCACCTGCTCGCTGCCGTTCAGGGCATGCTCCAGCCATGCCCGGCATGCCTCATGGTGTGCGCTCGCCGGATTGTAGGCGTAGAGCAGTACGTTCGCGTCCAGGATGATCACACGCGATCCGGCCCTTCGACCCTCTGCAGGATTTCGCCGATATTGTCGAGCGAGACGCCTGGTCGGACACCGCCGAAATCGCGCGTCTTCACCGAGAAACGGCGCGGAGCACGGGCCGGCGAGCGTTGCGCCAGACCCAGACGCAGGCATTCGTTGACGACATCCTTGAAGGCCCGCCCGCTGCGCTGCGCCTCGGCCTTGAGCCGAGCTGCCACGTCCTTCTCGAGTGTCAGAGTGGTTCGCACATCATGATGCTATCGATTTGGCATCATGATGTCAACCGGTCTCGAAGCCGTTTGGATCCATCAGAACGTCACCACGCTGCGGATCGATTCGCCCGAGTGCATCAGGTCGAACGCGCGGTTGATCTCGCCGATCGGCATCACGTGCGTGATCAGGTCGTCGATGTTGATCTTGCCGTTCATGTACCAGTCGACGACCTTCGGCACGTCGGTGCGGCCGCGGGCGCCACCGAAGGCCGTGCCCTTCCAGACTCGGCCGGTCACCAGCTGGAACGGGCGCGTCCTGATCTCCTGGCCCGAGCCCGCCACGCCGATGATCACCGAGACGCCCCAGCCGCGGTGGCAGCACTCGAGCGCCTGGCGCATCAGGTCCACGTGACCGACGCACTCGAAACTGTAGTCCGCGCCGCCGTCCGTGAGTGCCACGAGATATGCGACGAGATCGCCCTCGACCTCCTTGGGATTCACGAAATGCGTCAGGCCGAACTTCTCGGCCAGCGCCTTGCGCCCCGGATTGATGTCGACGCCGACGATCTTGTCGGCCCCCGCGATTCGCGCGCCCTGGATCACGTTCAACCCGATGCCGCCGAGGCCGAATACGACGACGTTGGCGCCGGGCTCGACCTTGGCCGTGTTGATCACGGCGCCGATGCCGGTCGTGACGCCGCAACCGATGTAGCAGACCTTGTCGAACGGTGCGTCCTCGCGGATCTTCGCGAGCGCAATCTCCGGCAGCACGGTGTAGTTCGAGAACGTCGAGCAGCCCATGTAGTGGTGAATCTTCTCGCCGCCGATCGAGAAGCGGCTGGTGCCGTCCGGCATCACGCCCTGGCCCTGCGTGGCGCGGATCGCGGTACACAGGTTGGTCTTGTGCGACAGGCACGATTTGCACTGCCGGCACTCGGGCGTGTAGAGCGGGATCACGTGGTCGCCCTTGCGCAGCGACGTCACGCCGGGGCCGACGTCGACGACCACGCCGGCGCCCTCGTGCCCGAAGATCACCGGGAACAGCCCCTCCGGGTCGGCGCCCGACCGCGTGAACTCGTCGGTGTGGCANACGCCGCTNGCGCGGATCTCGACCAGNACCTCGCCGGNCCTGGGGCCGTCGAGATCCACGGTTTCGACGACGAGCGGCTGACCCGCGCGATAGGCGACGGCGGCGCGTGTTTTCATGGTGTCCTCGAGGCTGGGGGATGCCCGGGCACAAGACTAGCGCAACCGTCCCNGTCGCGGCACTTCGGGCCTTGCAACCCAGGGGCGCTGCGCTGCATCCAACGGTTGTCAACGGCACAAATGCAGGGACACGAACGATGATCCGCTACGTCACGACGCTCTTGTTTGCATTCTCCGCGGTGGCGCTCGGCGCGTCCGGCAACATCAGCAAGGTCAATAGCAGCATCCGCGTCGACGACGGTGGCCAGGCTGGCGACGTCTCGACCGTGAACGGCTCGATTTCGATCGGCCGTAACGCGAGCGTGCGCGAGGTCGTGACCGTGAACGGCTCGATCCGGCTCGACGAGCGAGCCAGCGCGGAGTCCGTGGGGACGGTCAACGGCGCCGTGACGCTCGACGAAGGCGTGCTGGTCAAGGACGATGTGAGCGCCGTCAACGGCAAGCTCACGGTCCGGCGCGGTGCGCGGGTGGGCGGGCGCCTCGAGAACGTGAACGGCGAGTTTCTGCTCGAAGGTGCTACGGTCGGCGGCGGCATCGAGACGGTCAATGGCGACATCGTGATCGGCGCGGGTTCCCGGATCGACGGTGGCGTGACCGTCGAGGACAGCAACTCGTGGAAGTGGCGCTTGAAGTCGCGCAATCCCCGGTTGACGATCGAATCGGGCGCCGTCGTCAACGGCACGCTACGCTTCGAGCGCGAGGTGGACCTTTATCTCGGCAATGGCGTCGAAGTTGGGCCCGTCGAGGGGGTCGAACCGCGTCGCTACCCGATCGCTGCGACCGAGGCCGGGTAGATCCCGATGGCCGGGCCCATCTCCCGGCCAACCGCGGCTAACATAGGCTGCGGAGGGATCATGAAGACCAAGCAACGCGATTCGTCGGGGACACCCGGCCTTCCGCCCGCGCCGGCCCCGCCGTCCCGGGACGCCAACCCCTGGCCGATGTCGGCCCAGGGTGAAGCCGCGTCGAAGCTGCACCCGCGAGTGCGCGGGGCGGTCAGCAATGCGGCCAGCAAGCGCGACGAGCCTGGCGTCAAGCAATCACCTCCGACCGGCGGGCAGAGGCTGTCCTGGTTGCCGTACCTGATGCTCGTGTTCGTCGTCGCGACGTCGCTGCGCGTCGCGATCGAGGCGTTCGAGGCGGGCAATCTCGAGGCCGCCGTCGGGCCGCTGGTCGCGATCCTGTTCGTGGCCTTCATCGCCTGGCGACGCATGAGGCGGAGACGCTAGTGCTGAAACTCCTGGTTCTGCTGTCGCTGGCGGTCGCAGGGTCTGCCGCGGCGACACCCTCCGGCGTTCTCGACGATTACCTGCAGCTGCAGATCGGCAGCTTCACCTCGGCAGCGCAGGCGAAGCAGGACGCGCGCTACGACGAGGTCACCTGGCACATCGCGGAGATCTGGCGCGAGGCCGATGCCGATGAGCGCTGGCTGTACACGGAGAGCTGGATGCCCGGCGCACCCGCACCTTACATGCAGCGCATTTCCCGGTTGCGGGCCGAACCTGACGGCACGATCCTCGCGCGACGCTACACGCTGCCCGAGGCAGCGCGCTACGTCGGTGCCTGGCAGGACCCGCGAGCGTTCGACTCGCTGCAGCCGGAGCAGCTGACCGAGCTCAAGGGTTGCGATGCGACGATCACGCGGGCGGGGGCCGGTCGTTTCGAGGGCGGCACGACCGGTAACCGCTGTCGGAATACTTACAAGGGCGCCGCCTACGCAATCTCGCAGTCGGTGCTGACGGCCGATGAGATGGTGAACTGGGACCGCGGTTTCAGCCCCAGCGGCGAGCTCGTCTGGGGGCCCGCGGCGGGCGGCTACCGGTTCCGGCGGGCGGGCGAAGCCGCGGCCTGCGTCCAGCCCGTGCGCATGCTCGTGTACGGCGAGATCCGTGATCGCAAGGCGTTCGGCGTGTATGCGCGCGCGCTGGCGGAGTCCGGCCTCTACCCGAAGAATGGCGGCTACTACGAGGCGATGTCGCCCGCACTCGAAGTATTCGAGGGATCGCCACCGCCAGGACGCGGCGTGATCATCGCGCGGTTTCCGTGCCTCGAGGCTGCACAGCGCTTCTGGAACTCGGCCGAGTATGCGGAGATCCGCAAGCTGCGCGAAGGCATCGCCGAGTTCGAGGTGCTGGTGTTGCCCGTCCCGCAGGGTCCGAAGTGAGCTAGCGCCGCAGGCCGGCGCCAGTCGTCAGGTACACGGCGAACGTGCCGAGCCAGTGACCGCCCTCGTAGTGCTCGCCGGTCACGGCGGGCAGCGCAGCCTGGGCATGAGCTGTCGCAGCAGCGAGCAGCGCCGCGCCACGAGGATCGCCGGGTGGCAGGCCGCTCGCGATGCCCTCGAGCATCCAGGCGCGGCTCAGGTTCAGGCCGTCGATGTGCGCGAGCTTCGGGTCGCTGCGGTCTGTTACGACGCCCGGCGGCAACCAGTTCGCGCTGCCGTCCCCCGGTATCACCGTCAGGAACTCCTGCAGCCACGTTGCGAACTCTTCGCGAATCAGGACGCGCCGCATGAAGTCCGCCTCGGCGAGGCACGGCGACAGGAAGTCTTCGCCGGAGGGTTCGTACGCCAGCGCGCAACCGCGATCCTTCGCGTAGTACGTCCGGCCGCGATGGTCGAGCAGTCGGATCATGCCGACGTCGCCGGTCGCCGCGGCCCAGTCCCAGATCAGTCCGAACGCGAACGCGGTCTGGCTGTGCTCGCCCGACCGGATCGGATAGTTGAGCCTGGGCAGCCAGGCCATGATCCGTTGTGCGGACTCGATCTCGAGCGGTGACAGCACCTTGGCCCACTCGCGCGCCTGTGGATCGTCCCAGGTGCGCAGCTCGGCCGCGAGTTGCAGCAACCACGCAAGGCCATAGGGCCGCTCGAACGACGCCCGGCCCGGACCGCGCAGATACTCGACTTCCACCGAGATGTTTGCGGGCGTCAGGCTGCGCGCCAGCGCCGCACGTGCCGCCGCCGCGAACTCGGCGTCCGGGAACGAC
>Ga0031656_10000350_pt1 | contig 15238 bp, 14 predicted proteins | sample FrelakmetDIP11DI_FD_55080 | JGI IMG/M metagenome (GOLD analysis project Ga0031656, IMG submission 55080) | Freshwater lake sediment microbial communities from the University of Notre Dame, USA, for methane emissions studies - DIP11 DI | ecosystem: Environmental > Aquatic > Freshwater > Lake >... | reverse complement strand
CTCCGTATTGCTACTTCAAAATGAGTCCGTCCGACTTGCATGTGTTAGGCACGCCGCCAGCGTTCGTTCTGAGCCAGGATCAAACTCTCAATTAAAACTGTAAACGGGGCCTACTTTTTAGTTTTCAATGATCATACCGCAACCTCTGGGTCCGAGCTTCTGAGGCTTTTGTAACGTGGGTGCTTTGAAAGATGCTTTCCCCTTCGACTTTACAGCGTTAGGGCGTGCAACACTACATCAATACGCCTGCTCCCATTCTGTTATTGCTCCCTCAGCCTGCCTTACCCCAAGGGATTGCAGAGAAAAATAAAGGCTATACCAAACAGTATAGCCCTTTTTCTCAAAGAACTAGCTGGTTTATTATGCCATTTCTGAACCTTTTATGTTCATCTGATATTAGCATATCATTTTTTTTATTATAGTCAATAGACAAATATGTCAGAATAATAGTAATTATTGCTAATTATATAATTTTATTTACGATAAATGCGTAAAATCTCTAATTTTCAAAATGATAAATAAAAATAGCGCTTATTCTATTTCAGATTCAGATACGAAGAAATTATCAGCCCGCTCACGTCCAATCGTCGATTCCGGCCCGTGTCCGGGAAGAACCCGTACCCCGTCCGCCAGAGACATCAGACGCTTAAAGGACTGTTTCAGTTTCCCGATGTCTCCTCCGGGCAAATCCGTCCTTCCTACGGCCCCGGCGAACAGAGTGTCGCCGGTAATGACAATACCTTCTCCATAGAGACAGATCCCTCCGGGGCTGTGGCCCGGGGCATGGAGCACCTCAAATCGCAAATCCCCGACCTCCACGATATCTCCTTCTGAAATGAATCTGTCAGGGGCCGGTTGGGACTCGAGTTCAAAACCCCATAATCTGGCATGTTCCTTTGAACTGTTATAGATTCCGACATCATCCCTATGGAGGACAATCGTTGCACCCGTCGCTTCCTTGATTTCGGAGATCGCCGCTATATGGTCGAAATGGGCATGGGTGCAGACAATGTATTTCACGTGGAAACCGTTCTCCTTAATAAGATCGAGTATTCTGTCCGGCTCATCACCCGGATCGATAACCATACATTCTTTTGTCTTTTCATCAGCAACGATAAAACAGTTATTCTCAAGCGGTCCGACAACTAATGTTTTGATAACCATGCACCCTCCCTAGACTCAACGTTTCAGTTTCTGCTTGGCCATCCCCATTATATAAGACAGCTCTTCACTTTTCATAAGATAACACAGGAGAAAATACACCGCACTACATATCATAATGGTCCCGCTCAGGTAGAAGACCTTGATGGAGGTATTGCCGTGGGTTTGCCAGATAGTTCCGTGGAGAAGAATTCCCCCTGCAATTCCCATGATGGAGGCTGCAAAAATGATTTTCAAAACAGACTGCGCGATCCTTTTTGCATCGATCCGTTTCAGCTTTTTCCTGAGAAAGAAAAAAAGGAGGGCAAAGTTCACCCATGACGCCAGCGAATTGGCCAGCGCCAGTCCGCCATGCTTCAAGGGTTGCATAAGGATGATGCTGAAGACGATATTGGCCGCCAATGCGATAACAGCGACCTTTACCGGTGTTCTGGTATCCTGCATTGAATAAAAACCGGATGTCACCACCCTGACACCGACAATGGACCATATGCCGAATGCATAGAACAACAGGGCTTCGGCAGTGCCAATGGTTGCAATGTAATCGAATTTTCCATACTGAAAAAGGATGTTCACGATCGGTTCCCTCAATGCAATCAGGCCGGCCATGGCCGGGACTGCTATAAAGAAAAGCAGCCGCAACGCAAAGGAGAAATCGTCCCTCAGCTTATCATAGTCTCCTTTCACCGCATGTTCCGAAAGGGCGGGCAGAACAGCCATGCCCATCGCAACCCCGAATATGCCGACAGGAAACTGAATGAGTCTCATAGAATAATAAAGATAGGTGATGCTTCCGTCCGGGAGATACGATGCGAGGATCGAGCTGACAACGATATTAATCTGCGCCACTGCCATTCCCATTGTCGCCGGTATGATGAGGAGAGACATTTTTTTAAGCCCGGGATGTTGAAAATGAAACTCAGGCTTCAACGCATAGTTATTTTTATAAAAAGCAGGGACCTGAAATGCAAACTGGACAAATCCTCCCAGCGTCACGCCAATAGCCACCGCAATGATCGGCGGCTGCATTCTCGTTACAAGAGCAAAAACTGTGGCAATGATCGTAATATTCAGTATTGCAGGAGCAAGAGCCGGCACAAAAAAAATCCGCTTTACGTTGAGTGCCCCCATTACAAGCGCCGCAAGGCTTATGAACAAAAGGAATGGGAACATAATCCGCGTAAGAAGAACGGCTAAGGAAAATTTCTCCGGCATGGCGACAAAACCCGGTGCAAGCGCCGCAACAATTGCGGGAGCAAAGAGAATCCCCAGAAGACAGATGATTCCGACAAACACCAGGATAAATGCAAAGGTAATCCTTACAAGCCGTTGAGCCGCTTCCGGCCCGTGTTTGGTCCGATATTCGGTGAGAACAGGGATGAAGGCTGAAGACATCGAACCTTCGGCAAAGAGTTCTCTCAGGAGGTTGGGAATCCTGAATGCGACAAAGAACGTATCCGCCGTGCCTGTGGCACCGAAGTACCGGGCAAGGATCATGTCCTTAACGTAACCGAGGATACGGCTGATTAAGGTGGCAAAAGACATAATGCCGGCGGCTTTGGCAATTTTTTGCTTTTCGTCTCCGCCGCTCGCCGGCATGTTTTTTTCATTCGGCAAGCTTATTGATCTCCCTGATCTCCTTTGTTTCGCCGATAAGAATGAGTGCATCCCCGGCATCGAGTGTCAAGGTATCCGGCGGATTGAAGAGATACTTGTCGCCTTTTCTAACCGCGCCGATGGTCACGCCTTCCTTTGCTAACAGTCCGGACGCCTTCAATGTCTTTCCGATAAACTTCGATTCAGGAGAGATCGGGATATCCTCAACACGGTATATTTCTTCCCTGCTTTTCAGCATCTGATCGAGAAATGTCACTGCTTCGGGCCGTATCATTTCCGATGCCATTCTCAGCCCCCCGATAAATCCGGGGAGGACAACGCGATCGGCGCCGGCCTTTCTCATCTTCCCTTCAGATTCCCCCTCTTCGGCTTTTGCCACCACCCTTATGTGGGGATTAATGTCTTTAGCGGTAAAAATAAGAAGCAGATTGTCCGCATCGTTTCTGAGGGCGCAGAAAAGACCCCTCGCATCATCGGCATTTGCAGCGTGCAGTACCGCGGTGCTTGTTGAGTCTCCTTTGACATACAGCATTTCTTTTTCCGCCAAAACTGCGCATATCTCTTCATTCGTATCGATCGCCACAAACGGCCGGTTTGTTTTATGGAGTTCGTCGATAATATGCTTCCCCAACCTCCCTATTCCGCACACAATGTAGTGTCCTTTCAGGTGCGCAATCTTTTTATCCATGGCACGCCTCCTTAATATTTCAGTCAGTTCGCCTTCAACTAAAAAAGCGGTAAATGTCGATATGCCGAAAAGAAGAATTCCCATTCCGAAGATAATCAGGAATATTGTGAATACCCTGCCCTGGGGGGACAACGGGTTCACCTCCATAAAGCCGACGGAAGCAATCGTAATGACCGTCATATAGAATGAATCGAGGAACCCCCAACCCTCTATTGCCATATAACCGGAAATCCCCAAAATAAATACGACAACAAGCAGCAAAAGGGCCAACCAGAGTCTTTTCAGTATCATGATCAGGATTATAGCAAAAAAAGGCGCCTTCCATTGCAAGAAATAGGGACAACCCCCACGTTATTGACAAAGATTTCAATTTCTCATAATATTCCATATGCTAAGAATAGCAAGAGTTCTTATCATAACAAAATAGAATGTACTAAGGCGGTAAATGTGGTAGTTTTTTGGAGATGTTTGATGCGATTACAGCCAGCACGATCAGTGTTTTTAGGCACCGCCGGTTCAGTAATCGATCCCCTTCTGTGGCTCTATGCCCTGCCGGTAGGCGTGCTTGATCTCTTTCATCTCCATAACGGTGTGGGCTCGTTCTATGATTTCCGGAGGGGCGTTTCTTCCTGTCAGAACGAGATGCATAAGCGGCGGCTTGTTCTCTATTAACTCCATTGCCTGGGAGAGGTCTACGAGTTTCAGCTTGAGCGCATTGTTGATCTCGTCGAGGATCAGTATGTCGTAGTTTCCTGAAAGCATTTTCTCCTTCGCGAGATTGATCGCTTCCTGGGCATTGGCCCTGTGTTCTTCAAAGGAACGGGGATCTCCCATGATACCGCAGAACCCTTTCCCTGTAATATGAAGTTCGACATTCGGAGAAAGCCGTTTCACCCCGTCGCTCTCCCCTGAATACATGTCGCCTTTCATGAATTCAATGATACATACCTTCATATCGTGCCCCGCTGCCCTGAGTGCAATCCCCATGGCGGCGGTGGTCTTTCCCTTCCCGTGGCCGGTGATGACAACAACGAGGCCGACCTTTTCTTTTGGTTCGAGACATGTCAATGCGCGTTTTTCCATCTTATGTGCCTAAAAGCTTTGTTTGGATGATTGCTATGATGAAGCAGATTGTATTTCTATGAATTATATCAGACTTCGTACCGTAATCATCGCGTTGCGGGAAAATCTTCTCCCGGGCATATCGCCCTTGCGAAACGGCAAATTGTCTTGCCGAACATCGCTCTTCTCGCAATAAAAACCAATTGAATCAAAGGCTTATTTAATGGCATCCCTCTTGCTTTTTAACAGGTGAAGAATAAACTGCCATTGAAGGGGATACTCATGAATGGAGAGAGTTTCTCAAAAAAGATAGGGTTTGCCGTCTTCTGTCTGGTTGCTCAAATCTACCCTCCCGGATATCGGAATAGCGTGGGCGGACTTTTTCGTCGGTAAGGCGCTCTATGATCTCACGATGAAAGGGGGATAGACGCAAGAACTCCATGGATATAAAACAGATCAGGGATATTGCAAAAAGATATACGCCTGAAGAAATCGAGGGTTGTATTACGCAGCAAATGGAAACGGGAAATAATGTCTGCCTGATGGATGCGAACAGCGAAAAGATCATCAATGAGCTTTCAAAGGCAGAGGTTATACGGCAATTGATGGATGAGGGGATGAGCCTTGCCGATGCGCTGAGGGAACTGGCAAGGCGCATGAGGCTCGTCCAGCAATGAATACTGTGGAATCTTACATGCTTTTCAGCGTGCGGTTAAAGTTCGGAGAGGCATATTCATCATGAATCGGCTGACAACCGAAAAATCACCGTATCTCCGGAAAGCCGCCAGTCAGAAAATAGAATGGTACCCCTGGGGTGAAGAGGCGTTCGAAACCGCAAAGCGGGAAAAGAAACCCGTCTTTCTTAGCACTGGCGCGGTATGGTGCCATTGGTGTCATGTAATGGCAAAGGAATGTTTCGAAAACGATGAAATAACCCAACTGCTGAACGAGCGATTCATCAGCGTCAAGCTCGACAGGGATGAACGACCGGATATCGACAGGCGATATCAGAATGCTGTTTCTGCCATGGGTTTTGGAGGCGGCTGGCCACTCAGCGTTTTTCTGACACCCGACAGAATACCGTTTTTCGGAGGCACCTATTTCCCTCCTGAGGATGCTGCCGGGAAACCCGGGTTTAAGAAAGTGCTGACAGCGGTCGCCGATTTTTATAACGGGAAGAAAGAACGGGCTGCCGAATACGGACAGCGAATTCTCGACTCCCTCAGGCTTCAACCCCTTCCGGACGGAGAAATCGAGGAGGCAGCAATCGACCGGTCGGTTACCAGTATCCTCTCTCACTTCGATTCACAGAATGGCGGCTTCGGCTTTGCTCCGAAGTTTCCCATGCCCGGCGCGATGGAATTGCTCATCAACAGGTACTTCTTTACGAAAAAAGAATCAATAGGGCATGCAGTAAAAAAGACGCTTGAATCGATGGCAAAGGGGGGATTTCATGATCAGGTAGGCGGTGGGTTTCACCGGTACTCTGTTGATGAAGCATGGATTATTCCCCATTTCGAGAAAATGATGGACGACAATGCCTGGCATCTCAGGAATTATATCGATGCATATCAGGTTTTCGGATCCGGCTATTTCAAAACAGTTGCAGAAGGTATTGTCCGTTTCATTAAAGCCGTACTTTCCGACCCGGATGGCGGTTTTTATGCAAGCCAGGATGCGGATGTTACTCCTGATGACGAAGGAGGCTATTTCACCTGGACGGACAGGGACTTCATGAAGGTCCTGAGCGATGATGAATGCAGGGTGTTATCAGTCCATTTCATGAATGAGAGGGGCTCCATGCACCACGACGAATCAAAAAAGGTACTGTTTATTTCGATGGAAGCAGAAGAAATCTCCAGGAGAACAGGGATGGATGTGCAGGTAGTCGCTGAACTCATACGGAACGGGAAAGAAAAACTTCTAAAGGAAAGAAACGCGAGACAGCCTCCGTTTATCGACAAAACATTGTATACCTCCTTAAATGGAATGATGATTTCATCCTGTCTGAAGGCTTTTCGAACTTTGAACGATAAAGAACTGAGAGACTTTTCCCTGAAGAGCCTTGAAAGGATACTGCAGCAACATTTTGCAGGAAATGAGCTTTATCACACAGAAGGCGTAAAGGCGGTTTTGGATGACTATATCTATCTGATAGAGGCATGTATCGATGGCTATGAGGTTACCGGTGAAGAACAGTATTGCAAACAGGCGGATATTCTGATGGAATTATGTTTGGAGCGATTTTGGGATCAGGAGGGGGCAGGATTTTTTGATACAGACACCCCGGTCCTCGGCATACGCCTCAAGGGAATAGAAGATATTCCCCATCCATCTGCTAATTCTCTCGGAATCATGCTTTGCCAGAAACTGTATGCCTTGACAGCAAAGGAAAAATATCTTCGCCATGCGGAGAAAGCGCTCAGAGCTTTTTTTGCGAACACGAAAGAGGCAAGCATCTCTTCAGGATATTATTTCTGTGCAATGGATGCGTATTTTCGAATGTTGAAACTGACGGTGCAGGCAGCGCCGCACGATGAAATCGCAGAAACAGCCCTTGGAACATTTTATCCTTACAAAAGCATCGTATATGGAGAACAAAAAAGTTCTGTTATCCCCTGTCAGGGAAAGACGTGCTACGAACCGATTAAAAATCCTGCCGGCCTCAGAGATTTTCTGAAGAACCTTCATAAGTAAGGACACATTTAAACACCCTCCCCTTAATCCCCTCCCGTCAAGGGAGGGGCGATTCTTAAGTCCCCTCTCCCTTGAGGGTCTACGACTCGTAGAGGAGAGGGCAAGGGTGAGGGTGGGTGGCTTTACTTATGAACTCCTTAGTAATTCAAATTATTGCAAAATGCAAGGTGAGGCCGATGGCACTCGGCATGCCGGTAAGAGACGTGGAATGTGGTAACATTAACAATTGTGGTGATACCGTTTGCAAAATCGAAAAGAGGCGTTGCGATAAAAATAAGGGTAGAACCAAGGTCTTCAAGGAAAGGACTTTCAGGTATTATGGGGGATACACTTAAGATAAAGGTGCATGCGCCTCCGGTCGGCGGGGCCGCCAACGAGGAGCTTGTTGAGATACTTTCAGAGGAGCTTGGCATAAGAAAATCGGCGATAACAATTATCAGAGGTCATTTCTCAAGAGATAAAGTTGTCGAAATAGAAGGAATAGATTCGCTTCCCTGAGAAAGAGCGGAAGTAGTTTATTTGGAAAGGAGAACACGAAATGCTTGATGCACGATTTGTAAGAGAACATATTGACGTCATAAAGAAATCTCTGATGGAGAGAAATGCCTCGATTCAGTTTGATGAATTCCTGCGGCTTGAAGAGCAGCGGCGGACGCTTCTCAAAGAAGCAGAGGAATTGAGGAACAAACGTAATGTGGTATCAGAAGAAGTAGGGAAGCTCAGGAAGCAGAAACAGGACGCGGCAAAGCTCATTGAAGAGATGAAAGGGGTGTCGGACAGGATCAAGGAGCTCGATGAAAAACTCAAATCGCTCGAAGAGAGCACAAACGAGTTTTTATTGAACGTCCCGAACATCCCTCACGAGTCGGTTCCTGTTGGCAGAGACGAAACAGAAAATGTCGTAGTGAGGAGATGGGCCGAGCCGCGACAGTTTGATTTTGAACCGCTGAACCACTGGGATATCGGGGAAGCGCTCGGTATTATCGACTTCGAGAGGGCGGCGAAGATTGCAGGGGCGCGGTTCTCCCTGACAAAGGGGTTCGGCGCGAAGCTCGAAAGGGCGTTAATGAATTTCATGCTGGACCAGCATGCGGCAAAAGGATATCAGGAGGTTTTCCCCCCACTTATCGTAAACAGAGACAGCATGAGGGGTACTGGTCAGCTGCCGAAATTCGAGATGGAGCTTTTCAGGATTGCCGATCCCGAGTTTTATCTTATCCCGACAGCAGAAGTGCCTGTCACGAATATCCACCGGAATGAGATTCTGAATGAAAAAGACCTCCCGATCTATTACACCGCATACACGCCCTGCTTCAGGCGCGAGGCGGGCTCATACGGGAAAGATGTCAGGGGCCTTATCCGGCAGCATCAGTTCAATAAGGTGGAGCTGGTAAAATTTGTCAGGCCGGAAGATTCGTATGCTGAGCTCGAATCTTTAACAATGAATGCTGAAGATATTTTGCAGAAACTGGAGTTGCCTTACNGGGTAATCGAGCTCTGCACGGGAGATATCGGGTTTTCTGCTGCAAAGACATATGACCTTGAAGTATGGCTCCCAGGTCAGCAGAAATACCGGGAAATCTCTTCCTGCTCGAACTTTGCAGATTTTCAGGCGAGGAGGGCGAATATCCGGTTCAAGCGGGAAGGGAAGAAGGGAACTGAGTTCGTTCATACCTTGAACGGATCAGGTCTTGCCATCGGCCGCTCATTGGTGGCGATTCTTGAAAACTGCCAGCAGAAAGACGGCAGTGTCATCGTACCGGAAGTGTTAAGGCCGTATATGGGAGTGGAAGTAATCAGATAGTCGATACTCCTGTCCCACAAGTAGCTTGTCATTCCGAACTTGATTCGGAATCTGTTTTTAGGCCGGGGAGAGACCCTGAAACGAGTTCAGGGTGACAACGAATGTATACGGCGTTAGACTCGCTATACGCCTTCTGTCTTTCCAATAAGAACAGAGCATTCTGCAACACTGAGGATATATCTGGACAAGCTGCCGATGATTCCTCTGAATCCTCCCATTCCTTTGCTGCCGACTACAATCATATCTGCGTTCAATACATTCGCAGCATGGAGGATTTCATCCGAAGGGTCACCCTTTTTTGTGATTTCGTCTATATGTGAGAATCTTTTCCGTAAATATTCGACGGTTTGCGCAATGATCGCCTGAGAGTCTTCGGTGCGGTATTGTTTCAAATCTTCCTTCACACTTCCCTCTATGGTTGTCATATATTTATCAGGGATGTCATGAAAAGCCGGGGTGATGACATGGAGGATTGTTATTTCCGCAGTATCATGAAACGGCATCATGGTTAAGGTTTCTCCTGCCTTCCTTGCATAATCAGAACCATCTGTTGCAAAGAGTATTTTCATTGTGCTGGACGATCCACCCTGAGGAGGCTTGATCACAAGCACTGGCTTTGGAGAGCTGATTGACACGGACTTTGCGACACTTCCGATGATGCGCGATTTAATACCCTTGAGTCTTTTATGCCCCATAACGATTAAGTCGGCATCAGAAGCAGTCGCTGCTTCAATAATACATTTATCAGGAGAGCCGTTCATCATTAGTGTATTCATTTTTGCAGGAACGGATTTTAAAATATTCATGGCTGATTCAAGTATTTTAGGCGCAATGCCTTGCTTGACCTCTTTAATCTTTGCGTAATAATAATCGTCATTGTCCTGAAAAGGGTCATCGCTTATAACGTGGAGCAGCGTGATCGCATCATTCGGTGATATATTAAGTCTTGTGAGGAATTGTGCTGCTGCTTCAGAATATTCCGAGCCGTCTGTCGGGAGCAATAGTTTCATAGTATCATCCTGTCATGAAAAAATAGTACCACAAGAATTTTATTACTATAACACATTTGTGAAACTGGCCATATTTTAGTAACATACTGTTATATTTTTCTAATCCAGGGGTGTTGAAACCATGACGATTCGGGAGCAGACAGAGGATATCGAGAAAACTATTCTTCATGCAAAGGCGTGTCTGAGTTCCCGGAGCCGAGGCAGGTTGAAACCGGAAAAAGAAGGTGAGATACGGACGTGCTTTCAACGGGACAGAGACAGGATCATTCATTCAAAGTCATTCAGGCGGCTGAAACACAAAACACAGGTTTTCCTCGCGCCGAGAGGCGACCATTACAGGACGCGTCTTACCCATGTGCTTGAGGTATCCCAGATTGCGCGGACGATTGCCAGGGCTTTAAGGTTGAACGAGGATTTGACCGAGGCAATCGCTTTAGGTCACGATCTCGGCCATACCCCATTCGGACATGCAGGAGAAAACATTCTGAGGGAAATCCATCCCGGGGGGTTTGACCACTTTAAACAGAGCCTCAGGGTTGTCGATTTCCTCGAAAACAGCGGGGAGGGACTAAACCTGACCTATGAGGTACGCAACGGCATCGTGACACACTCGAAAGGGAAAGGCCTTATTATTCCTGAGAACAGGGGAGACAAGGCAGATACCCTTGAAGGTCAGATCGTGCGGGTTTCCGACATTTTTGCCTATGTGAACCACGATCTTGACGATGCATTAAGGGCGGGTGTTATAAAGAAAACCGATATCCCGAAGAAGATCATGAAAGTCCTCGGGGATTCGCATTCGCGGAGGATCGATACAATGGTCAAAGACTTCATCCACCAGTCCATAAAGGCTCACCTGGAAAGCCTTCACATGAGTGAGGAGATATCGGCTGCTACGTATGCTCTCAGGGATTTTCTCTTTGATTCCGTCTATGAAAGCGGCAAAATAATCAATGAATTCAAAAAGGCAAAAAAAGTGCTGCGCGATCTTTATGCCTATTACCTTGAACATATAGAAGAAGTGTATATGCATATACCCAAAAAAGAAAAAGTGAACAAACATCGTATTGTCTGTGATTTTATCGCCGGGATGACGGACAGATTTGCCTTAATGACGTATGAGAAGCTCTTTCTGCCTCAGCAATGGACGGTGCTTTAACAACATGGACGCTGCAGAGGCATCCCCAGTGCGAAGGTGTTTTTACCAGGAGGCGGATATGTGCATAATTATTAAAAATATATATATTATATTATAATAGTTATATGTCGATGACCTTCGGTGACAAACTCAGAAAGATTATGAAGACGCGGGGCGTAAAAGCCATAACGCTTGCCCGAAGGATGAATGTAAGCTGTGCATATGTCAGTCAACTCATGACCGGGATACGGAGACCCGGAAGGGAAACCCTCATGAAGCTCTCGAAGTCACTGGAAGTTCCGTTCGAGACCCTTTTAACGATAGACGGAGACTATTCCGACCGAATTCTCATTTCGAGAAAGCTGCCGGTTCTGGATGAGGCCAAAATACACGAGTGGGCTGACTGTATTGATTTGGAGTACCCCTCGCTGGTTGCAAGCAGCTTTGAGTATGCGATAACCGATGACCCGAGTGCGTTTTACATCACCCCCAAAGGACTGTTATCATGCTGCGGACTGGATTTCTGCGATCTGATACTTATTGAGCCGCATAAAGAAGTCGGAAGCGGCAATACCGTTATCGTTTGGTCGCCGAATGGCGTTTCGATACGAAAGATCGTAATGCAGGACAACATGATAATCCTCATGGATGACAAGCAGGAGCCGATAGTACTTTCAAAGGATCGTCCAGATGAAAGCGTGAAATATTACAGGGCCAGCCAATGTATAAGGAAACTGTAGTGCCCGATTGTTAGTCCTTTCGTTCGATAGTCCTGTTTATCCATTCCATCAGTATTTCGGTTAAACGATATGCCGGCCAAGTGGAATTCCACATATAAATCAATCCCGCTCTGCAACCCTCCCGACACTCACAATCTTGTCGTCACCGTCAACATCCATGAGCTTTACCCCCTGCGTGTTTCGTCCATGGAGAGATATGTTCCCCGCAAGAGTTCTGATGAGCTTCCCTGAACTGGTTATCATGACGACCTCGTCTTCATCTCTTACCTGCATAAGGCCGATGGCTTTCCCGCCTTTTTCGGTGATTTTAATTGAGATGACCCCTTTGCCGCCGCGATTTTGGACCGGGTAATCCTCTATCTTCGATCTCTTCCCAAGGCCTTTTTCTGTAACAGTGAGTATTATCATCTTTTCCTCGGCGACCTCTGCGGAAACCACTTCGTCGCCTTTTGTGAGTCTGATCCCCTTGACCCCCTTTGCGGTGCGTCCCATGCTGCGCACATCTTCTTCATTGAAACGGATTGAAATGCCATTCTTGGTTCCGATGATAAGGTCGCTTTTCCCGTCTGTCTTTTTCACGGAGTTAAGCTCGTCGCCTTCTTCAAGCGATATGGCGATGATGCCCTTCCCGCGCGGGTTGCTGTATTCCTCGAGGGCGGTTTTTTTGACAGTGCCGTTTTTTGTGATCATCACAAGAAACGCCTGCTTAAAATCACGAACAGGCAATGCGGTTGTTATCTTCTCCCCTTCGGATAAGGCAAGGAGGTTCACCAGTGATTTGCCTTTTGCAGCGCGACCTGCCTCAGGGAGCTGATACGTCTTCAGCCAATAGAGACGTCCGAGGTTTGAGAAGAAGAGCATATAGTCATGCGTGGCGCCGATAAAAAGCTCCCTGACAAAATCCTCTTCCTTTGTCTCCATCCCGATAAGGCCCTTACCGCCACGGCGCTGGCTCCTGTATGCACTGAGAGGATTTCTCTTGATATACCCCTGATGGGAGAGCGTAACGACCATTTCTTCATCAGTGATCAGGTCCTCAATGGTGATCTCCTTTGTCTCGGAGGTGATCTCCGTCTTTCTTTCATCGGCATAGTTGGTTTTGATCTCAAGAAGCTCATCCCTGATGATCTGCGACACGAGGGCGTTGTTCCCGAGTATTGCTTTCAGCCGTTCGATCTCTTTCAGTGTTTCGGTGTAATCCCTCATGATCTTTTCCCGCTCGAGCCCTGTGAGTCTCTGGAGTTTCATGTCGAGGATGGCCTGCGCCTGAATCTCTGAGAGGGGATAGTTTGTCATCAGTCCGGTTCTCGCCTCTTCAGGCGTCTTGGACTTTCTGATGAGTGCTATTATCTCATCAAGATAATCGAGGGCAATCTTCAGCCCCTCTAATATGTGCGCCTTTTCTTCCGCCTTTTTCAGTTCAAATCGTGTTCTTCTGAGAACAACATCCCGCCGGTGCTGCAGGAAATAATTCAGGAGATCCTTCAGCTTCAGTATGCGGGGCTGGTTGTTCACAAGGGCGAGCATGATGATACCGAATGTGGTCTCCATCTGCGTGTGTTTATAGAGGTTATTCAGGACGACTTCCGCCATTTCACCCCGTTTCAGCTCAAGGACAACCCTGATACCGTCCCTGTCGGACTCATCCCTGATTTCAGATATCCCTTCAATGCTTTTCTCCCTCACAAGGGCCGCAATCTTTTCTATCAGCCGCGCCTTGTTTACCTGATACGGGAGCTCTGTGACGATGATATTTTCACCGCCCCTGTGTTCACGCTCGATCCTCGCTTTTGCTCTGACTTTGATAAGTCCCCGGCCTTCATTGTATGCGTGTAATATTCCGTCGGTGCCGTGAATGATTCCTCCTGTAGGGAAATCAGGACCTTTGATATGCACCATAAGGTCTTTCAACGTTGCATCCCGGTTTTCAAGCAGCGTGACAAGCGCGGCAATTATCTCGCCGAGGTTGTGTGGCGGTACATTGGTGGCCATACCGACTGCAATCCCTGATGAGCCGTTGATGATAAGATTCGGAATCCGCGATGGAAGCACAAGGGGTTCCTCTGTGGTCTCGTCGAAATTCGGGGTAAAGGCAACAGTGTTCTTGTCTATATCAGCAAGCAGTTCCTCGGCAATTTTCGCAAGCCGGGCTTCCGTATACCGGTATGCCGCAGCCGGATCGCCGTCTACCGATCCAAAATTGCCCTGGCCATCAACAAGCTGATACCGCATATTAAAGTCCTGGGCAAGCCTGACCATCGCATCATACACGGCTGTATCGCCGTGCGGATGGTATTTCTTCAGTACTTCACCNACTACTCCGGCGCTTTTAGAATATTTTTTTCCGGGAAGGAGCCCCTCTCTGAACATCGCATAGAGAATCCTCCTCTGGACAGGCTTCAGCCCGTCTCTGACCTCAGGGAGGGCTCTCCCGATGATTACGCTCATCGCGTAATCGAGATAAGAACCTTTCATCTCCTCTTCGATACTTATCTGTACTTTTGCCATGGAGTCTCCTTAAGAATGATTGAACGACCATTATTTTACCATATTGCTTTATTGCTTTTCGAACCCGTATTGCTTTTCGGACCCATTTGAAAATATAATTAAGCATATGCTATCAAATATCCTCAGCGCAAGTATCATTGGTATCGACGCCTATCCGGTTGAGGTTGAGGTCGATATCACCTCCAGGGGGCTTCCCCATTTTTCGATGGTCGGCCTGCCCGATGCAGCAGTGAAGGAGTCAAGGGACCGTGTAAGGGCTGCGCTGAAGAATATCGGATTTCATTTTCCACTCAAACAGATTACCGTTAATCTCGCGCCGGCGGACCTGAAAAAAGAAGGGTCTTCTTTCGATCTGCCGATAGCAATCGGCATTGTTACGGCAGAGGGCATACTCGAACCGGCTTCTCTCAGCGGCTATCTCTTCACAGGAGAGCTTTCGCTGAATGGTGCGATAAAGCCTGTCAGGGGGGCACTATCAATGGCNATAAAGGCAAAAGAGCTTGGGTTAAAAGGCAAAAGAGCTTGGGTTAAAAGGGATCATACTGCCTGAAGAGAATGCGCCGGAAGCAGCAGTCGTGAAGGGGATACCTGCCTTTGGAATGAAGAGTCTCCCCGATGTCATTGAGTTCCTGAAGAACGGGAATACCGCCCTGCCCTTTGTAGCAAACGTCCAGAAAACGTTGGAAGAAAATTCGGCGTATGAGGATGATTTTCTGGAGGTGAAAGGACAGGAACACGCCAAGAGGGCATTCGAGGTCGCTGCCGCAGGCAGCCATAATATCCTCATGATCGGACCACCCGGATCGGGAAAGA
>Ga0031656_10000349_pt1 | contig 15246 bp, 13 predicted proteins | sample FrelakmetDIP11DI_FD_55080 | JGI IMG/M metagenome (GOLD analysis project Ga0031656, IMG submission 55080) | Freshwater lake sediment microbial communities from the University of Notre Dame, USA, for methane emissions studies - DIP11 DI | ecosystem: Environmental > Aquatic > Freshwater > Lake >... | reverse complement strand
ACAGCCATATCTTCATTATATTGAATCAAATCTTCGCGCACTCCCTGGAAGGGAAAGCGATTTAAATCTATCGTGACAATATAGGCGGCGGTCGCTTCATATTCAGGTGATTTTACCTGGTGGAAAATAAATCCAAAAACTCCCCCAAGGAACGTGGCTAGCGCTATCAGCCACCAAAGACCAATCAATTTGTTGAAATACTCAAGCGGGGAAAATTCGTTTGATATCATATGCTGTTATTTTTCCAGTGTAATACCGCAAATCACTTGTGGTGATTGATCCAATAGATTCTAACACAAGCTTTTTTTTATAGAAAAAGACCGGATGTGCGGCATCCGGTCTTTATTACTGATTAAAGAGGATCTTATGGACGGGTCAGGGTAGTGACATCCGCACCAAGATCTTTGAGGCTGTCATACATGACTTCCAGGATGTAATTGCCGTTGTGGGCAAAGGCACCAGGATCCTTCTGGACCCATTGGTAGTTATAGGCAGCCCGGAGTAAACGAGGTGACCAGGTTGCATAACCATTTTCTCTGACTGCTTCTTCAGGATCTACAACACCATTGGCATTCGTGTCGATGAAGAAATATGGGTAACTTGCAGGATCGTATGCGATTGCTGTACCAAGTTTTTCAGCTGCATATTTTTGGATTGCAGGAATGAGCAACTCGGCAACAGTGGCTACTTCGCCAGACATACCTTCAGAAGTATCTCCATCACCATCGTAGTCGGTCTCTCCCTTGCGGATAGCTTCTGGCTCAGTGTCACCATGGCAGGAGGTGCAGAACTCGGTGTTGATGCCCAATTCGTGAGCATTATGGCAGGAAACGCAGGTCGCGCTGAACTCAGTGACATGTGGATGTGGGCCGAGATAGGTTTGACCAGCGTATTCATAAGCACCCTTGGCATCCGTCCCAAACAAGGTGGCCCCAGCAGCAAAGTAATGCGGATTGCGGAAGGTCAAGCCCTCAACAACTGCATCTGCTTCTGCATCACCGATGGCTTTATCGATGCTGACGGTGGATTGGCGACCCTGGTGGCAGGTAATACACAGGTTGGCTGGGGCACCCTCACCAAAGGTGAGGACTGCACCGCTGGGGAATTTCGCTCCATCAACAGCATAGGTGGCTGGGAATTGGGTGACGTCGTGGCAGGTGTGACATTCAAAGCCTTGCGATACTGGTTGTGCAATAGTAACACCAGTGACGCCATCGCTGGAAGCAGCTGCTTCCTTCAAGAAGAGTGGCAAACCTTCAGCAGAGTGACACCTCGAGCAGGTGGCGGGTACTTCACCTTCGGCATCCCAATCGCGGAAAGCCATCTCGGTGCCAGCAAAGTGACCAGCGTCAATGCGGTGTAGAGCGCTCATGTCGATCGGCGTACTGAGCTGTGTATTCAAATCGGCGATTGAGTCATAGAGCAGCTGGACGACATACTTGGCATTATGAGCAAATGCACCCGGATCCTTGACTGAGAGTTGGTAGTTATAGGCAGCTTTCAGTAAGCGGGCAGTCCAGGAAGCATAGGCAGCAGTATCACTACTGGTCTCTTCAGCATCGACAACGCCATTATCATTGGCGTCATTGAAGAAGTATGGATAGCTGGCTGGATCATAGGCAATAGGTGCGCCAGCGACTTGCTTGGCATAAGCCTGGACACCGGTCATCAGGAATCCTTGCAAACCGGAGATTTCTGCCGAGATACCTTCGGTAACATCACCATTACCATTGTAGTCTTCCTCGGAGCCATTCATGCGAATGTTAGCCAGGTCTTCCCTGGAGGAAACATTCGTATGGCACTCCTGGCATTTCTCGATTCGCAATTCCAAGGTGTGCTGGTCATGGCAGCTGACACAGGTATCAACACCATCTACATGCTGGAATTTACCATCATAGGTATTACCAGCATATTCATATCCACCCTTTACCTCAGTTCCATAAAGCGTTGCAGCTGCTGCAAAGTAGTGTATGTTGGTGAAGCGCAGCTCAGTGCTGACGGTATCGAGGGTGTCGGTCAGGACATTGGTGGCAATGGCATTATCGATGCTCGCACCTGAGGCACGACCCTGATGGCAAACCATGCAGCGTGCTTCTGGACCAAGGCTGGAGACGACAGCACCCGAGGGGAAAGTGACTTCGGAAAGTGCCACCGCGGCATCATTATGGCACGCATCGCAGGTGATACCATTGCTAACTGGTTGGGCTGCATCTACGACGCCTGCTGCGGACCCGTCTGCTCCCAGGTAATCCATATAACCGGTGGGGGTGTGGCATTGGGCACAGCTGGTGGGAACTTCCTGTGGATCATCCTCATCCCAGTGGCGGAATGCTTCAGCGGTATCATCGGAATGCGGGGAGTTAGCCCATTCTTCCTCATAGGGAACTGTCTCAACCACCGGGGTTGGGCAGGTTGGTGCTTCAGGGCAAGCCAGAGCCTCGGGGCAAGCTGGAGCTTCGGGGCAAGCTGCACATTCAGGGCAAGGTGTTGCTGTAGTGGAACAGGCTGCCACGGCAAGAGCCAGGCCAATCAGCAATAAACCAATAAATAGATATTTCTTGTAATTCATAGATTTCTCCTCATGAGAATTTAAAAAAGCCAATACTTTGAAAGTGATGTAAATAGGTTATCGGATATGGCTCCTCCTTTTATTGGCTATTCTGTAGGCGATTTTTGAAGATAGCAACAAAGTTATTGTTCCTACAATGATTGAATACACCATTAATAATAGGCTAAACATCCTATATAATTCTACCATAAAATTAGGGTTAAATGAGTAGCTTGTATCAAAAATAACAAACCGAAACATATTAATTACTTCCAATTGTCAATTAAAAAAAACCTGCATACAGGTTGTATAAGCATCTCCTATGTGCAAGGTTCCAGAATAGTATCGATTTATCGTTAATTAAATTTCTGAGTATCCTCTTCTTTGTTCGCATTTTGGGCAAACAAATAAATGGTTAAAATCACGATCATGCCGATAACCATACCCGCTACCTCGGGCCAACGGGCCGAGAATTCCAGCACCAATCCACGCCCACTCACAGAGATTCTTTGACTGAAATCAGCGATTATCCTGATAATTTGGGTCATATGTTCGGTCAGGTACGCTGTGCTTAGCAATGCCACGACGACAAATGGGATGGCGAGAATAATCGTCCAAATACTTGCAAAGAATTGTACTTTACGCATATTGCCTCCCAAAAGCAACTCATTCTCTAAATACACCTATATCATAAAACAATACCCCTTCAGGTCAATAGGGGTATCAGGTCATTTTTTATAGGGAAACGAAACTATGCTCAGGCAGAAATTAACCCCTTACGAATGGCGTATTTAACCAATTCACTGCGTGAGTGCAATTCTAATTTCCGCATCAAATTTTCACGGTGACGGGCGACAGTATGCTTGCTGATCTGTAATGATTCACCAATCTCGTCATTACTTAATCCTTCAGCAAGAAGACTCAACACCTCTTGTTCGCGNGTGGTCAGGCCATCCAATGATNTATTTTCATTTTCTTGTGATGGTCGGCTGAGATAATCNGCTACCAAGGCTTTTGCCAAGGAGGGATAGATATAAATTTCACCAACAAAGGCAGCTCGAATGGATGTAATTAGATCCTCCGGGGCGGCCCGTTTTGGAACATAGCCGGAAGCCCCAGCCTGGAGCATTTCAAAAAAGTATTGCTCATCTTCGTGGATAGTCAGTGCNACCACCGATATTTCCGGAAATAATTCTTTGATCCTTTTTGTAGCATCAATACCCGAGATATCTGGAAGNGTAATATCCATCACAATAACATCAGGAGAGAGCTCTCTAGCTTTCTCCAGTGCCTGAAGACCATTTTCTGCTTCTCCGATAATTTTCATGTCTGGTTGACCTTCTAACAGCATGCGCAGACCGGTTCGAACAACTTGATGATCATCAACGAGTAAAAGGTTTATATCAGTCATCTTGAGTCTCTCCAATAAAGGGTACATTCACTTCAATCAGTGTGCCTTTTCCTGGATGCGAGAAAATGTTGCAAGTTCCACCAACAAGAGAAGCACGTTCAACCATTCCCATCAATCCCCAAGCAGTTGGTTTTCCAGGTTGCTTGCTTAATACTTCATTGGCATTAAAACCCTGGCCATTATCCTCAACGCGGAGATAAATACTGTCAGGCAAATAATCAAGCTGAAGGTCAATCTGAGTGGCATTCGCATGGCGAATAATATTTGTAATGGCTTCCTGGGCAATCCGAAAAACGACAGCCCGTACATCGGAAGACAAGCTCGGTTTGTTTCCGTGGTTGATGATATTAATTGAAATCCCAGTTCTTCCCATGATATCGTTCGTGTACCAGCGAATTGCTGCAAGCAAGCCTAAATCATCCAACTGGGGTGGGTGTAAACCGGAAACCATCCGTTGAAGCTGTTCAATCCCATCCTCAGCAAGTTTTTCCAGCTGGTTCGCCTGCTCAATTGCCCGATTGCGATTGGTTGTGATCATCTCCGACATTCCACGCAAACCCATTCCTAGGGCTGTCAGTGTTTGACCTGTTTCATCGTGCAACTCACGGGCGATTCGCTGTCTTTCAGTCTCCTGGGCGATCACGGTTCGATGAAGTAATTCAGCTTTTAACGAATCCAATCGCTGCTGTTCGGCAAGCTGAGCATCACGCAAACCTTGAATCCTTTGATTGCTCTCAACCTCAAATGCACGCAGTGAACGAATGATGAATACAGAAGCCATCATGGCAGTAAGTGCACGAAAAACCTGAATTGGAACACCGAACCAACGAAGGAATGCTTCGGAGTTTAAATATTCCGATGGGAAGATAATACTCGGTGAGACAAATAATTGTCCAACCAAGCCATACAGTCCAAAAGCAATCGCTGCAAATAATACATCGCGACCGATACTTGGCATGCCGATCTGGATAAATCGACGCCTTTGTAGTAAAAGGCCCCAGGATGTAAGTATTGCCCCAGGAATCGCTAGTGCATAGCGGGTATATACATCCGCTGCGATTGCACGCAGCTGAGTATTTGATTGATTAAGGATGACTCCGGCTAACCCGATCACCCATATGGCTGTGATGGTGGATAACATAATGATATACAACTTGCGTTTTTCTACGCCAGTAATTAATCGAGCTCCAAAGGCAATTAAGAATAAAAATGATAAAGCCAATGAGAATAATCGGACAGATAAAACCCAGGGAGGATTGCTGGTTCCGTAAATGCGTGTATTGATAATCAGAAACATCTCAAACCATTCGTGAGATCCATGGATCAATCCAAAACCAATTAAAGGGCGAAGGGCACGTGAAAAATCGAGTTTTGAGGAATGCCCTACTTCAAGCAGGACTGCCAGCCCCATAATAAAGAAGGACAGGCCGTAAAAAAAATATACAATGATGAGATTTCTGGTAAAAAAATCAGCCATCCATACTATTTCTCAGGTGCACCTGCTGAAATCCAATCCANTACCAGTGCAAATTCATCAGGGGTAAATTGGGCGAAATGCGGTGTTTCACTTGATTGNTTTTGAACCAACAGGCTCCCTTCCGCATCACCAGGTATGATTACTGGACCATTCGAGCTTCCCAGCATTGTTCCTTGATAGGTGGTTAAATTTAATCCCAGGATGCCATCCTCAGCATGACAGGATCCGCAGCGAGATTGAAATAATGGACCGATGGTGGCGTCATAGGTCAATGCACCAGTCAAATCCAGAGATGGCGCGCTGGGTGTGGGAGGAAGTGTATTAATGATTGTCTCCCGTAATGCTGGGGCATCGAATCCAGCATACTCCCAAGCAATACCATGGCATGCGCTATTCGAACAGAAGGAGGAATTATCCGTGCCGCCTGGATTGCTGGTTGTGTGACAATCACTACAAGTTTGATCGAATACCTGATTGTGCATCGCGATCCAATTGGAGTTCTGATGGGACTGAGGTTCAGGTCCGCGGGGTATTTCAACATTGGCAACAAAATCAGATGGTCCGGCTACTTCTGGAATGGTGTGGCAAAGGTTGCACTCCAACCGGATCGCTTGTTGATTTGGGTCCATGTGTTTTCCATCATGACAGCGAAAACAACCTGCAAAGTAATAATGTCCTAGATTATTTGGATGGGCGTTCCAATCAGATTTTTGATCCAGATTTACTGAAGATGTAAATATTTCCTGGATATATGTAATTGCGGTTTGAATGCTGTCGTAGTTTGAGGTATAGAAATCCGGATAATACGCCTGGTAGTAATTATCCAATCCGGCGATGCCATTTAGACCTTCCTCTTGGGAAGTGTAGGGTACACTCAAGACTTCAATGCCTTTCGCACGGATATCAGGGATAGATTTATCGATAAATTTAAGTGATATCGCAGTATCAATTTGGTCCGCTGGCATTGGCACAAGGTGAGTAATTCGATTATGACAAGTAACACAGTCCATTTCCTTAAGATCCGATTCGTTGAGGTTCGCAGGATCAAAACTGGAACTAATATCGGTGTATTCAGTATAGGTACCATCGTCATTAAGGACACGGATGTAGGGGATATTTTGTTGTAATTCGTCGGTGGCATAATATTGAACAGGATTTTCCACATGCCAATGGATGCCCTTACCAAGACCCTGGCGTGTGGTTCCTCCACCCGTTTTTAAGCTCAGGAAAATGCTNTANGGNGTATTNGCCGTATCATCTTGATAACGCTTATCCTCGCGCAAGCTATCATCGGAAAATTTATCAGGATTGTGGCATTTTTCGCAGGTATCACGCGCTGGGCGCATGTTATTGGCATAGATGGGATATTCATAATTATTAAATATGGTGGCAGTAACATGGCGCAGATCACCCGCTTTACGGGTGAACTGATTGCCAATGAAACCGCGTCCGATATGGCATTCAACACAATCGACACGGGCATGTGGTGAAGCAAGGTAGGAAGTATATTCAGGTGGCATGGTATGGCAGGTTGTGCCACAGAATTGTGGGCTGTTAGTGTATTGCCAGCCATAGGCACCTCCGATGAGGACAACGATGGTCAGGACTCCTAAAACTGCATAAGGCAACGCGCGAACCCACATCTTTGAGCCAGCAGGAGGAAAAAAGAAATTATGCAATGATTTACCGATGCGTCGGAAGAAATTTTTCATCAGAAGTACTCCATCATTTCTCAGGGGCACCGGCGATGATCCAAGCGATAACTTGGTCCAACTCATCGAGGGTGAGCTGCCCTGGGTGGTTTCCAGCAGATTGCTTTAAGACAAGGGTACTTTTATCAGGGTCACCAGGGATAATGGCTGGACCTGAAACGCCTCCGATGAGTGCATCCTGATATGTTGAAAGGCTTAATCCACCCACACTGGTCACTCCATGACAACTGCTGCAGCGATTTCTGAATAAGCCGGAGAAATACCCATCCCAGGTCATTGAAGCTGTTTCAGCTCCGGGGAGTGGGGTTGGTGGAGGTGTGGGTGATGGTCTTGGNGTGGGGGTGACAGGAATATAAACTTGCGCAGTTTCACCCTGAGGAATCGTAGTGATTGCGGTCACTTCAGAATTGGCAAATTTAAAAACTCCGAATCCAAAGGCGATGGAAAACACTACAGCTACAGGGAAGAATATTTTTTGGCGGTGCCTAAGAACTTTCAATGAGGGACGTTTGTACACTTCCCCTGCTTCAATCTGGGCAAGCTCAGCAGGATGTTCATGCATCATCTCTTTGCGCGTAAGCTTACCAGTAAACATACTCTTGTTGAAGTGTTTTAAATGTACATGATAAAAATGCCAAATAATAATTGCCAGGACTGCGAGAACCGCTTCAGCGCCGTGGGCTGCTTTTGCAGCAGGAATCACAGAACCCGGTAATAATTGGGTAGTGGAGAGTGGATTCCACATCATGAAGCCAGTCAAACCCATGATTATCGTTCCCCACACAACTGCTAAATACTCAGCTTTTTCGGCGTAATTATAACGACCATAATAAGCACGATGCTTGCGTAATCCAAGGAAATATAAAACATCCTGATAAACATGCTGGAGATCCTCAAGAAGTGGCATCATTGTCCATCTGATGCGCAATACAAAAATCTTGTAAGTTAGAACCAGGACATGATAACCACTCACAATCATCATCAAGATCGCGCTGTAATGATGGATGATACGCACCCTTTCGATCCCACCCAGGGCATAAATGAAGTAGTCACTTAACGGATAAGCGGAATATTTTTGGATCAAACCAGTAAAACCCAGGATGGAAAAGGATAATAAGAAGAGGATGTGCTCCACGCGTTGTGAAATTTCAAAGCGTCTGTAGGTAAACTTGTCATCCGAATGCGTGGATTTGGGAGGAGCTTCCATGTAGGTATCAGTCATTTTGTGCCTCCTCTTTACTCTGTTCAGGTTGAGGAGGGACAGCGGGAGTTTCATCGGGGGTAGGGGATTGAGATCCAGAAACTGGTGGTTGAGATGAATGCCTGCCCTTAATTCCCTTCACATAAACTGTGTGACCAACATCCAAACCAACCAGGGCAAGCATCCCACCCAAAACGATGGGGATAAAAAACTTATAAAATAAGTTTACGTAGTAAACCAAAGCGTAATTACTGGCTGAAGGAATATAATGCGACATCCAGGCATCAGGAAAGTTTGCAGATGCGTCTGGGTGGCATTTTTGGCAACGGACAAGAAGATTTTCTTGCATATCNATACCACTGTAAGGATCATCGACGCGGGAGATATCATGGACGCCGTGACAGTCATAACAAACAGGTTTGTTGGTTGGGGCGTCGGGGGATTGTTTCTCGAACAGATTTACAGTCGTTCCATGAAAATCAGACACGTAGGTGTTCAGTACNTGGGTTGAAATTCCATATTTGTCCATTATTTCCGNGTNGGTGTGGCATTTGGAACATAGCACCGGTGAATTCACCCGAAATGCATTGGTGGTCGGATTTCCGATATTATGAACTCCATGACAATCGATACAGGTAGGAACATCTGGGTTAGCTTCGTCGGTTAATGCAGCACCATGAACGCTCTTTTCGTACTTTTGATAAATTTCAAAATGGCACTTGGAACATGTGGCTGGAATTTCCAATTTTGCTTCTGGTAGAAGAGAATTTGNTTCTGGATCGGTCANGCGGTTNGTATTATGTGCTCCATGACAATCNGTGCAGACAGCTGCTTCACGGATNCCTTTCGCTTGTGCATCTGCGTGGACGCTATCCATGGTTCGATTGTATTGACCGGAATGGCAGCGGATGCAGACATCATTGAGTTGGAGGGTGACATCCCGTAAATCAGTGGCAGTGAATGTTGGATGAGGGTAATTTCCCAAGTCGGTATGGCATTGAACGCAGGCATATCCACCCTCGCCGTGCACCGAACTTGCGAAATGCTCCGGATTTACGGTTAAATCCAAAATATCCCCATTGGAGAGGGTCATAGTAAGTCCGGATTCGCCATGGCATCCAAGGCAGACATCATTACTAACGATTGGTATTACAGAAGATGAACCAGTTGGAGCTTGAAGTGACCTATCATTTGATGTATAAACTTGTGCAGCCTGAACTGAATATACGGAAATCACCAATAAAAGGCTGCATGTGAGAAATGTAAAGCTCAAAGATATAGGAATATGCCTGTAAAATCGCCTCATGAATTAATATCTCCAGAATCTTGATTGGATCGAGGCTTTCGAACTAACTGGTCATATTCAAGAGAGTGATAAGCCCGCATATCCTCTTCGTTAAGCCAGCCGGAAAATATGCTCAGATTAAGGCGTTCGAGATGAACATGGTAGAAATGCCAGAGCACGATGAATATGGCCGTGGCAATCGCTTCGGTACTGTGCGCCATTATCGCAGCAGGAATGACCCCACCAGGAAGTACCCGGGTGATGGTTTCGGGAAACCACATGGTGTATCCAGAGATGATCAAAATCCCAATTGAAAAAAACAGGAACCAATAGGTCACTTTTTGCTCAAAATTATATTTNCCAAAAGCAGGTTTTTGTTTCTTTATATATACCAGNTACAGCAGCATATTCCAGGCATCTTTAATATCTTGAAGGGTTGGAAGCATGTCACCAGGTAATTTACGCTTTGCGATCAGATAGCAAGCTTTTCCCAGGTGATATAAAACCAATGCGGTCAGGACCAGTGCAGTAATGTGATGAATTTGCTGGATTATGGCTAATCGTTCAGGCGAAGAAATAACCACCTGAGCCCAAGCGGAGGATGCATATTTCTGAGGCAACCCGGTTAGAAGTAAGATCGCAATACTGACAAGCAGTATGGCATGTTCCCAGCGTTGACTGGCACTNAAGCGTGGGAAAGTCCGTAAGATCTTTACTCGGTTTGTCATGGAGGAAGGGGGTGATTTTGATTTGCTCATCTTAGACTCCTCCTCGCTCGATCCACGACCAGCCTGATAATTTGTAGTGCAACATAAATCCCACATATCCAGAGGATCATTGGGGTAAAGAATGAGTAGAACCAATCCACGTAATACAAGAATGGCGTGCGCTGGAGGCTTATTTCATAATGTCCTGTCCAAGCACCTGTCCAGTTTGGACTTACTCCAGGATGGCACTTCTGGCAAGTTACTAATAGATTATCGGGGTTGACCGACGAGTTTGGATCGTCGGGATTTAGAATATCATGAATTCCATGGCAATCTGTGCATACTGCTGAATTATGTTGGATGGTTGGCCACCGAGCATCATATACAGAAACATCCACTCCATGCCAGGAGAGGCTGTAGAGGTCGTAGACATCTGCAGACAATCCATATTTGTTCATCATCTCCTGGTCAGCATGGCAGCTGGCACATAAATCCGGTTCATCCACCCGAAATTGCTGGGTACGGGGATCTTGAATGTTATGCACTCCATGACAGGTTGTGCAAACGGGCACGTCCGGATTGGATTCTTGAACCAAAGCATTACCGTGAATACTTGACTGGTATGTAGNGTATTCCTCGGTATGACAGTTACCGCAAGTAGAAGGAATTAACGTACGTGGTTGATCTGGAGGTTGAACGTAGTGGGAACCGTGGCAGTCTGTACAGATGGGAGCATCCAAATTTCCGGCTTCAGCCACCTGGGCATGCATACTATCCTGCGTTTTCGTATAATTATCGGGGTGACACTTCTGGCAGGCTGCATAATATGAGCGGGATAACTCACGAACATTCTGGTATTCAATCGCAGGATGTGGGTAGGTGGTGATATCGGTATGACAGGCTTCACATTCGATGCCATTTGGACTATGGACAGAATCTTTTAATTGTTCTTGGGAAATATAAAGCGATAAGGTTTCACCACTCGGGAGTGTCATTTCTAAATCAGGATTTGAGTGGCAGCTTAAGCAATATTGCTCAGTTTCTTGAGCATATTCCCTTGCGCGAGTGGGTGTAAACCATAATAAACTTGCCAGGATCAGGATACCAACAACCAGGAACACACCGGGCAATTTATTGACATGTTGTAGCTTAAACATTTGCCGGTCCTCCTTAATATCCATTGTCTTCGGAGTTTTCATACTCAGCCGGGGGAGGAGCAGGTTTGGCAACAGCCCCAAATCGGCGAAGAAGATAGGAAATCCCAAATAATATCAGCAGCGGTATCAGGCAACGCCCGATACACAGCACAGCAACATAGACTGGATTGGCAGATGGATCACCCATTTTCAAGTCCTCCACGTGCATTACAAATCCTTGCAAACTCACCCAGGCAAGCATGGTCGATGATATGCAGGGAGATGAGCTCTACAAAAAAGAAATTTTTCACTATTAAGTATAACCTATCACTGACAAACGATATCAGGAATGCTCTTCCTTTGAAAATAGTGGTAAATATCGAATACCCAAGGTGAGCATGGCCAGTCCATAGCCGATGATGCCAATAGCAACACCCCATTCAGGTAATCCAGGAAAATATTTTCCAGGCTCAAGCTGATAGAGTGTGCCTGGTGAATAACTAAGTGGTACAAATAAACCACCCACGGTGACATTCCACCGGTTGATGACAATACCCGTAACGGCGAATAATGCCCCCATAACTAAATATCCCGGATTGCGGTTAAAACGTGGGGTCAGGAAGAGGATTGCCGGCAGGATTATACCGACGAATATTTCAAACACCCAAAATGAAAAATTGTAGGGCGTTTGCTGGCGTAGTAAATTGAAGGCTTCGCTAACCGAAGGTGTGCGCCCATAATAGGTTACCGCAGCAAGATCCCAGAAGCGGATATAGCCGTATACCAGCAGGACAAATCCACTAAAACGGGCGATAGAGCGTAAAACATCATCTGGAACACTTTTCTTGCCGGATACCCATTCCGCGATATACGCAAGTGCCATGGTTAGAGCGGGACCGACAGCAATCGCTGAAAGGATGAACATGATCGGCATGCTGGGTTTAAACCATATGGGGCGTGATTTTACGATACCGTANGTGGCACCGAGAGAAGACTGATGAAGCAATGAGATCCCCAAACCGAGCAAGGCAAGNAATGGTGCGAGTTTATGCAGATATTTTGCAATTTTTCTGACCCAGGGGTAGNGATCGAAAAATTTTGCTTCNGCAATAACCGGGGCAAATTCCACCAGCATAATAGCCAGATAAATCGTGATACACCAGGTAATTTCCCAAAGGACTGAATGGACGTTCCAATATACCCAAGGATGCCAGAATCGATCCGGTCGTCCGATATCCATAACCAGGGTCAATAGTGCCGTGGAATATCCTATAAAACCGACGAAAACTGCAAACCTGACAATAGGTTGAAATCGCTTTAATCCAAACAGGTAGACAACCGCAGAAAGTGTAAATGCACCTGCTCCCAAAGCTATGGCTGAAAGATCAATGGTGATCCACAATCCCCATGGAACAGAATCGGACATGTTGGTGATATACAGTCCATTCCAAAATACAGCCAGGGCTGAAATAATCCCGATCCCTAAACAGAGAATAATCAATCCAATCCAGGCTAAGGTTGCTGGATTAAGAGAAAAGCGTTTTTGTCCGCCTACAGTGCTGGTAGCCATAGTTATAAGCCCTCCCTCGGAATGATGTAGTAAACGCTTGTCTCCGTGCCTAACTCTTCACGCAATCGGATGGTGGTTTCAGTGGAAATAATTTGAGAAACCTTACTATCTGGATCATTCAGGTCACCAAATAATCGAGCGCCTACTGGGCAGATATTGACACAAGCGGGTGTGGCTTCGAGATCCTCACCAGGTATGTAGCCTGCTTTTAATCCAGCGTCTATTCTATGGATACAAAAAGTGCATTTTTCCACAACTCCGCGCGGACGACGAGGAATTTCTGCAATTCCCCAGGTTGGGATGTATGGATTAACATCCGTCCGCTCCTGCCAGTTAAATTTTCGGGCATCATAAGGGCAGGCGATCTCGCAATATCGACATCCAATGCATCGATCATAATTCATGATTACCAACCCGTCTTCACGGTGATAAGTCGCTTTTACAGGGCATACTTCAACGCACGGCGCATCGCCACAGTGCAGACATGGACGGCTGAAATAGAAAGGTGTTCCTGCGGTTGTTTTTTCGTTAACCACAATATTCCAGGGTTTCTCTGGGCGTTTTTTTTCTGGGTCGTTATTCTCACTTGGTATATCCACCCATACATCATTGGTTGCAGAGCATGCTCTCAGGCAATACTCACATCCGATACATTTATCTAGGTTGATCACCATTCCCCAGCGATGCCCCGTAACATTTAGGATTGCTTCTTCGATCCCTTCTACTTGCTCTTGTTTAATGTTAGCGAAGGGAGAAAGGGGTCCTGTAGTTAGAAGCTGTGATGCCACGACAGAACCAGCAGCTGCACCACCAACAATTAAGAAATCTCGCCTGGTGAGTTCTAGCTTGAGCTTGGTTTTCTTTTTACTCATCTTCTTTCACCTCCACGACACGTATGCCGCGGCTAACNACCCAGGCAACTGCCCCACCGGTNATCAAGCCAACAATTGCTCCTTGAGCGAGACCAATATAAAGGCGATTGGCACTCTGGGCTTTTAAATCGCTAATCACTTGATCTTGGGATTGCACCGTTTGCTCGAGTGTGGCAGCGTCTACAGACTCCAACGCCGCTACTTCACCAGTTAATTTAACGATCTCATCCCGGGTATGAACAGTATCTTGATGACATGCAATNCAAGCATCGGANCCTACACTGAAAGTGTGACCCGTGGGGACTAAGCCCATGATTGGATCATTTGTCCGCGGGCTTGTGAACATGTGACAATTACTGCATTCCAGACCAGCGCTGGCATGCGTGCTGTGGGTGAAGGAATCACCGCGTTCCTGATGACAGGTAACACATAATTCAGTTACCGTATTTGCCAACGGAGTTTGCGAGTGTGGATTATGGCAAGCCTGGCATTGGATCCCCTCTTGGCCATGCACGGAAGCATGCCATTCATCTGTCGTGGATTTGTGGCANGTGCCNCATAATTCNGCATTGGGTNTAATAGGCATGCGAGATTGTGGATGATCCGGTTGGAAAGGTCCATGACAGCCTTCGCATGTTACTCCTTCTTCGGCGTAATTACCTGTTTGTGCATCGTAGCCAGTCGTATGGCACTCCAAACATGAAACCTGGTTGCCAAGTTCTTTCCAGTCACGCTGGAATATGGGGGCAGAGAAAGCCTGTGCATGACGTGTGCCCACCCATGCAGTATGAATATTCTCATGACATTGGGCACAGGATTCGGAACCGGCATAGCCTTGTACCTGGTATGAATCTGCTTCAGCTGGAGCTGCAGAGGCTGGCTGGATTACTGCCAGGAATAAACCTAGTAGCACACATGTACCAAATACAAAACTATATACTAACAAAACACGGTGTTTCCGGATCGCCTTTTTGATTTCCATCGCTTTTGTCTCCATATAGGTTATTTGCCCTATTAAAACAAGATGAGAATTTGGCTATTTTACCCTACTATCATAATAATTGAAACTCGTGAAATATGTAGTTAACAATGTCATTTTAAAATCTTGTCAAATGTAATTGGGTCTTAAGGAATAAAAAATTGCGAACATTTCGTTCGCAATTTTTTTGATAAATCGAATGGGATCGTAGGGTAACGGGATTATGGAATTTGCTGATCAACTGCAATTTCATGGTAACCGGTGGCTGCAGCAATAAGTTCAGCATCTGGCTTGGAAACTCCATGACAGCGCCGACAGGCATAATCCAGGCTAATTTGACCGGTTGCT